>Ga0315906_10005541_pt1 | contig 15849 bp, 16 predicted proteins | sample LakEriMetagenome_4_FD_203526 | JGI IMG/M metagenome (GOLD analysis project Ga0315906, IMG submission 203526) | Freshwater fungal communities from buoy surface, Lake Erie, Ohio, United States - Buoy 2 MA122 | ecosystem: Environmental > Aquatic > Freshwater > Lake > Lake biofilm | place: USA...
AGGCCAGAGCGCTGTTGTCGTTGATTCCATCTTCATAGTCTACCCGCCGTAGACTTACGGGCGTGTGCGGAAGATATGCGAGAACGCAAGGTGCAGATGACATTTTCTCTGCCTTTGATCTGCAATCAAATGAGGTCGATAACTCTCTGCCCCTGAATTGGAATATCGCACCAACGAATGAGATCTACATTATTCGCGGGCAACGTTCACTTGCTACAGCTTCATGGGGAATGATTGCACCTTGGATGAGCGATCTCGCACCAGCCCGTGCATCACAATCACATGCCATCAATGCGCGCAGTGAATCTATCCATGAGAAGCCAACTTTTCGTGATGCATTCCGTCGAACACGTTGCATTGTGCCGGTTAACGGATATTACGAATGGGCAACTGCTCTCGGAAAATATCCACCTAAACAACCTTTCTACATAAGCCCTGATCCACAAATTCAGAGCCGTGCATTTTCGGTTGCCGGAATTTGGAGTCAATGGACAAGTCCTACTGGGGAGATTGTCACTAGCGCTTCGATTATCACTCGCGAAGCAGTTGGGGATCTCGCAACGATTCACAGTCGCATGCCCGTCATGTTGCCTGAAGATCGCTGGGAGAGTTGGCTTGATCCAACTATGCGCGACCCTGAAGCAGCCCTTGAGATGTTGCGCGTAGATAGACCGGATTACGGTCTAGTGGCTCATCCCGTCTCATCGCGTGTAAACCTAGTTGCAAACAATGGAGCAGATTTGATTACGCCTATTGATTTAGGTGAACCCACTACTCTCTTTTAGCACCTGCGTGACTTCTCTTTTAGCACCTGCGTGACTTCTCTTTTAGCACCACTTGTTATCAGGCATTTCCAAGGAAGGTGAGATAGCCTAGAAGCGATGACATCAAAAGATCTTGTCCTAGAGAGCGCTTCCGATCGCACCATTCGGTTCGAGCGCGATGCTCTCGTGTTCATGGACCAGCTCTACGCTGCAGCACTTCGCTACACCCGCAATCCAGAAGATGCACGCGATCTTGTTCAAGATACATATATCAAGGCATTTACTTCATTCCACCAATTTGAAGAAGGAACAAACCTACGCGCCTGGCTCTATCGCGTGCTTACGACAACATTTATCAACTCATACCGCAAGAAACAGCGCCAACCGCTGATTGCTAATAATGAGTTAGAAGATTGGCAGATTAGTCAGGCACAGAGCCATACAAGTGATCTTGGTAAGTCAGCCGAAGTTGAGGCGCTAGAAAATCTTCCAGATAGCGATATTAAGAATGCGCTACAAGAACTTCCAGAAGAATTCCGCATGGCTGTCTACTTGGCCGATGTTGAAGGATTCTCCTATAAAGAAATTGCCGAGATTGTTGGAATTCCTGCAGGAACAGTGATGTCACGCCTTCACCGCGGACGTAAATTACTTCGCGAGAAGTTAACCGATTATGCGCGCGAACTTGGTTACACCACCGAACTTTCAGATTCCAAGGTTGTAAAAGATGCAAAGGAGGACGAGTCATGAGTCTCTTTGGCGCAGAACGCATTGGATGTCCTGAGGTCCTGGCATCACTTGTCTTTATTATTGAAGATGCGATTGAACAAGTTGAGCATCCAGATGATATTCAAAACCACATCAACCTTTGCCCTAACTGTTCTCGTCAGCTTGAACACGAGCGACTTACTCACACCTTCTTAGTCGATGCCTTACGCAGAGCCTGTGACGAAAAGGCTCCTGAAAGTCTCTACGAAAGTATCCGGAAACAACTTATTGGAGCTGGCTCAACAACTGAAGTCGTCACCACATTTTCGATGACCGAAATCTCTATTGAAATAGATGAGTTTGGAAATGTTGAGCATCGAGAAATACAAATTGAAGAGACACACGTGCAGCACATTAACTTTGACGATGGATTGCCCGGAGGAAAGATTTAATGAAGCCGGCTGAAGAAGTTATCGGCGCAGTGGGCCTTTCCACGATGATTGTGCGCCCCGGTGACACATGCGTGGCTATGGGAATATCCGATTTACCGATATTGGCTAGCTCTCACATCATGCACTCTATGGAGAGTGCCAGTGTTGCCGCACTCATTGAATATCTCGAACCAGGTGAAACGACTGTCGTTGAAAAATTTGAGCTCACCATGATTGATTCGGTGGGAATTGGTGCAGAGGTTCGTTGTACTGCTCGCTGTATAGATGTTGATGGCCGCGAACTTCACTTTCTCTGCGATCTCTACGATGGTGAGCGCCATATTGCACAAGGTGTAATAAAGAGAAAGGCGGTGGAGCGAGTTTCTTATCTCGCACGCACCGCCGCTCAATCTCTTATTAACTAACTCTTACTAACCAACTCTCAATAGCTCACTCCAATGAGATGACTATTGAAGAGGCGTGTTACTTCTTTGTTGCCCAGAAAATTTCTGCGATTTCATCAATCTTTGCGATCAATGTATCTGCAACTGCAACATCTTGAGTTCCCTTTGTGCCAGCTGCACCTGCAAGCTTTGTCGCCTCGTTAAAGAGTGAGTGCAACTGTGGGTACGACTCAAAGTGTGGAGCCTTGAAGTAGTCAGTCCAGAGAACCCAGAGGTGCTCTTTAACTGCATGTGAACGCTCTTCCTTGATAGCTACAGAGCGTGAACGGAAATCAGGATCTGTGTTGGCTGCATATTTTTCCATGCAAGCTTTTACAGAGAGAGCTTCGATGCGTGCCTGAGCTGGGTCATAGACGCCGCATGGAAGATCGCAGTGTGCGTATACGGTAATTGTGGGCTTAAAAATGTTTTTCATGTGTGGCAGACTACCGCGCGTGAGACTTTTTAGCACCGTCAACGTAGATGGCCTTTCTATGGCCCCGGTTTTTATTCCTGGAGACGTGCTCTACGTGCGCTGGTTTTCGCGTAAGGGAGCCAAAGCTTCCTCCCTTAAAGTCGATGACATCGTAATTCTTGAACGCGATGAACAACCTGGCGTTTTCTACATTAAACGGATTACCCAGATTACCTCTGAAGGAATCTGGTGCAAGAGCGAGAATCCGAAAGGTACCGATTCAACAACGTGGGGATGGCTCCCACCTCATACGGTCAAAGCCAAGTATCTCTTCAGATTCAAGAAAGCAAAGCGCGACTAGCAATTAGCTCATCAGGCAATTAGCGAGTGAATGCCTCATACATCAACGCTTTAGCTTCCTCTTCGTGCAAGTGATGGTTACCAGTTGCAGGGGAAGCCGTTGCACGACGAGAAATTCGACGCAATGTTCGAGATCCAAATCCGTGACCGCCATGCGCCTCTGAAGTACGAAGTGCAATATATGACCATGGACCTTGGTTTGCAGGTTCATCTTGCACCCACAAAAGATTTGCATTTGGATGGGCGGCGGCAACTTCTTGCATCTGATCAATCGGAAGTGGATAAAGAAGCTCTACGCGTGCAATTGCAGTTGTGTGCTCTCCGAGACGATCACGTTCTGCGACGAGGTCGTGATAAATCTTTCCAGAACAGAAGATCACACGTGTTGCATTCGAAACCTTCTCATCGGCAATCACGGGATGGAATGTTCCAGATGTGAATTCACTGAGTGAGGATGCAGCAGCCTTGAGGCGAAGCATCGACTTCGGAGTAAAGACAACCATTGGTCGTCGTGTTGGGTTTGCCATATGCCAGCGCAATAAGTGGAAATACGATGCTGGGCTAGATGGTTGAGCCACAGTCATGTTTTGTTCAGCGCAGAGTTGAAGGAAACGCTCGATGCGAGCGGACGAGTGATCCGGTCCTTGTCCTTCATAACCGTGTGGAAGTAGAAGTACGACGGATGAACGCTCGCCCCACTTCTGTAGAGCTGAAGAAACAAACTCATCGATGATGGTCTGGGCACCATTGGCGAAGTCACCAAATTGGCCTTCCCACATCACAAGAGCTTCTGGGCGAATTACCGAGTATCCGTATTCAAAGCCCATCGCAGCGTATTCAGAGAGAAGTGAGTCAACAACAAAAAATTGATTCTCATCAGTAATCAGTGAGCGAAGCGGAGTCCACTCTTGGCCATTCTCTTTATCAATAACTACTGCATGGCGGTTGCTAAATGTTCCACGGCGTGAATCTTGTCCTGCAACGCGGATTGGGTGGCCGGCCTTAAGGAGTGAACCGAATGCTAGGAGCTCACCCATAGACCAATCGATAGTTCCATCGTTGAGCATCTCGACGCGCTTCTGTAATTGTGGAAGAAGCTTTGGATGCACGGTAAATCCTTCAGGAACTGCAACCTGTGTTGCAGCAATCTCTCGAGCTTCTGCCTCCGTAATTGCCGACGCAACTGCCTCAGCAGCTATTGCAACAGGAGCTTTGAAGTTCTCATCGTGCTCTGGCTCGTGGTTATTCACGGATGCAAAGACTGCCTCTAGTTGATTCTGGTAATCAGTTGCAATCTCTTCCGCTTCTTGCGGCGTAATATCGCCACGACCAACGAGCGCTTCTGTGTAAAGGGTACGAGTTGAACGCTTTGCATCAATGAGTTTGTACATCATTGGCTGTGTGAAGCTTGGCTCATCGCCTTCGTTATGGCCACGACGACGGTAACAGACCATGTCGATCACAACATCTTTATGAAATGCCTGACGATACTCAAATGCAATGCGCGCAACGCGAACACATGCTTCTGGGTCATCACCGTTCACGTGGAAAACAGGTGCTGAAATAATCTTCGCCATATCTGTTGAGTAACGTGAAGTACGTGATGCATGTGGCGAAGTTGTAAATCCAACTTGGTTATTGATCACAACGTGGATCGTTCCACCGGTGCGATATCCGCGAAGTTGTGAGAGCTGAAGTACTTCAGCATTAACACCCTGTCCAGCAAAGGAAGCATCGCCATGGAGAAGGATTGGTAGAACAGAGAAGGCATCCTTAATGTTGAGGCGATCTTGCTTTGCGCGAACTATGCCTTCAAGAACTGGGTTTACAGCCTCTAGGTGTGATGGATTTGCAGCGAGATAAATCTTTGTAGTTGCACCAGATTCTGCTGTAAAGACTCCTTCTGTACCGAGGTGATACTTCACATCGCCCGAACCGTGGACTTCGTTCTCGGCATAGTGACCTTGGAACTCTTGGAAGATCTGGCCGTAAGACTTGCCAGCAATATTTGCCAACATGTTTAGACGTCCACGGTGTGGCATTCCGATACAGACTTCATCAAGTCCGCTCTCGGCGGCTGCAGAGATAATCACATCGGTCAAAGGAATAACAGATTCGCCGCCTTCGAGAGAGAAGCGCTTCTGACCAACGAACTTGGTCTGCAAAAATGATTCAAATGCTTCGGCGCTATTGAGCTTGCGCAAGATACGAAGCTGTTCGTCGCGATCTGGCTTTGTAAATCCAATCTCAACATGTTCCTGCATCCACTTACGTTCTGCTGGATCAGTGATGTACATGTATTCAATTCCAATTGAGCGGCAGTATGAGTCGCGCAGGATTCCAAGGATGGTGCGAAGTTTCATAAACTTCTTGCCACCGAATCCACCAGTAGCAAATTCGCGATCAAGATCCCAGAGCGTTAATCCGTGAGTGACGACATCAAGGTCTGGATGTGAGCGCTGCAAGTATTCAAGTGGATCAACATCTGCCATCAAGTGACCATAGGTGCGATATGCGTGAATCAGTTGTTGTACGCGAGCTGTCTTATTGATCTCTTCATCGCGCGAGAAATCAAAATCAACAGCCCAACGAATTGGTTGGTATGGAATACGTAGCGCCGTAAAGATCTCGTCATAGAAATCATCTGCGCCAAGAAGAAGTTCGTGGAGACGACGCAGGAAATCACCTGAGGTCGCGCCTTGAATAATGCGGTGATCGTAGGTACTTGTGAGCGTAATAACTTTGCTTATGGCGTTACGAGCAATTGTTTCCTCGCTTGCGCCTTGGAACTCCGCTGGATAATCCATCGCACCAACGCCAATAATCAAGCCCTGGCCTTGTACAAGACGTGGAACTGAGTGAACAGTTCCGATCGTTCCTGGGTTTGTAAGCGAAACAGTAGTGCCTGCGAAATCTTCCACTGTGAGAGTGCCACCACGAGCCTTAGCAACGGTTGATTCATAAGAAGCCCAGAACTGGCCAAAATCAAGTGCTTCACAACCCTTAATTGATGGAACAAGGAGCTGACGGGAACCATCTGGCTTTGCAAGGTCGATTGCGATTCCAAGGTTGATATGTGTTGGTCGACCGATTGCAGGCTTGCCTTCTAATTCAGTGAAGAATGCGTTCATCTCTGGCATCTGGCGCAACGCTTTGATCATTGCGTAGGCGATGATGTGAGTAAAAGAAACTTTGCCACCGCGGCCACGCTTCAAGTGGTTGTTAATAACGGTGCGGTTATCAATCATAAGTTTTGCAGGAATTGCACGAACTGATGTTGCAGTAGGAACGCTCAGCGATCCTTCCATGCTGGCAACTACACGACCTGCAACTCCGCGAAGAGGTTCAATCGTTGCTTCATCAGGTGTCGCCAAAACTGGAGCCGGCTTAACAACAGCTTGCGCAGGTGTTGGGCTCGAAGTAGATGTGGCAACTGGTGGAGTTACTACTTGTTGTGTTGCTGGTTGAGCTACTGGTTGAGCTACTGGTTGTGCAACTGGTTGTGCGGCAATAACTGGCGCTGCTTGAGCAACAGGTTGAGCAGGCGCACTTACAGGTGCTGCAGGCTGAGATGCAACTGGTGTTGAAACTTTCGCTTGCGAAGATTTTGGAACCGGTGGAGTTCCACCTTTTGGTCCACCAGCGGCAGGTGCTGCGGTTGCTGATGTTGATGAAGCTGGTGTTGTTGGTGAGTAAGTTTTAAAGAATTCAATCCACTCGGCTGTGACAGAAGATGGATCGCTCTGATAGCGCTCGTACATCTCTTCAACGAGCCAATCATTTGCCCCGAAGTCTTGACCTGGTTGCGTAGCCGACACTGGCGCGCTCCTTATATATAAGTGAAAACGGTTCGTCCTACGCCTAAGACTATCGGCTCAAGCCGAGGCAATAAATCCACGAGAGGGCGAGATAGCGCACATTTGCCGCCCAATCCCCCCATGACCTCGACCCATTGCCGTTGGCAGCCCTGACCCACCGAAATTTCAGAGTGCAGGAATTTGCCGCCATTGGGAGAGTTCTCGCATGAGCACTCCATCCTCGAGCCCCGTTCCTGCCGATGCAACTAATGCAACAGGTGCAACGGCCATCATCACAGGCGGAAGCCGGGGTCTCGGTTTTGAAGTTGCTCGCGGATTAGCAGCCCAGGGATATCAGTTGGCGTTGATTGCAAGAGATCCGCAAGGTTTAGCTCAAGCTCGTGAAAAGTTGATTGCAGAATTTCCGCAATGCATGGTTACAACCTTTGCCATCGACTTTGAAGTGACGACACCGACTGCGCTAGAACGCGCTCGCCAACAACTTTCTGAAGTGAGAAGTTCAATTGCAACACCGACGGCGCTTGTTATTGCACATGCCGTAATGAGTGAAAAGATGTCAAAGACTTTGCGAACAACTGATGCAGAATGGCGCCGTGTAATGGCGATTAACCTTGATTCAACATTTATGGTCATCAACGAACTCGTACCACCGATGGCAGAGGCTCGTAACGGACGGGTTGTTATCTTCTCGGCATGCCTTGGAAGAATGTCAGGTCCGGGAAATGCCGGTGGACTTGCTCCATATCGAATTAGTAAAGCTGGCGTGAATGCGCTGGTGCGAAACCTTGCACATGAAACTGGAATGGGTGCACGCGGATTACTCGTTGATGCAATCTGTCCCAACCATTCACGGACAGATATGGGCGGACCAGATGCACTCCGCAGCGCTGAAGAAGGTGCCGAGACTGCGCTCTGGTTGCTTAATCGAACTTTCGATCCTCAGAGTGGGAATGAAATTGAAAAAACCACTGGCGTGCTTTGGGAAGACCACCAGATCGTTCCTTGGTAAGTCCACACATTTATCCTTGGGAATTCAAATTCTGCGTAGATAATTCAGCTAGACCAAATCTCCTTGGTAACTGCGGTGCAATCGGTTATTCTCAGCCCCATGTCGATCACAGTTGCACGCTTACTGCGCCATATGGCTTGGGCAAATCAAGAGACAATCAAGCATCTGCAGACCTTGCCCGAAGAGAGCCTGAAAGCATATGCGACCAACCCTGAATGGTTTGTCGCAGAGATTGCACACCACATTGTTGATTCAGCTGATCATTACGCATATCGGATAACTGGAAAAGTTGCCCTCACGCAACCAGGGGATCCATGTATCGCAGATATCGAGAAGATCAGCGATCTTGCGCGCCTTGCAGAACAAGCAGCAATTACTGATGCACATTTAATTGGTGCGGCCGAGCTCGATGATATCTGGTTAGATCTCGAGAATGACAATGGCAAATTCCAGAGATTGCGTTCGACCGTGCTTTCGCAAGCGATTCACCATGCAACAGAACACCGTGCACATATCGCTAGCGCGCTAGAAGCCAAAGGTTTTGAGCCGATTAATCTCGATGACATTTCACTCTGGGATTACGAGAAGTACGAGACTGCTAACGGTCTGAGGGAGTTAAACCCCTGAGCAAATAGTTACCAGCCTCTGAGCCAATAGTTTCCAGCTTCCGAGCCACAAAAAATGATGCCAAGTACTCCAATTCCTCCTCACGCCGAAATAACAGGGTTGGCATCAAAAAGTTGCAATCAGAGCAAATATCTGTAAAAAGATCTGCAAATTCTTAACGCTTTGGTAACAAGTGCGTGTTTACCTAAATTTCTCTTGCAAAAGGCTGGGTTAACCCTTAAATTGCACGAAATTCAGCAGCGTTAATCGATTAACTTAGGGGTTTAGAGCGTTGAACAAGACATTAAAGGATGTGGCGGAGGCAGCAGGGGTTAGCTCTGCCACGGCCTCCCTTGTCCTCAATGGCCGCTCGATAGGCCGCGTCTCGGCCGATATAGCTACCCGAGTCGAAGATGCTGCCGCTCGCTTGAACTACCGCCCAAATCTGATCGCACGAAGTTTACGCACTCAAGTGAGCAAGACTATTGGAATTATCTCGAACGATGTTGCGACTACCCCATTTGCTGGTGCGATGTTAACTGGCGCTCAAGAAGTTGCATGGCGGAATGGCTGGTTACTTTTGTTGGTCAACTCTAATGGTGAAGATGCAATGGAAGAAGCTGCAATCCGTTCACTCGTCCAACGAAATGTGGATGGCTTCATCTATACAACGATGTTTCACCAAGAGATCCGAACACCAGATTATTTAAAGAATCAGAAGGTAGTTTTGCTAGATTGCGTGGACGCAAATAAGGCGCACCAGTCAGTGGTACCAAATGAATATCAAGGTGCAACAGACGCCGTTCAACATTTAGTGGATCAAGGTCATACACAAATTGCTTTTATCGGAACAAGTGAAAACACAATTGCTTGTCGCGAACGCCTTAGGGCGTTTAAAGATGTTTTGAAAAAGAACAAAATTGACTTAGATCCTGAAAACATCGTGCTAGTTTCAGATTCAAACGCAATTAATGGTTATGAGGGAGCGCAGAAATTACTCTCATCAAAAGTGCGACCAACAGCTATTTTTTGCTACACGGACCGCATGGCTATGGGAGCTTACGAAGCGATCGCAGAAGCAAAGCTCTCTATACCTCAGGATATTTCAGTAGTTGGTTTCGATAACCAACTAAATATTGCAGATGCATTACGCCCGCCATTAACTACCGTGCAACTTCCGCACTTTGAAATGGGTGCATGGGCGGCTACTCGATTGCTTGAAGCAATTGATCCCGAGAATTCCGAATCTCTAATTACCATCGAACAGGTAATTGCCTGTCCGCTGGTGATTAGAGATTCGGTAGCTCCTCCTAGGATATAAATCCCAGAAGGAGCACCACAAGAGTTAAACCCTCTTGTTGTGACTTTCAAATTGGAAGTCACGCCACATAGAAAGGTAAACCTATGAAATCCAAGTGGCGCATAAGTTTAACATCGGCAATTGCCGCTGTTGGACTCCTCGCTCCAGTGACTGTTTCAGCTGCAAACGCTGCGCCAGCTGAGATTCCTTTGTGGACTCACAATGGCGGAAATGTTGCAGAACTTGCCGACGTAAATCTTGTCGTAAAGGACTTCAATGCATCACAAAAGAAATACAAAGTAGTAGTTAAGGCATTCCCGCAGGGTAGTTACAACGATGCAATTGTTGCGTCAGCAGCAGCCAATCGTTTGCCTTGTATCTTGGATACAGATGCTCCTGTTGTCCCATCATGGGTCTACGCAGGCTACTTAAGCCCGCTAACAGTGGATAAGAAAATCACTGACAAGCTACAAACATCTGTAAAGGGAAGCTACGGCGGAAAACTCTACTCAGTAGGGTTGTATGACGCAGCAATTGCTTTGCTAGCTCGCAAGTCAATCCTCAAGGCCGATGGACTACGCACACCAACTTCTGCAAATCCTTGGACGCTAGCAGAATTCAATGATGCCCTTGCAAAGGCAAAGGCATCAGGAAAGTATGACTATGCAATCTCTATGGGAACTGGTTGGGATGGCGAGTGGTACCCATACGGCTTCTCACCACTTCTACAGTCATTTGGTGGAGATCTCATCGATCGCAAGGGACTTAAGACAGCCGAAGGTAAATTGAACGGTTCTGCCGCTCTTGCCTGGGGCAAGTGGTTCCAAAACCTCTTCACATCAGGTCTTGCTCCTAAGAAGGAAACAGCAGATCAGCGTGACAACGGTTTCACTACTGGAAAGATTGCTTACCAGTGGAATGGTTCATGGGCTGCAAAGGGTGCTGCAACAGCATTAGGTGATGACTTCATTGCTCTTCCACCTCCAAACCTAGGAACTAAGGCTTACATCGGTGGCGGATCATGGCAGTGGGCTGTTTCAAGCACATGTTCCAACAAAGCCGGTGCGAATGCTTGGGTGCAATTTGCATTGCAAACTAAGTACCTAACAAAGTTCGCTGATGATCTCTTCAACCTACCAATTACAGCTGATGCAACAAAGGCATCAAAGGTATTTGGACCTGGTTCTAAGTACTCATCATTTGCGGAATACTCAGCGAAATTCGCACTAATCCGCCCAGCAACTCCTGCTTACCCAGTGATTGCGAAGATCTTCGAAACTGCTACTAAGGACATCATTAATGGTGCCGATGTTCAGAAGACCTTGGATGGTGCCGTTGATCAGGTAAATAAGAACCTTAAGGACAACTACTTCTACGAAAAGAAGAAGTAGCACTCCTGCTGCCAAAGGCAGCACTTAGGGACAGTAGTAAAGACCTCAGTTAGGTCTGGTGTGGTCGCCGGTAAAACGGCGACCACACCACAACCCCCATACAAACTAATTTTGAAAGGCGGCGCAAAATGCTAGTTAAAAGTAAAAAGCAGAACGCCGCAAAGAGAGCTGAAAACAAGACCGCGCGATGGCTCGCTTCACCAGCCCTAATTTTAATTGGAATTTTTACGATTATTCCAATTACTCTTGCATTAACTCTGGGCTTTACAAATGCTCAACTATTAGCTCCTACCAACCCTGAATTCACAGGTCTAAACAACTTCAAAACTCTATTGGGCGTATCCACTGTGACGCTTAATGCGGAGAAAAACCCCGATGGGAGTTGTGTAAAAGATGAATTAGGTGAAATTGCCTACGAACCTTTACGTCCATTCACACGTGATGACAGCCCACGTGAGGATTTACGAGGGAAATCTGAGTTTAAGCGCATCTTTGCTAATGAGGAAGAATGTAGCATTCTTGTAATCGTTGCGGGAGATCCAGTTTTCTGGCGCTCGTTAACAAACACCTTCTTTTTCGCTTTAATTGTCGTTCCAGTTCAAGCTGGTCTTGCATTGATACTTGCACTTCTTATCAACCAGAGGCTAAAGGGACGCAACTTCTTTAGAACAGTTTACTTTATTCCAACACTCTCAAGCATGGTTGTGATTTCGATGTTGTGGCGGTTCATGTATCAACAAGACGGATTAATTAATAAATCAATTGCAAACTTTTTGCCGGGGTATGCTCCAATAGATTGGTTGGGAAATCCAAAAACTGCGATGCCAGCAATAATTGTTTTATCAATTTGGCAAGCTGTTGGGTATCACATGATTATTTGGTTAGGTGGATTACAAACTATCCCTGCCGAACTCTATGAAGCGGTTCGTATGGATGGTGCAAATAAGTGGGATGAGTTTAGGCATGTAACAATCCCAGGCCTTCGTCACACATTTGTCTTCATTTTGATCACAATCACGATTGCAGCTCTTGGCCTATTCGTTCAAATCAACGTATTAACCCAGGGTGGGCCATTAGATTCCACTTCTACGCTCGTATTCCAGTCATTTACTCGGGGTTACCAGCGGCAAGAGATCGCCTATGGCTCAGCTATTTCATTCGTCTTCTTCGTATTGGTGCTCGTTATCGCTCTAATTCAACGTTCTATGACAAAGAGGCTGGACACATGAAAATCAGCCTAGGAAGAGTTGTTAGCTATTTTGCCGCGATAGTTTTCACCATACTTTTTGCCTTCCCACTTGTATTCATGGTGATGTCTAGCTTGAAGCCAGATTTCAACCTTCTTCAAGATGTTGGAACAGCACGCTCATTCTTACCGGTAGGTCCGATTTCTTTTGATAATTATGTCGGAGTTTACGATCGCATTCCATTAGTACGATTTATCTTCAACTCCCTCCTAGTTTCAACAATAACTGTTGTAATTGGGTTATTCGTAAATAGCATGCTGGGATTTGCCTTAGCACGTATGGAGTTTCGAGGTAAAAACATTGTCTTTGCAGTGATTATCTCCACTCTGATTTTGCCTTTTGAAGTCTTGGCTATCCCACTTCTCTATTTGATGGTGAAAGCTCCATGGGTTAGTTTTGAGGGAGGCTTCCACATCACACAGGGAATATTTAATAACTATCAAGTTCAGATATTGCCATTTATCGCTAACGCAGTTTCTGTATTCCTATTCATGCAGTACTTCAAATCACTTCCAAAAGAACTAGACGAAGCGGCATTAGTTGACGGAGCATCCTGGTTCATGATTTATCGAAAGATCGCTATGCCACTTGCTGGCCCTGCCATTGGAACTGTCTCAGTTCTGACTTTCTTGCCGATGTGGAATTCATATATTTGGCCAGTTATGACGGTTCAAGACGAAGAATTCCGACCGATCATGGTCGGCTTGCAATACTTCTACGTTAATTTCGGCACAGCGTGGGGACAGATCATGGCTTACTTAACCATCTTAACTATCCCAGTCGTAATTTTGTTCCTCTCAATGCAACGTTTCTTCGTAAACAGCATCGCAACTACGGGAATTAAAGGATAGCTTGAGAAATAAGACAATATTTCTAAGTGGAATACTGGCAATTGCGTTGTCTATTTTAACGGGTAGCCAAACATATGGTTCTAAAACTCAACTCAAGTACAAAGAAAGTAAGGTAATGGCAAAGTACGACGAACAGTACCGACCACAGTTTCACTTCACTCCGATGAAGAATTGGATGAATGATCCGAACGGTTTGATATATCTCGATGGCGAATACCATCTTTTTTATCAACATAACCCGTTCGGGATTTCCTGGGGTCATATGTCGTGGGGTCACGCAGTGAGTAAGGACATGCTGAGCTGGAAAGAACTGCCTGTTGCTATTCCTGAGGGCGAGGATGAGGCAATTTTCTCCGGTAGCGCCGTCTATGATAAAAATAATACAAGCGGACTAGGTACTGCCAAGAATCCACCATTAGTTGCTATTTACACCGCACATTCAGATGCACGAAAGATTCAAGCACAATCAATCGCTTTTAGTTTAGACAAGGGACGCACTTTTACTAAGTACGCAAATAACCCAGTTCTTGATTTGAATCTTCAGCACTTTAGAGATCCGAAGGTCTTTTGGGACTCTGAACGCGGTAATTGGGTCATGGTTGTTGTTAAAGCCAATGAGAAGAAAGTTGCTATCTACACATCTCCAAACTTAGTTTCCTGGGAGCATCAAAGTGACTTTGGTCCACTAGCTGCCCAAGGGGGCGATTGGGAGTGCCCTGATTTAATTCAACTTCCAATAGATGGCGATAAAACAAAGAAGAGTTGGGTAATGATTGTTTCGCTCAATCCTGGCGGAATTGAAGGCGGATCTGGAACTCAATACTTCGTTGGAGACTTCGATGGAAAGAATTTCAAACCATCTCAAGATTATGAAAAACCTCAATGGATTGATTACGGCAAAGACAATTATGCGGGAGTTACTTTTAGTAACATGCCCGACTCTAGAAATGTATTGATCGGATGGATGAGCAGTTGGCAGTATGCAGGAAATCTTCCAAAGACACCTTGGACTGGTGCGATGACGATTCCACGCGAATTAACGCTGACAAAATCAAAGAGTGGTTTATCTCTGGTCTCAAATCCAATCAAAGAATTAAAGTCACTCCACACGGGTAAGCCATATAAGGAATCGAGCATAAAAGTAAAAGGTACTCAAATCCTTAAGGGCATTTCTGGGCGCGAGCTCGATATCACGATGACAATCGTTCCGAATAAGACTGGAAAGAGTGGAATAAATGTTCTTTCCGGTAAAAAGGAGTTCACCCAGATTGGGTACGATGCAAATTCCGGTGAGATCTTTCTGAATCGAGGAACCTCATCGTTGAGTTTGGCAGTCGTTGAATTACTCGGAGTTCAGAAAGCTTTCGTGGGGAAGCAGAAGGAAATTACATTACGTATCATTGTTGATCGCTCCTCGGTTGAGGTTTTTGGCTTAAATGGCTCATACGTAATTACAGATGTGGTCTTTCCAGATGGCAAGAAGAGCGAGGGTGTTTCTTTGTTCAGTGATGACAAAGAGGTCACAATTAAGAATCTCACCATCAATAAAGTAGCCTCAGTCTGGCGTTAGTCGATCTGGCACGAGACTAGGTCAACAACCCTTTTTATTTGCGAGGGGTTGGAATATCGGGGCCCCAGGGATTATGGTCGTTATCAAAAGAATCATCATCGTTCCTACTACGAACAGGCATGCCTAGTGTGGCTTCGGAAATCGTCACATCTTCGCCCTTAACTTTCAGTTTGGTACCCCCAGGGATAGAAACACATCGACCCCGCCGCACATTCTCCTGATAAGCCAAGTCAGAAACAGTTAAATAAACATTCTTGGAACAGGTTGTGCAGAATCGTTGTGACTCGTCGCCATCAGTCTTGAGAAGTTCATCCCACTGCCTTGAGCATTCAAAAGCCAAAACGGATTCGATCTCTCGAGGACGGCGAGATACGCCTCGTTTTATGGCCGCAATGAACTTACCCATTTTGAAAGAATAAATCTAATGCTTTCGCGAGTCAATGAAATAGATGGTCAAAACTGATGAAAGCATCGTTGAAGTGCTCAAGAGACGGGCTAGATATTCTGCCTCCACCTCTTCCATTTCTTAGTGAAACCTGTTTTCATTAGTGAAACCTGACTGGATCAGTCAACTAAGAGAAGAGATCATTATGGGCAAGCGCGTATTTGCGAATTATTATTTTGAAGTGAAGTTCGGCCAGGGTGCTAAGGCGAATAAATACTTAGAGGAAATTAAAGCTGGGGCGCTAAAACTAGGCATCGCCGATGTTCATATGGGTAAAGTTGAAATCGGTGACAATGCACCATATATCTATTTCTCGCTCATATTTGAAAGTGCTGACGCATTTGGTCGTCAGTGGGGAAGCGGTTCTGAAAATGAAGCAAAGGGCGCAGATTGGAAAGCGCTTTGGCTACGGCTTAGTCAGGAACCATCACAAGTGTTTGAGCGCAAAGGTTCAGATTTAATCTACGAGCAATAGAACATATGGCAAAGAA
>Ga0315906_10005542_pt1 | contig 15848 bp, 25 predicted proteins | sample LakEriMetagenome_4_FD_203526 | JGI IMG/M metagenome (GOLD analysis project Ga0315906, IMG submission 203526) | Freshwater fungal communities from buoy surface, Lake Erie, Ohio, United States - Buoy 2 MA122 | ecosystem: Environmental > Aquatic > Freshwater > Lake > Lake biofilm | place: USA...
CACATAGGCGTTGTTATAGTCGCTATCTGCGGTGGGGTAGAACCACCAAATTTCGTTCCACTGCTCGTTGGTCCCGCATATTACCTGCTCGGCCTGCTGGAGGTTGAAGTCATTGAATACGTGGTTACGCAAGGTGCAGGGCAGCGTCTCGACGCGACCGGTATAGGCATAGAACTTGTCCTGCCCCATCCAGTATGTGGTGTTAGCCGCCGTAGCCATCGACCGTGGCGACATAATGGAGATATTATCCGCATACTCCTGCAGCCCGAATACGTCGGTCGTGCCAAGAAACTGCAGTGTGTACAGGTGGCTGTCTGTCCAGACTATGATTTCCTGCCGTGTAGGCAGAGCGCGTATGATACGTGAGCCGCGAGAAACACGTATGTCGCCTGCAGAATTAGTCTGTGAAGGCGTCCAGTCACCCGGCGTGTCTTGGTCAGCCCAGCGTATAAGCATGGGGTCAAAATCATCAGGGTCTACCGAACCGAAAGGCACCGCGCCAAATGCAATCAAGTGCCTGTCTTGCTGTGATACCAGCAACTGCATAATTTTAACAGGGACCGACGCAGCTGTGAACCCTTGCGTAGTAGCGTAAGCTGATAAACTAATAGCACGAGTATTTAGCGCGTTTGTCGGGTCGTCTGTAAGTCCACGCGTCCACCAGTAACCCTCGCCGTTGCGGAAGTTCATTACAAGGTCGTTGTCGAAGTTATCAAACCACCAGTCGCGCTGTTGCAGCGCTATCGGATACGCAGAGCCAGTGCCCCATGTACCACGACCCCAAGTGCCTGTACCCCAGCCATAACCAAATACGCTGATAGGAAAACCGGGGCTAAGTTCGAACGCAAGGTCGATGGCTGTACCACCCGAGCCGGTTACGGTAGATGTCGCACTTGTGCTAACAGTGTAGGTGAATATAAATGGGTCTACGACGGTAATTGGGTAATTGCCGTTAATCTCAGTGATTGGAATACCACCGATATTGGATGGTGAGCCGGAACCCGTAACCCCAGAAATAGTTACATAATCCCCCGTCTGCGCGCCATGGGCAACTGCGCCTAAGTTCACTGTGACCTTAGCTTGGCCGTTAGTGGTGTTTATGCAGTTGTCTGTGTCCGGTGAGTCTAGCACCGGGTCAATAGCGCGCAGCGGGGTTATGTCGTAGTAGTTACCTGCGATTTCGATGTAGACTTTTACGTCCGTGCCCATCGCAAGCATATCATCAGAGTAAGAAGTAACCCAGTTTAGCATCTGCCTGCAATAGCCGATGAATGGGTCAGGCGCGGATTTTAGCCAGCCGCCAAGCTTCTCGGGGTAACCGGAACGGAAGCGTATTTTATCACACTCCCTCCAGCCGCCTTCGTTAGAATAGTCGGTCTGGTCCCGGTTAACACCCGGCTTAAACTGAAGCTTGATGAAGGACACTTAGCCCCCTTCTACATCATCCTGCGGAGCGCCTACTTGAGCTTCCGCCTGTTCCTTGATTTTCACTACAAGAGGCCATGCACCTGAAGACGTCGGCAGGTTGCCAAGCGTCTGCAATACGGCGTTAACTTCTTCTACGTGTAGCTTGATTTCGATTTCCATTATTCACTCCATGGTAACGGGGGTGTGACAACAGGAGGATTGATTTGGTTTGCAATCTGCTGGGCCACGTTTGCTTCATAGCTTGCAACTTGCTCTTCGCCAAGTGCATCTTGCACCCAGCCAATGACCTGCGCTTCGGTGAGGTCTGCATATGGTGTGAACGTCGCACCTGCGTCGAGTGTGACGCCGACCGAGCCATATACGCTGCCGTTGTACGTGCCGTCTGTTCCATTAAGGGTCCAGTGTACGGTGAATACTACGTCGGTATCGCCGTCCAGTTCTGGGTAGCAATCCATCTGAACTACGGACCATGTGTTAGTGATAGGCATGTCTTAGTTTCCTTCTAGTTGTGCCACGCGGGCGCGGAGCGATTGAATTTCCTTGACCAGCATCGGGACCAGTTTCGAGTAGTCCACACCCATCATATCGTCTGGGTCTGCTGGTTGACTGACTGCCTCTGGTGCAACGGTGACAAGTTCTTGCGCCACGAAGCCGTAGCGTTGATGCGTGCCGTCAGCCTTCCAATCAAACTTCCGTACTTGAAGCGCGTCAATCAGGCTGGCGGCGTCATCCGCGTCAGTGATGTTATCTTTTAGGCGAACGTCAGAGGATGTGTTGTAAAGAACTCCCGTTGTGCCGTCTTGCGTGATGGAGCCGATGTTGCCGCCATTAAACGCAAAATACAGGTAGCCTGTACCAGACGCAGTTCCAGTTACATGGCCAATTCCGGCGTTCGACGCGCCGGACGCAGGTAAGAAGGTAATGCCGGTGGTCGGGTTAGATAACGCAGCCGTCGTCCCCACCAGCAAGTTGCCGCTGCTGTCGATGCGCATACGTTCTGTGAAGCTGATGGTAGACCCGGATGACCCACCAGCGGCGTTGAACCACTTATGGACGTTTCCGTCAACCCAATACTGACCGGCGGTGTCGCTGTTATTATATATCCAGTTGGTTCCGTTATAGTAGCCGTTTGACCCAAGAATGGCCTGAGAAACTGTAGTGTTAGCAAATAACCCAGCGCCCTGACCGGCAATCTGAAGCGCCCTATACCCAGAACTCCAAGCACTAGGGGTAGAATTAATCCCGACGTTACCGCTGGCGTCGATGCGCATACGTTCTACAGAGTTAGTGGCAAACGCAATAGGTGTTACTGTGCTGGTGGAGATAAGCGCCCGTTTGTCGGCGCTAGCCGAACCAGTTATCTGTAGGAATAAGTTGCTGTCAACAGCGTTTGTCAACGATAACCCACTCTCAAATCCTGATGTCCCCGTAGTTTCTTGGATTTGCAGCTTCGTTGCTGGAGCAGTCGTACCAATCCCGACGTTGCCCGCGCTGGTTATGCGCATGGCTTCTGAGCCGCTGCCAACTACAAAAGTCAAGATACCTGTATTCACCCCTGATGTGCCGGGGACATACCCAAGTCGGACGTTGTTGCTTGCTGGAACAAAGTCAAACAAGCCACCCTTTGTATCAAGCGTAAACCCTGCGCTAGAATTGGTGTGTACACGAATGGCTCCCGCGACACTTAGCTTTTCAGCAGGGGTGGTCGTACCAATCCCGACGTTGCCGTTCGTACCGTCGATGCGAACGCGCTCACCGGCACCGGGGGTGGCGTTATTCCCAGTGTGTATCGAGACAGCCCCAGAGGAACCGGGCCAGAAAGTAATGCCGCCGCGATATGGGTTTGCGGTGCCCGGAGCGGGCGAGCCGTAGATACCAGTGCGGTCTGCCGCTGCGTCTGCGCTGTTTGAGAGCAAGGCAACTGAAGCGTAATCACCTGAGTTGCTTTGAGATACATGCAACCTTGTGACCGGCGCACTCGTACCAATCCCGACGTTGAGGTCAGCAGTGATACGCATCACGGAGGTTAGCGTGTCAGCAAGCATATTTTGGTTTACAAGAAACTCAAGCCCACCGCTTGCTGCAAAACTTCCGCTCTGGTCAAAGGAGCGAATTACCGCTGTGCGATTACTAGAAAACCCACGGAAATTAAGGTTTGTGTAGGCAGGAGAACCAGCTGAGCCAGTACCCCCTGAAATACCTACACCAGTATTAGTGCCGCTAACTGTTAGCTTATCCCCCGGCGAACTCGTACCAATCCCGACGTTGCCGCTGGTGTCAATCCGCATGCGTTCTAAGCCGTTTGTGCCCAGAGACATGGCCGCAGCAGTGACTGTCTGGATAAAGAGGCCACCCGTTTCTGCAAGCATAGTTGCCGTGCGAGTGCCGTTAAAGCCTAAATCAATACCACCATAGGTCGTGCCGTTGATTTGCAGCATCGACGTGCCGGAAGAATTGATGCCCACCGAACGAGTGTAAAAACGACCAAATACATCAGGTGTAGCCGTACCAATCCCGACGTTGCCGCTGCTATCGATGCGCATACGTTCGTTGTTGCCGTTTGTGTATACACGGAACCCATTTCCGGTATCGGCGTAAGCAGTAATATCTTGGGATGTGCTACCAAGCAAAGAGCCGATTGTGCCGAAATAACCTGCGGCAACTCCACCCGTTCTGATAGCAAGATTGCTTCCCCAAGCATTTGCGTTGGTGTTGTCAATAATCAATGCGGTCGTAGTAGCCGTTGATGTAATTCTGGCTGCACTGTTTGCTGTGGCCGCGACAGTAAGCCTTTCTCCCGGCGAAGCCGTACCAATCCCCAACCGGTCGTTGGTGTTATCCCAAAAGAAGTTAGCATTGTCCTGCGAATATACGCCAGAAGCGCCAGCAAAGACGACGGAGCCAGCGGTGAAGGCAGTGCCCGTTCCTGTGCCGCCATTAGCTACGCCAAGCGTACCAGCGAGAGTGATTGCGCCAGTCGTGGCTGTGTTAGGTGTGAGGCCAGTGGTGCCGCCGCTGAACGAAGTAACGCCAATCCCAGTGAGGGTAGCCCATGATGGAGCCGCGCCAGTGTTACCGACGAGAACCTGACCTGTGGTGCCTGCAGCTGTAGCAAGCAGAGCGGACGTAGTGTTGCCGTAAATGACGCCGTTGGCGGTGAATGTTGAAGCGCCTGTACCACCATCGGAGACCGCAAGGTCTGTGCCAAGCGTAAGCGAAGAGAGGTGAGTAACTGCGTCTACGACGTTAGTGGCATCGGTATATACCCACATAGTTTTGCCTGCGGGCACGGTGATACCGGTACCTGCTGCGGTCTTGACTACTACGCTATCCGCGCAGTCGTTCTTTACGATGTAGGGCTTTTCAATCGAAGGGACGATAAGGTTACGAGTAGAACCACCGGTCGTACCGGTGCAGCGCAAGCGCATATTACGCGCTGTCTGCGAAGTGTTCGTATCTGTAAGAGTAAGGGTAACATCTGCACTAGCAAACGTCACATCTGCCGAGCCTACAATGGCTTCCTCTAAGGCGGTCCCAAGGTTTAAGTTAGTGACGTCACCCCACGTGGTGTTATTCTCACCAGTGGCCATAAGTTGGATTTTGAGGGGGCTAAAAGTACTAGGCATCTCTGTTCCTTACGTCGGTATTTGCGTCCAAACTACTGTACTGCCATCAGCTATTTGCACCCAGCTATCCGCTTGTGCATCGTCTACAGCTTGCCAGTTCGGGGTCTGATTGTCGTTCACTGCCGTCCATACCCCCGCCTGCGCATCATCTACAGCCTGCCAGTCTGGTGTTTGGGTATCATTAATCTGGCTCCAAACCAAGGGGGTTGTGATTATTGCGGTGGCTTGTACACCAACAGGGAATACATTACAACCAGCTACTGTAGTAGCTGTGCCTACGGAACCGGTAGCGCTGACCCCTAATACGGGTACTCGGATAGAGTTAAGTACGTTAATAGTGCCAAGCGTTGCGACCCCTGCCACACCGGACAAGAAGACTGTACCCTTGGACTTAATTGCGACTGTGCCGATGGCACCGGTAGCGGCTACCCCAGTGGGGGTGGCATTAGCAGATGCGTTGGTTGTAACAGAGCCAACTGAGGCTACGGCGACTTCCCCGGTCTCAATTACGACACCAGCACCCATAACCTTTACGGGGCTAACTTGGCCCACACCCTCCACGCCGGAAGGGGAAATTACAGCTTTGGCAACAACAGAAGCCGTGCCAACGTCACCGGTAGCAGACACTCCGATAGCAGTGACATTAGAAGATGCGCTGACCTGCGCAGTGCCGGTAGCGCCTACGGCTTCTACACCAGTTGCAAGAATGTAGCTGTTGGCTACAACTGATACGGTGCCAACTTGCCCTGCGCCTTCTACACCAGAAGGAACTACATTAGCTGTGGCAGTTACGGCAACTGTGCCGATAGCGCCTTCGGCAGACACTCCGGTAGCAAATACGTTTGTTTGGAGCACGAAGGTGCAGGGGTCTACCGATGAACCCCAATCTCCACGCCCCCAAACACCCCACCCCCAACCGTAACCGTTAGAAGTTTCAGCATAGACGCCCGTAACTGTTACGGAGACGTCTGTCATGGTTATCCGCTAAGGTACTGCGATAGAACAGTAGCCAATGTACCTATAATAGCGAGTGCAGCTGCCAGTCTGGCTTTCCAACCGAGCGCGGGCTTTGGGTCTTCCATCGGCAAGATTTTACCTGCAGCTTTCTTAAGGAGTGCCTTCTCGGCTTCCCCCTTCAATGTGCTTTTCCAGTCCATCGTCGTTCTCCTTATAACCAAGCAGCATATTTCTTGGTCTTCAGTTTACGGTCGTCGAGGCCGTGTGTACCACCATTAATCCGCTTTGTCAGTGCAAGGATTGCGTTGTCACCTGTACCTTGGTCGCAGATACCCCACAGCTTGTTACGGTCGAAGAACCACAGCGCGCTTTCAAAGCACAGTTCGCCAGCCACAAGGTCTGGGTTGGTCATCACATCTGGGCGACCGATGTAGTCGGAGAACGCCTTGAAATTATTTTTGCCAGTGAGTTGGAGGGCACCCCTGCCCCGAAAAAGCCACCCTTCGCCTGATGCTTCGTCACCATTACCCATGCGGTTGGCATAGACGCGGTTAGCAATCTTCTGTGGCTGGCGCTCGTAGGCACGAGCCAGTGCATCTGTCGGGAAGTATTTACCGAATACACCACGCAGACCCTTAGCACTGTAGTTCAGGTTCTCGCTGAACGCCTTGAAGTTGCCCGACTCATGCGCCGTTTGAGCAAAGAAATGCGCAGCCCGATGAGGTGATAACTTATAGTAAGCCGCAGCCGCCTTAAGTGTACCCGGACCGAATGCGCCATCTGCGGTTACCCCAATCTTCTTCTGAAGTTCTATCATGCTCATTTGCCAGCACTCCGCCAGTCAGGAAAGTCATTTTCGTCAACCACGCCGTCACCATTAGCGTCGTAGCGCAGGTCGTTACGGTACTTTTCCCAAGGCTCCATGTCGTCGTCATCATCTGCATAAACGACACCAGTAGGAAGTGTGCGGTCAATCGCGTTCTCGTAGATAGGCTCTGGTGCAGGAGCAGGCGCTTCAGGCTCCGGTGCGACTTCTGGCTCAGGTGCAGGCGCTTCCGGCTCAGGCTCTTTATCACGCGCATTGGCATTGAGGCTCAGCCCACCCAGCAGACCGACAAACGCGCCGATAATTGTCTGGAACGCAGGGTTGACCATCTCAAGGATGGCGGTGCTGTCCACAACGTCGTTGGGCATGAACAGGCCGACGACAAGGGCCAGCACAACGACAAGGATAACTGCCGCCAGCGTGACGATTGCCACGCGCACAACAAACTCAACGGTATCGTTGATGCCGTCCTGCTTGCTTTCAAAACTATTCAGGAAGCTCATCTTCTTTATCCTTCTTCTTTTGCATAGCGCCGCTACCCTGCCCCGCCATAAGTCCCGCCAATGCCCCGACAATGAAAGTCGCTATGGGGTTAATCAGCTTAAAAAACTCCGCGTCGTTGGGGGACTGGCCCTCCATCGGCTGCGATACAAACACCAGCGAGTACAGCACGGTTGCAACGATGAACGTCAGCGTCAGCGATAAAACTATGCCGACGATGAACCGCAGCATTTCCTCCGGTGACCAGTCTTTAGTGGGCTTCATGCTCTTGCTCTTCACCGGTATTTATTAACCATTCAGTACAGTAGCCCATAGCGATACACTTGGGCTTCTTGCAGATTTCCTCCTGCCAGTTCTCAGGGTCTTGGCAGTCGTAACGGTAGCGGTCTTGACAACCTGTAAGCGCCACTAGTGCCAGCAATATAATACTTACCCGCACGATGTAACTCCCGACTTAAGCTACTACGCAATCCGAATGATTGCGGTGGTGTTTGTAGCTGTAGGAAATACGATGGTGAAATCGCCGTCTGTCGAGGTTTTGTCCGAACCAAAGTCCAGCGCGCACACAGCAGCATTCGTCAGCGTGGTGTTAGCATTGGAGTTAGCCGAAGGCGTGTTATTATAGATAAGCGCGCCACGTGCCGTGATTGTCGCATTTGCGAAAGTCAGGTCGGAAAAGTCCGTGAAACCTACGCCGGTAGATGCGTTATTGTTCGAAGTTACGACCCCAAGGCGCGTCAGCGTGCCACCACCAGCGGTGTAGTTAGTACCGGTGACTTCGTTAGACGCAGTATATGCAGTCGTGTTGGCGTCGATTGTAGCCGACGAAGTATAGAGCGCGAGCTTGAAGGTGTCGCCACCTGTTACGCGAAAGTCGTGTACAGCGAGCATAAGCTCAGCTTTGAAACTAGTGCACATTGCTTGGGTTATCGGCATATCATGGCCTCCTTATGTATCGAGTATTGAGGTAAGCTCTGGATACCCCGCCCGTTTGAACTTGCTAACCAGAGTTACGTTATGTGACCGCACGGCCTCGTGCATATAGTGCACAAGTACCTGACGGATGCTGTCTTTGAAGGCTTCAGCTTGGTCACGAATAGCCGGGTGCGCTTCACTACCTACGTAGATAATCTTATCTAGCGCACGCTCGGCAACTTCCTCAGGCGTGAAACCACGGCCTTCGGTTGTCATAACCATGACGTTGCCAATAGTTGCTGAAACTGCGTCGAACATTTAATATTCTCCTACACGACCGGATAGCGTGCTTGGCGAGTCCTGTAATTGTCCTCGCGGTTTTTACCTTCACCAAGCTGTTTGAGTAGTGCCATCGCTTCAGTGTAACGCTTCTGATATTCAGCGTTGATGTCCTGCTCACCCTTCATAAAGATGTACGCCTCAATGAGCGCGCCATAGAGCAGCGCGCTATCAAAGTTATCGCCCAGCCAGCTTGTGCCAGCGGTTACAATTGAAGGCGGGTAGTAGAAGTAGTGCAGTTCGACTGCATAGTTAGCGTCTGGCGTCGGCCCCAAGATGTACGAGTTCTCGTCAAAGTAGGCGTAGTGTGTAGGTATGCCTTCGTCGTCTGGGTTAGGAAACGACTGCCGGATAAAGCTGACGTCCTTGTTGAGCAAATACTCATACCGTCCGGTCGCGTCGATAACCGCCATAGAGAAGTTGGCCAGCCAGTCTGAAGGTACAGACAGATACTTGTTGCCCGACGTCATGGTACCCGTCACGTTCTTACGTAGGTCAAGCAGCTGCACCGTGTTAAAGATGCGCTGCTCAGCCTGTTCGATGAACGTGTTAATCTGTTCGGTAGACGTCAACGTCACCTGAGTGGTGCCGTCAGAGCCGGTCCACGAAGTGTTGGGGAAGTCGTTTTCGACGTACCCCTTGATTGTCTCGAACAGTTCTGAGTAGTTCATTAGCCCAGTTTCTTGCTGCTATGCGTACCTTTGGTAGCCGCACCCGTACCGCGAGTTTTCACAGTTTGCGTGTTAGCTACGTTGTTGGGATAGCCCGAATTGTTCTTCACAATCGGCACCGTCTTTGGTTTGTAGTCCATATCATTTACCCCGCGAAGATGACTTCTGGTTGGCGACTTTGGCAAGGTTACGACCCAGCGCCTTCATTTGCGCGTTGGTTTTGCCGCCCTTGGCCATCTTAGTCAGAGGCTTACCCTTGTGCATTGCGCGCTCGTGCTTGTGCACGGCCTTCGCTGCGGTAGCCTTGTCCTGCTTCAAATCTTTCTTATCCATCACTAATTCTCCGTCTCAATCGTTACGGTCCCTACTTGACCATTGCCTAATAGCGTATTTGGAAGCCCAAATAAACCCAAAGGATTATTTAGCCCTACCGGGGCCCACCCCCACTGGATTACACGGCTACCGTCACTTGGGTTGTTGTTCACGTTCAGACCTGCTTGGTTGTAGCTGTTGTCTGGGCGAGGGTCGCGTAGCGCCTGTGGGTCATCCACTGGGTACATACCCAACTGAAGCTGCGGCTGGTCCGGTTCCCAGCATGTGGGGCACACGAGAATGTTGACGTTCTTGGTCTTAATGACGAGCCGCTTGAGCTCCTTAAGCTTGTAGCGAAAGTTACAGCGGTCGCATTGAGCGATTGCCCATTTACCGGAAGCGAACCGATTAGGCACACGTCACCGGAAATACTGACGAGGTGCGATACGCAACGGCGCTTTCTCGCGGTCCTCATCAGCAGCCTGCTGCCAGAGTTCTTCGTACTGCATCTTTAGTCCGGGAGAACGCTCAAGCGCACCGGGTACCTTCAGGGATAAGTGATACGCGAGACCAGCCACCAGACAAGGGAGGAACCTAAACGGTATATCCTGCGTAGTAACGCCATCGCCAGCATCCTGTAAGCGGCGCAAGCGCCAATAGACAAAGGTGTAGAAGTTGTTTTGGTCTGGTGCGGGCCAGACGTTTATCTGTGGTTCTTTCACACCAGTAGCCGGATAGTCTGCACCTGACTGGCGGTTAATCCACACTTGGATAGGCCGACCCTGCGCGTTCTTATTTGGAATAGTCGAGTATGTGTCGATGCTAATACGGCTAATCGTGATGTCCGTCTGCTGCTCCCCGGTTTGGGTGCGCACAACGTGCTCAAGTAGGTCTATCGTATCTACAGGCAGGTCATAAACAATCTGCCCCTGAACAAGCGGAATAGAGCCTTGCTCAATGGTCCACAGGTTAATACCACGGTTAGCCCACTCAATAGTGAGCAGGTTGAGGCTGCGCCGCGCAGTGCGTAAGTCATAACCCGTACGAAGCTCAGCTCCGCAACGCTCGAAACTCTCCTCAATTAAATCATTAAGGTTAAGGTTGAAGCTAGAAGTCCCTGAAGTGGTCACATGAACTCCTCTTTTTTATAGGCGCGCTTTGCAGCTAAACCAGCGCGAGCCGCATCCATACCACGTTTTTTCGCACTTATACTAATATTCCTACGGTGCTCTTCGGTAAATACTTTACCCGTCTGTTTCCGCCTAAGTAGCTCTTTGTGTTCTGTGGTTAGAGGTTTACCCTTTTTGGCCTTAACCCTAGCTTCGTGGCATGCTGCAGATACTCCGCGCTTCTTTGCTGCCTCCGATAGCTTCGCCCTAGTTTCGGGGGTGGGATTACGTCCCCCATCACCACCCTCGGTACGGTTAACCAAACTTACGCCTGAGCGCCGGAGGCACTTAATAAGCCCTTGCTCTAATATGTATGCGGTTTTGTCGTTGGAACACTCAAGAGCGCCGTAGGATAAGTTTTCTTTGCCGTACTTGGCTACTACGTTTTTATGGTGGGGGTTACGCTCTCCAAAATACCGCACGCGCCTCCAAGCACCTTTTCCTACATAGAAAGGTGTACCATCAGGTTTGCAGTGGATATATGCAAAAGTACCCATTACCTAAATTTCGCTGCCTTCTTTGCTATCGCTTTCGGCTGCTTAACGAACTGCTTGCCCGCTTTTATGCCTGCGCGTTTCGCCTTACTTGTAGCAGAGTATTCCTGCGAACTCAAAGCCTCACGTGCTTTCTTGGGCAAGTAGCGCTCACCCGTGGCTTTTGGCCCCTGTGTAGACGGCTTTCCTGACTTAGTGCCCCAGTCTTCCTTAGTCCATTTTGACAAGGACTTCTGAGCTTCTGTCTTCGGGCCGCTATAACCGCCACCAGACTTCTTGTACCGCTGCGTAGCAAGCTGGGCTTTACGGGCGGACCATTGACCTGCGTTTCCACCCTTCGTGCCAGCCTTTACGCTGGCAACGATGCGCTTCCATTTAGGTTCGTCCGACCGTGCCATTACTTCTTCTTAAAGCCCTTCAGCAACTGTGCAAACCGCGCACGTTGGCCTAGCTTACCCGGAGCCTTAGCGGCCTTGGCAAGTTTACCGGCTGGGATTGGCTTGCCCTTCTTAGCACCAAGAGCCGAGCGCAACGCACCCGGCTTCTTAATAGCTTTTGATATGTCGAGTTTCGCCTCACCGCCCTTAGCCATACCTGTGGCCTTGGGCATCTTAGCTGGGTTCATAGCCCCCATACCCCGACAGGCACGCATTAGCAGGAGCCGCCTTTTTTCATCTTGACCATCGAAGTCTTGGTCTTGCCCTTAACAGCGCAACCGTCGATGGAGCCGCCCTTGGCAAACTTCATCATTGCACGGCCCTTGGTGTCAGCCGACTTCTTCTTCATCGCTGCGCCAAACTTGGTCGCTGCTTTACCGCCTTTAGCCATACCCGGCTTAGCGTTGCGCTTTGCCAGTTCCTTAAGAAACTCTTTACGCTCTGGGGTCAACGGCACAGTGTTTGCACCGCCAGTGATTGGCTCTTTCGGCATTGGCTTTTTCTTCATTGGCATTGGTTTTTTATTCATGGTAGTTTCCTTTCTAACTGTGCCACCCTTGGCGTTGTTATACCTACCAGACTCTACTGCGCGCCTGTAGTCTTGTATAGAAGCCCTAGAAGCACCGGGGGCTTCGGCTATAGCGCGCATCCTAGCTAGCGTAGGGTTCTGGCTATTAACTGGTTTGCCACGTTCCGCTGCAACCTTCAGGTCTACAAAAGCCTGCCTATTAAACGGAGTGACGGGTAGTGGTTTAGTCGGAGAGCCTGAGTTGCTTCCACCGCGTACATTGCGGAAGTTTGTTTTTGGCGCACTTGTTTTTGTATCCGAAACAGGTGGGGCTGCATCTTTATTTGTGCGCGGAGGGGCCGTTGGACGCCGTACAGGTGCTTTAGCCTTTGGTTTGCTTGCGCCGATAGAGCTGTCCATCTTGGGTGTGGGCAAGCTGTCTGTGATTTTAGTTGTCGCCGCTGGAGCTTCAGCAGTCACCGACTTTGCTGCGCCGTACTTGCGGGTCTTTGTCAGGTTGCTTTCTGCGGCTTTCTCTGCTGCGCGTGTAGCAGTGCGGTCAGCGCCTGTGCGCTTAGCTAGGTCGTCCTTGGCGTCAGCGATACGCTGTGCGGCTTTCGCTTCAGCTACATCTGCGTTTTTACCTTTGGCGAGGGCGATTTTACGGTCTTTTTCAATATCCGCCATGCGGCGTTCGTAGCGGCCTTGTGCGCCACCGGCTGAGAACTTTTTCATCTTGCGTGCCATAACTATACCTTTCTCATCTCATCGACCTTGGCCTCGAGACGTTCAAACGCCTTATCGAACCGGTCACCAAGCCTATCGACCATCACGTTAACTTCAGCGCGAGTGACATGTTCACGCGCTACTTCTTCGCGGGTCTTGTTGAGCAGGATACCCAGACGGTCCAACTCGTCAATCTTCCCCCTAAGGAAGAAGCCCATAACCGCCACCACGACGCTCAATGCGATGTTCCAGAGCATCATTTCCATATCAGCATTTCCAAGCCCTGAGGCTTTTGTTGATGCGGCTGTTAGGGTCATTCGCGGTCTTCTTGCTTGTGAGCTTCTTTTTCATGCCCGACATCCGGGCACAGAACGACTTCTTGCGTGGACCACCTTCAGGCTGCGGTGCCTTAAGACCGGGCTTACCCGGGTTAGCTTTATTATAAGACGCACGACCCTTGGCGTTCAGCCCGCCAGACTTCGCTTTGCCTTCTTTGCGTGTCCAAGCGGGCGTCTTGGCCATTACACGAACTTCCCGCGTGTTTTGCCTTGAGTAGCGCAGCCATCGCCGCGACGAGAGGCGGAGCCGCCCTTGGCCATCTTCTTGACCTTGCCGCCGCGCTTCATACCTTCACCGGCTTCCATAGCCATTACTGGTTCAGCGTCACCGGGTTTATCTGATGCGCCTTTTTTCTTCTTCTTGGCCAGTGCCAAGCCCGCAACGCCAAGCCCGCCCATACGAGCGATGTCACCGATACCTACTTTGCCAGCCTTCATGGCCGCGCCCGCAAGTCCGCCCATAGCGCCCGCTTTTAGAATATCTCCGAATTTACTCATTACGCTGCATCCTTCTGTGCGGGGACAACCATTGGGTAAAGAATATCATCGCCGTAATTGCCGATATATTCCTGTACGCCCATGTGGCCCAGTGTGATTGTGGGGTCTACCCACACTTCAAAACCAAGTTCCCGTGCACGGTCGCAGAAGAGGAAATCTTCTCCGATGTAACCTTCGTCGGTGACGAGGAAGTCGAACATGGCGTTTAGCATGCGGTCGGACCGCGTGTCGTAGTAGCTCCACTCTGGGTGGGCTTCTGACATCTGCTCGAATACTTCACGACGCACGAGCATAAAGGCTGTCGCTACGCGCTTTGCGCGAACTAGACCCATCTGGTTCATGGTAAGTTGATTGTTTTCGTCGTGGTCGAGAGTGGCAATGTATGTTTTGGTTTCGCTGCGCGTACGGGGCACCGCAGCTACAATACCCTTCTTGGGGTCTGTACCCCACGCCATGAGGCGGAATACGTCTTCTGGCTCGAAGTTAATGTCCGAGTCGATAAACATGAGGTAGTCGCACTTGGACTCAAGCAAGTCCTGCGCCAGCAGGTTGCGCGCACGGGAAACAACCGAACACCCGCATATGCTGCCGATGTGAAGTTCAACTCCGTGTGCCGCAGCCTGCTGGGCAAAGCGTGCGAGAGAAACAGCCAGCTTCAAGGATACCTTGAAGTCGTACGCTGGAAGAGCGATGAAGACGCTCTTACCAGCTAAGTCGTAGCTCTGTTCCTGCTGCATATATCACCCGTAGAAGAGAGTAATAGACGCGGTGTTAGCCACCGTACCATGCAAACCGTCTTGGGCGAGTATGCCTTGGTCCGGCATAATGATATACACAGTGCCCGCATCAGCTACAGTGGGGGTATTAACGGTGATTAATATTGGACCGCCAGCACCGTCACGTATAACTACTGAACCCGCTGCCGCGCCGCACGTAGCGTAAATTGCCTTGATACGTGCGCGAAAGCCGCAGTCTGCGTCTGTCTGAGTTTTAAATACACCCGTAGCAGTCAGCGGCTTAGTGGTTTTAATATCACTTTGCATTGCCATCAGTATTCTCCTTCTTAGAGGTTATTACCGATTAAGCTGCGGTTGTGAGCGCGGTCCAAGTCGTAGCGCCATCGGAGTTGATGTACGCACGAGTCGAAGTGGACGAACCGTCGCTACGCAGGTAGAGCGAACCCTTGGCAGCAGCGATAGTCGGAGCGCCTGAACCCATGTAGACGCCCATACCAGCAGCAGTGTTGGTGCCGATGAAAGCAGCAGCGCCGCCAGCTGTGAGAGCCGAACCGCTAAGAGCAGTGACCGTGCTGGTTGCAGTGATTGCTGCACCGATGGTACCGGTAACAGTTACCGCGCCAGTTGTGGCATTGATTGAAATTGTTTGGAAGCCGTTCTCAGAACGAACTGGACCGTTAAATGTGGTATTAGCCATGATTTATCTCCTGTGTAGTAGCACTCGTCCGTACCGTCTCTACTAAGTCCGCTGGGCCGGTCGGTACGAATAATGTTCCCTAGTAGCGTAGATATACCACAAACAAAAAAGAAGGGAAGAGATTTCTCTCCTCCCTTCCCCCCGTTCCCTTGAGCTACGCTCTCGGGGAAACTATTAGGCTGCGCCTTCGCTGCCGTACATACCCAGAGGGTCTGACCAGCCGAACGAATAACGCTCACGAGCCTTGTAACGTACGTTACCAGTATCGAAGTCACCGTCCATGCCCGTCGCCATTGGCGTACGAACAAAGTGCTTCAGACCGTTTGGCACGTCGGTGGTCAAGAACCACGCGTCAGTGTCGGTCAAGAAGTGGTTTACGGCGTAACCTTCTGGGATAGAGCCGTTCGACTTGATTGCGTTGATGTCGTTGTCTGCAGTCGAAACGCGGAGTTCGGTTTCGAGCAAGCGAGTAGCAACAAACATCAGGCTTGGCGGTACGATGAGCTTACGCGGTTTAGCCGCGATGAGCAGGCCACGTTCATCCGTCCACGCTGCAATCTGAATTACAGCCGCTTCAAGCGACGTTTCGTTCAAATCAGCAGGAGTGCTTGGGATGTTCGAGTTCGTGCCACCAGAAACCAATGGGTGCGAAGCCGAGAACAATGGTTG
>Ga0315906_10005544_pt1 | contig 15842 bp, 13 predicted proteins | sample LakEriMetagenome_4_FD_203526 | JGI IMG/M metagenome (GOLD analysis project Ga0315906, IMG submission 203526) | Freshwater fungal communities from buoy surface, Lake Erie, Ohio, United States - Buoy 2 MA122 | ecosystem: Environmental > Aquatic > Freshwater > Lake > Lake biofilm | place: USA...
GCTGACGGCCAGCGATGTGCGATACATCACCTGCACGTTGCCGCGGGCCCTGGCCAGCCAGTGGTGCTGGGGCTCGTGCGGCGAGGCGAGGACGATCGAATCCTCCTCGCGGATGGAGCGGATGATGCGCGAGCCGCCGCCGTCTTCGTCGCCGCCCACGATGTCCACGAGCCCGATGGCCTGCTCGTCGTCGTGATCCTTGGCGTAGACGAGGACGGTGCGGCCGATGCGGATGCGGTCGCCGCCGGCCAACTCGGCGCGTTCCACCTTGCGGTCGTTGACGAACGTGCCGTTGGAGCTCTTCAGGTCGCCCAGCACCAGCGTGTCGCCGACCCGGCGGATCTCGGCGTGCCGGCGGGAGACCTCGTGGTCGTCGAGGCGGACGTAGTTGCTCGATTCCCGGCCGATGGTCACGGCCAGGGGCTGCCCGGAAAGCTCGAACCGGGCGCCCTTGTTGCGGCCTTGGATGACGAAGAGGGCGGCCACTCTGAGGGTATTCCTGGGGAGAACGCTAGAATTGTCGCACAGGCGGCGGGCTGCGGGAAGCCGCTGCCCGGCCGGCCCAACACGGCTCTCGGGCGGCATGAGTTCGCTCGCTGAAACGCTCGCGATCCTCACGCCGACCCGTTCGCCTCCCTCCGCGGTCGAGGGGCCGTCACGCCGCGATCGCTGTGTATACACCCTAGAATCAAGTTGTGGAGTTCCGGCACGAAAAGATTGGAGAAACGAGTGGCGAACGCTGATAAGCCGAGAGAAAGTTGCTCGTGGCCGGTGCGGCTGGCGGTGGGCGGCGTGCTGGCCGTCTTCGCGGTGGGCTGGGCCGCGGCCGGGGCCGACGACGGGCCGGACGCCGGGCGGCGCGAGCGGCTGCGGCGGGCGGTGGAGTGGCTCGCCGCGCCGGAGCGCGAGGGGCGGGGGCCGGGCACGCCGGGCATCGACGCGGCCGCCGACTGGGTCGCGGAGCAGTTCGCCTCACTGGGAGTGCGGCCGCCGGCGGAGAAGGCGGACGCGTTCCAGGCGTTCGTGATGACGCTCGATGCCAAGCTCGGAGCCGCCGCCGAGAACGTCGCCGAGATCGTGGGGCCGCCGACGGCCGACGGCACTCCGGTGACGATCCCGCTCGAACTCGGCCGCGACTTCACGCCCCTGGCGGCCGGCGGCTCGGGGGCCTTCGACCTCCCGCTCGTGTTCGCCGGCTACGGGATCACCGCGCCGGCCGAGAAGTACGACGACTACGCGGCGCTGACCGCCACGGGCGGCGTGAAGGGCAGGGCCGCGATCGTGCTGCGGCAGGAGCCGCAGAAGGACGATCCCCACAGCGTGTTCGACGGCAATCAGGCCTCGCAGCACGCCGCGCTCGCCCGCAAGGTCGCCAACGCCTCCGAGCACGAGGCGGCCGGCCTGGTGTTCTGCAACGATGCCGACGCCGAGGGCGACGTCCTGATGGCCTTCACGCGGGCCGGCGAGGGAAATGCGAAGCGCACGATGCCGGTCCTGCACGTGCGGCGGTCCGTCATCGACGATGCGGTCCGCCGGGCCCTCGGCCGCGGGCTGGCCGAGATCCAGAAGGGCATCGACGAGTCGCTGGAGCCGGCCAGTCGGCCGCTCGAAGGCTGGCGGATCCGGGGCCGGTCGGCGATCGAGCGGGTGGAGACGCGGGGGCGGAACGTGATCGTGGAACTGCCGGGCCGGGGCGCCGCGGCGGCCGAGGGCCGGCCCGCGATCGACCCCGCGGAGACCGTGGTGCTCGGCGCCCACTACGACCACCTCGGCTACGGCGGGGCGAACTCGGCGGCACCCGGCGAGCGGGCGGTGCACCACGGGGCCGACGACAACGCGAGCGGCACGGCGCTGCTCGTCGAGGTGGCGCGGCAGCTCGCCGCGGAGGGGCCGCTGCCGCGACGCGTGCTGTTCGTCGCCTTCTCCGGCGAGGAGCGCGGGCTGCTCGGCAGCGGCCACTACACCGCCAATCCCGTCGTGCCGCTCGCCGATACCGTGGCCATGGTGAACCTCGACATGCTGGGCCGCCTCGACGGCGACAAACTGATCGTCCACGGCACGGGCACGGGCACGGGGCTCGACGCCATCGTGGACCGGCTCCTCGGCCGCCATGGCTTCACCGCCGCCAAGGAGCCGGGCGGCTTCGGCCCCAGCGACCACGCCAGCTTCTACGCGAAGAAGGTGCCGGTGCTGCACTTCTTCACCGGATCGCACTCCGACTACCATCGCCCGAGCGACACGGCCGAGAAGATCAACTACGACGGCATGGTGCGGCTCGCGACGCTGGTCGCCGACGTCGTCCGCGAGCTGGCTTCGGCCCCGGAACGGCCCGCGTACGTCGAGGTGGCGTCGAAGATGTTCGCCCGCGGCGGGGGCGATCGTCCCTATTTCGGCAGCATCCCCGACTTCGGCAAGCCCGGCGGCGGCTATGCGATCTCGGGCGTCGCCAAGGACTCGCCGGCCGCCGCGGGCGGCCTGCGGGGAGGCGACCTGATCGTCCGCCTCGGCGCGAGCGCCATCACGAACCTCGAGGACTTCGACAGCGCCCTGCGGAAGCACAAGGGCGGCGAGACGGTGCCCGTGGTGGTGATCCGCGAAGGCCAGGAAGTCACGCTCCCGGTCGTGCTCGGCCCGCCGCGGTGAGGGCGGGGCTTCTTCCGCGGCTCTGCGTCGCCGGGCTCGGGCCGGGCAATCCGCCGCCGGAAAGCCGTTTGGCGGCGAAAAAGTTGCTCTTGAGCCGGGGCGGGGGGATCGCCATCATCCCGCCGCCTTCGGGTTCGCGGCGGCCAAGGACGGTCGTCGATCGAGCGGATCCGGCGCCGTCCCGCCAGCAAGGAGTGCATTCCGTGAAGAGGCAACTGTCAGCGTTCACCCTCGTGGCCGCCGTGGCGGTCGGTCCGGTTTCCGCGTTCGCGCAGGTGCCGGTGCGGCCGGTGCAGCCCGGCCAGCCGGCCCAGCCGGCTCCCGTCGCGGCCCCGCAACCCCGCTCCGCCGCGCCCGCCCACGTGGCGGTGGTGGACGTCGGCTACATCTTCAAGAATCACGCCCGGTTCAAGGCCGAGATGGACAAGATGAAGGATCAGGTGATGGCGGCCGAGAACGCGCTCAAGGCGGAGCAGGAGCGGATCAAGGGCCTGATGGACCAGCTCAAGGGCTACAACCCGGGCACGCCCGAGTACCGCAAGTTCGAAGGCGAGGTCGCCAAGGCGCAGGGCGACTTCAGCGTCAACGCCCAGCTCCAGAAGAAGGACTTCATGGATCGCGAGGCCAAGGTCTACCTGCAGGTCTACAGCGAGATCGAGCGGGCGGTGAGCCAGTTCGCCCGGGATCACGGCATCGCCGTCGTGCACCGCTTCGACGGCGACCCGGTCGATGCCAGCGACCGCAACCGGATCCTCGGCAGCATCACCAAGCCGATCGTCTACTACGATCCGCAGATCGACATCACGCCGGACATCCTCAAGATGCTCAACGGCGCGAGCGTCGCCGCCCAGCCGCCGGCCGCCCAGCCGCGGCGCTGATCCTGGTTCGGCTTCTTCCGGTGCCCGGCGGTCCGTTGCGGGGCGCCGGGCCCGTTCTCTTTCCCGCGAGTGCCATGCGCCACCGGTCGCAGCGAACGATCCGTCGCCCCGTCGCCGTCGTCGGCTCGGGCTACTGGAGCGGCCGCCCCAATCGGGTGGAGCTCCTGCCGGCGACGGCCGGGGCCGGCGTCGTGTTCGTCCGCGGCGACGGTCCCGCTCCGGTGCGGATCGCCGGCCTGGTGGGGAACCGCGTCGAGGCGCAGCAGCGGACGAACCTCGCCGTGGCGGGCGTGCAGGTGCAGATGGTCGAGCACTGCCTCAGCGCGCTGGCGGGCATGGGCGTCGATTGCTGCCTGGTGCGGGTGTCGGCCGAGGAGATGCCAGGGCTCGACGGCTCGGCGCTGGGCTTCGTCGAGGCGCTGGAGCAGGCGGGCGTCGAGGAGCTGGGGGCGCCGATCGACCCGCTCGTCGTCGAGGAGCCGATCCGGCTCGCGGACGGACAGGCCTGGGTCGAGGCCGGACCGCCGCGGCACCCCGGGCTGACGATCGAATACGAGCTCGACTACGGGCCCGGGCCGATCGGCAGGCAGGCGTTCTCCTTGCGGGTGGCGCCGGACACGTATCGCACCGAGTTGGCCGCGGCCCGGACCTTCATCTCGACGGCCGACGCGGATCGGCTGCGGGCGTCCGGGCTCGGCCTCACGGTCACCCCGCGCGACCTGCTCGTGTTCGGCGCGGAAGGCCCGATCGACAACGAACTCCGCTGGCCCGACGAGTGCGTGCGGCACAAGGTGCTCGACCTGGTGGGCGATCTGGCGCTGGCCGGGCGGCCGATCCACGCCCACGTGCGGGCCAGCCGCAGCGGGCACAGGCTCAATGCGGCGCTCGCCGCGGCGGTGCTGGCCGGCGATCGCGCTCGGGGCAGGGGGCGGAGGCGGGCTTCGGCCTGAACGCCATGCTTCCCGCGCCCGATCGGCAATCGCCGGCGCACGACACGCTGCCGCTCGCGGGGGCCGCCGCCAGCGTGCATCCGACGGCGGTGGTGGAGCCGGGGGCGCGGCTGGGCCCCGGCGTGCGGGTCGGCCCGTGGTGCGTCGTTTCCGCAGGGGCGGAAATCGGGTGCGACACGGTGCTGGCCAACGGCGTCACGATCGTGGGGCGGGTGAAGATCGGCGCGCGGAATCGCATCTTCCCCAACTGCGTGATCGGGGCCGAGCCGCAGGATCTCAGCTACCGCGGCACGGAGACGCGGGTCGAGATCGGCGACGACAACGTGATCCGCGAGGGGGTGACCATCAACCGCGCCTCCGAGAAGGAGGACGGCGTCACGGCGATCGGCAACGCGAACTTCCTCATGGCGGCCTGCCACGTCGCCCATGATTGCCGGATCGGCGACCACGTGATCGTCGCCAACGGCACGCTGCTCGGCGGCCACGTGCGGATCCACTCCCGGGCGGCTGTCTCCGGCGCGGTGGCGGTGCATCATTGGGTGACGATCGGCGGCTGGTCGTTCGTGGCCGGCCTGTCGCGGGTGCTCCACGACGTGCCACCCTTCATGCTCTGCGAGGGCGCGCCCGCCAGGCCCCGGTGCGTGAACCTCGTGGCCCTGCGCCGCGGTGGCTTCGGACCCGAGGCGATCGCGGCGGTGACTGAGGCCCACCGGCTGCTCTATCGGGCCCGCGTCGGCCTCGGGCCGGCCGGCGCCGCACTCCGAGAGCGCGGCCTGGGCGGTCCGGAGGTCCAACTGCTCCTCGATTTCCTGACACAACAGCATGGCGGCGCCCACGGCAGGGCACGCGAGCGACGGAGGGCGGCATGATGCGGACGCGGATCGCGGTGGTCGGATGCGGGCACCTGGGCCAGATCCACGCGCGGCTCCTGGCCGGGCGGGACGACGTCGAGCTGGTGGCCGTGGTCGACCCGGTCGCGGAGGCCCGGGACCGGGTCGCCGCCGCGCACGGGTGCCGGTCCCTCGCCGAGCCGCGGGATCTCGTCGGCCTCGTCGATGCGGCCGTGGTCGCCGCGCCGACGGGCCGGCATGCGGCGGTGTCGGTGCCGTTGCTGGAGGCGGGGATCGACCTGCTGGTCGAGAAGCCGATCGCCGCCGACGTGGAGGAGGCGCGGGCGATCGTCGTCGCCGCGCGCCGGCACGGCCGGATCGTCGCCGTGGGGCATGTCGAGCGATTCAATCCCGCCTGGCGGACGGCCGTGGCCCGGATCGGCCGGCCGGTCGTCGTCGAGTCGGCCCGTCTGGCTCCCTTCACCTTCCGGTCACTCGACGTGGGCGTCGTGCACGACCTGATGATCCACGACATCGACCTCGTGCTCTCGCTGGAGCCGGGCCGCCTGGAACGGGTCGAGGCCCAGGCGATCATGGCGACGGGCGGGCACGAGGACGCCGTGCGGGCGCGGCTGGTGTTCGCGTCGGGCCTGGTTGCCGATCTCTCCGCCTCGCGGATCCATCCGGTCGTGCGCCGATCGCTGCTCATGTGGTCCGAGGCGGGCATCGCGTCGGTCGACTTCAACGCCAAGACGGTCGAGATCGTGGCTCCGTCCGGCGCCGTCCGCGACGGCACGTTCACGGCCGAGGCCGTCCCGCCGGCGGAGCGGGGCGTCGCCAAGGAGCGTTTCTTCTCCGACATCCTTCCACTGGAGCGGGTGCCGGTGCCCGACGCCAACGCCATCGCCGGTGAGCACGACGACCTGCTGGAGGCCGTGCGGACGCGGCGGCAGCCGCTGGTGCCGGCGGCGGCCGGTGCGGCCGCCGTGGAGATCGCCGCACGGATTCTCGAGGCCGTCGAGACGACGCGATTCGGCAGGGTCGCCGGCGGCCGCCCCGCCGGCACGATCCCACTCTACCCGCGCCGCAAGACGGCCTAGTCGCCCTCGCTTGCGCGACCGGCTCGGCGCGACCGAAGCCGCCGGCGGCGGCCTGTCGATACCTGCCGGGGGGCGGTCGGCCCCGCTTCGTCGTCCGCGCAGGGGGCTTTCATGCGACCATTCTTCGCCGTCACGCTCCTGGCCTGCCTGGGCCTTCCCGCCGCCCGTGCCGGTGACCCGGCCGCCGCGCCCCCCGCCGAGGCGTTCCACGGTTTCGGCCTCGATGGGTTCGCCGGCGAGGAGTCGATCGCCGCCGCGCTCCGCCGGGCGGGCGAGGTCCCCGGGGCAGATGCCGCGGATCGGGTGATTCCCGGGCTGGAGCTGCGCGGCTTTTCCATCCGAGGTCCCGGCGACCAGGACGCGAGGGCGCCGATCGCGGCGGAGGTCAGCAGCCGGATCGAGCGACTCGACCTCGCCGCCGGCCTCCAGGCCCGGGAAGACTCCGTGATCGAGGGCCCGTCTCAGTGGATCGGCCGCATCGGCCTGAACAACGACCGGCCGGACGGCAGCGAGCGGCTCGAGGTCCGCACCACGCTCGGCCGCCGCACCGAGGGCGGCATCCTCGGCATCGAGATCGGGCCGCGGCTGGAGCGGCGGCTGCGGCGCGGCACGACCTTCTTCATCGACGGCACGGCCGAGGCCCGGGCGGCTCGCCTGGCGGCGGAAGGCTGGTGGTCGATGCCGGGCGCCGCTGCCGACGACGCGAGCATGGTGGGCCTGAACGCCCGCACCGGCATCGTGCGCTGATGCGACAGCCCTCTCATACGGCTCACACATGAGCCTCGCGTGCGGAGCCGCTTCTGAGCAACGAGAGACAGGGAGGGGTTGCCTGTGCCCCGGGAGCCGGCACGGAGAGAGCGGAGGCCCGGAAGCCCGTAGCGAACGTCCGGCGACGGGGCATGGGCAGCCCCGACCAGCGTCACGCGCGAGATTCAAGCGGGATGCGTATCAGGCCAGGTCGCGATCCTGGAAGAGGACGAGGGCGACGAGCAGGGCCACGGTCGAGTAGAGGCCGGCGTACAGGGCCGCCCATCCCAGGTAACTCCAGGGCACCGGCACGTCACCGGCCACGGCGGCGTCGATCGTGAAGTGCTCCAGCACCGGCAGCAGCGTCGCGAACAGTCGGCCCACGAACCGCACGATGGCGAACTTTCCCACGCTCGACTGCACGATCAGCGGCACGAGGTGACCGAGAGCGTAGACCGTGAAGCAGACGATCAGGTTCGGCACCATGCCCAGCCGCGTGGACACCGCGAGGCTCACGGACGCCAGGAGAATCGTCTCCAGCAGCGCGAGCATCAGTCCGGGAACGACGGTGATCATCTCCGCGGCGCAGTCCCTCCACAGCGGATCGACCTTGGCGGCTTCGCGGGCGTCGTACACGACCTTGAGGCTCGTGGTGGCCATGAGCACGCCGCCGAGGATGAGGAACACGAGGAGTGCGACCAGCGACAGCCCGAGGAACTTGCCGACGAGGAACCGCCCCCGGGTGAGCGGCTTGGAGAGCACCGTGAGAGCCGTCCGCCCCTCGATCTCGTCGGCCACGGCGACGCTCGCCGTCCAGACCACGACGAGCAGGGCCAGCACCTTGATCAGCGTCAGGCCGCTGTCCTTGAGCATCTTCACGTCGTCGCCGAACGTGTTGTAGGGGATGATGATGAACACGAAGAGCAACAGCGTCCCGGCGATCAGTGCCACGGCGAACACGGGCTGGCCGATCGCCTCCTTCGTGGTGGCGGCGGCCACCGCCGCCACCCGTCTGGCCCCGAGCCGCACCGCCGCGTAGGCGGCGGTGACGGCCACGAGGATCGCCGCGGCCCAGGGGAGCACGGCCACCTCGCGAAACTCGGGCATGAGCCGCCAGCGGATCGTGACCGTGACCGGCCGGTCGGACTCCGTCGTCGCCTGGAGCGTCGGTCGTTGGCCCAGGAAGGGGTTCGTCGCGCCCGTGGACCTTCGCCAGTTCCACGGGGTGGCGGGATCGACGTCCACGTCCGGCACCTTCGTGAGGGCGAAGCCCGCGATCGGCTGCTGCGTGCGGACGACCAATCGTCCGTCGGCCGAGACGTCGATGCGGTCGAGCTCCTGGGGCCGGAAGCCGAGGGGGATCTCCGCCGCCGTCGCCCCCGGCTCGACGGTGACGGTGAGGCTGCCGTCGGCGGCGGCGACGAAGCGGCGCAGCGAGCGGCCGATCTCCACCAGCGGCGAGGGCGACATCGCGGCCAGCGGGTACGTGAAGGCCAGGGCCACGGCGGAGAAGGTCAGCAGGAGCCAGGCGAGCGGGCCCAGGAACCCGTCGCGGAGGCTGGCCCGCGCCTCGGCCGCCGCCCGCGGCGCCGCCAGGCGAAGCAGACCGTAGCCAGCGAGGATCACGCCGAGCGCGACTGCGGCGGCGGCGCCCAGCATCCAGATCGGCGGGAGCGGGATCAACCAGCGGTTGGCGAACAGCGGGGCCATGCGTGCGACCTGCGGGACCCGCGGCGCAGGACGATCGATGCCGGCTCGAGGCGATCGCGACCGCGGACCATGCGATTATGGCCTGGCGTCACCGCCGACGGAAGTTCCGTCGATCGGGCTGCCCCATGATGCCCGCCGCGCGAGTGGTCGCGGGGCATGGAGGCCGAACCGCGCGTCCCTGCGCGGCGCAGGCAGGCCGTTCAGGCCGGCCGGGGGCCGGCCAGAACCGTGGCCGCGGGGCCTGCGAGCGGCCACGTCTCCGCCACGCGATTCAGGTCGTCGAGTGTCAGCGACTCCACGATCCTCAGCGCGTCGGCGACGGAGCGATGGATCCGGGCGTGGGCCCACTCGCCGCCCACCTCGAACAGCCGGCGGCGGGGCCGCTCGCCGGAGAGCACGATTCGGCTGGCCACCTTGTTGCGGGCCTGCTCGAACTCCGGCGCGGTGATGCCGCGCTCCGCGACCGCCGCGTACAGTTCCAGGATCCGGGCGAGGAGGTCGTCCACCTCGGCGGCGTCGCACGACAGCTGCGTGACGAACAGCCCGGCGTCGAGAAACTCGTGATGGTGCAGCGACGCCTGCTCCGCCGCGCCCGGATCGACGAGCTCCCAGTAGAGCCGGCTGCCGGATGCGTCGCCGACGACCGTGGCCAGCAGCTTGGCGGCGAACCGGTCGGCGCTGCGCTCGTCCGGCCCGGCCGACATCCGCACGGCGTATTCGAGCGCGGCGGCGGGCCGCACGACGTGCTGGCGGGAAGCCGTCGGCGGCGGTGGAGCCGCGAGCCGCTCCGCCTCCGGCCGCGGCTCCCAGTCGCCGCACAGCCTGCGGGCCGAGTCCACGAGCGCCGGAAAGTCCACCGCGCCGGTCGCGGCCAGCACCAGGTTGCCCGGCGCGTAGCGGCGGCGATGGTAGTCGCGCATCGCCTCCACCGGCAGCGCCTGGATCGACTCCACCGTGCCGAGCACGCTGCGGGCCAGGGGATGGCCGGCGAAGAACGCCGCCCGGCACCGCTCGTCGGCACCGAACGGCGGCTGGTCGTCGTACATCCGGATCTCCTCCAGGATGACGAGCTTCTCGGTGGCGAAGTCCTCCTCCCGCAGGGCCGGCCGCATCATCCGCGCCAGGAGATCGACCGCCTCGTGCTGCTGCGCCGGCAGGACGATGGCGTAATAGACGGTGTCCTCCTCGCTCGTGAAGGCGTTGACGCTCGCCCCCATGCGGTCGAACCGCCGGTTGATCTCGTCGCCGGAGATCTCGGGCGTGCCCTTGAACACCATGTGCTCGAGAAAGTGGCTCGTGCCCCACAGCGCGTCGGTCTCGTCCCGCGAGCCGGTCTTGACGAAGAAGCCGAGGCTCGTGGAGAGCGCGGCGGGGCCGGTCTCGGCGATCACCTCCAGGCCGTTGGCGAGCCGCTCATGCAGAAACGCCATCCGGCACCTCCAGGGGCTCGCGGCCCAGCGAGACGACGGTCAGATCGCGAGGCGGACGGGCCGCCAGCCAGGACTCGATGCCCTCGACCGAGAGCCGGTCGTAGCGGTCCAGTTCCGCGGCGAGGGTGCGGACGTGGCCGAGGTGGTGCCACTGCCGCGCGATCGCGCCGGCGCGGGCCGCGCTCGACTCCTGCTGCATCACCAGGCCGCTCTTCGCCCGGGCCTTGACCCGCTCGACCTCGTCGGCGGTGATCGTGCCGGGCAGGCGGTCGATCTCGGCGAGCATGACGTCGAGCGTCTCCTGGGCCCGGGCCGCGGTGGTGCCGGCGTATCCCAGGGCCATGGCGAACTCGCGGTGGGTCTGGTAGCCGCTGGACACGCTGTAGCACAGGCCGCGCCGCTCGCGGACCTCCGTGAACAGCCGGGAGCTGGAGCCCCCGCCGAGGATGGCCAGCGCCGCCGTCGCCTCGTACGACTCGTCGTCGCGGTAGGGTGGGGCCGACCATGCCATGGCCACGTGGGTCTGCTGGGAATCGTGGGGCACGTGCGCCAGCCGCGGGCCGCGCGGCCCCGGGACGACCGGCACCGCCGCGCCGGGCTCCCAGTCGCCGAACAGTGCCTCGATGCGGCGGACGAAATCCTCCCAGTCGATGCGGCCCGCGACCGCGATGATCATGCCCGCCGGCCGCACGTGGATCGCGATGAACTCGCGGACGGCGGCGATGTCCAGCCGCTCCACGTCGGCCGTCACGCCCTCGGAGGGCATGCCCCACGGGGCGGGAAAGTGCATCTGGCGCAGCGCCGTCATCACCCGGTGCGCGGGGTCGTCCTCGATGCCGGCGAGATTTTGCAGCACCATCTGCCGCGCGGGCTCCAGCTCGTCGGCCGGGAGCCTGGGACGGCGGACGATGTCGGCGTAGACGGGCAGGGCGACGGGCAGCTGCCGGGCGACCATCGCGCCCGAGAAGCTCGCGTGGCTGGAGGAGACCGCCTGGGACCACTGCACCCCGGCCGCTTCGAGGGCCTCGACGATCTCGCGGCTCGACCGTTGGCCGGCGCCCCGCAAGCAGAGCTCGCCGGCCAGCGTCGCCAGGCCGCTGCGGCCGGGACCGTCGTGCACGGCGCCGGCGGGGGCGTGGAAGGCGACCGCCACCGACTCGACCCCCGGCAGGTGCTCACCGAGCAGGACGATGCCGTTGTCGAGCGTCGCCGAGTGGAGGGTCTGCTTCAACGCGGGTGCCGCCTACAAGAGTGCCGGTTCCACGCCGGCCGCCTCGGCGGCCGGGGAATCCACCACTTTGTACACGGTCTTCGTGCGCCGGAAACCGAGGCGGTGATAGAGGCGGACGGCCCGCGAGTTTTCCGCGGTGACCTCGAGCCCCGCCGCCCGGAGGCCGTGCCGGTGAAAGCCGGCGAGCGCCTGGTGAACCAGCGCCGCGCCCAGGCCGATGCCGCGATGACCGGGCACGATGCCCACGTTCTGGATCATGCCCAGGCCGCCCCGCTCGGCGACGCCCTGGACGGTGCCGCACCACTGGATCTCCTCGGGGCCCAGCCCGCGGGCGATGAGCCAGGTGGCCTCGGGCAGAAAGCCCGGCTTGTTGCGGATCTCCCGCATCAGCCGCCGGCAGCCTTCCGCGTCGCCCAGGCAAGGAAACACGACCGCGTCGATCTCGTCGCGAAACGACCGCCACTTCGTCCGCGCATGGACCTCGACGAGGGCCTCGTTCCAGGGCACGAACCGGTAGCCCTGCGGCAGGTCGGCGAGCGGCCGGCCGGGGCCCAGGTCGGCCTCCATGCGAAACCGCTTGAAATAGGTCGACTCCACTGCGGCGCTCCCGGAGGCCGACGAACCTGTCTCTGACCTTAAGAATGCGCCGGGAAATGGTCAACGCGCCGGTGGGCCGCGGAACTCGCCGGCACGGCGAATCGGCCTTCCCGGCGGTGACGATCGGCACGAGATTGCGGGCTGGGCGGACGCGGACGTATGATTTTGACGAGTCAAAAAATGATTTTTGGAAAGTCAAAAATCCGCTCCCGGTCGCCGCTCCGCGGCGGCGGCATGGCGGCCTGCGTGCTCGTGGGCCTGGCCGCGGGATGCGGCCGCTGGGAAGCGGCACCACCGCCCGCCTCCGTCCGGCCGCGGGTGCTGGCCACCACGACGGTCGTCGCCGACCTCGTCCGCGAAGTGGCGGGCGACCGGGCCGACGTGGAGTGCCTGATGGCGGCGGGCATCGATCCGCATTCCTACCGGCCGACACCCGCCGACGCCGACCGGCTGGCGCGGGCCGACCTCGTCGTGGCATCGGGCCTGCACCTCGAGGGCCGGCTCGCGGCGCTCCTGCAGCGGCTCGCCGCCACGCGGCCGGTGCTGGCCGTCGGCGACCGTTTGCCGGCGGATCGGCTCCTGCCCGCCGCCGGGGGCCTGTTCGACCCGCACGTCTGGTTCGACGCCGGCCTGTGGAGCCTGTGCCCGCCGCTGGTGGCCGAGGCGCTGGCGAAGGTCGATCCCGACGGGGCGGTCGGCTACCAGGAGCGGGCCGCCGACTATGCGGCCCGGCTCGTCGCCCTCGACGCCCGCGTGCGGGAGCGGATCGCGACCATTCCGCCCGGTCGCCGCGTGCTCGTCACGGCGCACGACGCCTTCCGCTACTTCGGCCGGGCCTACGGCATCGAGGTGGTGGGCGTGCAGGGCACGAGCACCGAGAGCGAGGCCGGGCTGCACGACGTCAATCGGCTGGTGGAACTGATCGTGACGCGGGACATCCCCGCCGTGTTCGTGGAGACGAGCGTGGCCGACCGCAACGTGGCGGCGCTCGTGGAGGGCGCGCGGGCCCGCGGCCGGGAGGTGGCGATCGGCGGGCGGCTCGCCTCCGACTCGCTCGGCGAGCCCGGCAGCGGCACCGAGACGCTCGCCGCCGCGCTGACCGCGAACGTCGAGGCGATCGTCGCGGCGCTGGCCGCCGGAGACCGCTGACATGGGCGCCGCGCCGGCCGGCCTGCCGCCATGGGTGGAGTTCCACGACGTGACCGTCGCCTACGACGGCCGTCCCGTGCTCTGGAACGTGGACCTCGCGATCGCGGAACCCTGCCTGTTCGGCATCATCGGGCCCAACGGCGCCGGCAAGAGCAGCCTGCTCAAGGCGGCGCTGGGGCTGGCCCCGATCGTGGCCGGCACGGTGCGGTTCGGCGGCCGGCCGCTGGCGGAGGTCCGCGGTCGGATCGGCTACGTGCCGCAGCGGGAAACGGTCGACTGGGATTTTCCGGTGAGCGTCATGGACGTGGTGCTGATGGGCACCTACGGCCGGCTTGGCTGGCTGCGCCGGCCGGGCCGGGCCGAGCGGGACCTGGCCCGCGACTGCCTGGACCGCGTGGGGCTGGCCGCGCTCGCGAGCCGGCAGATCGGCAGGCTCTCGGGCGGCCAGCAGCAGCGGGTGTTTCTCGCCCGGGCACTCGCCCAGCAGGCCGAGATCTACCTGCTCGACGAGCCGATGGCCGGCGTGGACGTGCGGTCGCAGGAGCAGATCTTCCGCGTGCTGGCCGACCTGCGTGCCGCCGGCAGCCTGGTGGTCGTCGTCCATCACGACCTGCGCACGGCCGCGGAATGGTTCGACCGCGTGGCCCTCGTCGATCGGCGACTCGTGGCCACGGGACCGACCGCCACCGTGCTCACGGCCGACAACCTGCGGCGCACCTATGCCGGCCAGAGCGAAGTGCTCGAGGAGATCGGGCGGGCCGTCGCCACGGGGGGCAGGACGCCATGACGCCGACGGCATGGCCGGCCTACAACACCCTCGTGGTGGCCGCGGGCGTGGCGGCCGTGGGATTCGCGGCGGGCGTGGTGGGCAGCCTGGCGGTGCTCCGCAAGCGGCCCTTGATCGGGGATGCCGCCGCCCATGCCACGCTCGTGGGCGTGGCCGGCGGCTTTCTCGCCACCGGCCGCCGCGACCTGCCGGTGCTCCTGCTCGGGGCGTTCGTGGCGGCGCTGGCGGCGCTCGGCGGACTGGTCGCGATCCGGCGGCTCACCCGGACCCGCGACGACGCGGCGACCGGGATCGTGATCGGCGTGTCGTTCGGCCTGGGCGTGGCCCTGCTCTCCGGGCTGCCGCGCTGGGGCATCGCGGGCAGCGCGGGCCTCGAGCAATTCCTGCTCGGGCACACCGCCGCGCTCACGGCCCGTGACGCGATCCTGCTGGCGGGGGTCTCGCTGGTCGCCGTGGTCGTGGTCGCGGCGCTGCTCAAGGAGACGACGCTCGTCGCCTTCGATGCGGCCTTCGCCGCGGCGGCCGGCTGGCCCGTGGCGGCCATCGACGCGGTCGTGGCGGCGCTCGTGGCGGCCATGGTCGTGGCCGGCCTGCCGGGCGTGGGCGCCGTGCTGGTGACGGCGTTGGTCGTCATCCCGCCGGTCGCGGCCCGACTGTGGACTGATCGCGTGGGCACGATGCTGGTGCTCTCCGGCGCGATCGGGCTGATCGCGGCGCTCGTCGGCACGTTCACCAGCGCCGCCTGGCCCGGCCTGGCGACGGGCCCACTGGTGGTGCTCGTGGCCGCGGCGATCTTCGCGGTGTCGCTGGCCGTCGCCCCGCAGCGGCGGAGGCGCCGGGCATGACGGGCCCGCTGGCCACGGCCGACGCGGGAAGCCTGGCGATGCACGCCTGGGCGGCCGCCACCGCCGCCGTCGTCGCCGCGGGCTGCGGGCTGGTGGGCACGCTCCTGGTCGTCCGCCGCATGAGCCTCCTGGGCGACGCCATCTCCCATGCCGTGTTGCCGGGGATCGTGATCGCCGCGCTGGCCGGCGGCCGGCCCGGTGGGCCGCTCGTGTTCGCCGGCGCGCTGCTGGCGGCGCTGGCCACGGTCTGGCTCACGCAGGTGCTGCGCGCTCGCGGCGGGCTCGCGGAAGACGCGGGCGCCGGCGTGGTGTTCACGACGATGTTCGCCCTGGGCGTGGCGGTCGTGACGGCCTGGGGACGCGGGGCGGATCTGGATGCGGGCTGCATCCTGGCGGGTGACCTGACGTTCGTGCCCTTCGACACCGTCGCCATCGCGGGTCGCGCCGTGCCGCGGGCCTTCGTGACGGGCGGGCTCGTGCTCGCGCTGCTCGGGGCCGCCTGCCTGGCCACCTGGAAGCTCCAGGTGTTCACGGCGTTCGACTCCGACGCGGCCCGGGCGGCCGGCATTCCCGTGGCCGCGGTGACGGGCGGCCTGCTCGCCGCGACGGCCCTGGCGACCGTGGCCAGCTTTCAGGCCGTGGGGGCGATCCTGGTGGTGGCTCTGCTCGTCGTGCCCGCGGCCGCCGCGGAGTTGCTCGCACGGCGGCTGCATCACGTGGCCCTCCTGGCGATGGCGCTGGCCGTCGCCGGTGCCGTCCTGGGCTATCTCGCCGCCTGGCGCTGGTCGGTGAACGAGGCCGGCGCCATCGCGGTGGTGCTGGGGCTGGAATACGTGGCCGCGGCTCTCCTGGCTCCGCAGGACGGCCTGCTCGCCCGGGCCGTTGCGGCACTGCGCTACGGCTGGCGGGTGGCCTGCGAGGACGTGCTGGCGGCGCTGTGGCGGG
>Ga0315906_10005552_pt1 | contig 15832 bp, 13 predicted proteins | sample LakEriMetagenome_4_FD_203526 | JGI IMG/M metagenome (GOLD analysis project Ga0315906, IMG submission 203526) | Freshwater fungal communities from buoy surface, Lake Erie, Ohio, United States - Buoy 2 MA122 | ecosystem: Environmental > Aquatic > Freshwater > Lake > Lake biofilm | place: USA...
GCATCAACAAAACACGATAATGAGACTACTCATCTTTCTTTTCGGAATGGTTATCACCCTTGGGGTTTCAGGACAAGTTCGGTCCATTCCTGATTTTTCCTTAAAGCGAATGGATAACGGTGCGGCAGTAACGGGACAATCGGTGCCAACAGGAAAAAAAACCTTGTTTGTTTTTTTTGATACCGAATGTCCGCATTGCATGATGGCCATCACCGAATTCAATGAAAAGCATAAACAACTTGATAATATTTCCATCTACCTCATCACAAAAGATCCAAAAGATGAAGTGATGGGCTTTCTCAAAAATTTCGGACCACAACTCATCGCAAAGAAAAATTGCGTGCTCTTGTCAGATACACAAAACCAATTCATCGGAAAATTTCTTCCCAAAAAATATCCTTCTATCTTTTTATTTGCAGCAAACCGACAACTGCTGATCTACACTGATGAAGAGAAAGAGATTCCCGTAGTACTGAATAAAATCAAATCATAAAATATTCCAACATGATCAATAGAAGAGAACTACTCAAACAGATGGCATGGATCACTGCAGGATCCGCAATGGCAAATCATGCATCGGCTTTCGTAAGCGATGTAAAAAATAAAAAAATTGGTGTTCAGCTTTATACCGTTCGAAATGAAATAAGCAAAGACGCAAAAGGTTCTATCAAACGGGTTGCTGAACTGGGATTCGGAGAAGTTGAAAACTTTGGATACAATGGAAAGTTCTTCGGTATGACGCCTGCTGAGTACAAGTCGTTGCTGGGTGAAGTGGGACTCACCGCTCCATCGGGTCACTACATGTACGGTAATTTTGGAAATCGTCAAATCCCCGGAACAATTTTGTATGGATGGGAAAAAGCAGTAGAAGATGCAAAAGCAATCGGTCAACAATACATGGTGGTTGCCTATCTGATGCCGGAAGAGCGTAAGTCAATTGACGACTATAAAAAAATTGCTGCCGACTTAAACAAGGCCGGAGAAATTTGTAAACAAGCGGGAATTCAACTGGCTTACCATAATCATGAATTTGAATTTGAGGGAATGGGGGGACAACTTCCTTTTGATATCCTCACAAAAGAAACGGATTCAAAACTAGTCAGTATCGAATTGGATCTCTACTGGGCAAGCTTTGCAAATCAGAATCCAGTTGAGTTATTCAACAAACACAAGGGACGTATCGCACTCTGGCACGTCAAAGACATGGACAACACTCCGAAACGGAACTTCACAGAAGTGGGAAATGGACAAATTGATTTTGCTTCCATTTTCAAAAATGTAAAAGCATCCGGAATGAAACACTTCTTCGTTGAACAAGATGTTTGTCCCGGTTCTCCATTCGACAGCATCGCGAAAAGCATTGGCCATATTAAAAGAAATCTGGTCAACTACCTGTAAGTCGAATGCAAATGAAAACATTCAACTATGCCTTCGCGGGCATCTATGTAGTTTTTGCATTGCTGCAAATCAATGATCCAGATCCCTATATCTGGATTCCCATCTACGCTGTTGTTGCACTGACTTGCTTTTTAAATGCACGTGGAAAATTTGATGCGCTTTCACACTGGGGCATTATTGCCTTCAGCACAATTTATGCCATCAAATTACTGATCGAAACCGATGGAGTAATGGACTGGTTCAATAAATACAATGCGGAAAATCTGGTACAAAGCATGAAAGCCACCAAACCCTGGATTGAAAATTCCCGAGAGTTCGGTGGCCTTCTTATTATTTTGCTGACAACAGCAATCAATCTTATTACTCAGTCAAGAGTCGGAACGAAGAAATAGAAAACATACCCGATTCTTTCGCGTCTGCCTTCTCCACCTTCATCACCAATCGAATAATTCCTGCTGGGATTGAAGTGAGTGGAACAGTGATCTTGTTTTGCTTGGGATCACTGGAAGGAGTGATCTTCGTCTCTCCCAATTTTACTCCATTTGCATCATTCGCATACCAGCTGATTGTATATCCGTACGTCGGTGCCGAACGCATGGAATAGTTTAACTCCACTGCTTTTACATGACGCAGACTCACATTATCAAAAAACAGAGTTCCAGCGGCGTTCTCTCCAAGTGTAGCTAATCTTCTTCCACCCATTTCCACCACACTGATTGCATTCATTGAAGTTGCTGTCTCTACTTTAACAATGGGACTTCTTAAGGTCAGTACGCCTACGCCGCTTTGGGGACGAATACCCGGAGCTCCCTTATCGGTATACGTAGCCGTAACCTGCATCAGGTTTCCGCTTCCCAGATCTTTGTCGGTCGGTGTTATCGTTCCCTTCGATGGCAATGACGGCGCTTCTTTTTTACTTAATCCTAAAATATAATCAACAATCATCTCTGCGTCAGACTGCTTCAGATCAGGATGTGCTGCCATCACGGTCTCACCCCATACACCTCCACCACCTTTGATGATTTTATTTGTCAAATATGCTTTTGCCTTTGTGTCCTTTGCATATTTTTCTGCTACCGCTTTATACGAAGGGCCAATTGATTTTTCTGCTTCTTTGTGACAGACTTTGCAATCAAGCGTAGCAGCAAGATTCTTTCCTTCCATCGCTGCTGTGATGATCTGATGTCCCATCACTTGTGCACGATCGGGACTAGATAAATAATCCACCTTTACAAAAATCGACTTGGGATCAATTCCACCTTTTTCAGTTGAACCGTCCTCGCGATCCTTCACCGATACAGCATAAGGAACGGGCTTCCCTGGAAAATAAAATGTGCTGTTCTGATCATCTTTAATCGTAACCACCGGCTCTTCATTTCCAGCATAAATTTTCAATACCTGACTGTGAGTTGTAGCTCCTTTGTTATCTTTTGCTTCTACATAAACTGAATACTCACCTGCTTTGCTGAATGTGAAACTTGCACTGGGTGTTGCACCGGATTTAATTATGGTATTACCAAAATGCCATACGTAGGTGACGGGGTCTTTATCGGGATCAACCGTTCCCGCAGCGCTGGCTTTTACCGTAAAGGGCAAAGCTCCTGTGCGCTTGTTCAATGTGATGTTGGTTTTAGGGGGACGATTACCGGCATTGAACTCAATGCGAGATAACGCGGCATCCGCATTCTTGGAAAACCAACCGGTTCCATATTCCAATACATATAATCTTCCATCCGGACCCATTTCGATATCGATTGCATTGGCAAACTTGATATGGGGAATGAACGGTTCCATTTTTTCATAATTACCATCCTTATCAAGTGTTACCATTTTGATCCAACCCCTCATCCACTCATAAAACATCATTTTACCATCATAGTATTCCGGAAAACGAGTTGCCTTCGGATACATGTCGGAATAATAAACCGGACCCGCCATGGCATTTCTACCACCGGTTCCCACGTCTGGAAATTCTGCAGATGCAGCATAGGGATACCATATGAAAGCAGGACTCACCGGAGGTAATTCTGTAAGACCCGTATTGTTCTTCGAAAGATTCATTGGTTTTTTTGGATCAAAGAATTCTCCCACCGCGCCGGTTTCATAATCAAACTGACGATAAGGATAATTATTTCCAATGAACAATGGCCATCCAAAGTATCCGGCTTTCTTGGCCTGGTTCAATTCGTCGTATCCGCGTGGACCCTTGGTTGCTGGATTGTCTTCGCGTGCATCGGGACCCACATCGCCCCAATAGAGGTAACCGTTTTTCTTGTCGACTGAAATACGATACGAATTGCGTGTTCCCATCGCATAAATTTCTGGTCGTGTTTTGGGCGTACCCGGAGCAAATAAATTTCCTTCAGGTATTGAATAACTGCCGTCGGTATTGACAACGATGCGAATCACTTTACCTCTCAGGTCATTAGTGTTGGAGGAACTTCTGCGTGCATCCCATTGTTCAAAGCCTTCGCGATTATCCATTGGTCCATATCCATCCAATTTGTAGGTCGACTTGGGCTGATTGAATGGTGTTGCATTGTCGCCTGTCGATAAAAATAACTCCCTTCCTTTTCCAAACGTAAGGGATCCACCAGTGTGACAACAAATCTTACGGGTAGATCCTACATCAAGTATTTTTTTCTCGCTTTTCAGATCCAGTTTGCCATCCTTCAATATAAAACGCGACAAACGATTGACCCATTCGGATGAATCGATCGGGGCATAATACATATATATATAGTTATTCGTAGCAAAATCCGGATCGGCGGTTACTCCCAACAGACCTTCCTCTGCATTCACGCCCGGTACACCTGTTTTATGGTACACGTCCAATTTTGCTATTTGTTCAATCTTCTTGGTCGCACTATTATAATAATGTACCCCGCCCTTGCGCTCCACTACCACAATATCGAGATTGGGCAACACCGCTAATTCAGTTGGTTCATCAAACACGGCACCCGCTAACACATTTTTAGTAAATCGGTCCTCTTCGGGTACATTCAACGTACGAGCCTTTGAGTAATCCGGTTTGGCACCATTGCCAATCGCGTATTGAATGCCACCTAAAATATGCTTCAAATAATCTTGATCCGAAAATGATTCGTTGGTGTGACCGAGTTCAGTATAGAATGCACGACCGCCATCGAATTCATGATACCAAGCCATTGGATGGTTGGCGCCATTCTCTCCACCCTGATAAGAAGTTTCATCGATGGAGATCAACACCTTGACATGATCAGGAACTTTTTTAAAATTATACCATTCATCTACCCGCTCCCAGGTTTCAGGTAAATGTTTTGTGCTGATGTGTGAACGATCGTTGACTACCAGTTTTGCTTTTTGATTGCGAGGATGACTTTTAAAATAAGCGCCAGATAATTTTCCATACCATGGCCAAAAATATTCACAGTCGGTCGCAGCGTGTATACCAACATATCCACCGCCCGATTGAATGTACCGCTCAAATGCAGCCTGCTGCACATGATTCAATACGTCGCCGGTCGCACTAAGGAAAACAACTGCATTGTATTTTTTCAGTTGTTCATCCGTAAACAATGCTGCATTTTCTGTTGTGTCGACAATAAAGCCATTTTCTTTTCCCAATTGCAAAAGCGCTTTCTGCCCATGTGGGATGGAACTGTGTCGGAATCCAGCAGTCTTTGAAAAAACCAAAATCCGATTTTGAGCAATTACCGTAGTGAAAAAGAACAGGGCAATCGTTAAACAATAAAATCCTTTGCGCATCAAATGTTTTTTTTATGATAAATGGATGTGGCCCCCTGGTGAGGAGGCCACAAATTTAGACGGAAATTTTCCCGCAAGATTGCGGTGTTTAAGAAATAGATAATTTCTAAAGTTCTTTGATCTTGATATCCCTGAACCATACTTTATTTCCGTGGTCCTGCAGGGTAATGCGGCCTTTACGGAATTTCCCAAATCCGGGCATGGACTTGAATTTGCTCCCCTTGATCATCTTATCCCAATTCTCATCCCCCACTGGTGTAGAAACCACCATCTCTCCATTCAAGAATAATTTGATCTCATTGTTAGCGTAGACAACTTCTGCCTTATTCCACTCACCGGCAGGCTTAACCGTCTCCTTGTTGCACGCGATGAGATCGTACAAGTCACCTGCCCGATGTTTGTTGATTTTAGCATCAGGATGACGTTCATTGTCGAGCACCTGCATCTCCATTCCTGTTAAATATGATTTTTTGTAGGAGGAATCTTCCTTCACACCAAAAATGATCCCGCTGTTTCCTCCCTCAGAAATTTTCCATTCAACACTGAAGTGATAATTTTCATATTCTTCATCCGTTGTGAGGTCTCCACCTTTTTTTACTTTACTGTTCTTATCCATAACAGGATCGAAAACCAGCATGCCATCTTCAACTCTCCAAAATTCTCCAGTACCTTCTCCGCGATAGATGTGCCAACCCTTAGTGGATTTACCATCAAATAATTTCTTCCAGCCTTTTTTGATTGAGGTGGAATCGTTGATGGGACTGGTTTTGACGGGTTGCTGAAATGAAAAAAACAAAATGGCAAGGGCAATCGTTGCTATGGATTTCATATGAACTATTTTTTCATGGTAAGAATATACTCCACCATCGCAGTGGCATCCTCTTCGCTCAGATTTGGATGTCCTGCCATTGGAATCTCACCCCAGTTTCCTTGTCCACCTTTCAATATTTTTTCTGCCAGCATTTTTACGTTCGCTGAATTGTTCTCGTATTTTTTTGCAACGTCCATGTAAGCGGGACCAATCAACTTGGTATCGTCTTTGTGACAGGTTCTGCAATCCGATCCTTCAATCAATGCCTTTCCATCTTTTTTTGCTACAGGCGCTTCTGCAACAGGAGCTGCTGCTGGCTCTTCTGTTGCATTGCTGATGGGTTTTGATTCTTCTGTTTTAGATTCACCTCCGCCACAGGCAAACAAACCTGCTGTGATCATCATGCTGAATAATAGCTTTTTCATTTTCACGTGTTGTTTTTAAAATTATTGAATCCCTAAGATACGTTTGTTGAATGCTTCATCGCTTCCGGTACCAGCAAAATCATCAAATGCTTTTTCAGTCACACGAATGATCTTATCCTTTATAAATACTGCTCCCTCCCGAGCTCCGTCCTCCGGATGCTTAAGAGCACATTCCCATTCCATTACTGCCCACCCACTATAATCGTAGGCCGTTAACTTGCTGAACACTGCAGAGAAGTCAACCTGACCATCCCCAAGTGAACGGAATCGCCCAGCCCGGTTCACCCAACCCTGATATCCACCATAAACCCCTTGCTTGCCGGTTGGATTGAATTCGGCATCCTTCACATGAAACATCTTGATCCGCTCATGATAATGGTCGATGTAACTCAAATAGTCCAAACACTGCAATACAAAGTGACTCGGATCATAGAGCAGACAAGCTCGCTTGTGGTTTCCAGTCTTCTCTAAAAACATTTCGTAGGAAACTCCATCATGTAAATCCTCTCCAGGATGGATCTCATAACAAAGATCAACACCATGGGAATCAAATTCGTTTAGTATTGGTAACCAACGTTTTGCAAGTTCTGTAAAGCCTGTTTCCACCAACCCGGCCGGTCGCTGTGGCCAAGGATAAACCGTATGCCAAAGTAGCGCCCCGCTGAATGTGGCATGAGCATCAATGCGGAGATTAGCTGATGCTTTCGCCGCATATTTTAATTGTTGAACAGCCCATTCGGTACGTGCTTTGCTGTTTCCTCTTACACTTTCTGGGGCAAATCCATCAAAAAGTTCATCGTAAGCGGGGTGTACGGCAACTAGCTGACCTTGAAGATGGGTGGATAGTTCCGTGATCTGCAAGCCTGCTTCTTCTACGATACCTTTCACTTCATCGGCATAGGTTTTACTTTCTGCCGCTTTTTTGAGGTCGATGCAGCGGGGATCCCATGAGGGAAGTTGCACTCCGACGAACCCCAGTGAGGCGGCCCATTTGCAGATGGAGGACAGGTCGTTGAACGGTGCGGTGTCGCCCATGAACTGAGCGAGGAATATAGCGGGACCTTTTATCGTTTTCATTCTAATCGTTTCTTTTTAAATGGTATGAGGAATCCACTTTACGCTGGACTGAGAAGAGAGTACTACATTATCAATGAAGGCCATTCCTCGTATACCATCTTCCACATTGGGAAAATCAAGCATCTCTGGAGTAGGGGTTGTTCCTTCATTACGGGCATTGCATGTAAGTGCAAAGTTTCTGTAGATGTTGGCGAATGCCTCGAGGTATCCTTCGGGATGACCACCCGGTGTACGTGAATTGTGCAGCGCAAAAGAGGAGAGTGCACCATAATTGCCGCCGGCACGTAAAAGTTGAGTGGGTTGATCGAGCGACTTAATCAATAACGTATTCGGATCGTATTGCGACCATTCCAGTCCGCCCTTCTCTCCATACACACGAATCTTAATTGTATTCTCCTCGCCTGCCGCAACTTGTGTGGCAAATAAAACACCGGAAGCTCCATTATCAAATCGCAACAACACATCTCCATCGTCATCAAGCAATCTTCCTTCCACTACAGTATTTAGATTAGCGCATACATGAGAAATTTTCAACCCGCTCACATACTCCGCCAAATGTGCCGCATGTGTTCCAATATCCCCCATGCACCCAGCCTTGCCGCTTCGCGTAGGATCTGTGCGCCATGCGGCTTGCGCATTACCATCTTTTTCAGATAGTTTACTCAACCAGCCTTGCGGATATTCTACGTAGACCTTCCTAATTTTTCCAAAAGCTCCTTCGTTCACCATCTGTCGCGCTTGTTTCACCAGCGGATATCCGGAATAGGTATGGGTGAGTGCAAGAATGCGACCAGTTTGATCTTGAATCTTTTTTAATTCCTTGGCTTCTTCGAGTGTGAATGCAATAGGCTTATCAAGCACTACATCAAACCCGTGTTCCATCGCCATTTTAGCGGGATCGAAGTGCACGTGATTGGGCGTGACGATTGCTACAAAATCCATTTTGGTATCAGAGGATAATGAAGCTTCCGTCTTGATCATCTCTTCATAGCTCCCATAGTTGCGTGCATCGGGAAGAAATAATTCTTTACCAGATGCTATGGCGTTGTCAGGGCGACTACTCAACGCACCACAACTCAATTCAATCAATCCATCCAATGCAGCAGCATGTCGATGAATTGCACCAATGAAGGCCCCTTTGCCTCCACCGATCATGCCCATTCTCAATTTCCTCTTCATGTTACTCAAATTTTATCAAGCGTATTTTTTCTTTTTACCAAAGAAATACAACAACGTAAATGCAACGATTAGAATTCCGGGGAATAACAACATATTGGATAATGTTGATTGCCCCGCAGCGAGATCTGCAGCGTCACCCGCCAATCCACTGGCTTCTGCTAACGCTTTATTTTCTTTGATCCAACCACCAATGATGGGCTGAAACATAGACGATGAAAACATACCGATGCCTCCCATAATAGAAAGTCCCAATGCTCCAGTCTCCGGCAAGTTTTCGCTGATGTATCCTAACATGTTGGGCCAGAAATAACAAATGCCCAGTGCATAGAATACAGCAGCCACATACAACATGCTTCCGCTCATGGTGCTCAGCATATAAATACCGATGATGCCAAACACGGCAGAACCCAATAGTACACCAACGGTGTTAAGCTTATGGATCAATGGTCCAGCAAAATACCTTCCCACCGCCATCAGTCCCGTTACCAATGCTAGGATCAGCATGGGACTTGCACCGGCTTTTGCTAAAATGGGACCAACCCATTGTTGGGGACCAAATTCAGAGATGGCAGTCAGCGCCATGCAACAAGCCATAAATATATAAAGTGGATTGGCCATTGCTTTCAAGCTGGCAACCGGTGAGCTGGCATCAGCTTTAGGCTTAGGAAATCCTTGTCCCCAGAACAATAGTGCATAGATAATAGTGGGCAACATGATTACCCAGATCTGCGTTTGCCAATGCATTGCGGCATCGGTCATGAATTGTGAAATCAGTGAGCCCAATACGATACCGCCGGGGAACCACATGTGGAAGCGGTTCATACGGCGATTAAATTCCAACCCCTCGTATGAATCTGCGATCATTGGATTGCACGCAGCTTCTGTACATCCGTTACCAATACCAATCAGTAGAGTTGAAATCAACAATACATTATAGCTGGAGGCATAGATAGTTGTGAGGATCCCGATGGCATGCGCTACAAAGGCTACCTGCATGATGATTTTAGGACCAATCTTGGCATAAAACAATCCAAAGAAAATCATGGAGATCGGAAAACCGAGGAACCACATCTGGTTGATGTATCCGAGTTGTACTGGATCCAGGCTCAGTTCTGTCCCCAATTGCGTTAAGATGCCCGCGCGGATACTGAAAGAAAATGCTGTCGTAATCAGCGCAAAACAACTGCCCCAAAACAGGCGGTTGGCGTTAATGGCTTGGCTCATGGTTGGTCTTTTTGGTTAAGGGGGTAAAGCGATCAATTTGTGGTACTGAAAATAAAAAAATATTGCTATTTCAACGAAAAATCATTCACTGAAAACCAAACTTATCGCGCAGGTATGCCCGCAATTCTTTCGCGCTATGAATCGCCAGTCCTGCAAATACACGAGAGTCGGTGCTGCGATTGACATTCAATAAAGAAAAAATATTGCGATAATAGACAGGGTCAAACTCATTCTCGTGCAAGAGTCGAGTACCCTTTGGATAAGGATTAAGCTTTTGAAAATCACCATTGGTTGGTGTCCCTACCACTGAACCATAAAAGGTCTGGTTCTTATCGATTGCATCCATATCTACGAAACGTAAAATCAGAGGGTCCAAATAATTAAACATCAGTGTTTGTTCCCGTTCCACACGGACTCTTATTACCTGTTTTGCCGCTTCATAATGTTCAATACGATTTACTAGCGCTGTGTCTTTGAAATAGCGTAGTCCCGAGTTCTTTAATTGTTGAATAGTGCCCTCCCTGGGTGAAAAACTCTGTCGCACCATCAACGCAGTATGCATTCGGTAAAGTTCGTCCATTCGGTTCTTCCAATTGGGAGTGGACAATAATTCACGGAGTGAATCGTAGGTTGCCATCTGCCTAAACTTGGTCTCTTTAAAATCAACGATGCGTATAGAGTCTTCGTACACATCATTATACAAGGAATAGGCCAGTTCAACTGCCTGTCGCTCTTCGTTTTGCTCTTCTCGATAATTCTCAGCAAGAAAACCGAGTGATACAGCCGCAAAGAGCATGACAAACTCTATAGCATACCCTTTCCAATCTCTTTTTTCGGTTCGAAACATAGTTACTCAATTTATCGATTCTTTTGATTCGAGCGATTGGTCGCTTTCGTATATTCGTATTACCTCAATTATTTACAATGCCGGAATCAAATGTTTTTGACGCTATCGTAGTGGGATCAGGCATCAGCGGTGGCTGGGCTGCAAAAGAACTCACTGAAAAGGGAATGAAGGTGATCATGCTTGAGAGAGGCAGGAACATCGAACACGTAAAAGGATATCCCAATGCGACAAAAGATCCGTGGGACTTCCCGCACCGTGGCGGTAGAACCCAACAAATGATCAACGATTACCCGGTACTGAAGCGGGATTACCCATTGAGTGAACTGAACCTCGATTATTGGGCCAAGGATAGCGAATGCCCTTACACCGAAGTGAAACGCTTTGATTGGTTCAGAGGATACCATGTGGGTGGGCGCTCCCTGATGTGGGGCCGTCAATCGTATCGCTGGAGCGACATTGACTTTGAGGCAAATGCAAAAGAGGGCATAGGAACGGATTGGCCTATTCGATATAAAGACATTGCTCCCTGGTATGATTATGTTGAAACATTTGCAGGAATCAGTGGATCAAAGGAGGGATTGGCTGTTCTTCCTGATGGAAAGTTCATGCCGCCGATGGATCTCACGTGCGTGGAAAAAGATGTAGCTGACCGAATTCACAAACATTATAACGGTCAGCGTCACCTGATCATCGGCAGAACCGCCAATATCACCCGCGCCCTTCCGGGTCGCTCCTCCTGCCAATTCCGAAATCGCTGTTCGCTGGGATGCCCATTCGGTGCATATTTCAGCACGCAATCTTCTACGTTGCCTGCGGCTATGGCGACGGGCAATCTCACGCTGCGTCCTTTCTCCATCGTAACAAAAATTCTATACGATAAAGACACCCAGCGTGCAACTGGGGTAGAGGTGTTGGATGCTGAAACCAATCAGACCTACGAATACAAAGCCAAAATCGTTTTCCTCAATGCTTCTACACTCAACTCTACATGGGTATTGTTGAACTCTGCAACGGATGTGTTTCCTGATGGACTGGGAAGCAGCAGTGATCAATTGGGACACAACCTCATGGATCACCATCTCGGTGTTCGCGTTCAAGGTACAGTTGAAGGATACGAAGACAAATATTATTTCGGCAGACGTCCCAATGGTTTCTACATCCCGCGCTTCCGCAATCTCAATGGAGAAAAACGCGAATACCTCCGCGGATTTGGTTATCAGGGACGAGGAGATCGTCAGAACTGGTCGCGCAACATCCCTGAGTTGAATATTGGAGTGGAATTGAAAGAAGAATTGATTGAGCCAGGCACATGGCAAGTAGGTATGGGCGGATTTGGAGAGATTCTTCCTTATCATGAAAATAAAGTCACACTCGATAAAGAGAAAAAAGATAAATGGGGATTGAATGTGTTGGCCATCGATTGTGAACTGAAGACCAACGAACTCAACATGCGCAAGGATATGCTGAATGATGGAAAAGAAATGCTGGAGGCTGCTGGTGTTAAAAATGTAACTGGCAAAGATGGCGATGGAACTCCTGGTCGCGGTATCCACGAAATGGGGACCGCTCGTATGGGAACTGATCCAAAAAATTCAGTACTGAATAAACACAATCAGGTATGGGATGCGAAGAATGTATTTGTCACCGATGGTGCTTGTATGACATCTGCATCGTGTGTAAACCCTTCGCTCACGTACATGGCGCTCACTGCGCGCGCTGTTGATTTTGCTGTAAATGAATTGAAGAAAGGAAATCTCTGATTGGCTGAGCAATTTCATTTTGATGCGATCGTAATTGGCTCCGGAATTACTGGAGGCTGGGCCGCGAAAGAACTTTGTGAACGCGGACTCCAGACCGTTCTGCTTGAACGCGGAACTATGGTGGAACACATCAAAGACTATACCCACGCAAATAAAGATCCATGGGAGTTTCCTCATCGTAATGAATTAACAAAAGAGGAAGAAAAGATTTACTACGTTCAAAAACGCCACTATTCCATCGGTGAGGACAATAAACAATACTTCACCCGCGATATCGATCAACCCTACAAAGAAGAACAACCCTTTGATTGGATTCGTCCAGATGTACTCGGAGGGCGCTCACTGCTATGGGGAAGAATTTCACTTCGCTGGTCAGACCTTGCATTTGAAGCAAATGCGAAAGAAGGTATCGGAATCGACTGGCCTATTCGATACCGTGATCTTGCTCCTTGGTACGATCATGTAGAGCGCTTCATCGGTATAAGCGGAACCAGAGAGGGAATCAGCACACTGCCCGATGGTATTTTTCAACCTTCATTTGAAATGAATTGCGCAGAAGTTGCTGTCAAGCAATTGATGGAAAAAAAACATGCTTCTATTCGCATCATTCCAACACGTGTTGCCAACATCACTGAGCCGTTGGATGGTCGCTCTGCTTGTCAGTCGCGCAACCTTTGCCACCGCGGTTGTCCCTTTGGCGCATACTTCAGCTCTCAATCTTCAACGCTACCGGCTGCAGTCAAAACCGGAAAGCTTACCATAAAGACGGGTGCCGTGGTCAATCGAATTCTCTATGATGAAAAAAAAGGAAAAGCCTCTGGTGTAGAGATCATTGATCGGGATACACTCAAAACCTATGTATACACGGCTGATGTAATTTTTTTAAATGCATCCACCATTGGGACTGCTCACATTTTACTCAGCTCAACCAGTCCCCGTTTTCGAAACGGAATGGGCAACGACTACGATATCGTAGGTCGCTATTTGATGGATCATCATAAAGGCCTCACCATCACTGCTGATGTAGAGGGACAAGACGGTAATTATTATTATGGTAGAAGGCCGACCGGAATATTTATTCCGCGTTTCCGCAATGTGCATAAACAAGAAACCGATTTTTTAAGGGGATACGACTTTCAAGGTAACGGCTATCGCTCACGAGAGAGTTCTGATAACATTGGAATACAATTGAAAGAGGCTGCCGTTGAACCCGGCAAGTGGCGAATACAATTTTATCATTACGGCGAAACATTGCCTTATGCCGATAACCGGGTTACACTCAATGATTCCATCAAAGATGTTTTTGGTCGACCTGGCCTCACCATCAACTGTTCATTCAAAGAAAATGAAAAGAGCATGTTCAAGGATGTTGGAACAGCATTGCCACAAATGATGGAGGATGCGGGTTTAAAAAATATCCGCGTTCGCGGGAAAATGTCTACGCCGGGCAATGCCAATCACGAAATGGGAACCGCTCGCATGGGTTACGATGAAAAAACTTCAGTCGTAAATAAATGGAATCAACTGCACGCAGTAAATAACCTGTTCATTACCGATGGTTCCTGTATGACTTCTTCGCATTGCATCAATCCATCCCTTACCTACATGGCCCTTACTGCAAGGGCAGTCGACTTTGCCGTAAGTGAAATGAAAAAAGGCAATATCTAAATCGTACCTTTGCGGCATGATCAAAAGCACACTGATCAAGGCTGCACAGGCTTCTGGAAAACTCATTCAGGAGCGGATCAACGGAAAATTTTCAATTGAAAAAAAGGCGGGTCCAAATGATTTGGTCACAGAAGTGGACAAAGCATCGGAAGCGGTGATCATGGAAATCATCCGCGAATCTTTCCCTGATCACTTTATTCTAAGTGAAGAAATCGGTGAAGTAAAAATGGACTCGTCCTATAAGTGGATCATTGATCCAATTGACGGAACCGTCAATTTTGCCAATGGTATTCCGCTTTGCTGTGTAAGCATTGGTGTTGAAAAAGATGGCGAAATGATCATGGGAGCCGTATATAATCCAATGATGAATGAGTTCTATTTTGCAGAGAGGGGACAAGGTGCTTTTTTGAATGATCACCCCATTCATGTGAGCAAACAAACAGAAGTTCAATATTCGTGTTTGGTGACTGGTTTCCCTTATACCTATTTAGATATGGAAAACGGACCGCTCGAAGTGTTCAGTCGACTCATTCGCAAAGGAATTCCAGTAAGGAGACTAGGTTCTGCAGCAATCGATCTCTGCTGGGTAGCTGCTGGTCGATTTGATGGTTTCTATGAACATCGGCTCAACGCGTGGGACAGTGCTGCTGGTTTTCTTTTGGTTGAAGAAGCAGGTGGACGGGTTACGGATTTCAAAGGCAATCATTATTCTCCCTATCAGCCTCATCTTGTGGCTACCAACGGGCTCATTCACGAGGAACTGCTTCGCTGGATTTCCAATACACACCAATAACACGTATGTCACGAACTGAAATAAAAGAACTAGGAGAATTTGGTCTCATTCATCATTTGACCAAAAACATTGAACTGCAAAACGCTTCTTCAATTGTGGGTGTAGGCGATGATGCTGCAGTCATTGATCACTTTGGTAAACAGACGGTTGTTACTACTGATATGTTGATTGAGGGCGTTCACTTTGATCTTGCGTATACTCCACTCAAGCACTTGGGTTATAAATCAGTCGTTGTAAACCTAAGCGATATCTATGCAATGAATGCTGCTCCTACTCAAATCACGTTGAGCATCGGAGTTAGCAGTCGTTTTTCCGTAGAGGCGTTGGATGAATTTTATGAAGGAGTTTATGCGGCGTGTGAAGAATATGGAGTAGACTTGATTGGAGGTGATACTTGTTCTTCACAAAAGGGGTTCATTATTTCAGTCACGGCACTGGGTGAAGCCATAGCCGATAAAGTGGTGCTTCGCTCAACTGCCCAGAAGGGTGATCTGATCTGTGTTTCAGGAGATTTGGGAGGAGCCTATATTGGACTCTTGTTTTTAGAAAGAGAGAAAAAGATTTATTTAGAAAGTCCTCAAGTTCAACCAGATTTAGAAAATGAATCCTATGTGATTGGTCGTTTGCTTAAGCCGCGAGCGCGAAAAGATATACAGGAATTCTTGGATGACAGTGCGATTGTTCCTACGTCCATGATGGACATCAGTGATGGATTGAGTTCTGAGCTCTTGCACATCTGTTCCAAAAGTGGAGTAGGCTGTTTGATCTATGAAGAGAAGCTTCCGATTGCTGAGGCTTCAAAAAATGCTGCCTATAAATTTCAAATCGATCCAACGGCATGCGCACTGAGCGGGGGAGAAGATTATGAGCTCTTGTTTACAATACGACAGGAAGATTATGAAA
>Ga0315906_10005554_pt1 | contig 15831 bp, 11 predicted proteins | sample LakEriMetagenome_4_FD_203526 | JGI IMG/M metagenome (GOLD analysis project Ga0315906, IMG submission 203526) | Freshwater fungal communities from buoy surface, Lake Erie, Ohio, United States - Buoy 2 MA122 | ecosystem: Environmental > Aquatic > Freshwater > Lake > Lake biofilm | place: USA...
CCAATTGTCTGAATTGGATGGTATTGCCTGCTTGCGCAAGGTCTACATAAGTGCCTCTGTCGATGTATTGATTATTGGTACCAAAACCGATACCATAAGCCAAACTAAATTTATTGTTGGTTCTAAAGGGCTTGTCAAACATAAAATACACATTGAAATGACGCCCAATCCCAGATGTCTTTACACTATCAGGTCCTCCAGTCCAAAAATCAGCACCAAATTGAAACATTAAATGGTCGGCAGGTCGGCTAGATAAGTCGGCCATTTTCTTTTCGGTAATGGCTATTTGTGCATTTGCTAATCCGCTGAATAACAAAATAGTAAGGAGGGATAAAATTACTTTCTTCATTTGGCAAAAATAATTGAAAAAAAGGGTAGAACACTTTAAAAAAGGTTAAAATATTGGGACATTAAGTTCCATAACAAGGTCAATTTTACTATTTTTGCAGCCTGTCATCGAAAGATGCGGGCCTATAGCTCAGTTGGTTAGAGCACCTGACTCATAATCAGGGGGTCCCAGGATCATGCCCTGGTGGGCCCACTCCTTGATAATCAAGCAGTTACAAGCAAGTTTTCATCGACTTTTTTGTAGCTGCTTTTTTCATTTGCACCACAATTTGCACCACAACTCATTTCTTAAAACCCGCGGAAACATTAGGGTTGATGTTTTTGAAGATGATAGTTATTTTGGAGAATAACTATTTTGTTTAAAGCACTTGCACATTTAAACTTGAATAATACATTCAGTGTTAAATTAATTCACCTTTACTTGCCCATTCATAAGCATTGGAAGTAGCCAGTCTCGTAAAATTGAAAGCTTTTCGTTTTCTTTTGCTGTCATATAAATTCTATTCGCAATTGGTAAGTAAAAATCATCAAACTGCTTTATTAAACTTTTTGGAGGGAATTCCATTTGGTACCTGTTGATCCCATCAAGATTGAGATGTAATACTATTGTACCTGTTGCGTACCATTTTATGTAATTGTGATAATGTGTAGAATTAAACAACATCATTAAAAAAGATGATGGAATGTTCTCAGAAAGTATTTTTGCAATATCCATTGAAAAAACTAATTGTTCTTTATAGTAATCGGGTACTAAAATTGCTCTACCAATGATATCTGCATTTCTTGTTACATCTGTAGCTGCAATTAAAAGGTCTCCAGATTTTACAATATTCTTTTCTGTGAATTTTCCTGAATATGTTTTAACTCCTTCTGATTTATAGGTGCCATCTAGATTAAATGAATTCAGATTTATCATTGGTATTCCGTCTCCATTAATTTCTTTACTTGTATATGAAATCCCTCTTTGAATTTGAATTTCATTACGTAAATATTTCACATCCCACCCTTCTGGAATTTCCCTTTTCAACTCTTCATTCCAGACCATCTTACCCCCACTGGACTTATAGGGCTTACCAAATTCATTTGGAAAATCAAACTGTACAAACCAATAATCATATAGTGTTCTAGCCATTGTCTCTAACTCGACGTTGATATTAATATTTAGTTCAATTTTAGAATCGATGTCATCTAATGTTTTAGATAAGATTTTATAATTAATACTTTCATTTAATGGAATTAATAAATCAGAAATATGAGCTGTATTTATTACTCCTTGAACAGAGCCTTTAACTACACCTAAAATTTGTTTTTTGATAAATGGACTGTCGAAAAAATATTTCAATAGGTTAGACTCCAACTTGTTTTGATTTGGCTCTATTATTACTGCATTTAGAACTTGAGCTTCAAATTCTTCTTTAAAAACATTTGCTTTGCCATTTTCACCATGCCTAGCAATAATTAAATCCCCCTTTTTTATCTGAGATTTAATATTTTTTTTATGAAACTCTTTGGTAACGTATTTTAAGTTTGAAAAATCTATTCCTAATTCATTAATGTCTGTTGTTCTTATTAATGGAATCCCATCATTCTTTTCACAATAATATTCATTTATAGAACCAACAAACCCAACTTTTACTCTATTAACTATTGTTGAAAGCTTTATCATTTTGAAATTATTCATACTTCAATCCGTTTAATTGTTTCTGAATTTCCTTTTCTAAAGTTTTTGATTCTGCAAAAAGTGCATCTAAATTAGATTTAAAACCTTCCATTTTTGCAGCAAACTCCTCCGGTGAGATATCTGTATATTCAATTTTTACATCAAAGTATTGACCGGCACTAAAGCTGTAATTCTTTTCTGCTATTTGTTCATAAGAAACAACTACAGTAAAATCCTCTGCCGCTTCATGCTTATTAAAAGTGTTGATTATCTTTTGTTCCTCATCATGCGATAGTAATGTCTTTTGATTCTTGCCGTCTTTTACTGTTGTCCCAAGTTTTGATGCATCCATTAAGACAATATCCCCTTTCTTATTCTCATTATCAATAAATAATATACTTACATTGGTACCTGTTGTAGCAAAAATGTTACTTGGCATACTTATTACACCTCTGAGCATCTTTTGTTCTACAAGCTTCTCTCTGATTTTACGTTCAATTCCACTATGTGCAGTGATAAATCCAGTTGGAACTACAATAGCTGCTTTTCCTTTTGAAGATAAGGAATACATAATGTGTTGGATAAACAATGGGTATATTGCCATGCCCTCTTTCTTCGCCTTTGGCACATTTGGAACACCGGCAAAGAAACGCTCATTATTCACTTTGGTTTCTAAGTCTGCAACATAATCACTAAAGTCCAATTTAAAAGGAGGATTAGAAACTATAAAATCAAATTGCTTTAATCTGCCATTTGCTTCTTTATGATAAGGTTCCAAGATTGTATTTCCTTTTACAATATTTGGTATTGAGTGAACCAGATTATTTAGAATTAGATTTAACCTCAATAGGTTAGAAGACTTTTGTGATATATCCTGAGAATAGATTGTACACTTATCCTCTCCAATAGCATGTGCCAAATTCATTAACAATGTACCAGAGCCGGCAGACGGGTCATAACATTTTACATTATTAGTCCCCTCGGTTACTAAACATGATGCCATAATCTTAGCAACTGCATGTGGTGTAAAGTACTCGGCATACTTACCTCCACTATTTGTATTGTAATCTTTAATTAAATACTCGAAAATGGTTGCATAAAAGTCAAACTTCTCGTGGAATATGTTTTCAAAACTAAACCCAATTAATTTATTGATAATGGCTTTGCAAAATTCATCACGCTTATCTGTTACATACTTACTAATATTTTCAAAAAGCACAATCTTCTCTCCACCTTCAGTAAGTACCGAAAATAAGCCACTATTCTCTTTAGCAATATCTAACAGGGTATTATCAAATAATTCAGCAAACTTGGGATTATTCTGATTGTCAAATAAAGTTGAAATAAACTGATTTGTTTGAAGCCTAGCAGTATTTTCATTCAACTGAAGCAATAACATTTCATAATCTCCTTTCTTATACCCCTTTAAAACCTCAACCAAGTTTTCTGCCTTTTCAAGCTTTTTATCCAATTTTTTAATCTCATAAATAAACTTATCATTTAGAAACTTGTAAAGGAATACTTGTGTAATGATCTTAAACTCATTACCGTCATTACCTAATCCGTAGTTCGCACAAACACTCTTTAAATCATCAATAAGTGCTTTTGTCTTTTTTTCAAATTCTAATGTTGTACTCATGCTGCTGTTATTCCGTGATATTCGTTAATATATTCTTTTACAATCAAACTGTTTATTCTTTTTGACTTTTCAACATCTAAGCCAAATTGTGCTTTGGTATTTAGTTGATTAATTACCATTCTCATCATCATTGCTTCAATATAACTTTCATTCTCAAGCATATTAGAGTTCTGAGTTATTAAAGTATCTACCTCTTTCTTCAATCCTTGAAGCGCTTCGAAAAGTTTGCTTTCGCTTTCAGTTAAAGGGTCTTTTTCCATTAATCGCTTATGCAAACGTGCATATTTCTCATCATTATCGTATTTGGCTTTAAGAAGCTGATTTTTCCTTTCTAACTCCCTAGCCTCATTATAAATCTTATCAAGCTCTTTGATATTACTTTCCATTTCTTCCTTTGTAACCTCATTCAAGTTCTTTTTCTTAAATAGCCTTTCGAGCTCTTCCTTTAAGGAAATAAAATACGGGTCTTTCTGGTCAAAATTACCACCTAATGCTAATCTTGTTTTTTGTAGAATATCTTTTAGTTTATCTGCAAGGACCATTTCTTCCTCTTTTACCTTCACAAATGCAAATACAACATCTTCCAAAGCAAGGTTAAGTAAGTTGGTGGTATCAACACTATTTTCAAGCGTCTCCTTGGTATTAATCAGCATCAAGTGATTATTTGCCTCTCTGGACAATACAGTTAGCTTATAAAAATCCAGCTTGTCCAAAAGGTCGTATTTGCCAGACAATCTAATTAAGTTATATAATTCCTTTGCCGTGTTTAAAGCCTTCGTAATTTTCATCATTTCGGCACGGTCCTTAATCTGCGTAATCTGCTGTGAAAAAACTTCGGCATTTTTAGTATCAAATCGAAATAATACATCTTTAATATCTCCAATCTCTTTATCAATTTCCTCTTGTGATTTAAAGATATTTGAATAGTGTTCCATTTCATCACCAAGCTCTGCCTGCAATTCATTAAAATAGTCTTTGTTTGTTTTATCAAACTCCTTTTTAATATCTGCGAAATCTACAACATACCCATATCTGAAATCTTTATAGGTTCTATTTACCCTAGTTAGTGTCTGTAATAAATTATGTGCTTTGATTACACGTCCGATGTAAAGCTTTTTTAATCTTGGTGCATCAAATCCAGTTAAAAGCATATTGTAAACGAATAAAAAATCAATTTTCTTTTCTTTAAACGCTTCTACTAAATTCTTTCTTTCCTCTTTTGTTTCAACATCGTGCAATATTACCGCAGCAGTCTTAACCTTTGCTCCCAAACGCTGTTGCTCTCCATAGGAAGCATTTGGTTCAGCAGCCATGCTTACTTGTTCAGAATTTACATATTTAGCTAAGAATATTTCATACATTTTCTTTGCCTGGTCGGCTGAATCACAAACCACCATACCACCTATGGTATTGTCATTCATTGCAATTCTTGCTTTTTCGAAATCTTGTACTATATAATCAAGCATTGGCTCAACAAACTTATTGTGAGAATAAACTATTTTCTTATCAGCATCTCCTTTAAGGATTTCAATTTCCTCTAAAGCCTGCTGCATTGTTAACTTATAGCTTGTTTCAATCTCTTCTCGAATCAACCTTAATGTATAACCATCTGCTATAGATGAATTGTAGTAGTACTTGTGAATATACGCCCCAAACAAAGACTTTGAATTGTAGTCGTTGCCAAGAAGTGGCGTACCTGTTAAACCGATTTTAATGGCTCCAGGATCGGACTCATTTAGGTTTGCCAAGAAGCTTCCCTTAGGGTTATAACTTCTGTGCACTTCGTCCAAGAAGTATACTCTTTGGATATTTAATTGATAATCGTTGTTCTTAATTACGTCAGTATCATCTTGAAACTTTTGAATATTCACAACAGTAATTTCTGCCTTACCAGAATTATTATGAATTACAGTGGTAGCTTTAATATCCTTTGCAAACTCCTCGCGTGAATTGATTTCATGAACTACAAGTCCCCTACTTTTAAATTCCCTGCCGGCTTGTATTAGTAAATCAATGCGGTCTACAATAAAATAAAACTTAGGAATAACTCCCTTGCTTTGAAAATAATCAGTCAAATACCTAACATTATAAAAAGCAAGTGCAGTCTTACCACTTCCTTGTGTATGCCAAATAATTCCTTTTTTGACACCAGCTTCTAGTTTAGCCTCAATTGCTTTTGTAGCAAATATTTGAGGGTAACGCATAATATGCTTTTGAAGCCCGCTTTCTTCTTTGACATATACAAGTGCATATTGTAATAAAAAAGAAAGTCTATCTCTTTGAAACAGGGATGTACAAATCCGATGCGTTGGTGAATCTGGATTTTTATTTGTAATAAATTCAGGTGACGACTTAATACTTACAAGGTTATTATCTTTTAGGACCATCATTTCGACTTCCTCATCAAGTGGAGTTAAAATACTATCTAAATCAAATTTTTTTTCTTCCCTAAAATAATTGAACCCTGGCTTTTGATAAGAAGCAGTAGCGTAAAAAGCACCTTCTAATGGCAATGGCGAATTATCATCATACTCCATATTATTGGAGAACACCATTAATTGAGTTATGTTGACGAAATTCCTGAATTTCTTATTTTTAAACCTGCTTTCAATTCTTCTGTGCTCAGCTAATATGCCGTCTTGATTATTAGGCTTTTTAACTTCAATAAAAGCCAACGGCATTCCATTAATTAACAAAATCACATCAGGACGAAACTCCTCATCATCTTTTTTATAGGTAAGTTCAGTTGTTACTTGAAAAAGGTTATTATTAAAGTCCTCAAAATCGATCATTCTAATGCCTGACCTGTTGGTAAGCTTTTCAAAGAAAACTTTACCTAAATCTTCATTTTCAAGACACAGAGCTACTTCATCGTAAAATCTGTCTACATCTCCAATTGACAACTCCGGGTTTAGCTTTTTTACACTCTCTTTAAATACATCAACAAAAATATTGGTATTAAAATCCCATTTAGCCCCTTTAAGTGAGAGGTATTCATACCCTAATCTACATAAATGCAGAATAGCTGGAATTTTGACCCTTGAATTTTCGTTAAATGACATTATTATGTTGATTCAGCTTCTAAATAAATTTACCGATTTTTAATTACTGCTAAAGTTACTTAAACAAAGTATTTTGACCTATTTTATTATAATTATTGATTATATTTAAAAATATAATTACTATATAATTTTTAAGAAAAAAATGAAGAACTACTACCGTATAATGTTAGGCGCGAAAAGCATGTATGCAGATAAGTGCTATAATGATACTTTTATAGGTGCCGATTTTGATATTGACTGGGATTTATCCAAAGTATTACACGAAAATTGGAGGGAATTTAATAAAGAGCAGATTCCTTTATGGTTATCAAATCATCCTGGCAAGAGCAAGGTAGCAGCAGGACTGGCTTGTGGTTTTACTTGGACAGTATCAAAAGGTATATTAAAAGGAGATATTGTTTTGTGCCCAAATGGAAGTGGCAGTTATTATGTTGGTGAAGTAATTAGTGATTATGAATTTGTAAAAGAAGACATTCTACCACATAGAAGAAGGGTTAAATGGTATCCTAATACTATTGATAGGTCATTAATGAGTGATGCCTTGAAAAACTCTACAGGCTCAATTGGCACTGTTAGTAATATCACTAAATATGCTGATGAAATAGAAAAGCTATTAAGTGGAAATGTTCCATCTACTATATTTTCAACTGATAGTAATGTTGAAAGTGTTTCCGAATTTGCTTTAGAAAAGCATTTAGAAGATTTTCTTGTTAAGAATTGGAATCAAACTGATTTAGGGAAGGAATTCGATATATATCAAGAAGATGGAGAATTAGTTGGACAACAATATCCTTCTGATACTGGACCAATAGATATTTTAGCAATTAGTAAGGATAAAAAGACTTTATTAGTAGTTGAGCTAAAAAAAGGACGAGTTAGTGATACTGTAGTTGGTCAAATTCAACGTTATATGGGATATGTCAAGGATGAACTAGCAGAACCTAATCAAATCGTAAAAGGGATTATAATAGGCTCTGAAGATGATAACAAAATTCGCAGGGCATTATCAGTAACAGTCAATATTGAATTTTATAGGTATCAAGTAAGTTTCAAACTTTACGTAAATAATTTTAAATAAATTTTATAAAATTATTTCAAAATTATCGATATAAGTTTCTGCCTTTTTTAATGAACTTTCATACAATACCTTATACTCATCTATTGTTAAATCAATATCTAATACTATATAATCAAAATATAGTAATTTTTTAAAGTAAATGTGAGTCGTTAAATATTTTTTATCCATTTCTAGAACTTCAAGGTGTTTGTCTAAAAATGATACACTTTCTGTCCCAGTAAGTATCCCAAATCTAAAAGTAAATTCTGAATTTGTTTTTTCTTGTTTTAATTTTTGGTTAAAAATAAAAGTTTCTGGATTGTTCCACATATATCTACTAAATTGATAGATATTAACCCAATCAGGGCCTACAAGTACTTCGTAGAATTTAGCAAAGTTTGGAAAATTTAAATAAATAATATTAAAGGTTCTGCCCAAAACTAATTTATTAATATCTAATTCATAATTTTTATAATAATAATCTACTAGTTTATATTCTAATAAGTCTTTAAAGATTCCTTGATTCAAAATTCCGGATCCATAATATGGAAAATCAGCAGATAATTTTTGAATGAAAACTTCCTTATTAGCTAATTTATTTGCTTTAAAATATTCAATTAGGTAATTATTAAATTGACTAAATAAAGTTTTTTTTATTGTTTCATCCGTAAGACTTTTTGCTTGCGCTTCTCTAGATATTTTAGCGTTTTCTATTTCATTTGGTGATGGTTTATTAATGAAGTTGTAAATTATTAATGCAATAACTACTATAGTTAAAATTAAAATTGTTTCCATATCAAAAAAATTAGATTAAAAAAATATAACAACAGAAAAATTTACAATTTCGCGGGCCTTTCAGAAAAACACAATTTATTGAATTTTGAGGAATTTAGGTACCGGATTTAAAGTATTATTCCATATTCATCAATAGCTTCAATTGTCAAATCAGGTATTCTAATCTTTATAGTGCATTCTATATCATCCCCTTTTTCTTCTAATAATCTATTACGAAAGTCATTATATAGCGTTCTATTTTCATAGGTTTCTATTATTAGTAATTGATTTTTAGTTAATTCTGTACTATTTAGCTCTTTACCTTCTATTATGTAAACGTTAATGATATTATTACCTCTCATACATATTGTTTTTTATGCAACTACCTAATATTCCAATTATCCTTTACTAATTTATCGTAATCCCTTAATACCACATTAAACTTACTAATAGGGTTTAAGGATTCTCTTATTTTATCCAAAGGACCCATTATCTTTTCTTCTTGGAAAATCATTCCCAATAATGCCCTTGTAGATGAAGGGTATTTCATTGATAATTGTATTAGCATATCTCTATCTGCTTTCTTATACTTTCTTATAATCTTTCCTATTATATGCAATGAATTATCCTTTGTAGTATCTGGAATACCCTTTATCATTTTAAGGCAATCTAATACTTGTAACATTTCGATATTATCCTTTGTAATGATGTTCCTTTGCAATACAAATTGTATTGTATATATGCTTCTTTTTATAGGAGGCTTAAAGGTATTTCTCCCTATTTGTATTGTATGGCTTAATTGGGTGGTTAATCGTAATTTATTAAAAATGCTATGGCCAGTTAAATAACCTATTTGTTCTCCCTTATGTTCCAATAAGTCTTTTACAATTTCATTTAAGTCTGGACCTAATCTTCCATATTCCGATTTAGTAGGTTTATAGAACTTCCCTTTAGCTAATTTATCTATAATACCTTTTTCTACTAAACGATTTAATGCTTTTATAATGGCTTCTCTATTTTTCGATGGACCATCTATATCCATGAACGAAAACACATACCCTTCTTTAAAGGTGTTTATTCGACTTTTTACGATGTCTGCAATGGTGTTTTTGGGTTCCATTTAGTGAAGGTACAAAATAGTGTCCAGTTTATTATATAATATTATGGACATTTATGTTATTTTGTAAACTAATATTGTTCTGCCTTGATGTTAATAATTTATGGGTTTCAGGGGTGGATTTTGCTTGGTGTTGATAAATATATACGCATAAAATTTAGAATGCAATTTTGGGAATGTCTAATTTTATCTTCCCCCTAAAGTTTAATTATTATAGCAAAACTCCTGTTAAGTGAACCCCACTGCTTCTATTTTAAAATACATGTCCGAAATGGACGCTGAAATGTTGTCTCTTATTTTAGACGATAGTAAGACCTATCAGGAGGCTACAAAGGAAGTTTTTATTGAAAAATTAAAAGGTGCTTTTAAGAAGTTTAAGAAAGAAAATGATACAAGCTTGACTCCCTACCCAGGCATTTGTCAAAGTACAGAATGTACTAATACTGGTTGTAAAGGATATTCTTTTGTAGGGAATAATTCAGGCGCATCATTAGACCTGATTTTTGACGAAAAAAACGGGGAGGTTAATGACATGTATTACTGTCGTGCTATGAATTCAAAAAAACCTCAAGTTGAAGATGCAAGGAGTTTGAGTATACATATTTGGACTGATGAAGAAGCAAGCTTTATACCAAGCACAAAGTATTTGTATCAAGTTCAACAAGCTGATAAAGCAGCAGTAGATATATTGAGTTATTCTAACGAGGTCTATTCCAAAGAAACTATTGCCTATTTAGTAGAAAAATACAATAGCTTATATCGTTCTGTTCCAGATGTATTTTCCGGCATAGTAAGGTTTGATGAGTTCAAGGATTTATATGAGGCGCTTCAAGATTGTTCTAAATATTTTGAATTCCCTTTATTGACGAAAATGGCTGTTGAGGAGTATGAATCTAAAAATATGGAGATCGAAGAGAATTTAATTCAATGGCTCTTAGATTATGAGGAACATGGATTAGAATTAATAAACCTAATATACTTTCTAGAATTAAAAGAAGGGGATAAGGAAATAGGAGAATTAGAATTTACAAATAGGTTTAAATTTAAAATTTCATTAATTGAATTCAAGTATGAAATAGCATTTGTTACAATATTTCAAGACAAATATTGGCCAATTATGGATAATCTAAAATTGTCTATTGGAGAAATGCCCGATCCAATATATGAAGAGGGGAAAATATACCATGCCACTCCCACCAAGAAATTGAAAGAATATCTGAATGAGTCAGAGTTTATTAAACTAATTAAACATAAATTAGTAACTGATAGCCAAATTTGTAATTGGGTTCCACTAAGATACATAGCTCAAGATTCAAGCACTCCTAATGGAATTAAATTAAGTCAGGCTCATGAATTGTTTCATCAAGATGAATATGAAAAAGCATTAAATATATATCTAGAATTACTTGAAACCCGCAATGATTTTCAAGAAGCTTGGGTGGGTTCAGCAGTTTCTAACTATATGCTTACAAATTATGAAGAAGCACTAATAGCAATCCAAAAACTTCATGAATGGCGTTACAGAGATTTTATTAATGTTTTTACAAAACAATGTGAAATTAAAAGCAAATGGATATGAGTGTTTCTGGAATAATATTTGCAACTATTGTTACAATTAAAATTGTAAAATCATTCTTTGATGGGTTATCTGAAAAACCTGATACAATTAAGGTTGGTGATGAGATCATTAAGCAGAAGGCTGAAGTTAAATTTATTAGCAATGGAGTTGAACTAAATGAATCAATTAGAAGACACTATTATAAGGTACTTGACATTCACTCAAGTCCAATCATTAACAATGAAGTAGTTTTTGAAAAGTACCAGAAGCATTTAAATTACCTAAAAGAAGACCAACTACTTGGCTATAAAGTTAAATATTCAACAAATGACTTAAAAGCAGCACATTATTATTTAGATGACTTATGTGAGTACTTTGGGAATTTGAATTGAAGTTTTCTAATCTATCCAAGTTACGCAATCACCCGTATTTTTTGCAACTTGTCTCAAAATATTTGCGAATTCAGAGTCTTTGTTTTTAACTGTTATAACAATTGTATCAACCGCTCTACTCATTGCAATTAAACACCAATTAGCTGCAAATATTTTCGCTTGTTCCTCTTTAGTATATATAGTTTGTTGCCCATCATTAGTTTCATAAAAGAAGTTCTTTTTCTCATAAAAATCATCCATTTCTAGGCAAACAACTGTCCAAGATTCAAGACCTCTAGATGATTCATAATGAAATATTCTATGTTGTTCATTTAATGGTAATGGTAAGGATTTCTTTGAAATGTGCTCTTTGTCAACTTTTACTCCGTCCCATAAATTTACTCCCCATTGTGCTTCCCATTGTTCTTTATATATAAATTCTCTTTCTACTACTAGCTTCTCGTCTTTTATATCATCATTCTCATCAACAAAAACATTTTGTTGTCTAGTTTTCTTAGAAAGTGTTGGTGGAATTAAAACCATTAAGCTATCGTGGCTATCACAATTATTTTCTACTCCTACTTGATTTAGTGAATTATAAATTTCTTTTGTAAAACCAATGGTTGAAATAATTATTCTTCCTTTTTCAAGATTTTCACTAGAATTTACATTCCATTCAACATTTGTTACTTTGGCAAATTCATTTTGAAACTTGCTTAGGTTTTCTTTTTGTCTTAGAGATTTTGTTAAACTAACACTATGAGTATTTATTTTCTTTTGTTTGAAAATACCCCAATCTAAGTATTCAGTACTTTTGACTAATTGCTGTTTTAACCCATCTGTTATAATGACGTTTGTTATTCCAAATAATGAATAAATAATTTCTCTTTCCTCTCTATTCCAATCTTGCGCTTCGTCAATAAATTGAAAATCCCAAATACGAAATCGTTTAATGGTTTTTGCTATATGTATTTTAAATAATTCAAGCGATTTTTCCTCGTTGTCAATTTGAATGTTTCTTTGAATCAGAAATTGAACAAAATCCCCATTATAAAACAATTTATTTTTTGTTACAAATGAAAAATCATTATTTAGAAAGTTTAAAATTTCTTTTCTAATTACAAAATAATTATTAATATAAAGATGATCTTTTAGGCCTTTTTTTACTAGATTGAAAATAATTTCAAAATAATTTGTAGTTTCTGTCTCTAAATCACATTCTGAAAGGGAAACTCCTTTCTCTATACAATGAATAAGAAAAGCGTGAAGCCTTTTTATTTGAGAGTTACTAAGGCCTGATTCATTAATTTCTTTTTTTAATTCTTGAGGTTTTAAATTCTTTTTTTTGACTTTATCATTAAAAAAGGAAAGTACATCTTGTCTATCTTTTTCAAATTTATCTCGTAATTCATTTTCCCTAGTTTTATAAATTACTTTCATTATTCCAAACCTGTCAGATATTTTATAGAGAAAAGAATGAATTGAATCTATAAAAATTGCTGGTTCAGGAGCTGATGATTTTATTTCAGCAATAGTTATAAGTCTTGTGAGGTCTTTGACCAATGATTGGTTATAGGTTAAAAATAAACATCTCTTTTTTTGTAAGTATAAGTCTTTAGCAATTCCAATTAGTTTCATTGTCTTGCCTGAACCAGCAGGACCTCTTATGATTACAGGCATCTTCCCTATTTGGTCTGCATAAATTTGTCCCTTTAGGAATTGTTCAGCAAGAAGGTCAATCTTTTTTTTGGTAAGCTTGCCAATTGAATTTTTAATATGCCCGAAAATTGAAACTGCATTTAGAATTGAGTTTAAATCTAATTTCTCTTTTTTTGCTGCATATAAATTAAATGCTGAGTTATCTCTATTTGGAGTCAGGTGTGCTCCTGAATTTAAATGATGTTGAAAAATTTGATTTAGTGAAAAATTTGGCCTTAGGGCATTGAACTCTTTTTTTATTTCATTTGAAGGTTTTAAATTTTTAAAAAGGAACATGTCAAAGGTATATATGTCAATTCCTGTTGTTCCTTTAATGAAATCACGAATGATAGTATTTTGTGTATCTGAATATGATGAAATTTCAAATTCTTTTCCATCGTCTTCAATAATAATTTTATCTTCTTCTGTTCTTATTGATGGTTGTTCTGCTTTAATTTCTTTAATGATAAAACAAAAACTGTTTATAAAAACGTTACTTATAACATTTTTAGCGTAGTCGGTAATTAAATTAGTAAGTAAGTAGCCTTTATCAATTTTCCCAACAACCAAAATGTCAATGTCTTTTTCTTTGAAACCATAACAAGTGAGATCGCATACAATTAAAACTTGCCCCTCTTCAATGCTTTTCTTGCTAACAAATAATCCTTGTATATACTTAGCTGTCTCAAGGGAAGGTGGGTTTTCCGTTTCCTTTATTATAGAGATTTTAAGCATTTTTTTTATTTAAAAAGTGAGTTCAGAAATAGGATTTAACCAATAGTTTCACAATACTTGTTATTACCTGTAATAATTTTTTAAATTGATAACTTAAATATACGAATTATATTAAATATAAAAGAGCCGACATTAATCCACCATCCCCTCCATCAATCCACTATGGAAAACCTTTAAACCCTCATCCTCAAATCTACCAAAGTAGTTTTGCGTGGTTTTTAAGTTGGAGTGGCCTAATGCTTCGGAAATATATGCCAAGGGGGCGTTATTGTTTTTCTGGATAGTGGCAAAACAGTGTCTTGCTACATAGCTTGTTACTTTTAAGCTTAATCCTAATTCAATTCCAATTCTTGTAAGTCTCTTATTGGTATTTCTAACAAAGGTCTTAACACGGTCATACTCTTGTTGCGGGGTAAGTCCATGTTTTAAAATTGGAAATATAAAGTCCTCTTTCTTCTTAGATTTATTCCCCAGTTTATTAATGATGAATAGTAAACTCTCATCCAAAGGCACCATAATAGGTAGACTATTGTTATTAGTAGTGCGTTTAGTTTTAGCACGTCTAAATTCAATAAAATCACCATTGATATTAGCATATTTTAACAAGGCAATATCCTTAAAATTCATTCCATTACTAATAAAGCTAAATACCCAGTAATCCAATGCTATTGCATCTGCATCTCTTTTGGCAGTATAATTTATGATTAGCTTAATCTCCTCCTTTTTTAAGGTACGGCTTATTTTTTGTGGAGATGGGATGTTGTATTTCTTGAAAGGATATTTAGACGCGTCTATTACTTCATTCTCTATAGCTATATTAAAAATAGTCCTAAGCGCTCTTAAATACATGCCCACTGTTGTTAATGACCTACCATTGTCAGTCATCCATTTTTCATAACCATTTAAAAAATCGGGAGTGATTTGGGAGACTTTTAAATTTTTTTTGTAGGACAACATTGAGGTTAAAGAATCTTGATAGGAACTGGCAGTTGATATTCTACCCTCTTGTTTTAAAGCTTGTATGTGTTTCTCATAAATAGAATTCACCCCGTCGTTAAGTTGAATTTTTCTTGATTGTGTTTTTTCTGCGTAGAAGATGTTGTCAAAATCGGTAAAAGTAAAAGGAACGATACTTTCTGCAATCAGTGTTTGTTTATCCAACCAGGAAACTGTTTGACGTTTTAGTTGCTTGGTTGACTCATCCCTTAGCCTATTGGCAAGTAAACGGTCATACACTTCTTGAGTGGCCTTAAAGGGGGTCTTATAGCGCTTCTTTTGACGACCAAAATAAACGGTTAGTTTAATGGGATAGTTACCATCTAGAAGCTTAGAACGGGTGTCAAAAAAATAGGTCAATGTTGGCTTTTCCATATGATCAGGGGGCTTTAAAATTTGCACCACAATTTGCACCACAAATGCAATTTGCACCACAATTTGCACCACAAAAATAAGGAAAATTGTCCAGTTTTTTATGAAATGTTATCTTTGGAAATAACACAATTAGCTGATTTTAAGCATTTTATATTCACATTGTGTTAATATCATATATGAATGGTCACCTGACTCATAATCAGGGGGTCCCAGGATCATGCCCACCTTAGCCCATTTAAAAATAGACAAGCAAAACTGCATGTCCTATATAAGTAATTGTATTTTATTGCTTAGCGTAATCAAATACTAAATTGCAAAATGCTTTCACGCCATTAATGAAACCAGATTCATCTAAATAAAAATCTGGCGTATGATGTCCACCAACTTCGCTTGCTTTTTTACCTTTTTCCATTCCACCTAAACTAAAAAAGAAAGTAGGTG
>Ga0315906_10005556_pt1 | contig 15830 bp, 17 predicted proteins | sample LakEriMetagenome_4_FD_203526 | JGI IMG/M metagenome (GOLD analysis project Ga0315906, IMG submission 203526) | Freshwater fungal communities from buoy surface, Lake Erie, Ohio, United States - Buoy 2 MA122 | ecosystem: Environmental > Aquatic > Freshwater > Lake > Lake biofilm | place: USA...
CATTTCCAGACACCCGCGACACCCCGACACCATGATAACTTTTAAAACCACGACAACAAAGAGAACCACGATAACGAGGACAACCAACAACCAATAACCAACAACAAACAACTCCCTTGGACGTCTCAATCATCATCTGCACCTACAACGGCGCCGATAAAATAATAAAAACAATACAATCCATCCTCTCGCAAGTAGCAACGTGCACACGCGAGTTGATTGTGGTAGATAATGCTTCTACAGATGGAGTAGCAGAACTCGTAGAGAAATACCTTACAAATAATCAAATTTACAATTTCAGCTGGAAACTAATACACGAACCAACGCCCGGTTTAATCCACGCCCGTTTAGCCGGTATGAAAGCAGCCGCTTCAGATATCATGCTTTTCTGTGATGATGACAATACTCTTTGTGATACGTATGTACAAACCGGTTTTGAGATCATGCATGCCAATCCCAAAATTGGTGTATTGGGGGGCTTGGGAATCCCGGAATTTGAATCAGAAAAGCCCGATTGGTTTGATACTTTTTATCACAGCTATGCCGTAGGTGCACAGGCAGATAAAGATGGTAAAATAGATAAATATCCTGCAGAAGTATATGGAGCAGGTTCCTTTTTTCGGAAAGCACCTCTGCAAAGATTTTATGATTTAGGATTTAAAAGTATTTTTAAAGGTAGGACAGGTAAAGTTTTATCAGCAGGTGACGACGTGGAATGGTGCTATTCACTTCAATTGGTAGGATATGAAATATGGTATAATAGTAGTTTGACATTTTTACATTTTATGCCTGCTAAACGTTTACAATGGGACTATTATATTAAAATGAAATCAGGTATTGCAAGTGGTTCGGCTGGATTTTATGTATATAATTCAATTTTTTATAGTAGGAAGAAAAATATATTTATTTTATTTTATTTGAAATATTATAAAATAAAATTGACCTATCTGTTTTTATATATTAAACATAAGATTATGTTTGATTCTATTAAAAAAAATAAATTTCAAGAATTGAAATTGGAAATTATTAAAAACAAGTTTAGTTCTTACCTTTTTAATGCGAAAAGCCATTACAATCATTTTTTACTTATTAAAAATATTATTGCGAAATATTGATTATTCGGTTAGTGATTTTAAAATTTAATGATGAAAAAAATATCAATAAAGTTTCTATTAAAATCTGAAATTAATAAATGGGTTTCTGATTATATCCTTAATATTCTTAAAAAACATTTTATTGTTGAATTGTCTGATGAACCTGATTTTGTATTCTGTGGTTCTGAAGAGCACAATCAAGTTAAGTATGATTGTGTCAGAATTGTAATGATCGGTGAAAATCAAAGACCAGATTTTAATATTTGTGATTATGCAATAGGTTTTGATCATATTCAATTTGAAGACCGATATATGAGATTTCCTCTATATTTTTTATATGAAGATATTTTAGAAAAAGCAACTACTAAGCATATATCTAACTCGTCTGAAATGTTTACTAATAAATCAGGATTCTGTAATTTTGTTGTAAGTAACGCTAATGCGGATGACAAAAGAGTTCAATATTTTGAACTTCTTTCAAAATATAAAACTGTTGATAGTGGAGGACGGTTTAGAAATAATATTGGTGGACCAGTTGTTGATAAGTTAGAATTTCAAAAAAAATATAAGTTCTCAATATGTTTTGAAAATTCAAGCACCTCAGGATATATAACGGAAAAAATATTCCAAGCATTTGCTGCAAAAACAATCCCTATTTATTGGGGAGATATTAATATTTCAAAGTCTATCAATAAAGGAGGAAGTGGAATTAACAATAAATCATTCATTAATCTACATGATTTTGAATCCTTTGAACATTCTATTCAATATATAAAAGAAATTGATTCTGATTCTAGTCTTTTTTTGGATGTGATTAATCAACCAGTTTTTATTGATAATAATCATTTAGATATTTATAAAAACAATCTTGAAAAATTTCTTTTGAATATTTTTAGTCAAAACGCAAATTCGGCATTTAGAAGAGGTTTTGGACAATATAGAGTAGGGATTGAAACACGATTAAAAAAATCTATCCAATTGAAATCCAGAAAAGGATTATTTAATGAGTTATTTAGAAATGTTTTTTTGAAATAGTATATTGCCGGTATAAAAATTCCCCTTTTAGATTAATTAAGATTACTTTAAAAAAATTATTTTGGATTTTCTTTTTTCAATTATTTTACCAACTTATAATCGAGGCCATAAATTACATGATTCTATTAATTCTGTTTTAGCTCAGATATATTTTAATTATGAATTGATTGTTGTAGACGATGGTTCTGAAGATGATACATTTAAAATTGTGTCTTCATACAATGATAATCGTATTAAATATATCTATCAGAAAAATCAGGGTGTATGCGCAGCTAGGAATAGAGGGATTATGGCTTCCCAAGGTTCATACGTAACATTTATTGACTCAGATGATAAAGCTGATGAAGAATGGTTGTATAATTTTAATGATTCTTTAAATATTCAAAATTATGATATTGTATTTTGCGACATGAATTTACATAATACTGATGGGTCTGTGAAATTACGCAGAGCCTTATTCAGATATAGTGATACTATGCCTAACGAAAATGGTATGTTTATGCCGGGGTCATTTTGTATAAAATCCCAACTTATTAAATCTATTGGTGGTTTTGATGAAAATATCAAGTTTGGTGAGTTTACTGATATTGATTTCACATTGCAGCGAATGAATATTTCTCGTGCTTTCACAAATAAAATTGGCATCCATTACCATCCTGGCCCCGATGGCGGAGGGAAAAATCAACAGAATAAAGTTGATGCTATAAGCTACTTGCTGGATAAGCATAAAATTCATTTCAAAAAAGATCTGAATGCTAAATGGTTATATTTACAAAATGCAGCTATATCCTATGTCAGACTTAAGAAATTATCATTAGCCAGAAAATTCTTTTTAAAAGCTTTTTTGGTCAAACCATGGAGAATACAAACCTTAATAAGGTTTTTTGTGAGCTTATTGCCCTTATTGTGCAATTTAATTTGGAATAAATCATATAGATTTTAATGAAAATAGCTGTAGTAATAGTTACATACAACAGAAAATCAGAATTAATTAAAACAATTAAGGCAGTAGAGTCACAAGGAATTACACAGCATGACATAATTGTCATTAATAATAATTCTTCTGATGGAACCAGGCAAATTTTAGATTTAGAATTCTCTAAACTTAATGCCGTTCATTTAGAAGAAAATATCGCGTCTGCAGGGGGTTTTTCAAAAGGAATGCAATTTGCACATGAAAAAGGCTATAATTGGGTGTGGTTATTTAATGATGATTCTCGTCCCGTGGCTGGAACACTTGCTTCTGTTAAAGCTTTTTTAGAAGATGCTAGTAAATATAAAATCGGTTTGTTAAAAATTGGTAACATAAATAACAATGGACAGGCTATTCTTTTATTTTGGAATGGTGTTCGCCGACCTGTTTACACAGCAGTAAGTGATGATTTAGTACCTACGGATCTGATCACATTCGATGGGTGTTTCATTTCAGCGGAGTTAATGTCAAAGATAGGATATTGCGATCCTGAGTTTTTTATGGGGACTTATGAATTTGATTATTGCCTGAAAGCAAAAGATGCCGGCTTTGGTATATATACTGTTCCGAACGGCTTAATAGATGATGGCAAATTAGGTGGTAAAGGCGGAACTCCGCCCTGGCGTCAATACTATAACACTCGTAATCATTTGTGGTTGGGTTTAAATAGAAAATCTTTTAAAATTTGTTTTGCTTGGTTTCGAAGAGAAATTAAATATACTTATGCTATTTTATTCTATTATGATAAGAAATATGAAAGATTATTATTTAAACTTAGAGCGATTCGAGATGCTTTTATGAATAGAAGAGGGAAACGTTATGATCCAGAAAATATCAATTAAATATTTTTATTACAAATTTTTATAATGAAAGTATATTTTTATTCACCTATTGCAAATGATACTTTAAAAAAACTTGACTCCTTCGATGATCTAATATATCAAACGAGAAGAGGTCTTGAGATTTGGATACATATCACATATTATATGCTTTTGCATAAATCTAAGCTTATTGAGCCCATTCTTACACAAGAAATACCAGATGAAGGTATTGTTGTCTTTCACAAAGGTTTTTCTCCAAAGGAAATTAAACCTAATAAAAATCAGTATTTTATATGTGTACAAGCTGATTACGGTAGACACAAATTTGCACAAATGCATTTAGTTCAGAATCCATATCAAGTATCTAATTTTAAATTAAGCAGAAGGTCATTTTTTGATAATACATTTTCTTTTAGTTCATCAAATTATATAACTCTTTGGCCACAACCTTCCATTATTAAACGATCATTAGATAGGAATATTTCCATTAATAATATTAGTTTTTATGGTAATATAGAACAGGTTGAAAAAGGATTAGAAGAATATTTGACTGGTTTTTGTAAAAAAAACGGTTTGCAATATACACCAAAGTACGACCCATTAAGTTGGAATGATTATAGCTCAACAGATATTACTTTGGCAATAAGATCTTTCGATAATAATTCCTATTACCACAAGCCCTTTTCTAAATTAGTAAATGCAGTTATTGCGGATTGTTTAGTAATTGCAGCACCTGAAAGTAGTAGTTTGTTTTTTAAAGAAAAGTATTTTCCGAAACTGCCAATTGTTGATTCTATTGATGGCCTTTCAAGAGAAATTAATAATATAATAAAGTATCCTGATATATATTTTGAACATCTTAATGCTTGTAAAAACCGCATTAATGAACTCGTAGACGATGGAGTAGTTTCACAGTGGGAGCATATGTTGTTTGTTGCAAATAACCAATTTTTAAATTGGAAAAATTCATCGCCAATAACAAGGTCTATTTTTCTTAATTACAGGTCTTTATAATAAGGAGATTGCATGAATTACGCAGCTTTTATTATTACATATAAAAGAACTGAAATTCTTTTAAATACTATTAAACTATTATTAAGTCAATCTTTACCACCTAAAAAAGTGCTAATTATTGATAATGATCCCGGTTTATCAGCCAAATCTTTAAAAAATATTTTTAGAGATAATAATATAGAATACTTTCCTGTTGGTAAAAATGTAGGACCAGCTGGAGCTGCACATATTGGATTAACTATTTTATCAAGTGAGGGATGGCAATGGATTCTTTGGATGGATGATGATGACCCTCCTTCTAGTAAAAATCAAATTGAATGCATTTTTTCTATTCTAAATTTATATAATAATAAAGATATAATTGGTGTAATTGGTGCTTCTGGTGTGTATTTTGATTTAAGAACATGTTTAATTAGTAGAATTCCTAATCATTCACTTAATGGTGTTGTAGAAGTAGATAATATTGCGGGCAACCAATTTGCTATTTACAATAAAAATGTGATAGATGCTGGTTTATTACCTAATGAAAAAATTTTCTTTGGCTTTGAAGAATTGGAATATCAATTGCGTATAAAAGATAATGGCTATAAACTTTTAGTAAATGCTGATGAGGTATTGCGATTAAGAAAACATTTTAATAGAGATATTCAAAATAATTTTGGGCATAAAAAACGAAAAAAATCGGCTTTATGGAGAAAATATTATAGCACAAGAACTTTAACTTTTATTTCAAATAAATACAATAATAAAGGCAAAAATTTTAAATTTATTTTAAATCAATTTCTATTTTCTTTTTTTGCTTTCAGGTATGGCTTTGTATATGGATATTTAAATGTTTATTATACCTTAAAAGGATTATATGATGGGATATTTCAGCGATTTGGTTTAAGAGTTAATCCAATTTTAAAAACAAATTAACCACAGAATTTTTCCTCTAACAGTGTCTCATATTTTGTTTGCTTTAGCATGCATTAGAAATATTTTATTTTATTAAGTATTTATGGATTTAATACTTGTTTCAATTTTCTTAATTCTAATTTATTTTTTTCAAAGAAATCAATGGATTGCACGTTTGACTGTAATTAATAATCAGAATTTCACAATTACTCCATCTTCTTATATTGATATCTTAGCTTTTTTACATTTACTTCTCTTTATAGTTTATTTATTTTATGCCTATTATAATAATTCTGATTCTGGCTCTTATTATTTTGTTTCTAGTCAACCAAGTACATGGTTCTTTTGGTTTGGTTCAGATACCAGATTTATAATGTTTCTGACCTGGCCCTTTTCAAATTTTCTGGGGTTGAGTTATGAAAGTTGCATGCTCATCTTTGCCTATTTTGGACTTAACGGTATCATTTTGTTTTATCTGGCTGCCAAAGAGAATATTTCTAATTTAAAACCCCTCGGCAATACCAGTTATTCTGTAATTGAGTGGGCATTTTTGCTACCCAATATTCATTTCTGGAGTAGTTCAATCGGCAAAGGTCCAACGATGCTTTGAGGTATTGGTATGATCGTATATGGGCTAAGTCGCTTCAACCGCCGCTACCTGTTAATTCTCATCGGAGCGCTCTTTGTATTTCAGATACGCGGACATATCCTGTTTCTCATCATTATAGGCGCAGGCGCAGGGCTTTTTTTCACTCTCCACGGCATCAAATGGTATTATAAGGGGCTGATGATAATTACTGTGTTAGTGGTTACATTATCAATTTTGGATGATATGGGTAAATATACCGGTCGTAATGATCTGAATGTAACCCAATCTAGTAAATTCCAGAAACGCGCCCTATCCAACACATCCGCCACCAGCGGCGTTGATCTCGGCAACTACAACCAGGCGCAGAAACTCTTTACCTTCTGGTATCGGCCATTGTTTGTTGATGCCCCCGGTTTTCTCGGCCTCGTCGTATCCTTTGAGAATGCCGTGTATATCTTTTTTACCATCGGCATCATCCGCTACGGCATTCCCAACTGGAAGCACTGGAACGGCTGGTTCCGCATCGCCTTTTTCATCTTCATCTTCGGCTCCATCGCCCTCGCCCAGATAGCAGGCAACCTCGGCATCGCAATGCGCCAAAAAGCGCAGATTATGCCGCTGTTTTTTATACTGTATTGTAAGGCAATGTCGTATAAGGGAGTGAGGGGATAGGTGTTATTTACGATTATTGCTAGTGCCTATAGAGAAAAAGAAAATTTATTTTCTTAATAAGAAATACATTTAACGATATATTCTAACTCTTAATAAGTATGTGTTAAAATATAAATTATTTACAAAGAGATAGCCGATCTGAATTGAAAACTTAAACTTCTGATAAAAACTTAATATAATATGTATTTTCCTAGATTAGATGGAATTAGATTTGTTGCTATAATGATGGTGATAATTTTGCATTTTGCTTCTTCTATAGGCAAGCATTTTAGCACAGGATTTTACGGAGTTAATTTATTTTTTGTACTTAGTGGTTTTCTAATAACAAGTATATTGATAAGTTCAAAAGAAAAAAGCATTAGTAAGGCGTATTTTACGTTTGTAATTAGAAGAGCTCTTAGAATATTTCCTGCATATTATTTAACAATCTTTATTTTAATACTTATTGGTTCTGAATTTATAGTGAATGATCTTTCTTATTTGCTAACATATACCTATAATTATTTTGTTAATGATGCAGAATCTCTTCCTGCACATGCGCATTTCTGGTCGTTAGCTGTTGAAGAACAATTTTATATATTTTTCCCAATATTTGTAATCCTGTTAAGAAGCAATATTCGTTATCTAACATTTTTTTTCATATTGATTATTTCAATTGCTTATGCACAAGTGTTTTTTGATTTTTTGAATATTAAAAAATATGATTATGTTGGCCTCCTAACAAATATGGGACCTCTAGCTTTAGGAGCATTAGGTGCAGTTGTTAATAAAGAATCAAGGTTAATCAAACTTATTTTTGGAAACATTATAATTGAAATTTCGGCGATAGGATTTTTGATTCTTGTTTTATATACCAAAAATTTTAAACTTATGATCTTGTTTAGCTCTATCATAAATCTATTTCTTGTTCTTAAGGCGTCAAAATTTGAGTATAATTTAAATTTTATTAATATTTTTCTGCAAAATAAAATTGTTACTTACGTTGGTAAAGTATCTTATGGTATTTACTTATATCATGGAATAGTTGGAAAATTTGTTTCCAAATATATATTTCAACCAATTTGGGATTGGATTCCATTTAAGCAATTCCCCGCAATATCTTTCTTGTATGACTTTGATTGGATTTTCAGAATTATTTTGATAACTATTTGTTCTACATTACTTGCTAGTTTGTCATTTTATTATTTTGAAATTTATTTTTTAAGATTAAAAGATAAGTATTTTAAAAATTAATGTTGATTATTGGGCATTGGCATGATCGTGTATGGACTAAGTCGCTTCAATCGCCGATACCTGTTCATTCTCATTGGCGCACTCTTTGTTTTTCAGATACGTGGACATATCCTCTTTCTCATCATCCTCGGCGCCGGTGCCGGTTTGTTTTTCACCCTCCGCGGCATCAAATGGTATTACAAAGGGCTGATGATTATAGCCGTGGCCGTGGTCACCTTATCCATCTTAGATGATATGGGTAAGTACACGGGTCGTAATGATCTGGATGTAACCCAGTCCACCAAATTCCAGAAACGCGCCCTGTCCAACACCACCGCCACCAGCGGCGTGGATCTCGGCAACTACAATCAGGCGCAGAAACTTTTTACCTTCTGGTATCGCCCCTTGTTTGTGGATGCTCCCGGTTTTCTCGGCCTCGTCGTATCCTTTGAGAATGCCGTGTATATCTTTTTTACCATCGGCATCATCCGCTACGGCATCCCCAACTGGAAGCACTGGAACGGCTGGTTCCGCATCGCCTTTTTCATCTTCATCTTCGGCTCCATCGCCCTCGCCCAGATAGCAGGCAACCTCGGCATCGCCATGCGCCAGAAAGCTCAGATTATGCCGTTGTTTTTTATTCTGTATTGTAAGGCGATGTCGTATAAAGGAGTGAGGGGATAGGAGAGATGAGAGAGGAGAGAGGAGTGGGTGTCGGGTTGTCCGTCCCGATAGCCATCGGGACTGGTGTCGGGGTGTCATCACCTTCGGTGAGTTGTCGGGTAGTTCGCCTCGATAGCCATCGGGACTGTTGTCGGAAATACATTACTTAGGGTAAAATATATTCAAATCCGAAATGTGTGGCGCCGGCAAGGCAGAACGCGCGGAGCGATCGGGTTTGCCCGTCATGTTGAGCGGTAGCGAAACATCTCATGTATCGAAGACTGCTCCATTAGGAGATCCTTCGCTTACGCTCAGGATGACGGTTGGTTACTTTCTTTGTAGCAATGACAAAGAAATGCCTTAGCATTCAATGTGGCCAAAAAACAATAATAAATATCACATTAAAGTAACAATAAAACCTACAACCAGGACAACAATGACAACCTTCTTCAATAAATATTTGTAACTTTAATATAATTACAATAAAAATGAAAACACTAAATATTTCCATATCTGATCTCGAGTATAACAAGTTCGGCATACCCGGTGATAGACTGAGTTTTACTGATTTTGTAGAAATTGTGGCCAAAGAGCTCGCAAGACAGAATTTAGAACAATGCGTACGTCTTGCTGAAAAATATGGCCTTTCATCAATGTCAATAGATGATATTTCCAAAGAAGTAAAAGCAGTGAGAAGGGATGCAAAAAATCGTTATTTATACTAACGTAATCGTTTCTTCATTAATTCAGATAAGTTATCCATATAGGATCGTTCATGATCTTTTTATGGAAGATATGTTTCAATTATGTATGTCTAAGGAATTATTGAAGGAGTATTTTGAAGTTTTATCCAGGCCTAAATTTGCCCAATTCACTGATTTTTTTGTACGCGCTGAATCATTGTTATTAAGAATCGAAGAGAAGGCTATTTATTTTACACCATCTTTAAAATTGGAAATCATTGATGATAGAGATGATAATAAGATTTTAGAACTGGCTGATGCTGCAAGTGCAGATTATATCATCACAGGTAACACCAACGATTTTACGTTTCCAAATTACAAGTCAACAAGGATTCTTACTCCTAAACAGTTTTGGGAAGAGTTTCGAGAATGATTTCCGCTCCATCGCCCTCGCCCAGATAGCAGGCAACCTCGGTATTGCCATGCGAGAAAAGAGAAATGAGAGAGGAGAGATGAGAGAGAAGTGGTTGGAGGTTGTTAGTTGTTAGTTTAACTAACAACAAATAACTAATGACAAACAATTTCTTTATCCTGTAAATCCTGATTCAGACAACAATGAGAACCAGGACAATAAATACAATCCGCCCGCATCTGACGACTCAGGCGGACGCAGCCACGAGAACCACGACAACAATGACACTCCTTTTTTATCCGTGAACTTAAACGACCAACGAACAACGACCAACGAACAACGATTCCTCATCATCATCGACTCCCTTTTCACCGGCGGAGCCGAGTACAGTACTTTGTTATGGATGGAGTGGCTGCTGGCAAAAGGGTATGATGTGAAAATGGTTTTACTTAAACCAAAAAATCCGGCTTATAAAATTTCAGATTTTAAGATCGATCCGGCAAGAGTAACGATGCTGAATACAAATGGAGTATATGCCCGTTACAAAGCACTCAAACAGATCATAAAAGATTTTAAGCCGACCGTTGTTCATTCCGTGTTGAATGCATCCAATTTTACAACCCGTGCGATTCACATCTTACACGTCGGATTTAAACATGTGGAAAGTCTGGTCAATCAACCCTATTCACAGGAACGCCTCAGCGATCAATCCCTGAATACATTTAAGATCCGTTTATTACAGATCTATGATATCCTTACTCAAAAAAAAGGTGTGCAACATTTTCATGCTAATAGTCAGGCCGTAGCAGATCATTACAAACAAGCGGTAAAAGTTCCTGCCAACAAAATAACAGTCATCCCCCGAGGTCGCACTGATAATACATACATACAGCAAAAAGATACTTTACGCCGTCAATACGAAGCTGAATTCAATATACCTGCCGATCATGTTTGGCTGATCAACACCGGACGCCACGAATACCAAAAAGCACATGATGTGTTGCTGGAAGCCTTATCCTTATTGCAATCGAAAGTGCCTCATGCAGTATTGATTGCGGGTAGAGAAGGGAAGGAGACATCCAAGATTCATCAGCTAATTGATCAATATAATTTAAAGGACCGCGTTCACTTACTAGGTCATCGTACGGATATTCCGCAACTATTAGCCGCATCCGATCTTTTCGTCTTTCCCTCACGCTACGAAGGTATGCCCGGCGCCCTCATCGAAGCCTGTTCCGCAGGACTCCCCGCCATCTGCACCGATCTGCCTTGTATGAGAGAGGTAGTGGATGAAAGTTCCGCTAGTTTTTTCCCACTGAATGATGTAAAAATATTATCGCTTCATCTGGATCAAATGCTGGCTGATGCTTCATTACGTACACGAATGGGAGAGGAGGCCTTGAAACAGTTTCAGGAGAAGTTTAGGTTGGAGAGGATACATGAAAAAATGTTGTTAGTTGTTGGTTGATAGTTGTTTGCTAACCAATAACCAAAAACCAAAAACTAAAAACCAACAATCAACAACCAACCAATGCCCATCAAAATATCCATACTCTTCGATTCCCTCGAAATCCCTTTCTGGGTCAACGAACTCTTAAAATCTATCAAATCAGATGCTCGTTACCAGATTTGCTGCATCGCCTACGATGCCGGAGTTAAACCACCATCCCGTTCTGCATTCGGCTATCGGTTACTGAGGAATGTTGATCAGCGACTGATGAAATTGCCGGGTGATCCATTTCAGAAAGTAAAGTTTGAGTCGGGGAATATCCCGGTGATTCCTGTAGATCCGATACGAAAAAAGTTTTCAGATTATTTTCCGGAAGATACGATTAATGAAATCAAAAAACATCAACCGGATCTTATGCTCCGTTTTGGATTTCGTATCCTGCGCGGAGATATTTTGAAGCTAGCCCCTTATGGAATTCTATCATTACATCATGGCGATACGGCCAAATATCGCGGTGGTCCGCCGGCATTTTGGGAAGTAGTACAGAAACATCCAAACACTGGTGTTACACTACAAGTATTAACGGAAACTCTCGATGCGGGCGTAATCATTGATAAAGCATTTGTGCGTACAGACACAACTTCATTCATCCGCAATCAGCAAAAATTATACTGGGCCGGACTCGAATTATTCAAAAAGCAATTACGTTATCTCGCAAGTAAAGATGCAGAGCAATATTTCCTGGATATTCGTCAGAACCTCATCAAAGAAGACAAAGGAAAACTCTATCACAATCCGGGTAGTTTAAAATCTTTTCTGTTATTAATATCCTTTTTGAGTGCTACTTTATTAAGAAGATTACGTACTTCATCTGTCAAAAATCAATGGCAGATTATATACAAAAAAGAAAAAGACATTAATCTAAATCCGAATCTTTCCACTTTTCAAAATCTCATTCCACCCAAAGACCGCATCTGGGCTGACCCATTTTCTATCTATAAAGATCAGACTCACTATGTTTTTCTGGAAGAGAAATTTTTCAATCAGTCTAATGCACATATTTCAGTTATACGTATTAATGATGAGGGTGAATTAATAGACAAGGTACCTCAACAGGTGTTAAAAACTGATCATCATTTAAGTTATCCTTTTGTATTTGAAAAAGACGGAACCTACTATATGATTCCCGAATCGGGAGCACATGGTAAAGTGATTTTATATGAGTCGGTCAATTTTCCTTTTGAATGGAAGCAGAAGAAAGTGTTGCAGGATGGCGTAATGGCCTACGACAGTACGCTGCATTTTCATGATGATGGTCGAGTCTATTTGTTCTGCACCGTTCAGCCTACACCTTACGATTCTGCTGATGTGCATTTATATATTTATTCTTCAACTGACTGGCTGAATGAAGCATTTGTGCCACACCCTCTGAATCCTGTCGTGCAGGATGTATCCGCCGCCCGTCCGGCCGGGAAAATTTTCAAACATGAAGGCAAATGGATCCGTCCCGTTCAGCAATGCGCTCCGGTTTATGGATATGCGATAAGGTTTTATGAGATTGAGGAATTGAGCCCTTCAACTTACAAGCAACAGCTACTGAGTACAATTGAGCCGCCGAAGGGTGTGAAGGCAACGCATACATTTAATTACGATAATAGATTGGCTTTAGGTGATATTCAAGTTGTTTGTTATTAGTTGTTAGTTATTGGTTAAAATAGACCATAAGTAACCAATAACAAGCAACTATCAACCAATAACAAATAGATTAAAATTAAAAGACATTTTGAATATTATTCAACTCATCCAAAAAAAACAACTCCGCGGAGCGGAAACCTTTGCGCTGCAATTAAGCAGAGAGTTCGTGAAACGCGGGCATAAGGTGAAGATTGTTGTACTTCAGGATGGAGAAGTGGAACTTGATTTTCCGGATGTGGAAGTCTTACATATCAATGCCAAAAGTTTATTTGATCTGAAGAGCTTTAAAAAGTTAGCAACGATCATAAGGAATTTCAAACCCGATTGGGTACAGGCAAACGCAGGAGATACGATGCGTTATGCTGTTTTGTCGCGAATAGTGTATGGATGGAAATCGCCGATTATCTTTCGCAATGCCAGTGTGGTGAGTCAGTATATTAAAAATCCGATCAAAAAATTCTATTATAGTTTTCTTTTAAAGCAAGTCAATAATATCATATCTGTTAGCGATGTGTCGATGCGGGATTATATTCAGATGTTTCCTTTTATGAAAAATAAGATACAGATGATTCCCATCGGGATTGAGACAGAAGAGTTAGATAAAGTCATGGGATATCAGGGTGTCGGGGTGTCGGGGTGTCCGGAAGGCGATTATATTTTACATGTTGGTGGTTTTACATTTGAAAAGAATCATGAAGGTTTATTAAGAATATTTCAGAGGTTATTAAAGCGTAGACCTGATTTGCAATTAGTCCTCGCAGGAGATGGACCATTATTTTCATCCATTCAGGAAAAAGTAAAAGCGTTAGGTCTAGCATCAAATGTTCATCTATTAGGTCGGCGTACCGATGTGGCTGCTTTAATGAAACATGCTAAAATGGTTGTGCTTCCCAGCATTATTGAAGGATTACCCGGAGTATTACTGGAGGCGATGTATTGCCGCGTACCCGTCATCGCCAATAATGTTGGCGCAATTCCTGATCTGCTGGCAGATAGAAGAGGAGTAGTTGTGGAAAAGGGAGATGAGGAGAGTTTTGCCAATGCTATACTTCATCAATTTGAACAACCAAAATCTGAGGCGCATTTAGATGGAGTAAGAAATTATGTGAGAGAGCATTATTCGATGGAGAATGTTATTAGTTGTTGGTTGTTTGTTGTTAGTTCATTTATGTTATATCAAAAACCGCAACCAATAACCAATAACCAATAACCAATAACCAATAACAAGCAACTAATAACCTCCAACCTACAACCCCAAACTTGCTTTGAACATTCTTCACGTAATAAAATCCCTCGGCCGCGGCGGTGCCGAAATGTTGCTCCCCGAAACGATTCGGCTGCACAATAAGGAGCAGTTTCAGTTTCATGTGATTTATTTTCTTCCATGGAAAGATCAGATGGTAAAAGACTTGGAAGATGCAGGATCAATCGTAAAATGTTTTGCTGCAACGAATAATATTAAAATTTTATTGCAAGCAAGAAAAGTTGCCCGATATGTGAAAGAAAATAAAATTGATCTTATTCACTGTCACTTACCTTGGGCAGGTTTTTTGGGAAGAATCGTTTATCGAATAACAGGGGTACCAGTGATTTATACCGAGCATAATAAACAGGAGCGATACCATAAGTTGACAAAATGGATCAATCGATTCACATTCAACTGGCAAAGTGCCTCCATTGCGGTTTCCGGTGAAGTGGCTGAATCCATTCAAAAAAACATTGCACCAAAAATTCCCGTGCATACGATTTTGAACGGTGTGAATACGGATAAATTCAAACGAAGTGTAGAAGGTAGACAAAAACTACGCAAACAATACGGATGGGATGAGGATACGATAGTAATAGGTACTTTGGCTGTATTCCGTTTTCAAAAGCGTTTAGATCTATGGTTGGATTTATTTAAGAAGATCTCAGATCAAAATCCTGATAAAAAAATCAAAGGAGTTATTGTGGGTGCTGGTCCGTTGAAAGATCAGATCGAACAAAAACAGAAAGAATTGAATCTGGAACAAGATGTTTTAATGCCCGGCTTGCAGACCAATACCATCGACTGGTTTTCATCCATGGATATTTACATGATGTGTAGTGTTTTTGAGGGGCTACCCATTGCTTTATTAGAGGCCATGAGTTGTAGTTTACCAGTTGTCACTACCAATGCCGGTGGAATTGGAGAATTAATCAGACATGAGGTAGATGGATTATTGGTACCTGTGGATGAGCCGTATAAAATTGTTGCTGAAACGGGTAAGATAATCTCTAATGAATTGGTTCGTGTTCGATATGCAAATGCATCGCGTGAAAGAGTGGTTGATGCTTTTGGGATGGAGAGGATGGTGAAGGAGTTGGAGAGCAATTATAAAATAGGAGAGCGTAGAATCAATGATTATTATCCCCCTCACTGAGGGGGTGCAGGGGGAGGACATCTCGTAGCCCAATATTATCCTCCCCCTAAGTCCCCCTCCAAGAGGGGGATAAATTCCATCAAACTAAATCAGGACAAAACACCTAGAACCCACAACTTACAACCTGTTTTGATCATCCGCCCCCCATATTCCACCGAACTCCCCGCCATCATCCAACTCCTCAAAGCCTCATTAGGCGATGGGTCGAGTGAGAAGTC
>Ga0315906_10005559_pt1 | contig 15827 bp, 17 predicted proteins | sample LakEriMetagenome_4_FD_203526 | JGI IMG/M metagenome (GOLD analysis project Ga0315906, IMG submission 203526) | Freshwater fungal communities from buoy surface, Lake Erie, Ohio, United States - Buoy 2 MA122 | ecosystem: Environmental > Aquatic > Freshwater > Lake > Lake biofilm | place: USA...
AGCAAATGTTGATATAACAGTTGATCAAACTTCAATATTTTGGCGCTCATTAGTTGAACCTGGTGCCTCTTTAGATGTTGGGACTCCCATTGCAATTTTGCTGAGCGAAGATGAGCAGGTTACTGATGAAAATGCACTTCTGGCTTCTTTGGGGATTTCATAAAACATTTAGTTTCAAAAGTGGGCCTTACAATAATTTTAGGGATTACCTATTTTGCATATCTTTTTTAAATAATTCAATATCTTTTCTACTTAAATCATAAGGTATAGCACGATAATTAATTACGCCTAAAGGATTCATTAAGATATTGGTTTCAACGTTTTTATCATTTATTGTAGATATCACACTTGGGACATCCAACCCGAATCGAAAATCTCCACCCCAGCTCACAAGCCATTTATCATCTGATAATTTTCTTGCCGATCCACAACAATTGGATTGATCCTGAAATGTACTTGCATATGAACTAATAACTTCAGCTTCTAGATTTTTTTCATCGATTTTTAATTCAATTATTCTAGGATTTCTATTTGCATAAGTTCCATTATCAAAAATACTTAGTGTCCTAGATGAATAAAGTCTTGCATCATGTTGTGAGGAAATAATATTTGTAAATTTACCTAGATTATTTATTGTTTTATTTAGGCCATATTTAGATTTGATCTTTAAATCTTTTTTGGTACTAGAATTGCCACCAATTCTCCAGACAATCTCGCCAGTTTCCAAATCAATTTTGTGAACAGCATCTATATTTCTCGATGAGACAATAACTGAATTTCCATCTAATTCAATCGAATTTAAGTGCACAAAATCATATGGTGGCGCATTAACGCCGTAATATTTTAATATTCCAAGATCGATTTCTTTGGGGTCAATCAATTCCATCATAGAGATAACTTTATTTTCTGTCCCATCAGAATTTAATAGAACAATTTCGCCATCCACAATCGGTGTACCGAGATTAATTCCAATTTCAGTCAAATCCAAATCAGTGCGTACCTTATACCGCATACCAATTGCTGTGCCATCAGATTTTATGATTAGATCATGTTGATCTAGTGTTCCATTTCCTTTATCGTCTCGAGATCCAAAATATTTTTTAACAATTTTGCTTTCTTTTAGATCGTAAACAAAATATTCTCCATCTGAATATCCCCTTAGAACATCTCTTGATGCGTAAAACAAGACTTGAGAATTATTATTTATTAACTTGGGATCACTTACAAAATTATATTTCTCATTTGCAATAGCTGGACTCCTCGTGGATAACCACCAAATTGGTGTACCTTGTGGGTCTCTTAGAACAATCGCACTGTCGTAGGTACTGCTTAAACTATTATTAAGAAGCAAAGAATCTGTAAGTGCAAAATAACCGTCATTTGGTTCAGGATTTACCACTTTATATGTTGGAATTGCAGTAGGCAAACAGGTAATTGTGTAAGTTTTATTCTGGACAAGATTTTTTCTGGCGGAAACATCTATGTAGGGAAAGGAAATTGTTAGACCAGATAAATCGTTCCTATTATATAAATCCTTAAAACTATTTTCATCACAATCAAATGTGTAATAATTATAAATTTCAGATTTAAACTTTGGATTTATGTTTAGATTTAGTTTTCTTATTGTTGCTTCAGCAGTAGATTTACTACTTGAATAGTTCATCAATATCGTTAAAAAAATTAAACTAAGACCCAAAAATAGGGCTAGCAAGATTGGCTTCAAATTCTTTTTCATAGTGTCATTTTCTACCAAAAATTCACATCTAAAAGTAGTACACGCATATTTTGACCTTTAACTTCAAGTACAAGTGGGCCCTGTCGGGATCGAACCGACGACCCACAGATTAAAAGTTCGTCCCTGCCAAACCACTCAAGGCCAGAGTAACCTGATTTACCCACGAGTAGCTCTTAGGCTAATCCTCATTAATAGGTGTTGAGACCTGTCTAGATTTGTTAACGATGTTCGGAAATTGTTCGGAGATTTACAAAGGTGTGAAAGGCGAATTATTTCCGGCTTATAGGGCGACTCCGCTTATTTCCTTTTTGTAAATCGAGCTTTAGATAATTCATAAGATTCCTTAATGAGATGCTGAATTGAATGCCAATTTTCTGTTGAGGGATTGAGTATTTGAAGCCAGTTCATCCAGGCATAGATTGGATGGGGCATTAAAAGATTGGTTTGCGTGAAATCGTTCCCGGTTTCAACAACTCCTCCTTTTGCGGGTCGAGGTGGCTTAGGCCCGAAAAGACCTTCAAAGGAGCTACGCGAAACACCAAAAGAAACTCTGAAGATCCCATCTCTATCCAAGTTTGAAGCCTTGTCATTTTTACCATCTGATTCTTTTAGAGTTAAAAAGTATGAGCCATGAGAAGAGGCTTCATTAGGATTAAAGAAGAGAGATGTTTCACCCCAAGTTTTCTTCAAATGTACACGATTATAACTACTTATAAGGTCATCAATAATCTCTTCTATTTTCATAGTTAAACCCTATTCGACCTTAATCATGATTGCCATCAAAATAATTTCTGCTAAATTTTTGAATCAACTAACTATTCCCACCCAAGCTCGATCTAGAAGATCATCAATATTCTTCTTAGTTGGCTTAGGACCATACGGTTCTGATAGACCAGCGATTTCTACATACCCATGTACTGTTGCCCAGGCTAATGCAGCAACGTTGGGAATTTCTTCTGGCTCTATTAATCCAGCGTTACAAATTTCTAAAATTCCTTCTTCCAATATTTTCCAAATAGATGGATTATCTTCTCGCTTAGGATTCTCGTGGCAATCCAAAAAAGCGACGGAAAAAAGACCAGGCTCTTTAAGCCCAAATTCAATATAGGTTCTTCCAATCGCTTGAAAGCGTTTTTTAACATCAGTTTCTTTAACCAAAGCTTTTAGCATCTGGCGACCTATCTCTTCACGAGCTTGTTGAGAGATGCTGGCACGAAGACTTTCGCCGTTTGGGAAATGGCGGTAAATAGCCATGGCAGAGACATTAACTTTTTTAGCTAGTTGAGTAACGCCGAGATTTCGAGGACCGCTAGATCTAGCCTCTCGAATTCCGGCCTCGAGCAAGGCTTCTTCTAGATGCCCGTGGTGATAGCCAGTTTTTTTCATAGTTTTGATGTTGACAAGGTAAACATTAGTCTAATATGTTTACCTGATAAACATATATCAGTGGCATGGGCATCCTGGGCCGTTTAGTGGGGAGCGTTTCAACCTGATGAAAATCCTCGTTCTAGGTGGTACTGGATTGACTGGAGGTTTCGTTGTTGACTTGGCTCTCAAACGTGGCGATCAAGTTGTAGTTCTAACTCGCGATGTTTCGAAGCTTTCACTTCAGCACAGGAATTTAGAAATTATTGAAGGCAATGCTGGGTCACAAGAAGATTTAGAAAAAGCTCTAAGGAGTGTCGACGCTGTCATCCACTGTTTGGGCATCGGTGGTAAAGGTCAAGGATCCATAACGAAAGTGGTTTCAGAATCCGTTACTGCGGTATTAGCCGCTATGAAAAATACGGGCGTGAAAAGAATTGTCTGCATGTCAAATGTGGGTGCAGAGGGAAGTGGCGGCTGGTTTTACAACCGCGTGGTGCTACCCGTATTTCTTCGCTGGCTCAAGCCGATAATTCAAGACAAAAACAGAATGGAATCCCTTCTAAAAGCGAGTGACTCTGACTGGATTTCTGTTCGGCTGCCAAACATTGTTTCGGGTCCGCCAAGGCAAGTAAGAATCAGTGGGGATGGAAAACGCGTGGGAATTTCGATCACTGCAGAGTCAGTAGCAACATTTCTACTTCAACAAACTACAGATAATTCCTGGTTACGAAAAACACCTAGCATAAGTAACTAATAGAAAGGGGAATAAAAATGACTGATGAATCAAGATGGATGGTGGCGTTGGCATTTATTTCTTTGCCCACTATCGCTTTCGGAGGCTACTTTCTGCTTTCGATTTTGAAGAGGCAAGCCGGAACAGAAAAAATAAGCGCTGTACAAAGAGAATATTTTAAAGCTGGACATGCTCATGCTGGTGTGTTAGTTGTGTTAGCAATCATCGGCCAATTAGTGCTTGATCACGCAAGATTTGAAGATTGGGCAGTATGGCTTCTTCGTATTGGCCTTTTTGCATCACCATTACTAATTTCAGCAGGCTTTTTTGGTGGAGCTCCTCGAACCCCTGAAGGTGAACCTGCAGCATTGGTGAAACTAATTCCTATAGGTGCAGTCATTCTTAGCCTATCCACTTTAGGTGTTGGAATTAGTTTGCTGATTTAGATCAGACAAATACTATGGGTGAACTCTTTTACAATTTTGGCCCTACTGCGCTAGGGCTAGTGGCTGCTTTAGCGATTACTTTTTACTGTTGGAGCAGATTTAGACAAGCAAGTATTGCTGTACTGATCTGGTTCATTTTGGCTATCGTTGTTAGTCAGTTTCCAATATTTTCACAGAGTCAAGATTCGAATCAAATGGATTTTCTTGGTTTTGTAATTTTTGGAACTCTAGCTTTTACTCCTGCGGCCGTGTTGCTTTATTTAGCCTATCGAGTTGAGAGTGTAAATGAAAAGCTTAAAAGCATTTCAATCTCTGCTTTGGTTTTAACTCAGGCTTACCGCGTTGGTGGGATTTTTCTGATTTTGGCGTATCTGCAAGGTGATTTGCCAGCAGAAATTGGACTAGTCTCTGGCGTTCTTGACGTAACTATTGGGATCACTGCAGTAATTCTTGCTATTTATCTAAAGAATGATCAATACAAAGCTCCTCGCTTAGTGATCGCTTGGGCAATTGTTTCACTGATTGACTTCAGTTGGGCCACAGTTATGAAATTCGCATCGTTTTTTGGCGTAATAGAATTAGATCCTGCTCCAATTATGCTTGGAAACCCTCCGCTACTAATTATTTCTTTATTTGCATTACCTTTTGGAATATTTATTAGTGTTTACCTAATTGTCAGACTACGCGCTGAAATATCTAGAAAATAGATTGATTAAAGAGAACAGTTGCCTCCAAATGCCAATTTTCTTGGTACCCCAGTGGTGCAGGACTAACTAGGAGAAAAATTATCCTTAAATTAGAGGCTCGTACCGTATTTATGGGCAGACTGTAAATCTGCCGGCTTACGCCTACAGTGGTTCGAACCCACTAGCTACCACCAGAAATGCCATTTAGTAAATATCTCGCTAATTTTCGTTACCTTTATTGCCAGTAATGGGCTTAAGGCAAATACCTACTATCTCCGGCTTATAGGGCCACTCTTCTTATTTCTAAAAAATAATCTTGTCCCTTTTCTGGTATAAATTTATTTCTATATCTCTTTATTCATGCTCTTATTAGATATGGATAAAAAGGTTGATTTGAGAGAATTTATTTCTACCCTTCAAAATAGGGGTATGTAGAAAATGTCCTATTTCCACTTTTAGAAGATATGTACCTTATTTGGTACATATACTGATTTATAAAGAACCGTTATTAGAGCCCAAAAAATGAACCAGCTTTCTAAATCAGCCTTGATTACAATTGCAAATATCGGGTTATCTAAAATCTAATCATTGACTTACGCACAACTACTTCCTCGATTTCGTCGCAACTATTCTTAAAATTTACAATGTATTCCCAATTTCCATTTCCAATAAATCGTTTATTTAGCAATGTTGCCTCAATCCAACCCGTAGCATGTTTTATTTCGCATGGCTTATTAATTTTCGGATCTAGACTAGAAAAACACCATTCACATCTTCCTAAATTTTCAACATATGTCCTATTTATAGGTTTAATCTCATGATTTAAATTCCCTAAAGTATACGCCATGTTTTGTCCAGACTTTAATGCTTCACAATTTGACCTTTTATGGAAAACGTCTCCACCTTTTGTTGTGTACACAATGTCAGGAATTCCATCAATTCTGACAATACACAAAGCGCACTGATTTAACAGAAAATCATGTTTACATCGCTCATAATTAGGCATAAGAAATGATAATTGATTTTGATGAAAATGTGTATATATGTCTCCTCAATTGGTAAAACGGCAAAAGAGGCCACATTCCAGGCCCAAAATGGAGCATCAGGTATGTCTAGAAAAATTTTCAGATATCCAGACAGTTCCAAAAGCAAAATTCATAGATTTAAAAGAAAAGGCCAAGGCTTGCCAAATGTATGCACGACTTTATTAACCTATTTTGTGGACTTTTTAATTTTTTAAGCTACACTTACTTTTGGGTACAAGAATGGATCAAATGTCACTTTATTTCAAAACAAAGCAAGGTCAGGCATATAATGCGTCAATCGAAAAATTCTTAGAATCCAAAAAAGGATTAAGTCTTAAAGGTAAAGTTAATCTTATTTTTACTTCTCCACCTTATCCATTAATAGTTCCCAAAAAATATGGAAATAAAAAGGGAGAAGAATATTTAAATTGGATTACAGATATTACAAAAAAACTAAGTAAGCTGCTTACAAAAAATGGCTCGCTTGTTGTTGAAATTGGGAATGCGTGGCAAAAGGGAAGCCCAATTATGTCAACTTTGCCCATAGAAACCTTGATAGCTATTAGTAAGGAGTCAAATTTAAATATATGTCAACAATTTGTTTGGCATAATCCAGGTAAACTTCCTGGGCCAGCAACTTGGGTGAATGTAAAAAGGGAAAGAGTTACAGATTCATTCACACACATTTGGTGGTATAGCAATTCTGAACATCCAAAGGCTAACAATAGAAATGTTTTAACTCCATACACGCCAGCGATGAATAAACTAATTAAAACAAAAAAATACAATCATGGAGAAAGACCTTCGGGACACAAAATTTCCAAGACTGGATTTTTAAGTAACAACGGTGGTGCTATTCCTAGATCAACCCTGATTTTTTCAAATACAGGTTCAGACAAAGACTATAGGGATTGGTGTATCGAAAAAAAAGTGCCCCAACATCCTGCACGTATGCCTATAGATCTAGCAGAATTCTTCATTAAATTTCTAACAAGCAAAAATGATTTAGTCCTTGATCCATTCGGTGGTAGTTGCACAACTGGAAAAGCTGCTGAGAAGAACGAGAGGAAATGGATTTGTGTCGAACAAAATAAAGAATACTTGATTGGGGCAAAGGGGCGATTTCTTTAATGCCCTAAAATTTAGATTAGGTACAATTCTAGGAGTGATAATTTTACCGGAATTGAGAGAATGGCAAAAAGTAGCTTTTCAAAAATGGGTTGAAAATAATTTTAAAGGAATTGTTGAAGTCGCTACTGCAGGTGGTAAAACAAGATTTGCGATTGAATGCATAAGGTATTATCTAGAAAATGTTAAGTATCCAAAAATTGTAGTTATAACTCCAACTACTGCACTTGCTGATCAGTGGGCAGTAAATCTAATGACTGATTTGAAAATTAATAAAAATGATATCTGTGTTTGGCCAGATGAGAACAATATTGAAAAAAAATTCCATGTGATGGTAATAAATACTGCACGCAAGAAATTACCAATATTGGTAAAATCAAATCAAGACGTATTTGTTATTGCAGATGAAGTTCACCGATACGGCAGTGAGGAAAATGCTAAATCTTTCGATGAAAAGTTTAGATTTGCCGTAGGATTAACGGCTACTGCAAAACGAGAATTTGATGAAGGACTGGAATTAAAGCTAATACCTTCATTCGGAAAAATTATCTATCAATATTCAATAATTAATGCGAGGAAAGATGAAATAATAGCTCCATTTGAGCTAATAAATATTGAAGTTCCTCTTATTGAATCTGAAAAAGAAGAATATGACAAACTATCAGGTCAAATAGCTAGAGCTCTGTCCCAAAATAATGAGGAACGGGCAAAAATATTAGCGATGAGGCGGTCAAGTGTTTCAAAAAATGCCATAAACAAAATTCCGGCAGCCATTGCACTTGTTCAAAGAGAGTCTGATCAAAAAATTATCTTGTTTCATGAATCAATATCTAATGCCGAAAAAATTTATGAATCACTTAAAGGACTTGCTTATAGGGTAGGAATTTATCACTCTGAAATTTATGGACCAATTAGGCGAGATTTTTTAAAGCAGTATAAAGATGGAGACATTAACATACTAATTGCATGTCGGGCATTGGATGAAGGTGTTGATATTCCTGATGCAAATGTTGCGATAATCGTTGCCTACACGAGTAGCTTGAGACAACGTGTTCAGAGACTCGGAAGAGTAATCAGGAAGCATCCTGAAAAGGACTTTGCATCAATTTATACTTTTTATTCAACCCAAAAAGAATCTAGTGCATTAATTGAGGAAATGGAAAATTTTGAAAGTATTGCTAATACGAAATGGCAAAAAATGAGTTTTAAAAATGAGTAAAGTGTTTGCTGATGGATCTTGGTTTATAAAAAAATATTCAAATTCGATGTTTGAAAAACACTATTTAGATCGAATTATGCAGTGGAAGGAAAGTTTATTTCCAGATTATTGGTGTGTTAAATTTGAAACTGATGTTATATCTAATGATTATGGAACCAGAAAACCTGATTTAGCTTTAATTGATAAAAAATATAGATACTGGTATGTAGTAGAGGTAGAATTAGAGACAGACAACAAATCTCACGTAGAGCACCAAATTAAAGTTTTTTCTTCAGGTAAATATAATGACAGGCATGCCATATATTTAAAAAATCAAAATTCCGATTTAGACCTCGATAAATTAAAAGTTCTGATGCCTATAAAACCCACCGTTCTTATGCTCGTGCCCAAAGTAAAGGACTCTTGGGTGAACAGTATGAGTCAATATGGGTGTCAATTTATGGTAATTGAAATTCTTGAAAATAATTTTAAGAATGAAATACTAAGAGTGGAGGGTATTGAATTAATCAAATCTGACGATCAATTTTTGACTGATCTGTCTTTTTATCCAGGTATAAATAGGGCATTGGAAATTAAAAATCCTGCATCGCTTGTTGATTTACCTAAGAGTTTGAAAATTAGGACAAATAATGAATTCAAAACATGGAATGTCTCGCAATGGGGATCAAAATATGTTCTTCTTGCTGAAGGCTCAATTGACTTAGAAATGAATGCAGGGATAAAGTACTCCTTAGTAAGAAATTCTGACGGAATACTTTCTCTGGAAAAAAAGGATGAATCATGAGTGATTTCATTGATTTCTCAATAGGTAATAATGCCATATTAAGTTATAAAAGATTAGATTATAAAATTTGGTTTGCATTGTCAGAATTTGTGGATAACTCCTTACAATCCTATCGAGCTAACGAAGAACTTTTAAATAATTATTATAAAAAAAATAATAAAGGTTTTGAAGTAGCGATAACCACAAATAAAAAAGATAGTATCTCAATTAGAGATAATTCGGTTGGAATGGATATTAACGAATTAAAAAAAGCATTACAAATTGCTAATCCCCCATCAGACACATCAGGTTTGTCAGAATTTGGGATGGGGCTTAAAACGGCATCTTGCTGGCTTGGTGATAAATTTTCAATTTTAACAAAAAAATTTGGTAGTGAGCATAGTTATAAAGTAGTTTTTGATGTGAATGAAGTTGCAAACGGTAAATCCAAAATAGAAATTATTGAGCTAAGAGATACTACATCACCATCTGGAACAACAATTGAAATTTATGAACTACACAAATCTATAGCAACAAATACAGAAACAAAAATTAAAGATTTTCTTTCAAATATATATCGTATTGATATAAGGGAGCAAAAAATGAAACTCTTATGGAATACAAAGGAACTAAAATATGACGAAGATTTAATTTTCTGGAAAGCTGCAGATGGGACTCCTTATCGAAAGCCTATAAAAGAATTTTACGTGAACGGTAAAAAAGTTACTGGCTGGTTGGGAATCTATGGCGAAGGAGCAGGCGGCCGAAATAAAGCTGGCATCGCCGTTATCCGTAGGGGAAGATGCATCCAGTCACAACCAAATGCATGGATGCCTATTGGTCTATACGGTGAGGGTTACGAAGGCACAAACTCCACAGTTGCACAAAGGTTATTTGGAGAAATAAACCTCGATGATTTTGATGTTTCGCATACAAAAAATGCGATTCTCTTTCACGATGATGAAGAGGATGAAATTCAAGACGAATTGCTAAAACAATTTTCAGATTTTAAAAAAGTTGCTGGAACTCCATTTAAGAAGCTTAAAGAAGACCCAGATATGAAAAAGCTTCAAGAGGAAACAGCTCAAGAGAAATTAAATAGTGCTGCTGTTACAAATTATGTCATTTTTGAAGATGTGCCTACTGAAAAAGTAGTAAAAGAAACAAAAGCGGCTGCAATCAAAGAATTAGAAAATCGATCTCCAAATATATCAGTACAGTACAAAGTTGATAATGAATTGATGAAAAAGACTTTAACTGTAGATATTTTCGTTGATGCAAATAAAAGTCATAACGATGAATACCTAATAATCGAATACCCTAACGATGAAAAAATTATTGTTGTTATAAACAATTCGCATCCTTACTATCAAAAAGCAATTGGTGATGATCCTGTGGTAAATCACTTGGTTTCCACTGCTGCTGATGCTTTAGCCGAATGGAAATGTCGATTTCAATCTGGCGAGATAAAACCTGACACGATAAGATTACTGAAAGATGGAATACTCAGGGCTATACAAAAAGTCGATTAAGTATTAGCTTTTTCTCTAAGAATTCTATCTTTAATTTTAATTGAGTCAAAAGTAGATTTGCTTTCTATTTCCATAATCATTCTCCACTCCAAGTAGGCGTCAATGGATAAATAAACTAGAAATTCATTTAATATTTTATCACTCGAGATATTATTTTTAATATATGGATGTTGACTATTGATTGTAACGAAGATTCTTTTATCTAACCAATCACAATTGATATAAGGGTCTGAAATCGACATTTCATTACTGACAGCAAATTGTAAATTAATTCCTTGAATATTATTTTGATATTCTGGAATCTGTTTCAAAGGGATAAAGTCATTATTTTTAGATTTTTTATTGTTTATTTTTAACTTAGTTAATTCATTTTTTTGCTTTATCTCAATTGCCGTTTCCAGAAACCACCAGTGCGGCCTTGGCCCGTCCACCAATTCTTTTTTTACAAGACCTTGATTGAGCATTTTATATAAAACACTATTTGCCTGCCCCCTGTCCCATTTGGAGCCCATTTCAGTTACGAACAAAGCTACTTCACGAGCAGTTGCTCCCGGCTGATTTCTAAGAGCTTTTTCAGCTAATTCAAAATCTGAAAACATGTTTCAACTCTGCTAAAAGGAAATTTGTATTCATACTGTCAGATTAACAGGAAGAGCCGACATATCTACTTAGAGGATTATGACAATCTAGACGACAAAACAGACAAATCGCAGCCAAGTTTCACTACCTTCTTAATGAGTTGTTCAAAGAAATTGCCTCACTCTACCAAAATATTCTAAAATGACCATTTTCTGAATTTCACATTCGAGTGACCGGTTAGGGCATAAAGTTATTTTTTATAAATAATTAGTGAGCCCTAATTCTAAAACATTAAGAATTTTTCAGGGGTAGTTTAATAACTCATTATCGTTTCAAGTCATTTTCTATGTACTCTTTATGCTCTGCTTATAACATCTTTTCTTTAATTTTTAATCTATAAAACAGCCTTATAATTGGAATGTAAGGAAGTTTTACAAGTGCATATTAATGAAGATTTATTAGAAATAATCCCTTTAAACCCCTTGTTAGCCAAGGAACACATGAACCTGTACAGAGAGGGTAGACATTATCTTGATAACTATCTTGAATTAGGAGAACTTTTCTACAGATATAACTTTAAATATCATGCAAAATTACTTGCTGGGTTATACAGATTATTCCCTGTTTACCCGAGTTATATGGTTTTATATCAAAAAAAACTTGTTGGAATGTTTGTTTTTTCAGCCCCCAGATTCATTGGCGGTGTTCAATTAATTTATTACATAAGAGATGGTTTTCAAGGAAAAGGAATTGCATCATTTGCATTAAAACATCTTTCTCAGATTATTTTTTATAGTCATAAATTTTTACACATAGAATTACATATTGATGTAGATAATGTTGCGAGCAAAAAAGTTGCTGAAAAAGCAGGTTTTGAGTCCAGGCATGGATATTCTGATTGCGTTATTGGATTGAAAGGATCTGGAAATATGGAAATTTATTCACTTTTAAATACTCTCCCAAGTGAATATGTCGTCCAAATTCCAAGAGAAGAATGGATGGAAAACGAGGACTGGGTTCCTGGGGGTAGAAATTTTGTAACAAGAGTCAATAATCAACCTAATAGAAAGCAAAGAAGAATACTTAAGAGAAGGTGACTGAACTTGCTACTATTTAGCATGAAAAGAATTTTTATATTCTTCTTATCTTTAGTAAGTAGTTCACTTTATTTTTATTTATATTTGAATCTGCCTGCTTAGGCAAATAGTTGCCCATTTCTGAGACAACTATTTATCTGCTTGAGGTTTCTAGTGTGGTTATTTAACCAAATTCGGCATGTATCCTTCAAGGATTTACATCTACTATTGGACAGGAATTCCGTTTTGCCCAATCTGTGAAGGAATCTTGTGTCTGCCACATTGACACTTTTTCTTGGCAAGTCAATTCGATTGACCAGTCCCGTCACCAATTTATCCGCTGGTGGTGACTCCACGATTCTCTATCAAAAGATAGTCAGATGATTCAACCTTTGCCATCATCAAGGTAATTAAAACTATTTTATCACTATTTTTATACTGCTAATTCCAAGTATGATTAGTGTAAAAATTTTTTTGAATATAGATATTAACTTCTCTCTCAAAATCCTTTTGTGACATTTTTTTAACTGAATTCAATGCTCTCTGAATCAATCTCTTTGGAACCTTATGCTTATTGACATTTCTCAGTAGTTTTTTCAGATACTTTTCAGATTTTTTTCTATTTGTGATTGATCCAGAACAAATCAGAGCCATCTCGTTAATCTCAATCTTCATTAGTATTCCAAAATGTTTCTATGTCTGAAATTGATGAAGAGTGGTTATCTGAATGAAAATCTCTTAGGTTAGACACTTCTTCATCATAAATATCGAGTTCTTTTACAAATCTTCTCTGAAATGGAAATAGATTATTATTTTCTTCATACTCTTCGTTTGTTAGTTTCTCGAGCTTTTGCAAACTACGGACTACATCCAACAAGATTGTGTCGGGTTCAAATTGTCCAAAGCGAAGTATGTTAATTAGATTCGACACAGATTCACACTTTGTAGATTTATCTGCTCCGTAAATCCAATAGTCAAGGTTCACTTGGAAGGTTTTCTCTGGGCTACACATGAACTTCACTCCTTTCGGCTATGAAGTGGTTTCGGATCCATTCGTCTAGCTCACTTAGCTTGAATCGGTATTGCCTGCCCAAGCGAGAGTGTGGGATTTGTAGCTTTTTAATGTTGGCAACCAGCCAGTCGGATGATGAGCCCAGGTGTTCACTAGCTTGCTTGGAGTCAATCCACGGTTCATTGACCATGCTCAACCCCCCTTTCTTGTGCTATAATGTGTATATAATAAATTATAGCCTATATTGTTGTATCCTGTCAATATGCTACAATAGGAATAGGAGGAAAGATGGCTAAGGCTGAAATGTTTGATTACTGGGAAGTGAATCCAGAAGACCAAACGGCAATTCTGGGGGAATTCAAAAAAACCACCTCGGGAATCTTGATATCCATGATCATTTTTAAGTGGACTAATTCTCAAGGTCAAGAGATTACTTCTTTTAGAATTACTCCAAAGGCTTCTCTGAAAATTGTTGTTTCTAAAACTACTTTAGAAACTAGCTTGCAGGTGCAAGCAAAAAGTCTTTCTAAAACTCTTCGTGGCTTAATCCAAAGTGAAACAGAGTCTCTACCACTTGAGGAGCTTGAAAGCTTTGATGTGAAACTTCGTCTAAATGCTTGGTTAGAACTTAGGAAAAGTATCAATTCTGATAACAAAGATGAGATTGACACTTTAGGGATAAATAAAACCACAACGGTTGATTACTTAAACTTACAGGCTTTGGGTATCAAGGATTATCAAAAAATTCTTGCTGAAGTCCATAACGCAAAACCACTTACCATCAGAGACAGGATTGCCTACGCCAGAAGACATGGGTGGATCGAGTCTGTGGGGCATGGCGAAAGAACTTCAAATATGACAAGGCTTGCAGAGTGAGCGTTCATAAAATCAAAAGAAGTAGCAAAGGTGTTGGGTATGAGGTTCGATACCGAGACTTGATGGGTAAAAACAGAAGTAAGACTTTTAACACAGAAAAAGAAGCTAGCCTGTTTGATAAAAATCAATCAATTGCAAAATCGAATGGGACTTTGATTGATTATTCGGAGGGAAAGAAAACTGTTCAAAAAGTTTTTGAAGAATGGTTTATTCCTATGCAAGCCAAGTCGCCAAAAACTGTGGCTGAAATAAAGTCATTGTGGGGCTATCACATTGAACCCTATTTTGGAAAACGAAGAATTAACAGCTTGAAGACTATAGAGATTAGAAACTGGTTATTGCAGACAGAGAAGCAAAATATGAGTCCTGACAGAAGAAACCGAGCACTAAAAAATGTGCTAGTAAGAGTTTTGGATCACGCTGTAGACATGGGTTATCTTTCAAAAAATGTTGCAAGAGGAAGTAATGGTCGAGTGATAAATGTAGGGATGAAGTTTGAAAAGAACACCCGATTGAAAAGAGTTTTTTCATTTGTAGAACTAAAAGAATTATCTATTGCGTGTGGCGAATATCAATTAATGATTTTGTTGATGGGGGTCTTGGGTCCAAGGTGGGCTGAAGCTATTGCCTTAAAGAAAAAAGATTTTGATTTAAAAAATCGTATCTTGATTATTGAGAGAAGTATTTCAGAAGTAAGTGGTCAATTTCATTTGAAGTCCACTAAGACAAATCACGTTAGAACTTTGCCTTTACCTGAATTTTTTGTTTCAAGAATTAAATCTGTTTTAGAAGCAAAGTCAGATGAGGACTTTGTTTTTACAAATTCAAAGAATGGTGTCATTAGTATCAGCAATTTCACTAAAAGGATTTTTGCCCCTGCCCTAGCTCAAGCCAATCTTGGTAAGGCTTCTCTGAAAGATTTGCGAACAACGGCTGTTTCCTTGATGATCCAAATGGGTGAACCAATAACTGTTGTTGCCAAGATTGCAGGTCATTCGGATCCATCTGTGACTTTGAGACACTATGCCGAATTGTTTCCCTCAGACTTTGCTTCAACAGCAAAGAACATGGACAAAGCTTTTTCTGAGTCTCATGTTCGGAAATTGTTCGGGGAAAACCAAAACCAACTTATTTCTATCGAATCAAAATCAAAAAATAACAACAATCGTGAGGAAAACGAAAGTGGGCCCTGTCGGGATCGAACCGACGACCCACAGATTAAAAGTCTGTTGCTCTACCGACTGAGCTAAAGGCCCGCTGGACTAATGCTAGTCAGATTACGAATCCTGACTAAAAACGGCTTAAAGTTCTAAGCCTTATCTTTCTATTTTTCCGGCGATAAATAGTTCGGTGTTATCTCTTGCTTCAGAATCGTCAAATTGCACTGGAGGAGATTTCATCAAATAACTTGATGGAGAAATTAGTGCTCCACCAATCTTTCTATCCATGGCAATCTTGGCGCAACGTAATGCATCAATGATTACTCCTGCAGAGTTTGGTGAATCCCAAACTTCTAATTTGTATTCCAAATTCAAAGGCACATCACCAAATGCTCGACCTTCTAGGCGAACATAGGCCCATTTGCGATCATCAAGCCAAGAAACATAATCACTTGGTCCAATGTGCACATTGCCTTTGCCCATGTCGTG
>Ga0315906_10005560_pt1 | contig 15823 bp, 11 predicted proteins | sample LakEriMetagenome_4_FD_203526 | JGI IMG/M metagenome (GOLD analysis project Ga0315906, IMG submission 203526) | Freshwater fungal communities from buoy surface, Lake Erie, Ohio, United States - Buoy 2 MA122 | ecosystem: Environmental > Aquatic > Freshwater > Lake > Lake biofilm | place: USA...
CACGGATCGGCAGCGGCCGCTCCGAGGCGATCCGCCGCAGCAGCCTGAGCGGGCTGTCCTCGGGAAAGGGCGTCGTGCCGGCGAGCATCTCATAGAGCGTGACGCCGAGGCTGTAGAGGTCGCTCGCGGCCGTGGCCTCGTCGCCCGCGGCGACCTCCGGGGCCATGTAGTGGAGCGTGCCGATGATCGAGCCGCTGGCGGTGAGCGACTGCTCCCGCTCCAGGCTGCGGGCGAGGCCGAAGTCGGTGAGCTTGTAGGTGCCGTCGGGACCGCGGAGCACGTTGGCCGGCTTGACGTCGCGGTGGACGACGCCCGCGGCGTGCGCGGCGGCGAGGCCGGCGAGCACCTGGCGGCCGCAGTCGGCGACGGCCCCGCAGGAGCCGCGGCCGCGGGCGCGGATCAGCTGCTGCAGGCTGGGGCCGCGGACCAGTTCCATGGCCAGGAACGGCGGCTCGGCGAACGGGTCGAACTCGTGCACGTGGACGATGTGCGGGGACGAGAGCCGGGCGACGCTCCGCGCCTCCTCGCCGAACCGCCGCACGACGTTGGCGGCCGCGCCGAACCGCTCGTGGATCACCTTGACGGCGACCTCGCGGTCGAGGGCCTCGTCGTGGCCGCGGTAGACCGTTCCCATGCCGCCGCGGCCGATGACGCCGGTGATCCGGTAGCGGCCGATCCGCGATGGGGAAGCGGTGGGGGCTACGAGAGGCATGAGACGGGCTCCTGAACGAGGGCTCCTGCGGCAGGCCTGGCAGAGGAGTGTCACACGCGGCGGCCGATCACGTCATCCCAGCGGCGCCGCCGGCCGATCTCGGCCTCGACGTCGCGCACCCGCCGCTCCAGCCGAGAGTAGCGGCTCCGCAGGTCGGCGGGCTCCAGCGACGTGAAGCCGCGGGGCAGCCGCCAATCGGCCGGGTTCGGCAGGCGGACGGGCCGGGCCCTGCCGAGGATGATCGCCGCCGCCAGGTAGAGGGCGACGCCCGGCCACCAGCCGGTGAGCCACGTCGCCACGATCGCCGCCAGGCGAACCCAGCCGGCCCCGAGGCCGAGCCGGTCCGCCAGCCACCGGCACACGCCGAACAGCAGGCCGGGCCGACCACCGACTGGCCCGTCGTCGATCCAGGTTTCGTCGCGCATCGCTCGTTCGCTCCGTGAAAAAGTTGGAAACTCGGTCACCCGATCGCCGCCGGGCGGTCAGTCCCGCCGCCGCTCCCGCTTCAGGGCCTCCAGTTCCTTCTCGATCTGGTCGCCGCCCCGCAGGGCTTCAAGCTGCTCGACGAGCGAACTCTTCACCGCGTAGTTCACCAGGCTGGCCTCGGCCTCCATCCGCTCGACCCGGTTTTCCAGTTGGTCGTACCGCGCCACCGCGTCGGCACTCGTCGCGCGGCGGAGGGTCGTCTGGGCCTGCTTGTGGTTGCGGGCCCGGATGTGCCGCTGCACGAGCAGCCGGTGCTTCTCGCGGGCGGCCAAGAGCCGCTCCTCGACGGCCGCGATATCGGCCTTGTACTGATCGACGATCTCCGTGCAGCCGGCCACCTCCTGCCGGAAGGTCTCGGCCTGCTCCTCGAACCGCTTCTTCTCCCGCAGGGCCTCGCGGGCGAGGTCGTCACGCCCCTTGTCGATCGCCAGCCGGGCCCGATCCTCCCACTCGCCCGCGGCGGCCTTCGCGGACGCCTCGGCCCGCTCCGCCTTCTTGCGGGCGGCGATGGCGCCGGCACAGTGGGCCTTCACCTCGACGAGCGTGTCCTCCATCTCCTGGACCATGAGCCGGATGAGCTTCTCCGGGTCCTCGGCCGAGTCGAGCATGGCGTTGAGGTTCGAGTTGATGATGTCCTTCAGACGGGTGAAGACGCCCATGGCGTGCTCCTTTGTGCTGCGTGGAAAGGGGAGATGGTTCTCGTCGCTGCCGGTCGCCCGCAGGGCCTCATGCCTTGCGGACGTTCGCTTGTAGAACGAATCCCGTGCCAAACGGACAAAAATCGACTTAAGTGCATTGAAAAAGGCTACTTAGACAATTCGATTGACCCATAAATGGACAGGCATTTGTGGTTTTTAAAACCACGATCATCATTCATTTGCCACAGACTGGCTCCCGAAGCCATTTTTTTATGCAAGACGTTCTGGGTGAGTCGGACGCCTTTCTCTCCTTCACCGAGCAACTCTCCCGGGTGGCCCGCGTGGACCGTCCCGTGCTCCTCATCGGGGAGCGGGGCAGCGGCAAGGAACTGGCGGCCGCGAAGCTCCATTACCTGTCGAGCCGCTGGGAGGCGCCGCTGGTGGCGCTCAACTGCGCCGCCCTGTCGCCGACGCTCATCGAGGCCGAGCTCTTCGGCCACGAACGGGGGGCCTTCACCGGCGCCCTGCAGGAGCGGGTGGGACGGTTCGAGGCGGCCGACGGCGGCACGCTGCTGCTCGACGAGATCGGCCTGATTCCGATCGAGGCCCAGGAGAAGATTCTCCGCGCCGTCGAGTATGGCAGTTTCGAGCGGGTCGGCAGCTCGCAGCCGACGAGCGTGGACGTGCGGATCATCGGCGCCACCAACGCCGACCTGCCGGCGCTGGCACGATCCGGCCGCTTCAAGGAGGATCTCCTCGACCGGCTCTCGTTCGAGGTGCTGCACGTGCCGCCGCTCCGCGAGCGTCGCGACGACATCCTGCTGCTGGCCCGGCACTTCGCCGCCCGCATGGCGACCGAGCTGGGCTTGGACGCCCCGCCCGCGATCTCCCGCGCGGCCCAGGCCGCGCTTCTCGACCACGCCTGGCCGGGCAACGTCCGCGAGCTGAAGAACGTCGTGGAGCGGGCCGTCTACCGGGCAGATGGCGGGAAGATCGAGGACATCGTGTTCGACCCGTTCGCGCGGCGATCCACCACCACGCCGACCGATCCGCGACCCGCGGCCGCCCCGCCACGCGGCGGCGAGCCCGCTCCGTCCGTCGCGGCCGGCCCGACGGCGGCGCCGCCCGTGGGCACACTCCGCGACGCCATCGCCCGCGTGGAGATGGAGATGCTGCGGCGGGCGCTCGCCGACTGTCGCCATCATCAGCGGCGGGCCGCCGAGCGGCTGGGCCTCACCTACCACCAATTTCGCGGCCTCTACCGCAAGCACGCCCGGACGCTGGCCGGCGACTGAGCCGTGGATCCAGCAGATGTTCGGCTGGATGACCACCACCGACATCCTGCGGTTCATGGAGCCGGGCTAACGCGAGCTCCACTCGCTCGCAGCGATGGCTGCCGCCCCGCGCCGGGGCGATTCGCCCCAGACCGGGTCGATTCGCCCCACCCCGGCCGCACCGGCTGGAGCGATTCGCCCCAGACCCGCCGGCGGCGGCGCCGGCACGCCCGCGGTCCGATCGCCGTCTCGGGCCGGAAAACCGCGATCCGGCCGCCGCGCGGGCCGAAAGCCGGGGCTTGGGCGCGAAATCTGCATCGGCTCATCGGCAGTCGGGCGGCCACGAGGTCCGCCCGCCCCTCCGCCGGAGGCCGTCCCTCCCAGCGCACCTTCCACCCGTGTCGTTCCATCGTGTCGTCGCGGGGCGTCGAGCCCCGCGGCTCGTCCTCCTCCTGCCGCTGCTGGCCGGCCTCGGCGCCGTGCGCCCGCTCCGCGCGCCGGGTGACGAACTGGAGGGCCTGCTGCCGCTCTCGCTCACGCCCGGCGGCACGCCCTTCGTGACGGCGATCGGCTCGGCCACGTCGCAGGGCGTGGCGGTGCTCAAGGCCGACGAAGCCCGTTCGATCTTCGGCGTCACCGGCGCCGGCATCCGGCTGGGGGTGATCTCCGACTCCTTCAACGGCGCCAACTCGACGCCCACCCTCGCCACGCAGATCGCCGCCGGCAACCTGCCCGGCACCGGCAACCCGAACGGCCACACGACCGCCGTCACGGTCGTGAAGGACGCCACCGGCAGCGACGAGGGGCGGGCGATGCTCGAGATCGTGCACGACGTGGCGCCGGCCGCCCGCCTCTACTTCCACTCCGCGTTCAACAACACCCAGGCGCCGGGCTCCACCTCCGCAGCCACGGCGACCCCGGACCAGACGATCGCCGACGCCATCGCCGGCCTGGCCGGCGTGTCTGGCATGCGGATCATCGTGGACGACGTCGGCATCGTGACGGCGCCGCGGTTCCAGGACGGGGCCGCGGCCCGGGCGGCCAACGCGGCCTTCGCCCAGGGCATCGCCTACTTCTCCGCCGCTGGCAATTCCGCGACCGACGCCACCCGGGTCACGACCACCGCCGGCGTCAACGGCACCGTCAATTGGGGAACCGACGACCTGCTGCGGATGCGGATCGCCGCCAACTCGACCGGTCGCGTGGCGGTGCATTGGGGCGAGCCCTATCCGAGCGTCAGCGGGACGGCGGCGACGTCGGACTTCCGCGTGGCGGCGACGGACACCGCGGGATCGGTCACCTACTTCAACGTCAACGGCCAGGCGGCGGGCGCGGACCCCTACGAGTTCTTCTCCGTGACCAACTCCAACGCCGTCGCCATCGATTTCGCGCTGCGTGTGACCCGCAACTCGGGCACGGCGCCGGTCGTGATGCAGCTGTCAACGTTCGGCTCGGTGCTCGCGATCACCGACGCCGACAAGACCAACGCCCCCACCATCTACGGGCAGGCAGCGGCGTCCGGCGCCGTCGCCGTGGCCGCCAGTTACTGGGGCACGCCCACCGCGGTCGAGTCGTTCAGTTCCCGCGGATCCTCGCTCGTGCTCTTCGACTCACTCGGCAACCGCATCGACGAGACGCGGGCCACGCCCCAGCTCACGGCGCCCGACGGCGGCACGACCACCACCGCCGGATTCGCCGCCTTCTACGGCACGTCGGCGGCCGCGCCGCACGCCGCCGCCGTGGCCGCGCTCGTGCTGGAGCGGTTCGACCAGAAGGGGCTCACCGTCTCCACCCGCGACCTCTACCAGGTGCTCTTCGACTCGGCCGTGGACATCGGAACCGCCGGATTCGACTCGGCCTCCGGCCACGGCCGCATCGACGCGCTGGCCGCCGTCGCCGCCGGACGCATCTGGGACGGCAACGGGTCGGCCGCGGGCCTGTCGGGCACGGGGGCCTGGAGCCATGCCAAGTGGACGCTCGAGGCCGCGGGCGACAAGCCCACCGGCCGGTTCATCCGCGGCCAGCCGGCGGTCTTCGGCACGGGGACGGCCGCGGCGTCGAGCTACGCGGTGAGCGTGGACGGGGCCTACGACGTCGCCGGCCTGTCCTTCACCCGCGACACCGTCGCGCTCACCGCGGGCGGCGGCACGCTGAGGCTCACCGCGGCCGCGGTGGAGGTCGGCGCGGGGATCACCGCCACGATCGCCGCGCCGCTCACCGGCACCGTGGGCCTGGCGAAGCAGGGCGCCGGCACGCTGCGGCTCACGGGCTCATCCGCCGTCGGGACGACGACGGTCGGCGGCGGCCTGCTGGCGATCGACGGCCTGCTGTCCGGCGACGTCGTCGTCACCGCCGCGGGCCGGCTCGGTGGCAGCGGCACGATCGGCGGCGGCGTCACGCTCGGCGGCACGCACGCGCCCGGCAACTCGCCCGGCCTGGCCACCGTCGGCGGCAGCCTGGCCTACCAGGCCGGTGCCGTGGTGGCCTGGGAACTCGCGGCCAACACGGCCACGCAGGGCCCCGTCGGCGGCCGCACCTTCGACCAGATCGTCGTCGGCGGCGACCTCGCGTTCACCGGCTCCACGATGCTGACGCTGGCGTTCGTCGCCTCGGGATCCGACGGCTCGTGGCCCAGCACGGTGGACTGGACCGACGACTTCTGGAACGCGAACCGCTCCTGGACCCTGTGGCAGGTGACGGGCTCGACCTCCGGGTTCGCCAACCTCGGGCTGGCGGCCGGATCATGGCTCGATTCGCAGGGCACGGCGTTCGCCGCGGTCGAACCGGGACGGAGTTTTTCGCTCGCCCTCGATGGCCAGGACGTGCTGCTGGTGTACGCGGTGCCGGAGCCTTCCGCCATCGCCCTGGCCGTGGTGGGACTGTTCGGCGGCTGGTGGCGGGCCCGCCGCGGCCGGCGGCGCGGCGGAGGCGGCTACCGCAGCGGCAGCGCGTAGCAGGCCGCCTCCTCGGCGTTGCGCACGAGCAGGCGGTCGCCGGCGACGGCGGGATTGTTCCAGGTCTGGCCCTTGATCGCGGCGAGCCGGCCGCGGACCGAGTGCCGCGCGGCCAAGCAGTCCACGAGCACCACCTCCCCCGATTCCGCCTGCACGACGAGCAGGTCGCCGACCCGCAGCACCTGCCCCTGCCCGTAGCGGCCCCCCTTCCAGGCCCGCTTCCCGTCGGCCAGGCGGACGCACTCCAGGATCCCGTCGGAGAGGCCGTAGGCGTGGCCGTCGTGGATCACGACGTTGGTGAACTTCGTCTTCAGCAGGGACGGCTGCGACCAGACCGGGCGGAAGACGGGCGGCTCGGCCCCCGGCTCGGCCGCGAACACCGCCGCGCCGATGCCGTAGCCCTTGGAGATGAAGATCCGGCCGTCGGCGAGCACGTGCGGCTGCGAGCAGGAGGCGTCGGAGTTCGAGTGGCCGGGCCAGGGAAACGACCAGAGCTCGCGGCCGTCAACCGGGTCGTAGGCCGCCACGCTCCCCTCGTTGACCGTGAGCACCACGTCGCGGCCGCCGATCGCGACGAGAACCGGCGAGACGTAGCTGATCTGCTCGTCACCCCCCTGCCAGGCCCGCGCGCCGGTCGCGCGATCGTAGGCCGCGAGCGATACGGCGCCACCGCTTTCGCCGCCCAGCGGTCCGCCGCCCGGCACGATCACGAGCGACTCGGTCACCAGCGGCGAGCCCGCCCGCCCCCAGGCCACCGCCGCCGCGTGCTTTTCGAAATCGACCCCCAGGTCGTCGAGCACATTCTTCCGCCACAGCACCCGGCCCGTGGACCCCTCGATGGCGTGCAGCCAGCCCGTCGCCCCCGTGGAATACACGACGCCGTCGCGGATCGTGGGCGTGGACCGCGGGCCCACGCCGCCCAGCACCGTCTCGTGGCGGCTGCGGATCGGCACCGACCAGGCAGGAGTGCCGTCCGCGAGGGCATGGCAGGCGACGACCTCCTCGTCGCCCCGCTGCTCGAGCGTGACGGCGTGGCCGCCGCAGACGGCGAACCCGCCCCAGCCGGCGCCGATCGGCCGTCGCCAGATCTCGCGGGGCGGACGCGCCTCCCAGTCGGCGGCGATGGCCGGCCCGTCGATCGACCCGCTGCCCGACGGCCCGAGGAACCGGGGAAAGTCTTCCGCGCCGGCGGTCCAGGCCGCGGCCGCCCGGCTGTCGGCCGGCTCGGACTTCGGCAGCAGCCGGTCGCGGGCCGGCGCCCACCGCCAGGTGAACTCGGGCACGAGATCGCCCGACACCCGCTCGATCCGCAGCACGCCGGCCGCCACCACCACCATGCCGAGCAGACCGCCGAGGATCATCTGCTTGAGGGGCTTCGCGTGGCCGCTCTCCCGCAGGAACCAGACGAGCAGCGACATCAGGCCGGAGAAGGCGAGGATCAGGGTGATGATGTTCCGCACCGCCTGATCGACGATGCTCCCCGCGACCGCCTCGAGCATCCCGGCCCGCACGAGGGCGGCGGCGGCCGACAGCGAGGCCAGCGTGATCCACACCCGGCGGGGCGGCCAGCGCGACGGCGCGGCCGTGGGAACGCGGGGCGTGGCGGAGGGAGCCTTGGCCATGACCGGAAGCGGCGTCGTCGGCAGTGGGGATCGCGGCGTATGACACGCGCCGCGAGACCCGTGAATCTATCCGCCGCCGGCCGCGGCAGTCCAACGTCCGAGGCCCGCGGCCGCGCCGGCCGCGGCGTTCCTTGTCGCTCGTCGTCACCCCGACTAGACTCGGCCCACGCCCCGCCAGCGGGCGTCTCGAGCCCCGCAGGAAGCCGGCATGCCGACGACGAACGCCCCGGATCCGGCCGCCCGCCAGCCCGCCGCGCCCGCCGCCGCGGGGCCCTCCACCACCGCGGTGCACGCGGGCGAGGCGCGGGACAAGCCCGGCCATTCGATCACCGACCCGATCTTCGCCTCCTCGACCTACACGTTCGCCGACACGCAGTCGATCATCGACTTCATCGAGCAGGACCAGCCCCGCGAGGAATACGGCCGCTACGGCAACCCCGGCGAGCGGGTCGTGGAGCGGAAGCTGGCGGCCCTCGACGGCGGCGAGATGGCGGTGCTCTTCGCCAGCGGCATGGGGGCGCTGGTCGGCCTGCTCATGGCCCACCTCAACGCCGGCGAGGAGATCGTCTTCTTCGACGAGTGCTACCACCGCAGCCGCGAGTTCTGCCGCCGGCACCTGACGCGGTTCGGCGTCGGCTTTCGCGAGGTCAGGACCGGCGACTACGCGGCCATGGAGGCGGCGATCACGCCGCGGACGAAGTTCCTCGTCAGCGAGTCGCCCACGAACCCGCACCTCAGCGTGGTGGACATCGCGAAGTTCGCCGACATCGGCCGGCGGCGGGGCGTGCTCACGCTCATCGACGCCACGCTGTGCACGCCCTACAACCTCCGGCCGCTGGAGGCGGGCGTGGACTTCGTGCTCCACTCCGCCACGAAATACCTGGGCGGCCACAACGACCTCCTCGCCGGCGCCGTGATCGGCAGCCGGGAGCAGCTCGAGCCCGTGCGGAAGCTCCGCGGCATCATGGGAGGCGTGAACTCGCCCCACAACGCCTACCTGCTGGAGCGCGGCCTGAAGACCCTCGCCCTGCGGATGGAGCGGCACAACGCCAACGGCCTGGCTGTGGCCCGCTTCCTGGAGAGCCACCCGCGGGTGGAGCGGGTCTACTATCCGGGCCTCGAGAGCCATCCCTGCCACGGCGTGGCCACCCGCACGATGCGCGGCTTCGGCGGCCTGGTGACGTTCCTCGTCAAGGACGCCGACTGGCGGGCCACGGCCGACGTCGTGGACGCGGCGCGGATCCCGCGGATCGGCCCCAGCCTCGGCGGCGTCGAGTCGCTCATCGAGCAGCCGCTGGTGATGAGCTACTGGAACTACTCGCCCGCCGAGCGGGCCGCCTTCGGCATCCCCGACAACATGATCCGCCTGGCGTGTGGGATCGAGGACGCGGCCGACCTGATCGCCGACCTCGCCCAGGCGCTCGGCTGACCGCGGGATCGACCCACGCATGCAGTTCCGCACCAGGGCGATCCACGTGGGCCAGGACCGCGACCCGGCGACGGGCGCCGTCGTGCCGCCGCTCCACGTGGCCAGCACGTTCGTCCAGCCCGACGCCTCGATGACGGCGGCCTATGACTACGCCCGCACCGGCAGCCCGACGCGGCACGCCTTCGAGCGGACGCTCGCCGACCTCGACGGCGGCGTGCGGGCGCTGGCCTTCGCATCGGGCATGGCCGCCACCCACTGCGCGACGCAACTCCTCGCGCCCGGCGACCGGCTCGTCACCGGCACCGACATCTACGGCGGCAGCTGGCGGCTGTTCAACCGCGTGCTCGCCCCGCACGGCATCACGGTGGCCGCGGTGGACACCTCCGACACGGCCGCCGTCGCCGCGGCCGTCGTGCCCGGCACGAAGCTCGTGTGGATCGAGTCGCCCGGCAATCCGCTGCTCTCGATCACCGACATCGCCGCCTGCGCGGAGATCGCCCATGCCGCCGGGGCGCTGCTGGCCTGCGATGCCACGCTCGCCACGCCGGCCCTGACGCGGCCGCTCGAGCACGGCGCCGACATCGTGATGCACTCGGCCACCAAGTCGATCGGCGGCCACAGCGACCTGCTCGGCGGGGCGCTCGTCTGCCGCGACGCCGACCTGGCCGCGCGGCTCCACTGGCTGCAGAACGCGACCGGTGGGGTGATGGGGCCGCTCGAGGCCTTCCTCTGCTCCCGCGGCCTGAAGACGCTCGAACTGCGGGTCCAGGCCCAGTCGGCCACCGCCCTCGAGCTGGCCGAATGGCTCACGACCCGGCCCGGCGTCCGGCGGGTCCTCTATCCAGGCCTGGCCGGCCACCGGGGCCACGCCCTGGCCGCGCGGCAGATGACCGGCGGCTTTGGCACGATCGTCAGCTTCGAGATCGACGGAGGCATCGAGCGGGCCCGCCGCGTCGTCGAGTCCACGCGGCTGTTCCAACTGGCCGTCAGCCTCGGCGCGGTCGAGAGCCTGATCGAGATTCCCGCCCTCATGTCGCACGGCTCCTACGAGCCCGCGGCCCGGCGGGCCGTCGGCATCGCCGACGGCCTGATCCGACTGGCCGTCGGCCTGGAGGCCTTCGCGGACCTCCGCGACGACCTCGCCTCAGCGCTCGCCGCGGTTTGACCTGCAAACACGGGCCGACCCCGCAGGCTGGGCGGCTTGGGGGGCGGCTGCGGATGGCGTCGATTTTGGCGGAAGTTCCGCCCGTGCGGGTGCCGATAACCCTTCCGATCGCGGAGTCTCTGCCGCGCCACCACGGCGCGGAGGGACCGGCTCGGAGGTGATGCCATGAAATTGATCCACGGATTCCAGCACCTGCCTGCGGCGCTCGTCGCGGCGACGGTCGCCATGGCGACGGCGGTGGCCGCCGACGCGGTCGGCCAGCCGGCGACACCGGGCGAACTGAAGTGGACGCCGCATCGCGCCTCGAAGCCAGCGCCGACCGCCGCCGAGCCCGCCCGGGAACTGCCCGCCCTGGAGGTGCCCGCCCCGTCGGCCCCCGTCGAACCGCGGGCCGCCTCCGCTCCACCCGCCGGCCCGCCGGCGGCGGTCACGCTGCCGGACGGCGTGCCGCCGATCTCCGCCGTCACCCGCGGTCCGCGGCAGCCGGCCGCCAGTTACGCGCCGCTGCGGGAGCGGGAGCGGGAGCGGGAGCGGGACCGCGGCGACTTCGCCAGCCCCAACCGCATCTCCGGCGCGATGCGGCAGGCCTTCGACCCCGACAATCCCGACGGACTGCTCGGCCTCAACGTCATGCGTTCGCCGCAAGGCGAGGTCGGCAGGCCGATTCTCGCCCCCGAGGGACGGCAGGCGACCGCCATGCAGCGGTCCGCCGCCCGCACGCCGCCCGCGCGGCTCGGCGGTGGCCTGGCGCCGCGGGCCGTGCCCGGCGGCCGCGGCGGCCGCCCCGAGCGGCTGGCGATGAACACCGAGGGCATCCCGTCGGTGATGGCGCAGGTGCCCTCCGTGGGCGGCCTCGACGACGCCGGCGTGCCCGGCCGCACGCCGCCGGGTGCCGGCGCCGGTGAGAAACTGCCCACGCCGAGCGCAGGGCCGGCGATCGAGGGCCCGGAGGTGATCGAGGGCGGGCTCGAGGACATGCCGCCCGACATGGCGGGCATGATGCCGGGCGAGTACGACCCGTCCATGATGACGATGCCGGGCGAGGACGGCCTGCTGATGGGCGAGTATCCCGCACAACTGCACGTCGAGTCGTTCTACGACGATCCCTACGAGTGCGAGGACGACGAGTGCGACCTGTGCATCCCGCACGGCCGGATCTGCGCCTGGCTGCGGCGATTCGGCAAGCCCTACTACGGCTGGAGGTGGTACCGCGACTTCACGGCGAGCGCCGGCATCACGTCGTTCACCAACGCCAGCGACCTGGGCATCAACGGCAACTTCGGCACCAACGAATACCTCAACTGGGCGATGCCGTTCTGGAACGCCTTCGGCGTCGGCTGGCAGGTCGGCTGGCGGGGCACGCAGACCAACTTCCAGCCGGCCTCGGTGGAGGTGGGCGCGACGACCTTCGAGAAGAACGCCCGCACGCAGAACTTCATCACCACGGGCTTCTTCACCCGGGCCTTCGAGGGCCGCGGCCTCCAGGGTGGAGCCGTCTACGACTACATGAACGACAACTGGTTCGACAACGTGGACGTCTCGCAGATCCGCGCCGAGATCAGTTACGTCTGGGGCTACCACGAGGTCGGCTTCTGGGGCGCCGCCAACCTCGGCGACCAGACGAGCCTCTTCGGGCCGATCACCCGCAGCCCCGGGCTCGCCAGCACGCTCGACCTGTACGCCGGCTTCTACCGGCTGCAGTTCGGCGATGCCAACGAGTGGAAGGTCTGGGGCGGTGCCACCAGCGAGAACGACGGCCTGATCGGCACGCTCGTGCGGGCGCCGATGGGCCGCTCGCTCGCCCTCGAGGGCACCTTCACCTACGTGATTCCCGGCAAGACCCAGTCGCTGGACATCCTGCCCGGCGGGGCGGTGTCGGAGTTCTCGCCGGCGGCGTGGAACCTCGGCGTGAACGTCGTCTACTACCCCGCGGGTCGCTCGCGGCGCAGCCTGGCGAGCCCGTATCGCCCGCTGTTCGAGGTGGCCGACAACGGGAGCATGATCCGCACCATCGGCCCGACGCCGTGAGGCGGGAGGCCGCGGGAAACGGCCCGGCCTGACGCCCGCGGGCCGGTTGTTGTATCCTTCCGGCATTCGCACCGGCGGCCTGGCGGCCGCACCGCGTCACCGTCCCGGAAGCCACATCATGTCGGAACACGACCCCCAGGATCCCTGGGCCTCGCTCGCCGAGTCGCTCGGCGCCGCCCCCTCGTCCGAGCCCTCCCCGCCCCGCCCGGCGCAGCCCGCCCGTCCGGCGGCCCGTCCGCGGACGGAGCCGAAGCCGCGGCCGGCCACCCCTGCGGGCGGCGATTGGGACGCCCTCGCCTCCGATCTCGGCGTCGCCGGATCCCCGGCCGAAACGCCGCGACCGGCGCCGCCGCGTCACGAGGGCGGTGACCGTTCGCCGCGCGCCGAGCGGTCGGCCGAACGGCCGGCGGTCGAGCGGGTGCGGCATGACCACGACGACGAGGCGGCCCCGCGGTCGCACGCAGCCGGTGGCGGAGAGCGGCGCGAGGAAGACGGCGAGGATCGCGGCGAGCGGCGTGGCCGGCGCCGCCGCGGGCGGCGGGGCGGCCGCGGCCGTGGCCGGCGCGAGGGCGACCGGGTGGCCGGTGCCGAGCCCCGCGGAGACGCGGGTGACCGCCGGGCGGGCGGTCAAGAGATGCCGCCCCGCAACGATCTGGCCGATGAGCCGCGGGACGCGGCCGATGCATTCGGAGCCGGAGCCGAGGGCGACGCATTCGCCGCCGACGTCTTCGCGCCGGCGGCCGACGCCGACCGCGGCCGTGAGGGCGAGCCCCGTGCGGAAGGCCGCCGGGAAGGCCGCGACCGCGAGGACCGGCCGCGGCGGCGGCGCGGCCGGCGCGGTGGCCGCAGCCGCTCCGGCGGAGAGGCCGTCGAGGGCGGTGCCGGCCGCGAGTCCGGCGAGCGGCGCGACCGGCTCCCGGCCCGCGGAGCCGCCGACGGCGATGACGAGCCGCTGCCGGCCGGCTACGGCGTTCGCCCCGCCGCCCCGCGGTCTGCCGACACCGGAACCCGCGGCGAAGGCGAACCGGCCCGCAGCGGCGACAGCGAAGGGGAAGGCGACGGCCGCGGCCGGCGCCGCCGGCGGCGCCGGCGCGGTGGCGAGGGCCGATCGGGATCCGGCCGCGAGTCGGGCTCGCGCGCGGAGTCCGGCCGGGGCTCGCGGGGCTCCCGCGGGAGACGTGCCGAAGGCGGCCTGCGGTCGTCGTCCTCGACGCTCTCGCGGGGACGCCGCGCCGACTTCGCACCGGTGGCGGGCGGGTACGACGAGGACGACGAGGGGCTCGAGTTCCTGGGCATCGAGGAGGCGGGCCGCGAGCCGCAGCGCCGCGAGCCACGGCCGCAGGACGACGAACTGTTCGCCGAAAGCGGGCTCGACCAGGTCCGCGACGTGCCCAGTTGGGTGGAGGCGATCGGCATCGTGATCGCCGGCAACCTCGACGCCCGCAGCCGGGGGCGTGGCGGCGAGGGCGGCCGCCGGTAGCGGTCCGCCGCCCCATCCCGTCGGCTTCAGGTCGTTACTTCAGCGAGATCGTGCGGGCCAGCGGCCGCAGGATCTGCTCCACGACGCAGTTGTCCACCACGTCGCGGGCCACCTGGGCCAGACGATCGAGGGCTTCCACGTAGGTCGTGTCGGGCTCCAGGCTGCCGTACTGCCGGGCCGTCACGTACACGCTGAGCTGCTCCTCGTTGAACTCGCCGGTCCGGACCTGGAAGGCGTTGGTCCGCGTTTCCGTGCTGATCCGCACCTGGATCCGGCATTCCTCGTCGAGCGCCACCGTGAGGGAGGGCTCGTAGCTGATGACCCGCGACCCCGGCGCGTCGCCGAGACGGTCGAAGGCGGGGCCGACCCCGAGCGCTTCGGCCAGCAGGGCGTTGTGGTTGCCGCGGTAGGCGAAATCGAAGCCGAACAGCACGTCGAGCGCCTCGCAATCCAGCGGGCTGACGGACAGGAAGGCCGGGGCGAGATCGAGCACGAGCCGATGCTGCTCCAGCACCGCCTCCAACGACGGCGGGTTCACCTGGCCCGAGCAGAGCCGCTTCGTCTCGACCGCGGCCCAGCGGTAGCGGCCCTGGTCCTTGTCCTCCTCGAGCACGTAATCCCGCTTGTCGCGGCAGTAGAACTTCCGCATCGAGGGGAACTTCTTCTGCACCCGCTCGAAGTAGTGGAGGATCGTCTCCCGCTGCGAAGGGAGCTCCATTTCCGTCGCCAGGTTCATGTTGACGTAGAAGTCGTCGGCGAGCGACGCGTACTGCGTCATGCGTGAAACTCCGCGGGAAGAACCAGGAAGATTCGGAGTATAGAAACGCCGCGCGGAGAGTGTCAAAACACCCGCGCCCGCCCGCTGGAATAGGCCGTGCAAAAACGGCATACTGCCCGGTCGTGGTCGTTCCAAGGGCAACGCCCCGCGGGACGACGACGCCCCGCCAGCCTCCGAGCCGTCCGCATGGCCGACGAGCCGCAGTCCGCCGACATCCCCGAAGAGCGGCTTTTCATCGAGCAGCGCCCGGACGGCACGATCGTCGTGCGGGTGCAATCGGACGGCTCCCACGGCGAGCGGCTGCCCGACGCGAAGTTCTCGTTCCGCTGCGGCGACCCGCAGTACGCCTACTGGCTCGGGCGGCTGCAATCCCGCCGCGGATAGCCGGCCGCCGAGTGCGCTGCCCCCGGGCCGATGCGCCACCGGAGTCGGACGACGCCGGGCGGAAGCCCGCTCAATCCTCGCGGGAGCTGGCGATCAGCGTGATGAACTCGCGGTTGCTCTTGAACTTCGCCAACTGCTTGGTGAGCTGCTCCATCGCATCGACGTGATGCATGCTCGACAGCGTCCGCCGCAGCATGTTGCAGGCGTGCAGCGTGTTCGGGTCGAGGAGCTTCTCCTCGCGCCGGGTGCCCGACTGCGAGATGTCGATCGCCGGCCACACCCGGCGGTCGGCCAGCTTCCGATCGAGCACGAGCTCCATGTTGCCGGTGCCCTTGAACTCCTGGAAGATCAGCTCGTCCATGCGGCTGCCCGTGTCGATGAGCGCGGTGGCCACGATGGTCAGCGACCCCCCTTCCTCGAACACGCGGGCCGTGGCGAAGAGCTTCTTGGGGATGTCGAGGGCCTTGATGTCCACGCCGCCCGACATCGTGCGGCCCGTGTTGCCCACCCACTTGTTGAAGGCCCGGGCCATGCGGGTGATCGAGTCCATCAGCAGGAACACGTCCTTGCCGCACTCGGCCATCCGCTTGCACCGCTCGATCACCAGCTGCGACAGCCGCACGTGGCTCTCCACGTCGCAGTCGAGGCTGCTGGCCAGCACCTCACCCTTCACGGTGCGGCGCATGTCGGTGACCTCCTCCGGCCGCTCGTCGACGAGCAGCATCACCAGCGCCAGCTCCGGATGGTTGGCCGAGATGGCCTGGGAGACCTGCTGCAGGAGCACGGTCTTGCCCGTGCGGGGCGGGGCCACGATCAGGGCCCGCTGCCCCTTGCCGAGCGGCGTGAGCAGGTCCATGACGCGGGTCGTGAGCG
>Ga0315906_10005561_pt1 | contig 15822 bp, 19 predicted proteins | sample LakEriMetagenome_4_FD_203526 | JGI IMG/M metagenome (GOLD analysis project Ga0315906, IMG submission 203526) | Freshwater fungal communities from buoy surface, Lake Erie, Ohio, United States - Buoy 2 MA122 | ecosystem: Environmental > Aquatic > Freshwater > Lake > Lake biofilm | place: USA...
ATTCTGGTTAGAAGAAGCAGACCAAGGAGCAGCAATAGAAGCAGTCTTATTGGCAAAGACTATGGATGAATTTCCACAGCATAGACATAAGATTGCCCCAGTATTAATTGCATTATTGTCAAACCTGGGTTGTCTAAATAATAGGAAGCAGGCTGATTTGTCTCCTGCAGATATGTTGGCTGCTATTGCTAATGGCTAATAATCCAGCATCCTGGATGCCAACACACTACACCTTACCTTTGTCTGAGGATTATCCAACTGATGGGGATAAGATTATTAATATTGCTCAGGCCTTATGGAGATTACCTGAAAGGCATGATGAATTATTAGTATTGACAGATTGGCAGAAGGATTTAATCAGGAGAGTATTAGAACGGTATCCAGATACCCATCCAGAGCCTTCTAAGGCTGGTAGACTGCGTTATAAGCAGGTAGTGATATCTATGCCCAGAAAGAATGGAAAGAGCCTTATAGGGGCGTTATTTGCCTTATATGGGATGCTTCTCCATGAACCTGCACCAGAAGTAATATCAGTTGCAGCCTCCGCAGACCAGGCAAAAATCGTCTATAGAAGGCTAAAACATCAGGTAGATTCAAGTGAATTATTAGGACATTTCTTTGCAAGGAGTACAGAACATAGAGGACTTTGGACGAAAGACGAGCAAGGAATATATAAAGTTATTGCAGCCCAAGCAGCAACTGCTCAGGGATTACATCCAAGCCTTGTTGTATTTGATGAGTTGCATGTTGCTAAGTCTGATGTGTGGACTGCTATGGCTCTTGGCTCTGCTACCCGCCCTGATGGCATCGTTATTGGTATCACTACTGCAGGTGACGATACTTCTGATCTCCTCAAGAACCTCTACGAGAATGGTTCAAAGGCTATTGATGGGCAGGAGGATTTGGAAAGGTTTGGCTTCTTCTGCTGGGAAGCGCCTAAAGGATGTGCCTTAGATGATGAAGAGGCAGTCAGAATGGCAAACCCTCAATTGGCATCTGGTATTTTGTCCTGGGACTCAGTTAAAAATGAATTAGCCACTATGCCTGAGCCTGATGCAAGGCGGTATAGATTAAATCAGTTTGTATCTTCTATGAACTCATGGCTCCCTGTTGGATTATGGCAACAACAGCCAGAAGGTAGACCAGATAATGCAGAAGTCTTTGGTGTTGAGAGAACTCCAGGATGGGAGCATTGCTCTATCGTTACCGCCCAACTAAAACCAGATGGAAAGGTAGCCACAGAGTTAGTTGCTTCATTTAATAACACAAATATAGATGAGATTACTGCTGCCTGCCTTAAATTGGCAAAGCATGGCAAACCATTTGTGATGGATGGCAATATATTATCTGATCTTGGAATGGTATTAAAACAGAAGGGTTGCAGGGTACAAATAACATCTACAAAGGATTTAATTAGTGCATCAAACAACATATACCGTAGAATATTGCGTAAGGAACTAATTCATCCTCGTGATGAGATAGTTTCACTGCAAATTCAAAGAGCAGTACGCAAAAATAGCGGTGAATCTTGGAAGATTGCTCGTAAAGATAGCGGAAGCGATGTAGATGCTGCAGTAGCAACAGTTTTGGCTGTTTGGTATGTGGAAACACAACAAAAACCACAACAGATGGTCTTTTAGGAGAAAACATGGGATTACGAGATAGATTAGTTAATAGATTAGGCTACCAAGTAGAAGTTACTGAGCCATTTATCCCTGCAACAGAAAATCGTGGAGTTGCAAACACTGCTCCTGCAAGACAAGCAGTAGTTGTATCAGAAACAACTGCACTCAATCTTGTTGCAGTTAGCAGAGCAATTTCTGTATTAGAAACAGCAATTATGCAAATTCCTGTAGAAGTTTACAGAGGAAATGAAAAGTTACCAGCACCTTCATGGCTTGAAACACCAGATATTGAAAACAATATCTCTCAAGCAGAGTGGCTTGGTACAACTTTAACACATATGGCTACCTTTGGTAACGCTTACTGGTATGTAAAGCGGGGACCAAGAGGAATAACTAACATTAGCAACATTCATCCAACTGATATAACAATCATGGAAGATGAAAAGGGTAATATTTATTATCAAATTGGTGGAAAGAATTATACAAAGAGAGATATCGTTCATCTCAAATTGTGGACAAGTCCATCAACATCAAAATTAACAGGTGAAGGACCAATACAAAGACACAAATCAGTTTTGCGTTCTGCTTTAGACCTTCACAATTATGCTGATAACTGGTTTAGAACAGCAGCAGTACCAACAGGTACATTAACAACAACAGAATTTCTTTCTGAAGATGTAGCAAAGCAAAATAAAGAAGCATTTGTTGCATCACAGCAAGAGAGAAGTATTGCTGTGTTATCGTCAGGATTAAAATATGAATCTGTCGCATTAAATCCTGAACAGGCACAGTTCTTAGAAAACCAAAAATACATTAATCGTCAAATCGCATTAATGTTTGGTGTACCGCCAATGTATCTTGCTATGGGCATTGAAGGCCAAGGCATGACATACATAAATGGAAATGAAGACAGAACAAGATTGTTTGATGATGGATTACAACAATATATTGTAAGAATTCAGCAAGCAATAACAGATCTATTGCCAAGAGGACAGAAGGCTGAGTTTAATTTAACTGAGTTCTTGCGTCCAAATCAATTGGCAAGATTTAATTCATATGCTGTTGGTATCTCAAATGGCTTTTTAACAGTTGACGAGGTTCGTGAACTTGAAGGAATGCCACCTACAGAACCTATGGCTTAAAATGGAGTAATGGAAATGGATAATTTAATCACACGCTCGTTTGAAATACGAGCAACAGACACTGAGAAGCGTGAAGTTTCAGGTGTGGCTGTTCCATTCAATGAAACAATTGACATTGGCGGAGGATGGTCAGAGCGTTTTGAGAAAGGCGCTGTTGATCTTGAGGCTGATGTTAAATTATTTCGTGATCACAAAGAAATAATTGGCAAGGTAACAAGAATGGAAGAATCTGAAGAAGGTCTTCTAATCAGTGCCAAGATTTCAGATACAACACTTGGAAATGAAACACTTGAACTTGTAAAGGATGGAGCAATCCGTTCTTTCTCTGTTGGTTTTATTCCAGTAGTTGATGAAAAGAAAGAAAAAACAATCGTTCGTAAGAAGGTTGACCTTAAGGAAGTTTCCTTAGTGGCATTTCCTGCTTACGAGAATGCTTCTGTAACAGAAGTTAGAGAAGAAGTCAAGGAGGAAATAATGACTGAAAATAAAGATTACTCTGCAGACATTGCAGAAGTTCGTAATCACGCAGAAGAATTAGAGCGTAGACTTGATGTTCTTGCTACTACTTCTGCTTCAACACCTGCAACATCTCAGTTCCGTTCATTTGGTGACTGGGTTAAGGCAGTAGCAACAGGCAATGACGATGCTATTGCATTGCACCGTACATTCACTGGTGCAGATTCTGGCGATTCAATTATGAAGAATGCTTGGGTTTCTGATACAGTTCGTATCCTAAACGCAGGTCGCCCAACATTTAATGTTCTTTCATCTGCAGCACTACCTGCTGATGGTATGAATGTTGAATATCCAAAAGTAAATACAAACACTCTCGCAGTTGGAGAGCAAGCAGCAGAAGGCGATGTGCTTTCTTATGGTAAGTTGACTCTTACATCTGCAACCGCTCCAATCAAGACCTATGGTGGATATACAGATATGTCTCGCCAGGTTGTAGAGCGCTCAAGCATCGCTTATGTTGACACTGCATTCCGTGCAATGGTTGCTAAGTATGCTGCTGCTACAAACGCTGCTGCTCGTGCTGCAGTTATCACTGCTTCTGCAGATTTCAACACAGCAACTGTTGCTGCATGGGATGCTGACGAAGTAATTGGCGCACTTGCAAAGGCTGCTGCTGATGTAAATAACAACGCAGGTTATGCACTTGAAGTAATTCTTGTATCAAGCGATGTATTCCAGGCTCTTGCAAAGGTTGTTGACCAGGCTGGTCGTCCAATCCTTTCAAACGCAGGTGCAACTGTAAACACATTCGGTTCAATCAACCCAGTTGGTTTGACTGGAACAATTCTTGGTCTACCAATCGTAATGGATCCATCACTCGCTGGTGGTTCATTCTATGTTGGTAACTCTGCAGCACTCACAACTTACGAGTCTGCTGGCGCACCATTCCGCTTGAATGATGAAGAAATTACATCACTCACCAACTCATTCTCAGTCTATGGATACTTGGGCATCGCTGCTCCAGAACCAAAGGCAATGACAATAGTTGCAAATCCATTGGATTAATTAGGAGATTAGATTATGGACTGGACTGATTTGAAAGCATATGTAGGTGCCTCATCTAACGATGATGCCTATGTTGAAGAATGTTGGGATACAGCAAAGGACTTAATTGCTTCTTATATTAAGAGCACAAAGGTTCCTGCAGGTGTACTCAAGCGGTGCTACATTGAAGTAGGATCAGAACTGTTCCAGCGTCGTAATGCACCAACAGGTGTGGCTCAATATGCAACTTATGATGGAGCACCTGTCAATACTGCAAGAGATCCACTTGTTGGTGTATATCCTTTACTTAATCGTTATATGACGAGGTTTGCATGAACATAGGCGCAGTAAGAAGTGAAATAGAGTCTGCCATAATTCTTGGCGGTATTTCTAAAGTCTATAAGTATGTACCAGAGAGACCAAATCCTCTTTGTGCAATCATTGAACCTGATACAGAGTTCATTACAGTATATGAAAATCAATATGATGCAGATTATGCTACTAACTGGAAGATTTTAATAATTGTTCCATTTGCTACTAATGAAACTGAAACAGAAAATCTTGATGATACTTTAGACACACTTATACCAGCACTATGGGAATACACAACAGCGAATAAGATGACAATAGATAAACCGTTCATATTAAATGTGAACAACGCTAAGTTTTTAGCAACAAATATAAACATTTCAATTGATATTGAAGGAGGAAATTAACATGGCACGAATTAAAGGTAAGTCTATCGTGTTTGAAGTTGATGGTACAGAATATGCAGGTGGAGTAAGCAATGTGACTTTCTCATCTGCAGTCAATACCCTTGGCTTTGGAACTTACGAAGATTCTCTTGATTTCACATGCGCTGTAACTGGTTTCCAGGATACAGCAGCAGCATCATTTCATTCATGGCTTTGGGATAATCCAGGCGTGAGTGTAAGCATTACATATGCACCACACGGAAATGCAACAGCATCAGCATCACAACCACACTTCACAGCGACTGGTTATGCAGAGATTGTTCCAGCACTTGGTGGAGCAGCAGGTGAGTTCTTCACCTTTGACATTAACTTCATTCTTGATGGTAAGCCAACAAGAGTAGAAGTTTAATTAGGTTGTCATGGCAGAGGTTATATCTATTTCAGTAGAAGGCGAAGCGCAGGTAAAATCTGCACTTGCTAAAGTTGAGAAAGATATTGTTGATAGATTACCGCTTAACAAAGATTTAAGTGATGAATTATCAAGACAAGCCTCTGCCAGGGCACCACGCCTAACTGGAGAACTTGCTTCAACAGTAAAAGGCAACCCTTCTGCTGACAAGGCACAAATCCTTGCTGGTGGAGGTGGAGTAGTTTATGCAGGAGTACAAGAATATGGATGGCCTGAAAAGAATATTAAAGAACAACCATATTTAAGACCTGCGGTCTATGAAAACTTAGGTTACATAGAAGAGAAATACAACGATTACATAAAGTCAATTATCAAAAGATACGACTTAGACTAAGGAGGCAGTAAATGGATAACGATTTAATGTCCACGCTTAAGTGGAAAGAATTAGCAGAAGTAGAAGCATATTTGGATATGCCAATGGATGAATGGGATAATTCTCCATCAAAGGCAAAGTTAGCATTTGCTATGCAATATATTATGGCAAAGCGAAATAACCCAGGGCTTACAATAGAGGCTGCAGAAGCAATGACAATTAACGAATTGTCTGAAGCATCAGGGGTCACAATGCAGGTCCCAAAAGAAGATACTTCAGCCTAAGCGCAATGGCTAAGTTCTGTGTAGAGACTGGCTACACACCAGAACAATTCTGGGAACTTACCTTTGAAGAATATAGCGCTATGGTTGAAGAACTTAACAGGAGGAAGTAGTGGCACAACAGATAGTAATTGATATCGTTGCAGAAACCAAGAAACTTACTCAGGGACTTGATGATACAAATAAGCAACTTGGTGGTCTTGATAAAAATGTTAAGGCTGCTGCCAAATCTGCTGCTGCTCTTGCTTCCGCCTTTGTTCTCAAGCAAGGCATTTCATTTCTTAAAGATGGTATAGACGAGGCTAAAGACGCTGCTGCAGCAATGAGGGCAGCCACTGCTACATTTGGTGCTGGATCTACAGCCCTAAAGAAGATTACTGAAGATGCTGAGAAGTTTGGTAAAGAATTAGCGGTAGATAATGATGAACTAATTAAACTTGCCACACAATTAGGTTCCAGATTACCTAAGGAAATACAAGCATCATCTGTTGAATTAGTTAAAATATTTAAAGATGTAGAAGCCTTTACTGGCGGTGCTGTATCTGCAGAAGGTGCAGGAAATAAACTTGCCAAAGCATTTGCTGATGGAACATTAAAGGCTACAGAGTTACAAAAGATATTCCCAGGACTAAGTGCATCTGTTTATGAACAAGCAGAAGCATTATCTAAGGCTGGTAAAAACCAGGAAGCAGTTAATCTTCTTACTGAAGAAGGTGCAAAGAAATATGGAGATGCAGCAGCAAAGAATGTTGATGCCACACAAAAATTCAATGTTGCATTAGATAATTTTAAAGAAACATTGGGTACAAAGGTTTTGCCAATACTTGAGAAGGGTATTGATTTCCTAACTAAGATGCTTGATGCATTTAGTAAATTACCAGAACCAGTACAGAACTTCTCATTAGGATTGTTAGCATTAGTTGCTATTGGTGGCCCATTATTATCATTTATTGCCAATATTAAGAGTGCTTTAACTACCCTTGGACTTTTGACAGCAGCAACTGAAGGTGCAACTGTTGCAACAGGATTATTCAGCACAGCACTTAGATTAATTCCAATAGTTGCAATCATTGCTGCAATCGTATTATTAATTCAGAATTGGGATGATGTTTCTGCTGCAGCCAAAAAATTGTGGGAAGCCATCAATAAGTGGTGGGGAAATATCTATGAAGATATTAAAGATTTTGCTGGAGACGCAATTAAATGGCTTGAAGACAATTGGCCTAAGATCCTGGCGGTATTGACAGGACCATTTGGATTATTTGCATTATGGGTAGTAACACATAAAGAAGATTTAAAGACCAAGTTTGGTGAACTTTGGGATGCAGTTAAAACTGTTGTAAAAGAAAAAATAGAAATAATAATTGGAATAGTTATTAATTATTGGAATATATTAAAAGATTGGATAACTGACTATTTCTCAGAAAAGGCTGATGGTTTATGGAATATTATTAAGATTGGTTGGGAAAATATTCAAGATGCCGTAGCATTTATTGTTGATGCTATTTTTGTTAGTGTTGTTGGTAAATTCTTGGAACTATTTACAAAAGTTATTGATTATGTAAATAAGATTAAGACTGGCGTAATTGAAAAATTTAGTGAACTTAGAGATGCTGCAATTGAAAAGTTTAATGAATTAAAGGATGCTGCATCTAAGGTTTGGGATAAGATTGGTGGATACATTAGAGATGTAGCAACAAATATTAAGAACAAACTTGATAGTGTTTATAACAGCATGGTTGAAGTTGGTAAAGACATTGCCAATGGTATTATTGATGGATTATTTAGAATCCAGGGTGTATTTAGAACTAAGTTAGAGAAATGGGTAAAGGATAATATCCCTGACTGGATTAAGAAAGTCTTGCAGATATCTTCTCCATCTAAAGTTATGGCACAGATTGGTGGCAACATTGCTCAAGGATTAAACATTGGTTTAAATACAGTTAAGCCAGGAACTATTCCTACATTAAATACAACATCATCATCTAAGGGTGTAGTTAATAACATTACAATTAATGCTGGTGCAGGAACAGATCCATACTCTGTTGGTAGAGCAGTAAACCAAGCATTAGGAAGATATTCAACAATAAGTAGAGCAGTTTAGGAGGCAGAATATGATTAATATGCGTGGAGCGTTAGTTGTAAAACACTACACAGGTGCAACTTGGGTTGATAGCACAAATGGAATATTACAAGTTGATATTACTCGTGGTATTCCACAATATGATGGATGTTGGTCACAAGTAGAGCCAGGACAATTAACATTAAGGTCAAGAGATTTATCATTAAAAAATATTGCATTACAAACCAGAATAAGAATTGAAGTAGATGGCACACCAATATTTACAGGAAAAGTATTTGATATTAGTACTGAATATATTCCAAAAGAAGATTCAATCGTAACATTAATTGGATTTGATGAACTTGGAGCATTAGCATTAAAGAAATTTGGTCATCAAACTATTATTGGTGGAGATTATCAAGTAAGAACTGTAGCAAGTTTTATGACTCTTCCTTATATTCTAAGTGCCGCTCAATATACACAAGGCGAATGGGATGGTACTTCAGGTGGTACTGATGCACAAGGATTTGATTATGAAGGAGAAGGTATTGGCTATCCAATTGCAAATACTGATTATGGACAAAGTGGATTTAATCCTCCCGCTCCAGCACCAGGAGCATCAAGTGATAGTACATGGGGACCTTTTTTAGCAGATACAAATGGATTAATTATTGCTAATCCGACTGCAAATCCAAGCGGTGCAGCGACAGGAAATGAAGGCTGGGGTGTTCCAGTTATAAATACTTGGGCAACAGATTACAATAATCGTGCTACTGGAATTCATTCAAATGGTTTTGATGGAATTGCGTGGGATATATTGAGGCCAAACTTTATTACAAAACCAGGATTAACAGATACTGGTCATCCACTTAATGGTACTGCAGGATTTTATAAAAAATGGTACAAAGGTCTTGCAATTGGACCATCAGATATTAGTTCAGCAAATTGGTGTGCATTAATGACAACAAATGATACTGATGCACTTTCATTATTTTTAAAAGGAGAACAATCAGAAGCAGGTTTTAGTTATGTTGATGCAAGAAATAGATTTAGATTACTTAGTCGTACAGTTGTAGATAATGATGTTTATTTATCAAAGGCTTCGTTTAAATCTGACGGTACAGGAATTTCTTATAATAATATAAATGTTACTAATGGTTGGGAAAGTGTTGTTAATGGTGTAACTGTTAGCAATGTTTGGTCTAATGATTGGATTGACTTTTATGACCTTGCAGCATTTACAGATAATGATAATGATGGAAGTATTACGGGATGGTATCAAAATGCTCCGTTGGCTAATAGAGACGGAACAACAACAAATAGAACTTTAAATTTTGCAGCAAGTACAATTAATAATCCACCAAAGGATTATGAATGGCTTGGCTACAATGTAACAGAAATCAAGCAAAGATATCTTGAATATACTAAATTAAATAATAATACAACTCCAATATTTAAATTTGAGACAAGAGACCCATCTTTAGATAAATTAACTACAATTAATTATTTCCAGGGTCAAATAGGACTTGGAACAAAACAATTAACATTAAATACTAATTTTGCTTTTGCAATGTGCTCTGGGCCAGGGTATTTATATAGAAGAAATGGAACATTAGAATTTCAAAGAACAGCAGGACAATATTCTCCAAAAGACTATAATGTTATTGAAAGGTCAGCAGAATTAGCAGATTTTATTCTTACAAATTATGCAACTCCAGTTGAAGACATTAAATCAATTAACTTTGATGTACACCCTGCTGATTTAGATACAATTAAGGCAATTGATATTTATGACAGAATTGATATTGATCATGATTATGCTGGTTTTGTTAGAGATAAACAATATTGCGTAATGGGAATTACTCACAGCATTACTCCAGATAATTGGAATGTTACATATCAACTTTGGAATCAAGAAGGAAGACCATAGAATTCCATACCTGCCTCATGGAATAGCAAACCCACCCTTGGTGTCATAATCTGGGTGGGTTTGTTTTATTAATCTTGTATTAGTGTTTCAATAACTTCTGCAGTTAATTCTACCTCAACCTGGGTTTCAGGTTCAGCAACTACTGCTTTCTTTTCCTTAACTTTAGGACGCTTACGATCATAATCCCAATCCTTAGCAGGGATTAACTTACCTTCAAAATATACTTTCTTAGCCATGCTTATCCTCCTTCTGAGAGAGTATCAGATATATATCATCTACTCGCTTTTCAAGTCTGTTGACCTGATCTTTTAGACTGTTCCCGCCATTAGGGCGGAGTTCACTTAGGAATTTGTTTATAAGCCATTTAATTAATGCGATATTTACCCCCAGAATTGAAGTTATGGCAGCAGCCAAGGCGGTTAATAGTTCAGGACTCATAATACATATAGTCTACAATATATGTAGATTCACCTTGGAGGTTTTATGGAGATTTTAGATTTACAGCCACCCACGATAGAATGGCGGGTTTATAGAAACGATACATCACCAATGACTGTATTGTTGGCAGATAGCGAAGGCAATGCATTGGACTTAACAGACTGGGATTTTGAAGGCAAGGTAAGAGAATATCCAGCAGATGCAACAGTAATTACAACATTGTCAATAGTCAAGAATGGAAATGTATTAACAATTGAACTTGATAATGTTAATCTTCCATTGATTAGTTTTTTTGATATCCAAGGAACGAATAGCGTAAACTCTAAGGTTTCTACAGTACTTAGAGGACAAATCTTTATTGAAGAGGACATAACACGATGACCATCTCAACATTATCAACAGGACAAGTGGAGATTGTTTCTCCCACAGAAATAAAAGTTTTAGCAACAGGATTAGAAGTTGTTGCAGGTCCACAAGGACCAACAGGACCAACTGGGCCACAGGGAGCCACTGGTCCACAAGGTGAAACAGGCCTTCAGGGGCCTACAGGAGCCACTGGAGCGACTGGACCCACAGGACCACAAGGACCCATTGGTTTAACAGGCGCACAAGGCCCTACAGGGGCTACAGGACCACAAGGAATTCAAGGTCTACAAGGTCCTCAGGGAGAACAAGGCTTACAAGGTGAAACAGGATTACAAGGCCCTCAAGGAATACAAGGCCTACAAGGAGAGCAAGGATTAACAGGTCCACAAGGTGAACAAGGTGATCCAGGCCCTCAAGGTCCAATTGGTCCAGAAGGTCCTCAAGGTCTACAGGGTATTCAGGGAATCCAAGGAGAAATGGGACCACAAGGAATACAGGGAGAACAAGGACCTATTGGTTTAACTGGTCCTCAGGGTCCTCAAGGTATTCAGGGATTAACAGGAGCAACAGGAGCAACTGGTGCTGCAGGTGCTGATGGAGATAGATACCACACAACATCTTCTGAAACAAATACAATTATAAATAATGGACCAATCTCATTTATTCTTAATGATTTAGATGTTGATTACACAATTGGTCAAACAGTTATCGTTGCTCATGATGCAGCAAATCATATGCATGGTGAAGTAACTTCGTATAATTCAACAACTGGACAATTAGATCTTGATGTAACTTCAAAGTCTGGTTCTGGTACATATTCATCATGGCAAGTAAATCTTTCTGGTGCTGTTGGTATTCAAGGCGAAACAGGTCCAGCAGGTCCACAAGGCCCACAGGGCGAGACAGGACCTCAGGGACCTCAAGGCATACAAGGAATTCAAGGTGAACAAGGTTTACAAGGCATTCAAGGTATTCAAGGTGAAATAGGACCTCAGGGTATTCAAGGTGAAGAAGGCCCAATGGGTCCACAAGGACCTCAAGGAGAGACTGGTGCAACTGGTGCAACTGGTCCACAAGGCCCTCAAGGAGAAACTGGACCGCAAGGCCCACAAGGTGAGCAAGGCATTCAAGGACCTCAGGGAGAAACTGGTGCTCAAGGACCGCAAGGTATTCAGGGTATTCAAGGTATCCAAGGAGAAACTGGAGCCACAGGTGCTACAGGTGCCACAGGTGCTGCGGGTGCAGATGCAACAGTAATTGTTAATACTGACAATATTAAGTTTAATAATACTGCTGCACTTGATGCATTGACTACAGGTAATAGAAACTATGCATTAGGTTTTAATGCTCTTGATGGCGTTACAACTGGTGGCGATAATATTGCAATTGGTCATGATGCAAAGAAAAATGGAAATGGAACACATAACATTGCCATAGGTACACAAGCACTTGAAAATGCTACAACAAATGAAATGATTGCCATTGGTAGTCAGGCATTAAGAAATAACACAACTGGAGCAGCCAATCTTGCTATTGGTAGACAATCACTTCAAGAAAATACAACAGGTTCAGGTAATGTTGCTTTAGGACTTTATGCATTACTGAATAACACAACTGGAAGTAATAATCAGGGTCAGGGTGTAAATGCATTAAATTCAAATACTACAGGTCTTGCTAATACTGCTGTTGGTAATGCAGTAATGCGTTTTAATCATACTGGTAACTTTAATACTGCATTAGGTGCTGTTGCATTAACACAAAATATTGTTGGTCTTGAAAATGTTGCTATTGGACAATCAGCATTAACAAATCTTTCTCAACAAGTTGCAACTTTAGGAACAATAACTCCAGGAACTGGCTACACTGATGGAACATATACAAGTGTTACATTAAGAGCACAAAACCATAATGATGTTGTTAATAAACCAGCAACAATTGTTGTATCTGGTGGACAAGTTGTATCAGTAACATTAACTGGTAATAAGAGTGGTGTTCGTAGCAATACTATTTTATATGCACCAAACCTAAATGAAATGGGTGGAACAGGTTCAGGTTTTAGCGTTCCAGTTGCAACAGTTAGCGGTACTGCAAATTACAATGTCGCTGTTGGAAGAAACGCTGGTTCAAACATTGCTCATGGTTCTAACAATACTCTTATTGGACATAGCGCAGGTCAAAATGCTGATGGCCAATCAGGAAATGTTATGATTGGATATCAGGCGGGACAAAATGAAACACAAAGTAATAGACTTTATATTTCTAATACAAATACATCAACTCCATTAATTAAGGGTGAATTTGATTCTGGTGGTGGACTTGGTGGATTAATTAGAATAAATGGAAGATTTGAATTAGTTAATAACTATGTTCCAACGACTGCATCTTCTGCAGGTACTGCAGGACAAATTACTTGGGATTCAGATTATATTTATGTCTGCGTTGCAGGAAGTACATGGAAGCGGGTTGCAATAAGTACTTGGTAATGGTATACTGATATTCCCTGTCGCTTCAGACAGGTCTACCTACCCTATAGGTGGCTCACAGGTCTTCATCTCTTTCCTGTGGGCCACTTTCTATTTGACAAACATTCTGGTTTGTGTTACAATAATATCCTTGGACAGTTTCGGAGATAATATCAAGGGTTAAACTCCAAGCGAAGGAAATGTTTAATAGATATTTCTTGAGAATCTTTACCTATTATTTTTAATAAAATAGTGGGTAAAGGGTTGTTCTCAGGAAATGTTCTTTGAATTATTCTTTTGATTACTACTATGATTACACCCGCAGGGTGTCCCCGCAGGGGAGAAAGAGAAGAGATGGCTACATTTAAACATGAAACAACTAATCGTATTGTTAATACCAAAAACAATATAAATCATCAAGACCATAACTGGAAACAAATTACAAACAAATATAGAAATACTTGTTGTGTATGCAATAGGTCTATTACTATTGGTGACATTATTTTGTGGCATAAGGAAGAAAAACTTGTAATGCATTTGCCAGAGGTTTGTAAATTTCTTGGCACCCGCAAAAAAATGCCTAAGCGTAGGAAAATACAAGATTCTGGAGAGTTTCCAGTAACTGTAACACAGATTGTGCTACAATAGGATAGTAGGTAAACAAAGGAGATGATTATGCCTAAAGATACAAGAACACCAGAAGAACGAGTCCAGGATGCTTTGGATCAGGTAAGAGAGTTAGCAAATGGCATTAAAAAATAAAACATGCGTTGGTTGTGAACAAAAACTCCCTATCAAGAAATTCTATAAAGCAATTAATCAAAAGGATGGCTTTGATTATTATTGCAAGGAATGTAGAAAGGCATCAAGCCTAAAAAGCCATAGAGGCGGTAAGCGTAAGCCTCAATGTACCTTTAATGGCTGTGAGACACCTAATTATGCTGGTGGCCTATGCAAAATGCATTATGAGAGAAATCGTAGGACTGGAACACCTAATCTTGTCAATTTTGGGCGGGAATCATATAATGGCCAACCATATGAAAAAGTAAGAGCAAACCATCTAAGACTAAGATTCAAATTAACTATGGAGCAATATAAAGAAATGGCTAAGGATGGTTGTGAGATATGTGGAAAGCAAGGTTTGCCTCATAAGCAATTACATGTGGACCATGACCACAATTGTTGTCCAGTGCCAAAATATCCTGATGGGTCATCAAAACACCACAAAACCTGTGGAAAATGTATTAGAGGTGTCCTATGCGATAGATGCAATGGAAATGTTGGGCTATATGAGAAGGGTAAACTGAGAGAAGAATATCCTGATAGAGATAAGATAATTATCTATGTAGCAAAATATAACCAACTGATTTCTGATAGAATATATACAAATGACAAAGAGCAAAGGAATAGGTAGAGGCAAACATGGGAACCATAAGGCAGGCCCAGGAAGAGGCAAACATGGAAATCAATACTCAGGTAAGGATGAGGGACCACATCTCTGGCTTAAAAAGTACAAAACAACTCAAAGACCTCGTCCATGCCAGCGCTGCGGTCAGAATGCTTATTACTATCATGACGATTTCTGGTACCTTTGTGCTGCTCACCTTCTTGACCTCATTAATGTAGGAGAACTATTATGGAAATGGAGCGATTACGAGGAAGTATGGCAAAGGACAGAACAACTATTGAGACGACCAACCCCATCTACTGGTGCAGATGCCACGAACGAGCGGGAATAGTAAAAGAATGCCCAGAAGCCATAGAAATAGGATGGGTAACAAGTAATGGTGAATATATAGCCAAAGGGATTCCTAATGGCTAAGAAAGCCTATAACGACCCTCTATACCAGAAGAATAGGAAGATAGTCCTTGAGGCTAATGCTTGGACATGTCATTACTGTAAGGGTCCAGCCAATGAGGCTGATCATATTATCCCTGTCAGTTTCGGCGGGACTAATGAAATAGACAATCTATTACCATGCTGTAAATCCTGTAATAGTACAAGAAAGAATAAGACAAGAGTAAGACTCAAGTATTGGAATAGGAAGTATTAGGACATGACTGGTTTGGACAATATGAAGATAGATGGTTTGTATAAGACTATTATCATAGCCACATCTCAAACCATTTGTCAAACCAAAAAATGTTATCAAACCATGTATGGGGGATATATGCCATATCCTATATATGGGTATAGGGGATATAGGGGTATTAAGGGTTTGTCTAAATACCGCCCAACTTCCCCCATCTCACTATATGAGACGCTCAATGTCTCACATAATAAGACAGGGGGTAGGGGCGGGTATATAAAGAGATACCAAACCTTATTGGCATATATACAACATATAGGCATATGGGGATATAGAGGTTATATGGTTTAATGGTTTGAATGGTTTGAAAGAAATAAAATATGTATGGTTTTTTTATTTTGAATAACAGACCCTGATAACACTATCCAAAAACCATAAAACCATAAATAGTGAAAAGGAGCAAATATGAGAACAGGCAGTAAACCAGGTCCAAGGGATCAAATCATTAC
>Ga0315906_10005564_pt1 | contig 15818 bp, 12 predicted proteins | sample LakEriMetagenome_4_FD_203526 | JGI IMG/M metagenome (GOLD analysis project Ga0315906, IMG submission 203526) | Freshwater fungal communities from buoy surface, Lake Erie, Ohio, United States - Buoy 2 MA122 | ecosystem: Environmental > Aquatic > Freshwater > Lake > Lake biofilm | place: USA...
ACTACGAGTTCGAGTCGCTCGAGGACCGGCTGACCGCGTCGTTCAACGGCCGCACCGTCGAGGACTACCGCCGCAACGCGCCGATCCAGCAACCGACGCCGCCCGTGCTTTCGGTGCGCTTCGCCGGTTCGCCGGTCGAGCTGCACCGCGTGCGCGTCGACCGCGACCTCTACTACCGCCCCGCGAACCTGCGCGACGACGACTTCAACCAGCCCGGCGAGAACGGCGAGCCGATCACCGGCGCCGCCTTCGCGACCGATTTCGACGCGCCCGCGCAGCTGCAGGCCGACCAGTTCATGATGCTCGGCGACAACAGCGCCGCGAGCCGCGACTCGCGCCTGTGGGGACGCCCGAGCCCGCTCGTGACGAAGGTCTTCGGCGAAGGCGACCCCTTCGTCGTGCCGCGGCCGCTGCTGCTCGGCAAGGCGTGGTGCGTCTACTTCCCGGCGCCGGTTTCGCCGATGCAAGGCTGGCCCGCGGTGCTGCCTGATTTCGGGAAGCTGCGCTTCATCCGCTGACGCGCGGACGGGTCACTTCGCCGGCGCGCAGGAACGCCGAAGTCGCTCGACGAGCGCGACGCCCTCCGCGGCGACCGCATCGGGATCGAACGGCGGCATGACATCGAGTCCTTCGAGCGGCGATCCGCGCAGGACGGGGAGTTCGTCCCCATCCTCCGCTTCCGCCGTCGCGCGCGCCGCGCGTTCGGCGAGGCGCACGCGCGATTCGTCGATCCGCACGAGCGCGCCGGTGTCGAACCAGTCGCGCATGTCGAGAAGCGCCCCGTGCAGCGGACAGCCGCAGTCGGCCTGTTCGAGCGCGGGATTCGCGCCCGACGCAGCGCCTGCGAGGAACGCCACCTCGCGCGGCGCGAGGCGCGCGAGGCGCTCAGCCTCCGCGAGCAGCGCGAGACCGCCGCCGCCGGTCGTCTCGATGCGGCGAGTCGCGAGCGCCTCGCGTTCGCGCGCGACGGCGCGGCCCATGCCGAGCGGGTCGCCGGCGTCGAGCTTCGCGAGGGAAGCCTCGAGCGCGGCGCGGGCCTCGTCGTCGAAGCGGCCGCGTGCGACGAGTTCCTCGATCGCCGCCGCCGCATCGCGCAGCATCGCGCGCGCCGCGAGCGAGTGGCCGAAGGAGCCGAGCGTCGCGTAGTGGCCCGCCACGCGCACCGCCGCGACGGCGAGTTCGGGCGCGGGCGCGACTGGCTTCGGCAGCGGGGCGGTGGCGTGCGCGTCCTCGACGAGCGCGGCCGCGAGCATCGCGCGCACGGCGCCCGCGACTCCGGGAAGCGTCTCGCCGACGAAGCCGTCGCCGAACGGCTCGATCCGACGCATGCCCATCGCGTTCTCGAGCCGCAGCCGGCCGAGCCGTGAGCCGGCGAGCAGTTCCGCGGTGATCGACGGTTCGAGCCGCGCGAGCGTCATGCGGCCCGCGCTGCGGAGTTCGTCGGGAAGTTCGCGCGAGGCGACGCGGATCGCGTCGATCTCGGACTGCGCGCCGACGCCGAGTTTCATCGCAGCGGCCGCCGCGCGGCGATAGTGGGGCGCCGCGTTCGCGCAGTCCTCGGGCGTCAGCCGTCCGTCGGCGAGCGCGTGCAGCGTCTCGCGCAGTTCGTTCCACGCGATCTCTTGCTTCCACGAGCTATCGATCACCCGCCCGATCGCGGGCGCGAGGAGTCGCACGAGATCGCCGTAGGCGCCGGCCGCGACTTCCGCCTCGAGCGCGCGGACGGCCGCCGCGGCCGCATCGCGGGTCGGAGCCGCGTTGGCCGCCGTCGCCGCATCGAAGAACGCCTCGATCTGCGAGGGTGCGGCCGCGATCGCCTCGTCGGTGAACGCCGTGTCCGCCGCGTCCGCCCGCCCGGCGAAGAAGGTCTCGAGCCGCGCCTTGCGCGCATCGCCGTCGAGTTCGGCGAGCTTCGCGAGCTCGCCTTCGAGCGCCTCGCGTTCGAACCCGAGCGCCTCGCCGAGGCGCAGTCCGCTGCGGCCGCCGAGGATGTCGGCCGCGGAGAGCGCGTCGGCCGCGAAGTCGGCGTCGAGCTCGCCGCGGTCGACCATGCCGACGAGTCGGGCGCGGGTGAAGTCAGAGATCGACAGCGAGACGAGCGACGAGACCAGCAGGCCGTCGTCTGCCGTGCGCGAGCCGACCCGCGCCTGCGCGCGGAGGAGGTCGCCGAAGCGCGCGCGGTCGTTGCGGCTTGCGTCGAGAACGAGCACGCCGAGCGCGCGGGCGAGCATGCGTTGGCGGGAGAGATGGGGCAGCAGCAGCGAGAAGCCCTGGCTCCGGTCGAGCTCGCGCGCGTACGGCATCGCGCTCGCGCGCAGGATCGCGTCGATGTTCGGCCGCGCCCGCTCGAGCCAGCGGCGCATGTGCGCGTCGATCGCGCCGGTCTCGGTGAACTGTGTCAGCGCGGCGTCGCCGCCTTCGCTCGCCCAGAGCCCTTCGTCGCCCTGTTCGATCTCGTAGAAGAGGGCGCCGAGGCGGTCGTACTCGTCGGCCGCGCCGGGAGGCGGCGTCTGCGCGGTTCCCGGCCGCGCAAGCAGCGCCGTGCCGAGCCACAGCGCGATCACGGCGATCCGACGCAGAACCCGGTCGTGGAGAAGGGCGCGCATGCGTCTTGGAACAGTACCTCAGGCGGGCGCGCGGCCCGAAGGTTGGCGAATCCCGCCAAACCCGGGAACCACGGCTTCGAAGCGGCCGGATGCGGGGTAGATTCGATGCGACCGCACCGCGAGGCCGAGCCCCCCATGTCGACGACCGAGAACTTCCGCCGCACCCCCGCCATCCTCGCCTTCCTCGCCACACTCGCAGGGGCGACCGCCGCGGCGCCGGCCCTCGCGCAGCAGTTCGTCGACCAGACCTCGACGCGCTTCCCGGTGCAGGCCGAGTACACCAACCAGTGCACGATCGTGGATGTCGACGGCGATGGCGACAAGGACATCGTGTGGGCGAACGGCGGCGGCTACTCGTCGATCGGCACGCTGCTCAAGCCGCGCATCTTCATCAACAACGGCACCGGAACCTTCGCCGACGAGACCGACGCGCGCGCGGCCGGCATCACCGGCTGCTTCCGCGGCGTCGAGGCGGGCGACGTCGATCGCGACGGCGACTGGGACCTCGTCCTCGCGCAGGACTTCAACCGTCGGCCGCTGCTTCTCGTCAACAACGGCGCGGGCGTCTTCGCCGACCAGACCGCGACGCGTCTGCCCAACATCACGATGGGCTCGGCGCGCGCGCAGTTCGGCGACGTCGACAACGACGGCGATCTCGACATCCTCATCTGCAACTCGGGCACGAACCGCTTCTCGGCGACCGGCCGCCCGCGGCTCTTCATCAACAACGGCGCCGGCGTCTTCGCCGACGCCTCGCTGACGCAGTTCCCCTCGACCACGCTCGCCGAGCAGATGGACTGCCTCTTCGGCGACGTCGACAACGACCTCGACCTCGACTTCCACATCGGCACGCGCGCGTCGTCGACGAACTCGAGCCAGCTCTGGATCAACAACGGGTCGGGCACCTTCGCGAAGCTCACGCCGTTCGTGACCGACGCCACCTGCTACTCGTACGACTTCGGCGACATCGAGGGCGACGGCGACCTCGACCTGATCGGCGTGAACGCCGGAACCTCGAACGCCGAGCTTCTGCTGCGCAACAACGGCGCCGGCACCTCGTGGACCAACGTCTCGTCGCAGATCTCGCCGAACCCGACCGTCGACGACAACGACTCGCGCTTCATCGACTACGACATGGACGGCGACCTCGACCTGATCGTCGCGGCGCTCGGCGGCGCCGACCGCGTCTACCGCAACGGCGGCACCGGCACCTTCACGCAGCAGACCGGCGTGATGACCGCGATCACCGACAGCTCGCTCGACCTCAAGGTCGGCGACCTCACCGGCGACGGCAAGGCCGACATCATCACCGCGCAGGGCGAGTCGGGCGCGTTCCAGAACCGCATCTACGTCAACACCGGGCCGGCCGACACGATTCCGCCGAACGTGAAGCTCGTCGAGCAGGTCGTGCCCGCGGGCATCGGGCCGTTCGTCGTGCGGACCGAGGTGTTCGACCAGATCACGAGCGACCGCGGCTACGACGACAAGGGCGTGTTCCTCGTCTACACCGTGAACGGCGGCAAGCCGCAGACGGTTCCGATGGCGTGGTCGGGCAACAGCCTCTGGCGCGGCGTCATTCCCGCGCAGGCCGCGTGCGCGCAGGTCTCGTACTTCGTGCGGGCGCTCGACGTCTCGAACAACGTGGGGACGAGCGCGTCGCTCTCCTTCAAGGTGCCCGGAAGCTGCGGCATTCCCGGCGATCTGAACGGCGACGGCGCCGTGAATGCCGTCGACCTCGCCCAGCTCCTGAACGCGTGGGGGCAGGGCGGGCCCGCCGATCTCGACGGCGACGGCACCGTCGGCGCGACCGACATGGCGATCCTGCTGAACAACTTCGGCTGAGCGGCGCCGGCGCGCGCGGCTATTCTGCGCGGCGTGAACCAGGCACTCTTCTCGCTCGAAGGACGTACCGCCGTCGTCTGCGGCGCCACCCAGGGAATCGGCCGCGCCACGGCCCTCGCGCTCGCGGGCGCGGGCGCGCGCGTCGCGGCCGTCGGCCGCAACGAAGACGGGCTCGCGAAGGTGCTCGCCGAGCTGCGCGCGGTCTCGAGCCTTGCGCACGAGGCGATCCGCGCCGACTTCGCCGACCTCGACGCCACCGAGCGCGTCGCCCACGACGCGGCCGCGCGGCTCGGCGGCGTGCACATCCTCGTGAACAACACCGGCGGCCCGGCGGCCGGCAGCGCGATCGAGGCGCGGCCGCGCGACTACCTCGCGGCGATGTCGATGCATCTCGGCTGCGGGCAGGCATGGGTGCAGGCCTGCGCGCCCTCGATGCGCGAGGCCGGCTACGGCCGGATCATCAACATCACGAGCACCTCGGTGTTCATGCCGATCCGCGGGCTCGGCGTGTCGAACACGGTGCGCGCCGCGATGGCGAACTGGACGCGCACGCTCGCGTCGGAGCTCGGTCGCTTCGGCATCACCGTGAACAACGTGATGCCCGGATTCACCCGCACGGCGCGGCTCGACGCCCTGATGAAGGGGAAGGCGACGCGCGCGGGGAGCTCGGTCGACGAGGTCGAGCGCGACGCGGTCGCGACGATTCCCGCCGGGCGATTCGGCGAGGCGCAGGAGCTTGCCGCCGCGATCCTCTTCCTCGCCTCGCCGGCGGCGAGCTATGTGAACGGCGTGAACCTTCCGGTCGACGGCGGCCGCCTCGCCGCGCAGTGACCGCTGCGGAAAGCGAACGAACGATGCGCGAGATCGACCACTTCATCGCCGGCGGCTTCGACGCGGGCGCCTCGGGCGCGCGGTTCGTGCGCGAGAATCCGGCGACCGGCGAGCCGTTGCGCGCGGTCGCGCGCGGCGGCGCGGCCGAGGTCGCGCGCGCGGCAGACGCGGCGACGCGCGCGTTCGCGGTCTGGTCGCGCACGCCGGCGAGCGAGCGCTCGCGCATCCTGCTCGCGATCGCCGCCGGCATCGACGCGCGGCTCGACGAGCTCGCCCGCGCCGAATGCGAGGACACCGGCAAGCCGATCGCGCTCGCGCGCTCGCTCGACATTCCGCGCGCGGCCGCGAACTTCCGCTTCTTCGCGACGGCGATCCTCCACGAGACCGGCGAATCGTTCCTCACCGAACGCCCGGTGCGCGCGATCAACATCGTGCACCACCGGCCGGTCGGCGTCGTCGGCTGCATCTCGCCGTGGAACCTGCCGCTCTACCTCTTCACCTGGAAGATCGTGCCCGCGCTCGCGGCCGGCTGCACGGTGGTCGCGAAGCCGAGCGAGCTCACGCCGACGACCGCCGCGATCCTCTGCGAGATCTGCCGCGAGGCTGGGCTGCCACCCGGCGTGCTGAATGTCGTGCAGGGCCTCGGCGCCGAGGCGGGCGCCGCGATCGTCGACCATCCCGATGTGCGCGCGGTCAGCTTCACCGGCGGCACCGCGACCGGCCGGCGCATCGCCGCGCGCTGCGGCGAGCGGCTGATTCCGGCGTCGCTCGAGCTCGGCGGCAAGAACGCGGCGATCGTGTGCGAGGACGCCGACCTCGCGGTCGCGGTGCCCGAGATCGCCCGCAGCGCGTACCTCAACCAGGGCGAGATCTGCCTCTGCTCGTCGCGCATCCTCGTCCACCGCGCGCGGATGAAGGAGTTCGTCGAGCGCTTCGTCGCGTCCGTGCGCGCGCTCAAGGTGGGCGACCCGCTCGCGCCGGAGACCGATCTCGGCGCGCTCGTCTCGAAGGCGCACCGCGAGAAGGTGCTCGCGGCGATCGAGCGCGGCGTCGCCGACGGAGGCGTGCTCGCCGCTGGCGGCGGGATTCCCGCGGCGCTTCCAGCGCGCATCGCCGGCGGCGCGTTCCTCGAGCCGACCGTGCTCCTCGGCGTGCCCGAGGCGAGCGCGTGCGTGCAGGAGGAGACCTTCGGCCCGGTCGTCACCGTGCACGGCTTCGACCGCCACCGCGACGCGGTCGCGATGGCGAACGGCACGCGCTACGGCCTCGCCGCGAGCGTGTGGACGCGCGACCTCTCCCGCGCGCACCGGATGTCGGCGATGCTCGCGGCCGGCACGGTGTGGGTGAACTGCTGGATGCTGCGCGACCTGCGCGTTCCTTTCGGCGGCGTGAAGGACTCGGGCATCGGCCGCGAGGGCGGCCGCCACGCGCTCGACTTCTTCCGCGACGCGACCAACGTCTGCATCGCGACGGGAGAAGCATGAGCGCGACCGCACCGGCGATCCGCGACGCGACCGAGGCCGACCTCGCGGCGATCCTCGCGATCTACAACGAGGCGATTCCGCGCCGGATCGCGACCGCCGACCTCGAGCCGCAGTCGCCCGAGGCGCGGCGCGCGTGGTTCGCGAACCGCGACCGCGCGACGCGGCCGGTGCTCGTCGCGGTCGACGGCGCCGGCGTCTGCGCGTGGGGCGCCTTCACGAACTTCAAGGACCGCAGCGCCTACGCGCCGACCGCGGAGATCTCGGTGTACGTCGCCGACCGCGCGGCGGGCCGGGGCGTCGGACGCGCGATGCTCGACGCGCTGCTTTCGCGCGCGCCCGGCTGCGGCATCGATCGCATCCTCGCGATCTGCTTCGCCCACAACGAGCCGAGCCTGCGCCTCTTCCGCTCGCGCGGCTTCACGACCTGGGGCGAGCTTCCCGACGCATGCGACATGGACGGCACGCGCCGCTCGGTCGTGATCCTCGGATTGGCGCGGTAGTTCAGCGGCGACGGAAGACCATCACGCGCTGCAGGTAGACGATCACGCCCGCGGCGGCGAAGCGCGCGCGCGCGTCGGCGGTCTGCGCCTCGTCGAGCGCGAAGCCTTCGTCGGCCATCAGCGCGATCCAGTAGGCGTTCGGCTGCTCGTTCACATGGTGCAGGCCGGGACCGACCGACGGATCGGGTTCGGCCGCGGTCATGAACACTGTGTCGCCGCCGGCGCAGAGCGTGCGCACGAGCTGCCGCGCGTGCTTCGCCTCGAGATGCTCGGCGACCTCGCAGCAGACGACGAGGTCGTACGGCCGGCCGGGGAGCTCGCTCGACGCGGTGAGGTCGAAGCGCTCGACGTCGAGGCCCTTCTCGCGCGAGCGGCGCAGCGCCGCATCGGCGATGTCGACGCCCTTCATCGCGATGCCCTCGGCGGCCATCGCCTGCATCATGTGGCCGGGGCCGCAGCCGACGTCGATCGCGCGCGCGGGCGCGAGGCGCTCGCGCACCCAGCGCGCCATCGCGCGCACGCTGTCGGCCTCGATGCGCTCGATCGACTCGAAGTAGCTCTCGCTGTAGACGCCGGTTCCGAAGAGGACGCGCGTCACCGGCACGAACCAGCGCTGGCGCTTGAACCACGCGCGGGTGCGCGGGCCGGAGGCGCGGCGGAGGAGGTCGTAGACGCGGGCGAGCATGGCGGCAGATCGGCGGATCGGTGCGGGGGTCTTGAGGCCGGGTCGCGGTTCGCGGCGCGAAGGTCCGCGAACGGTCAGGCGGAGACGACCGCGATCGCCTTCACCTCGACCGCGATCGGCGTGGGCAGGCTCGAGATTCCGAGGGTCGTCCGCGTCGGATTCGGGTTGCCGGGTCCGGCGAAGTACTCGGCGTAGACGCGGTTGTACGTGGCGAAGTCGTTCTTCATGTCGGTGAGGAACACGGTCACGTCGACGAGGTTCGCCCACGGGACGCCGGCGTCCTCCATGACCGCCTTCACGTTGTCGAAGCACGAACGGCACTGCGCCTCGATGTCCTTCGCCGCGATGCGCCCGTCGGCGCCGATCACGACGCCGGGAATCTCCTTCGATCCGCGCTTGCGCGGGCCGACGCCCGAGAGGAAGAGGAGGTTTCCCGCGCGCTTCGCGTGCGGATAGGCGCCGACCGGTTCGGGTGCGCGCTGCGAGACGACCGTGCCTTCGCCTTGGCTCATGCGAAGGAGCGTAGCACGGCGCGGACCGGGCTTGCGTCGAAGCCGACGAGCGGCAGCGGCAGCGCGATCAGCTCGTATTCGTCGGGCGCGACATGCGCGAGGCGGAGGCCTTCGAGGATCGACATTCCATGCGCGAGGAAGCGCGCGTGCGCCGGAAGGTCCTTCGATTCCTGCACGTCGACGCTCGGCGCGTCGGTGCCGACGAGCGCGACTCCGCGCGCGGCGAGCGCGTCGACGAGCGCGGGCTCGAGGCCGGCGAAGTCGCTGTTCCAACTGGTGAAGTCGGGGAAGGTCCCGGTCGCGATCAGGACGCGCGGATGGCGGATCGCGGTGAGTTCGATGCCGAGATCGGCGACGCCCACGCGCGTGCCGCCGGGCGCGCGCGCCGCGCGGGCGCGCACGACATGGCAGGGGCCGAGGTAGCGCTCGAGCGGCATCGCGTCGATCGACGGGGCGCCGGCGCCGTAGTGGTTCGCGCCGTCGGCGTGCGCGCCGAGGTGCACGGTCGCGCGCAGCGTCGAGAGCGTGACGCTCGCGCCCTTCTCGCGCTCGCAGAGGATCTCGCGCGAAAGCGGCGTGTCGCCGGGCCACACCGCGATGTCGGGCGTGATGCGCGGGGTGATGTCGATGATCGGCCGGTCGCTCATGGTCGGTATCCGGGCGTGCGGCGAAGCTCTTCCTCGACGGAATTCGTGCTCCGCCGCGCGAGGAGGAAGGGGAACAGCGCGAGGACCGCGACCACGATCGCGATGGCGATGGTCCACGCGAGTCCGTAGTGGATCTGCGGCATCGCGCCGGGCGGGCCGACGAGCCACGCGAAGCGGTCGAAGAGCGCCTGCGTCTCCGCGTCCACGCCCGTGCGCGACCACGCGTGCGCGCCGCGGGCGGTCGCGCCGCGCGCGAGCCAGCCGATCGCGAGACCGCCCTGCGCGACGGCGCCGATCGCGCCGCCGCCGCTTGCGACGAGTCCGGCCGCGAAGCCGCCGACCGCGCTTCCGAGCCAGGCGAGGGCGAATCCGCCGAACGCCGCGAAGGTGCCGAGCGAGAGCCCGCCGAAGGTGACGCCGCCGATCGAGACTCCGCCGAACGCGACGACGCCGCGCGCGATTCCGCCGAAAGCGAAGACGCCGGTCGCGATGTCGCCGATCGCGAAGTAGCCGCGCGCCCGGCCGATCGCGCTCTTCTCGTCGGGACCGAGCGCGATCGAGACGAGCGGCAGCCCGAGGACGCGCGTCTTCGACTCGTAGCGGCGCGTCGGCTTCGCGCGCATCCCGAAGCGCAGGGCCGCGCCATGCGGCGCGCGCATGAGCACCTCGACGAGCGGACGGCCGCACTCCGGGCAGCGGGCGCTGTCGACGGCGCCGGTGAGGTCGTGCCCGCATGCCGCGCACGAGGGCGGCGGCAGCACGGTGCCGGCGGGGAGGCGGCTCATGCGCCGAGGATTCCGCGTGCGAGAAGGACCGCGCCCGCGAGTGCGGTGAGCGCGATCGCGACGGTGGCGCCGGCGATCGTGCGGTCGACCGCGCGCGCGGTCGCGGCGCCGCGCGCCTTCGCCTCGCTGTAGGGGACGGTCGAGAAACTCACGAGGTCGTAGAGCGGCGTGAAGCGGTCGGGCGCGATGCGGTGAAGGAGGTGCTCGACCTTCTTCCGACGCTGCCACGCCGGACGGCCGGCGAGGTCGCGCATCTCGATGAAGTTGTACTTCGCCATGTCGGCGATCGCGTTCGCGTTGGCGACGCGCGCGCCTTCGTAGGCGCAGAGCGCCTCGCCGACCGTCGCCTTCGACGCGAGCGCGTCGACGAGCGCCTCGCAGTCCTCGAAGCTCGCGTTCGCGCCCTGCCCGTAGAACGGCACGATCGCGTGGGCCGCGTCGCCGAGCAGCGTGACCGCGCCGCGCGACCAGGGCGCGCAGCGCACCGTCACCATGCTGCCGACGGGATTGCGCTCGAAGTCCTCGGCGAGCGTCGGCATCAGCGGCACGGCGTCCGGGTACGCCTCGCGGAAGTGCGCGAGCGCCTCGGCGCCGGTGCGGATCGACGCGAAGCTCGAGCCCGCGCCGTCGTGGCGCCAGAAGAGCGTGCAGGTGAACGAGCCGTCCGGGTTCGGCAGCGCGATCATCATGCTCTCGCCGCGCGGCCAGATGTGCAGCGCGTTCGGCTCCATCGCGAAGGGCGCGTGCGGGCCGCCCGCGACCGGCGGGATGCAGAGCTCCTTGTAGCCGTGCCCGAGGAAGTCCTGGGAGTAGTCGAAGCGCTCGTTGCGCTGCATCGCGGCGCGCACCGCCGAGTAGGCGCCATCCGCGCCGACGACGAGGTCGGCGCGCGCCGTGCGCGTGGCGCCGGTCGCGTCGTGGACGAAGGTCGCGGAAGGCGCCGAGAAGTCGATCGATGCGCAGCGCTCGTCGAAGGAGACGCGCACGTTCGGCTCGGCCGCCGCCGCCTCAAGCAGGCGCAGGTTGAGCGCGCTACGCGAGACCGAGTTGATCGCGAGCTCGGGATTCGACGAGTACGGATGCAGGTGGGAAGGCCCGGAAACCGGGTGGATCATCCGCCCGCTCATGCGGATCGCGTCGCGCTGCAGCGTCGCCCAGATTCCGGCGCGCTCGAGGGCCTTGATCCCGCGCGCGCTGATCGCGAGGTTGATCGAGCGCCCCGCGACATGCCCGCGCGCGCGCGGATCGCCGCGACGCTCGACGAGCTCGACCTTCCATCCGGCGCGGGCGAGGTAGGTCGCGAGCAGGCATCCCGCGAGTCCGGCGCCGACGATGAGCACGCTGCCTGGCTTCATTCCGCCATGGTACTCCCGTACACTCCCGACATGCCTTCCGCCGGGGCCGAACGACTCTCCGCAGATCCGCGCCGGGCGATCCCCGTCCTCTTCGAGGAATTCGGACCGCGCACCTACGCGCTCGCGCACCGCATCACCGGCTCGCCGACCGAGGCCGAGGACGTGGTGCAGGAGACCTTCACGCAGGCGTTCCGCCGCTGGGAGACCTTCGAAGGCCGCGCCGACCCGGGCACGTGGCTCTATGCGATCGCCGCGCGGCTCGCCAAGCGGCGCTTCCGCAAGCGCAAGGACGGCACGAGCCGGCGCTCGCAGATGAAGAGCTTCAGCGACCTGCTGCCTTTCCGCGACGACGGCGTGATCGACATCGCGATCGACGACGCGTCGCCGCTCACGCCGATCCTGCGCGAGGAGGCGAAGGAGCTCGTGCAGCAGGCGATCCTCGAGCTGCCCGAGCCGTACCGCGTGCCGCTCGTGATGAAGGACATCGTCGAGATGCCGCTGCTCGACATCGCCGAGGCGCTCGGGCTGCGGCTCGAGACGGTGAAGACGCGCATCCACCGCGCGCGCCTCGCGCTGCGCGAGATCCTGAACCGCGAGATGCGCAAGCGCCCGGCGCCGACGCCCGAGTACGAGCGGCAGGTCTGCCTCGACCTCCTGCATGCGAAGCTGCACGCGATGGACGCGGGGCGCGGCTTCCACGTCGGGCGCGAGGTCTTCTGCGAGCGCTGCCGCTCGGTGTTCGCCGAGCTCGATCTCGGCCAGAACGCGTGCTCGGACCTCTGCATCGACAGCATGAACGCGGCGCAGCGCGGCCGCCTGCGCGAGGTGATCCGCCGGCTCGAGGCCGAGATGACGCCTGGCTCGCGGAACTGAGCGAAAGGCGCGGCCGGGACGCGCTACGCTGCGCGTCCGATGTCCGCGCTGACCGCCGCCGATCTCTCCCACGACCGCGACTTCGCCCGCTCGCTCGACGCGCAGGACGCGCTCGCACCGATGCGCGCGCGCTTCGCGCTGCCGCTGCGGCGGCCCAACGACATCTACTTCGTCGGCAATTCCCTCGGTCCGATGCCGCTCGCGGCGCGGCGCCTCGTCGAAGAGGAGCTCGACGACTGGTCGACGCTCGGCGTCGCCGGGCATCTCGGCTCGCGGCGGCCGTGGTACTCGTACCACGAGCAGCTGCGCGGTCCGCTCGCGCGGCTCGTCGGTGCGCGCGAGCACGAGGTGGTCGCGATGGGCTCGCTCACCGAGAACATCCACCGGATGCTGACGACCTTCTATCGGCCTGCGGGCCGGCGCACGAAGCTCCTCATCGAGAAGGGCGCGTTCCCGAGCGACACCTACGCGGTGATGACGCATGTCGCCGCGCGCGGGCTCGACGCCGACGCCGAGGTCGTCGAGATCGCGCCGCGCGCGGGCGAGTGGACGCTGCGCGAGGAGGATGTCGAGGCGACCGTCGCGCGGCTCGGCGACGCGCTCGCGCTCGCGCTGCTGCCGGGCGTCCAGTACCGCACCGGGCAGGCGTTCGACATGCCGCGCCTCACGCGCGCGGTGCACGCGGTCGGCGCGCGCTGCGGCTGGGATCTCGCGCACGCGGCCGGCAACCTCGCGCTCTCGCTGCACGATTCCGGCGCCGATTTCGCCGTGTGGTGCTCGTACAAGTACCTCAACTCGGGCCCCGGGGCCGTCGCCGGCGCGTTCATCCACGAGCGGCACGTGCAGGATCTCTCGCTGCCGCGTCACGGCGGCTGGTGGGGGAACAATCCGTCGACGCGCTTCCGCATGGAGCCGCGCTTCGTGCCGGTCGCGCACGCGGACGCGTGGAGCCTGTCGAATCCGCCGATCCTCGCGGTCGCGCCGCTCGTCGCGAGCCTCGCCGAGTTCGACGCCGCCGGCATCGCGAACCTGCGCGCGAAGAGCGTGCGCATGACCGCGCTGCTCGAGTTCCGCCTGCGCGGAATCGACGGCCTCGAGATCATCACGCCGACGCCGTCGCATGCGCGCGGCGCGCAGCTGTCGCTCCTGATCGCGCGCGACGCGAAGGCGCGCTACGAGGCGTTCAAGGCCGCCGGCCTCGCCTGCGACTACCGCGAGTCCGGACGCGGCGTCGACGGCGAGGGCATCGTGCGCCTCGCGCCCGCGCCGCTCTTCAACACCTTCGACGAGGTGTGGCGCGCGGCCGAGATCGTGCGCGCGGCGATTGGGCGCTGAGCGCCGCGGTCACCAATCGAGCACGCCCCAGTTGCCGAGCAGGATCGAGAGATCGCCGCCCGACACGACGCCGTTGCCGTCGAGGTCGCCGACCGGCGGCGACGGGAAGCCCCAGAAGCTGAGGAGCACCGCGAGATCGGCGGCGTTGATGTCGCCGCTCAGGTCGAGGTCGCCCGCTGCGAACTCGCAGTGGTCGGGGACGCCGTTCCCGTTCTTGTCCTCGCTGCCGTCGTCGATCTCGCAGCGGTCGAGAAGGCCGTCGCCGTCGCAGTCGGCTTCCGTGCCGCCCGAGATCTCGCAGGTGTCGAGCGATCCGTCCGCGTCGCAGTCGAGCGCGGGATCCGCGGCGATCTCGCAGGCGTCGGGAAGTCCGTCGTCGTCGCAGTCGGTCGCGAGTCCCTGCGCGATCTCGTAGGCGTCGGGGATCCCGTCGCCATCGCAGTCGGGCTTGCAGTCGTCCGGCACGCCGTTGCCGTCGATGTCGCTCGAAGCGCCTGAAGCGATGTCGCACGAGTCCGGGATGCCGTTCACATTGCAGTCGGCGGCGTCGCCGCCCGCGATGTCGCAGGTATCGGGAAGGCCGTTTCCATTGCAGTCCTGCTCGGCGCCCGCAGCGAGTTCGTCGGCGTCGCACGCGCCGTCGCCGTCGCAGTCGGTCGAGAGCAGGTTGCCGCCGCCGTCGACAAAGGAGCCGTCGATGTTGTCGGGCGCGTTGATGCAGAGACGAGCGTCCTGCACAGTGACCGCTGAGGCGGGCTCCGTCGCGATGAACACGCCTCCGCCAGCGCTCGCCGCGTTGCGCTCGAGGACGCAGCCGTCGACGAGCACGATCGCGCCGCGCACGAAGGCGCCACCGCCTTCGCCAGACGCCGTGTTGTCGACGATCGCGCAGTCACGCAGCACGACCGACGCGTTCTCGATGCGGATTCCGGCGCCCTGCGCCGCCGCGCCGCCGCGCAGGGTGAAGCCCTCGATCAGCACGGCGTCGGGACCGGTGTCCGAGATCGCGACGCAACGGCCCGAGCCGTTCGCGTCGATCGCGGTCGTGGCCGCGCCGCCGAGCGAGCGGATCGTGAGCGCATGACCGGTCAGCGTGAAGGGTGCCCATTCGCCGGCACCGACGAGGATCGTCGATCCGGCCGGCAGCACGTTGATCGCGTCCTGGATCTCGGGGTAGCCGGAGCCTCCGACGATCGGTTCGCAGTCGTCGATGACGCCATTGCCGTCGAGATCGGTCGATGCGCCGCTCGCGAGCTGGCAGGCGTCGGGCACGCCGTTCCCGTCGCAGTCGGCCGCACCCGAGGCGACCTCGCACGAGTCGGGCACACCGTCGCCGTCGCAGTCGCCCGCGTCGCCGGAAGCGATCTCGCAGGAGTCGAGGATTCCGTCATCGTCGCAGTCGCCCGCGGTGCCGGAAGCGATCTCGCATCCGTCGAGGATTTCGTTGCCGTTGCAGTCGCGCCCGCGCCGGTAGGCGAACACGGAGATCTCGAGAATCAAACGAGATCGGGTGAATCGATTCCGGTCGTCCCATGCACCGTCGACCAGCATCACGCCCTTGCTGTACAGCCCCTCGGTCTGGCCGTCGCCATCGGGATTCCCGGGCGCCCACGCGGTGAAGCTCCATGGTTCGCCGGTCACCCAGGCCCATGCGTTCTGAGGCGAGGTCGCGTCCAGCTGCGATGCACCGATCCAGGCGTCGGTGGTGGTGAAGGCATTCGAGACCAGTGCGTGTTCACCTGCGGTCGTGAGCGTGGCGAGATGTCCTTCCAGTCCACTCGCCAGATCGACGGCGGCTTGGAACTCGACCTCGGAATCGACGAGGACGTATCGCGTCGCAGTCGCCGGGTCGAAAACGCTTGGACCCGAGAGCAGGGCGGCTTCGTCATGGTCGCAGTAGCCGTCGCCATCGCAGTCGCCGGAGAACCAGTTGCCGCCGAGATCCTGGTACGACCCGCCGATCGCTTGCACGTCGTTGATGCAGAAACCTGTATCGGAGAGAACGCCTCCGCCGCCGTACGCGATGATGTTTCCATCGCTCGCGACCCCGTTGTACTGGAAGGTGGAGGAGAGCACCTCGAGCGGGCAGCCTGCGAGGATGCAGGAGCTGGAGCCATTGGTAAAGTTGACCGAAAAGGCGGTTCGGTCGATCGAGAGGGTGCCCGTCGCTGTGGTGGCGATCGCACCGCCTCCGATGCCGCCGTCCGCGTTGTTTCCGTTGAGGCTTGACGTCTCAATGACTGCGGTCGACGAGTCAAGCCACACGGCGCCTCCGGCGCTCGCGTAGTTTCCCGAGAGCACGGAGTCGACGATCCTCAGGCTTGCGTCGATCGCGGCAACTGCTCCGCCAAGCGAGGCGCGGC
>Ga0315906_10005565_pt1 | contig 15818 bp, 13 predicted proteins | sample LakEriMetagenome_4_FD_203526 | JGI IMG/M metagenome (GOLD analysis project Ga0315906, IMG submission 203526) | Freshwater fungal communities from buoy surface, Lake Erie, Ohio, United States - Buoy 2 MA122 | ecosystem: Environmental > Aquatic > Freshwater > Lake > Lake biofilm | place: USA...
CTGCAGTTAGAGCTGCTTGGTTCCCCACCTGACTCGGTTGGCCGCTTTACCATGCGGGAAGGCCCGTCGAGGGCTATTGTAAGACACCCTTAGAATCTCAACATGTCTTATCTCGTTCTGGCTCGCAAATACCGTCCTCGCAACTTCACTGAAATGGTGGGGCAGGAGCATGTTGTGCAAGCCCTGACCAATGCCCTGGTGCAACAAAGGTTGCACCATGCGTATTTGTTCACAGGCACACGAGGTGTTGGCAAAACCACTGTCTCTCGCATTTTGGCCAAATCACTTAATTGCCAGGGGGCCGATGGTCAAGGCGGCATCACGGCAGAGCCCTGCGGTGTTTGCCAAGCATGCAAGGACATTGATTCAGGACGGTTTGTCGATTACACAGAATTAGACGCAGCCTCCAATCGTGGTGTTGATGAGGTGCAAAGTTTGCTAGAGCAGGCGGTTTACAAACCTGTTCAAGGCCGTTTCAAAGTCTTCATGATTGACGAGGTTCACATGTTGACCAACACGGCATTCAATGCCATGTTGAAGACCTTGGAAGAGCCGCCCGAGTACCTCAAGTTTGTCTTGGCCACCACCGACCCGCAAAAAGTGCCAGTGACCGTTTTGTCGCGTTGTTTGCAATTTAATTTGCGACCCATGGCGCCTGAAACGGTCTTTGAACATTTGACGCAGGTCTTGGCGCAAGAAAATTTGCCTGCAGAGCCGATGGCTCTCAAGTTGCTATCTCGCGCAGCCAGGGGCTCCATGCGGGATGCGTTGAGCCTCACCGATCAAGCCATTGCATTTGGCAGTGGGCAGTTGCAAGAAGCAACCGTGCGTTTGATGTTAGGCAGTGTGGATCGAAGCCATGTGATGGGCCTGATCGATGCGCTGGCAAGAGCCGATGGCGCAAGCGTGGTCGCCATTTCAGAGGGCTTGCGTCTGAATGGTTTGTCAGCAGCTTCAGCCTTGGAAGACATGTCGGTGGTTTTGCAACGCATGGCAGTTTTGCAAGCCGTGCCAAGTGCCGCTGCCGAATCAGACGATCCTGACCATCAAGAAATGTTGCGTTTGTCTCAGGCCATGCCTGCCGATGAAACGCAATTGCTCTACAGCTTGTGTTTGCACGGCCGAACAGAATTGGGGTTGGCTCCTGATGAGTATGCTGCGCTCACCATGGTTTTGCTGAGGTTGTTGGCTTTCAAACCTCAAGCGCCAAAAGTACAACAAGCCTTGGCGCCTGTGGCTCAAAAAAAAACTTTAACGACAGCACCCCTTAGCCCCATTGAAGCGCCGGCAGCGTCTAATGAAATGTCGGGAACGCCGTTAGCACCTGCGTTGCCAAGTGCTACACCGGTCCAGATTCGCAATTTGCCTATTCGTGAAGCCACCGAACCCTCAGAAAGAACAACACCCAAGGTGTTGCTCATGACAGAAGAGGGACATTTTTGGGCGCAAACAGTTCGTCAGTTGGTCGCCAATGAGGCTGTGACCGCCTTGGTGCGTGAGTTGGCATTGCAATCCCAATTGATTGCCCGCGACACCGATCAATGGCATTTGAGAATTGAAAGCGAATCTTTGAATCAAGGTACTGCATGTGAACGACTTCAAGCAGCCTTGAATGCCCAGGGATTTGCCGTTAAGTTGGTGGTCGAAATTGGCAAGGTGACCGACTCACCCGCACAACGCAATGCCGCTGCGCTGGCGGAAAAGCAAAATGCAGCAGAAAATTTAATTCAATCTGATCCATTGGTTCAAGACATGATTCAAAATTTTGGCGCCAAAATAGTGCCAGGCACAATCAGGCTTATCTCCTAAATTTCACTGAAGGAAAATTGATGTTCAACAAAGGTCAACTCGCAGGCTTGATGAAGCAAGCACAGGCCATGCAAGACAACTTGAAAAAAGCACAAGATGAATTGGCTTTTGTCGAAGTGGAAGGCTCCTCTGGCAGTGGCATGGTCAAAGTATTGATGACTTGCAAGCATGCGGTCAAGCGCGTCACAATCGATCCCTCATTGTTGGCGGACGACAAGGACATGCTGGAAGATTTGGTGGCCGCAGCTTTCAATGATGCTGTGCGTCTAGCTGAGGAAGTTTCGCAACAGAAAATGGGCAAACTGACCGCTGGCTTGCCGCCAGGCATGAAGCTGCCCTTTTAAGGGGTCTCAACGCCATGCAAAAATCCAACGCCCACGCTTTAGATGCGTTGATACAAGCGCTGCGGGTTTTGCCAGGGGTGGGTGCAAAGTCTGCATCTCGCATGGCGTTTCACCTCATGCAGCATGAGCGATCCGCTGCAATTGTGCTGGCCAAAGCACTAGAGCATGCCTGTGCCAATGTTCATCATTGCGCAACCTGTCACACCTTGACGGAGTCCGACGTGTGCAGCATGTGCGCCGACCCAGAGCGTGACCGTTCGCAATTGTGTGTTGTGGAAACGCCCGCCGACCAAGCAGCAATCGAGCGCACTTCGACATTCAAAGGGCTGTACTTCGTTCTCATGGGAAAACTGAGCCCTCTAGATGGTTTGGGTCCTAAGGATTTGGGCTTTGCCAAGTTGTCAGAGCGTTGCAACGATGGTTTGGTACAAGAAGTCATTCTGGCCACCAATTTCACCGGCGAAGGCGAGGCGACAGCCCATGTCATTGCGGAAATGTTGAAAAAACGGGGTTTGCGCGTTACACGCTTGGCCAGGGGCGTACCGGCTGGCAGTGAGTTGGAATATGTCGATTTGGGCACCATCGCCCATGCATTGGTCGATCGTCGCTAAACACCAAACTTGATCACTGCTTTTTCATTGGTGTTCAACATTACGTAATTACCCGCTTGGGATGTTTCCCAATGTGCTGATATCGATACCTTTGTATGCTGAAGCCATCTTTCATGGCTGCAAAATAAAGGGTCTTGGCGTGGTGGAGCGGTTGCGACGGCGTGAGTTTTCAGCAATGGGCGTGGGCGTGGCCATGGCCAGCGCTTGGCTGTCGCCAAATTTGTCAAATGCCGCCTCATCCCCTCAAAAGGTTACCATTGCATTGGCTGCCAAAAGCAGCCTTTATCACTTGCCCTTGGTCTTGGCAGATCAGCTTGGCATGTTCAAAACTGAAAATTTGCAAATTGATTGGCTCGAATGTGATTCAGGCCTTCAAGCTGTGCAGGCGGCCCTCAATGGACAAGCCGATGTGATTTCGGGTGCGTTTGAACATGCCCTTGATTTGCAGGCCCGGGGCTTGAATTACCGGGCTTTTGTATTGCAAGGTCGAACGCCCCAAATGAGCGTCGGCCTGGTCACTCGCAAGGCCATTGCCATGAAGTCATTGACCGATTTGAAATCTGTGCGCTTGGGTATTTCTTCCTTGGGTTCTGCGACGCATTGGCTGGCACAGCACTGGATTTACAAGTCCAATTTGTCCGCCGACAATTTTCAGTTTGTGGAACTTGGCGCCAATACATCCAACGTCATGGAAGCCATCAGATCAAGCTCAGTAGACGCGCTGTGTTATGTCGATCCCATCATGCATTACTTGGAGCAAAAAAATGATTTGCGGCTTTTGACAGACACCCGATCATTTCTCAGTTCGCAAAGGATGTTTGGCGGATCAATGCTCTCAGCATGTTTGATTGGCAAAGCAGAGTTTTTGCAAAAACGCGCAGATGTCGGGCTCATTTTGACACTGGGTGTGGTGCGAGCGCTTCAATGGCTCAAAACAGCCGGGCCCTCCGATATTCTCAAATTGGTGCCTTCGGTCAACTGGATGGGCGATCGTGCCATCTATTTAGGCGCCTTGGACAAGGTGCGTGACAGCTACAGCTTGGACGGCGTGTTTTCTGCGGATGCCTTGCAAAATACATGGCGAGTGAGAGCCAGTAGGGTGACAAACGATCGTGCCAATTGGACCACCTTGGGGCAATCCTTTACCAACGAATTTGCTTTGATTGCCAAGCGCAAATTCAGCGCATAAGGGTCTAGTTTTTAGCGTTGGATTTTTCTTTGGACTTTAAAGTGCTCGCGGACGCTGCGGGTACTTTGGTGCCCTGTTTGGTGGCTGGCTTGGTGCCTTGCTTGGTACCTTGTTTGTTGGTTGCTTTCTTAGTGGTCTGTTTGCTACCTCGAGAGCTGGCTGTGGTGGGGACCAAAATAGCAATCGATTGTCCGGGTTTGAGGGCCACAGGCATTTTGAGTTTGTTCCAAGCCGCAATGCTGGTAGGCGTTACATCATGTCTGCTGGCCAGTGTTGCCAGTGTGTCTCCCTTTTGAACTTTCACCATAATTCGGCGCAATACAATTTCAGGCGCAAAGGCAATTTGAGCGTTATCTGCCAAATGCTCTGTGACATCTGCGTCAAGAGCGCCTTGCCTTGAAACCAACAAGGTCGAACCCTGCTTCACTTGCATGCCTTTGGGAATTTGGTTGATTGCTCGCAATTCGTTCTCTGGCATGTTGACCAGCTTGCTGGCCTCAGAAACTTTCATGGTTTTTGGCACGGGCCAAGCCGTCCAACTTGCCAGAGGTTTTTGCGCATGTTCTTCCAATCTGCGTTGGAAACGATCGGCATTGTCCCAGGGGAGCAAAATTTCAGGCGTGCCTGCAGCCAATATCACCGGTCTGCTCATGGAAGGGTTTAGTGCTTTGAAGTCATCGATGGTCACACCTGCAAAGTTGGCAGCCAGCTTGACATCGATGTCACGCGTGATGTTCACAGATTTAAAGTAGGGGTGGTTTTGAATCAGGGGCAGACGGGCGTTGAAATTTTGCGGTTGGGCAATGATATTTTTAACTGCTTGCAATTTGGGCACGTAGTAGCGTGTCTCGTTGGGCATTTTCAGATCGGTGTAGCTCACACCCAAGCCCGCGGCTTTGTTCTTTGCAATAGCGCGCCCAACGCTGCCTTCGCCCCAGTTGTAAGCCGCCAAAGCCAAATGCCAATCACCAAACATGTTGTAGAGTTTTTGCAGGTAATCCAGCGCAGCGCGGGTTGACTCAATCACGCCGCGCCGCTCGTCTCTAAAAACGTTTTGTTTCAAATCGAAGTATTTCCCCGTTGCTGGCATGAATTGCCACATGCCAGCAGCCTTGGCAGAGGAGACGGCTTCGGGGTTGAAGGCCGATTCAATGAAAGGCAACAGAGCCAACTCGGTGGGCATGTTTCTGCGCTCGAGTTCTTCAACAATGTGAAACAAATACCTTCGCGAGCGCTCGGTCATCCGAACCATGTAGTCAGGTCTTGCGGCATACCAATCTTCACGATCTTTCACCAAATCTGTTTCCAAATCAGGCATGGCAAAGCCTTGGCGTATTCGAACCCAGATGTCTGCGGGTGGTTCTGTACTCATCTCCATTTTGGGCTGAGCCACAACCGGCTTGGCAACTAGATTGGCTTTCGAGGCATCGGCTGAATTGACATTGGCCGTTGTCGCAGGGGCTGAGGAGTCCGGCGTTGAAGGGCTTGCTAGCACAGGAGGCTCTGTGGCAATTGCCGCTGATTTCTCGTTTGTCGGGATCATTGACCCCAAATTGGCGCATCCTGCAACCAACAAGGCAAGGCACAGGCTGAGGGGAAATTTCAGAGTGTTGGCCAATGGAGAGTGGTTCATTTGTATTCGTTTTTCCAGATTCGCAATTGTGCAAAAATTTCAGCTTCGTTGTCAGTGCCTCGGGGCGCCATTTTTTTGACGGCATTGATCACTGACGGCTTGCGCGTTCGCAGAAAAGGGTTGATTTGCAACTCATTGCCTAGTTCGGCGGGCAATGTTGGCAAGTTTTGAGACCTGAGTTGTTGGCACTTGCTGATGTAGTCTTTTAAGACGAGGTTGTCAGGCTCTACGGCATTGGCAAATTTCAAATTGCTCAATGTGTATTCATGTGCACAGCAGACACGTGTTGAGCTGGGCAGCGCAGCCAGCTTGTCCATTGACTGCAGCATTTGTGCGGCGGTGCCCTCGAACAAACGGCCGCAGCCACCCGAGAAAAGGGTGTCGCCACAAAAAAGCAGGGGAGTTTGATCGGCAGGCTCTGCATAATAGGCAACGTGCCCAGCCGTGTGACCTGGAACATCGATGGTGCGAAAGTTCAAGCCTTGCCAGCTCAATTCGCTGCCCTGTGCCATGGCCTGATATTCAAAACCCAGTTTTTCGTTGGCGGGTCCATAGACCTTGGCACCCCATTCGCGTTGAAGGGCGCTTACACCGCCAGTGTGATCGCCATGGTGATGCGTGACTAAAATGCAGTCGAGCCGGTGGTTGTTCTCTTTCAACCAGTGGCTGACAGGCGTCGATTCACCTGGATCGACAACCAAGGCCAAGCCTTGGTGTTGCAATAGCCAAATGTAATTGTCGGAGAATGCAGGTAGCGGTAAAAGGTTCATGAATCCTCCTATTATAGAAACCAACTCTGTGGCGCAAAACTGGCGTCAATGGCTCACCACGCCTGCGGGTTCTTTTTTGTTGAACTGGGAGCAGTCCCAATTGGATGAATTGGTGTCCGATATCTTTGGTTATCACGCGCTTCAGTTGGGCATGCCGGAGCTCAATGGCCTTAAGACCAATCGCATGCCGCACCAATGGCTTGCTCTTTCTGAGACCGAGGACGTTCCAGAGACGCTCAATTATCAATTTGCCGCACACAGCATTGCGCTGCCATTTCAAGCGGACAGCATGGACTTGCTGGTGATGCCCCACAGCCTCGAGTTGAGCTTGGATGCTCATGCCAGCTTGAGGGAAGCCGAGCGCGTCTTGATGCCCGAAGGGCATCTGATCATGACGGGTTTGAACCCTGCCAGTCTTTGGGGTTGGCGTCACAAGCGTTCTCAGTGGTACCAGCGCTGGGGGTTTGAAGGATTGACTGCGCCACCCTGCGAAGAGCTCATTGGCTATTGGCGATTGCGGGATTGGCTTCGATTGTTGGGTTTTGAAGTCAAAGTCAGTCGGTTTGGCTGTTGGCGCCCCGCACTTGAGAAGTCCAAATGGTTTGACCGCTGGTCGTTCATGGACAAATTGGGCGCTCAATGGTGGCCTATTTTGGGCGGCGCTTATGTCATTGTGGCCGTTAAAAAGGTCCAAGGCGGTCGCATTTTGGGGGCGACCTGGAAGCACCGTGTGCCTCATGGCAAGACTGCCGTGACACTGGCCCGACGCCAAAATCAAATTCAAGGGGACTCAGTCGCCCAAAGAAAGAGCCCAATTGAACCACGTTGAAATTCACACCGATGGCGCCTGTAAGGGCAATCCGGGACCAGGAGGGTGGGGTGCATTGCTGCGTTCAGCTGAGCATGTCAGAGAAATTTGTGGGGGCGAGCTAGATACCACCAACAACCGAATGGAGCTCACAGCGGTGATTGAGGCCTTGCTCGCATTGAAGCGTCCCTGCAAGGTCACTTTGTATTTGGACAGTGAGTATGTTCGCAAAGGAATCACGGAGTGGATTCATGGCTGGAAAGCCAGGGGCTGGCGAACCGCCTCAAAACAAGCTGTTAAGAATGCCGACCTTTGGCAAAAATTAGACCATTTGGTTGCAAATTCTGGCCATCAAATTGAATGGCGGTGGGTCAAAGGCCATGCGGGTGACCCAGGCAACGAGAGAGCCGATGCACTTGCAAACAAAGGGGTGGATCAGGCCCTAGGTAGGGCTTAACGCCAAACAATTTATCGGGGTGTACTTGCTTTTGTAAAGTTAATGTAAGCTAAGAGTTTTTGTCATAAGTCCTGAGGTTTTTGCCACTACATAAGATTCTCAACAACTGTTACATTTCCAAGCTGTTTTGGGTACTGTTCGGAATCATTGATGTCATTCAAAAAACCTTATCTTGCAATTGCGGTCCTTGGTCTGGTGGCTGCTTCAGGCGCTGCTTGGTGGCTACAAAATAAACCCGTATCTACAAGTGCAGAGGTTTCAGCAAAAGCTGGAAATACTCCAAATAGCCCTACCCAAGGCGCAGGTTCAGGGGCTCCTGCCACCTCGGCCCCTGGCCCTGGCGGCCCGGGCGGTCCTCAGAGGCCAGCGGCCGTAGAGGTTGCCAAAGTGGAATCGGCCTTGTTGGTTGATGAGACCCAATCTGTTGGCAGCTTGCGTTCATTTCAAGGTGTGATGTTGCGTCCTGAAGTGGGAGGGCGTGTCAGTCAGGTCTTGTTCAAGGATGGTCAAAAAGTGAAAAAAGGGCAGGTGTTGGTCCAGTTTGACGATCAATTGCCAGCTGCTCAAGTAGCTCAGGCCAAAGCTGAGTTGTCCATTGCCCAAGCCAACCACACTCGCAATCAAGAACTGGTTGCCCAAAATTTCATCAGCAAACGCTCACTGGACGAGTCGGACGCAGCACTTCAGGTGTCACAGGCCAAATTGGCCTTGGCCCAAGCCACCTTGCAGCGTCTGAAAGTATTGGCTCCGTTTGATGGCACCGCAGGTTTGCGTCAAATTAACGTGGGTGATTATTTGAAAGACGGCACCGACATGGTCAATGTGGAAGACATTGAAGCAGTCTTGTTGGATTTCCGTTTGCCCGAACGCTTCCAAAACAAAATCAAGCCAGGTCAAAAAGCACAAGTGACTCTGGATGCGGTACCAGGTCGCAAATTCACGGCCACCATCCAAGCCATTGACCCTCTGATTGATGCCAATGGTCGCTCTGTAGGCGTGCGCGGCTGCATTGACAATCGGCAAATGCAATTGCGGCCTGGCATGTTCGCCAGAGTGAATGCGGTGTTTGGTGAGCGGGCTGATGCACTGGTCATTCCTGAAGAAGCCATCGTGCCACAGGGCGGCCGCTCAACCGTCATTCGAATTGTGCCTGGTGCCAACAAAGATGAGCTCGTCTCTGAAAGAGTGACTGTCAAAATTGGGATTCGCCAGCCTGGCAAAGTTGAAGTCCTCGAGGGTTTGTCCATCGGTGATTCCGTGGTTGTCGCCGGACAGCAGCGCTTGCAAAGAGATGGCAGCATCGTTCGCGTGGTTGACACTTCAAAAGCTCAGGGTGGCCCTGCCGGCGGACCGCCTGGAGGTAAGCCAGGAGGCGCACCCAATGCAGCACCCAATGTAGCACCTAATGCAACCAAGCCTGCTGACAAAGCAGCGCCTCAAGGAGGCGCTAGAGCCGCACAAGGCAAAGGACCTCAGGCGCAAGCACCTGCAGGTGAGAATCCATGTACGCGAGGTATGAATGCAGCTCGCTGAAACATCCATACGGCGGCCCGTTTTTGCCACCGTTCTGTCCTTGCTGATTCTCCTGATCGGCTCGGTCAGCTTCAACAGTCTTTCGCTTCGCGAATATCCGAAAATTGATGAACCTACTGTGACCGTCAGTGTCAGATACCCTGGCGCGTCTGCAGAGGTTATAGAGTCTCAGGTGACCAAACCCTTGGAAGACTCCATTGCGGGCATCGATGCTGTCGATGTCATCACTTCCATCAGCCGTGCCGATCAGTCCCAAATCACCGTCAAGTTTCGGTTGGAAAAAGATGCCGACACGGCTGCTGCTGAGGTGCGCGATCGAACTTCCCGAATTCGCGGCCGTTTGCCGCAAGCCATTGAAGAACCTGTCATTGCCAAAGTGGAGGCTGACGCCTTTCCCGTCATTTGGTTGGCCTTCTCCAGCGAAACCTTAACGCCGCTGCAAATCAATGATTTGATCAATCGGGTGGTGAAGCCCCGACTTCAAACAGTGACAGGTGTGGCAGATGTTCGAATTTTTGGCGAACGCAAATATGCCATGCGCGTTTGGCTGGATGCTGAACGCATGGCGGCATACAGGCTCACGTCTCAGGATGTTGAGGACGCAATTCGACGCAGCAATTTGGAATTGCCTGCAGGTCGCATTGAATCGCAGCTGCGAGAGTTCAGCGTGACCTCTCAAACTGACCTGATCAGGCCCGGACAGTTTGGTGACATCACCATTCGCAATGTGAATGGATTCCCTATCAAGATTCGCGATGTTGCCAAAGTAGAAGAGGGCACAGCCGATGATCGAAGCCGCGTGCGTTTGAATGGCATACCTTCTATCTCGGCAGGCGTGATCCGCCAAGCCACTGCCAATCCCTTGGAATTGTCCAAAGGTGTTCGGGAAATGATGCCACGCTTGCAACAAGATTTGCCGGCCGATTTGACCATCAATGTGGCCAACGACAACTCTGTTTTTATCGACAGGTCCATCAATAGCGTGTTTAAAACCATTGCTGAAGCAGTCGTTTTGGTTGCTTTGGTGATCTTTGTTTTCTTGCGAACTTTCCGCGCCTCCATCATCCCCATCATCACCATTCCTGTGAGCTTGATCGGCACCTTTGCCATGATGGCGTTGGCAGGTTTCACCATCAACACACTGACCTTGTTGGCGCTGGTGTTGGCCATCGGTTTGGTGGTGGACGATGCCATTGTGATGTTAGAAAACATTTATCGGCACATCGAAGAAGGCATGGATCCTTTCTCGGCATCTATCAAGGGGGCCAAGGAAATTGGCTTTGCCATTGTGGCCATGTCACTCACGCTGGTTGCTGTTTTTGCGCCTCTGGCGTTCACCCCGGGAAGAACAGGCAAGCTGTTCAGTGAATTTGCGTTGGCGCTGGCTGGTGCTGTGTTGGTATCGGGCTTTGTGGCTTTGACTTTGTCTCCCATGATGAGTTCCTTGTTGCTCAAACACAATCCCAATCCAAACCGTTTCGACCGTTTTATGGAGACCCTGCTAAATGGTTTGTCCAATGGGTACGAGAAACTATTGCGATTTATCCTTAGAAAAGCCCGATGGGTGGTGGTATTGATCATGGTATCTTGTGGTGTTGGCATTGCGATGGTGTATCCCACCATGAAGCAAGAGCTGTCACCCTTAGAAGACCGTGGCACCATCTTGGCCACTGTGACGGCCCCCGATGGCTCAACTTTGGACTTCACCGACAAATACGCCAAAATGTTAGAGAGGATTGGCAGCGCTTACCCTGAATTTGACAGAATCTTTGCCAATCTGGGCAATCCCACCGTGGCCCAAGGCAGCGTCATATACCGCGCGGTCGATTGGGATGAACGCAAGCGAACCACGCTTGAAATTGCGCGTGAGATGCAGGGCAAATTCAGTGGCATCCCGGGCGTCAATGCGTTTCCCATTACACCGCCATCACTGGGACAAGGCTTCAGGGAGCGTCCAGTCAATTTCGTGATTCAAACGTCTGACAGCTATCAAAATTTGAATGCTGTCACGCGTCAAATGCTGGATGAGATTGCCAAAAACCCTGGCTTCATTGCCCCCGATGTTGATTTGCGATTGAACAAGCCCGAACTGCGCATCGATATCGATCGAATCAAGGCCGCAGAGTTGGGTGTCAGTGTGGATGTGGTGGCCAGGGCCGTCGAAACCATGCTGGGCGGTCGCAATGTGACACGTTATAAGCGTGATGCTGAACAATACGATGTCATTGTTCAAACTCAGGCAACAGGGCGCAATACGCCTGAAGACATTGATAACATTTACGTTCGCGGTCGCAACGACACCGTGATCCCTCTGAGTGCTTTGGTCAAAGTGCGCGAGAGCGTTTCACCGCGCGAATTGAACCACTTTGGACAGCGCCGTTCCGTGACCATCACAGCCAACTTGGCGCCCGACTACGCTCTGGGTGAAGCCTTGAACTTTTTAGACAAAACTGCCGCGGGCATTCTCAAGACGGGCTACACCACGGAACTCAATGGCACCTCGCGTGAATTTAGAAATTCTCAGGGTGCGTTGGTGATCGTTTTTGTGTTGGCTTTGTTCTTTATCTTTTTGGTGCTGGCCGCTCAATTTGAAAGCTTCATTGACCCCTTGGTGATCATGTTGTCGGTTCCTTTGTCGATGTTTGGAGCCCTCATCACATTGAAACTGACGGGCGGAACACTCAACGTCTACTCGCAAATTGGTTTAATTACCTTGGTTGGCTTGATTACGAAACATGGTATTTTGATTGTTGAATTTACCAATCAATTGCGAGAGCAAGGTATGGATACATTCGAAGCCATTGTGAAAGCTTCCAGCCAACGCTTGCGTCCTATTTTGATGACCACCGGCGCCATGGTGCTGGGTGCATTGCCATTGGCCTTGGCCACAGGTGCAGGCGCAGAGAGTCGCATTCAAATTGGTTGGGTGATTGTGGGTGGCATGAGTTTTGGAACCTTGCTGACAGTCTTTGTGGTGCCCACCATGTACTCTTTGTTTGCACGCAAAAAGGTCCCTGGTCCTAACAAAAACGATGTGGCAGATGGGCCTGCAGAGTCAGTACACGCAAATTGACTCTTTTACAGCTTCAAAAAAATAGCGCCCCAGGGCGCTATTTTTTTGAGGTGCTACTTAAAGCATCAGAACGTCAACCCAATCACCCACTTGCGCGGTGCCTTGTTGATGAGACAAAACAATCAGTGCGTTGGCCTGCACCATGGAACTCAAAACACCAGAGCCTTGATTGCCAGTGGTCACCACTTCAAGTTCACCATTGGCATTGCGCGACACAAGGCCTCTTTGGTATTCGGTTCGGCCTGGTTTTTTTCTCAATACTTCCAGCGTTTTAGCTCTCATCATTGGTGCAGGGCTGGCGCTGCTGCCCATCATCTTCATCAAGGCTGGTTTGACGAAGGCTAAAAATGTGACCATCACGGCCACTGGGTTACCAGGTAGGCCAAATAAAATAGCCGACCGATTTCCTTTTTGAATGCGCCCGACCGCCATGGGGCGGCCAGGGCGCATGGCAATTTTCCAAAACACCACGTCACCCAATTTTTTCATCATGGCCTTGGTGAAGTCGGCTTCTCCTACACTCACGCCGCCGCTGGTGATGATGGCGTCGGCTTGTTCGGCAGCTTGATTGAATGCTTGTTCCAGCAAGAGGGGGTCGTCTTTGACCACACCCATGTCGACCATCTCGCAACCCAGTGATTGCAACATGCCATGCACGGTATACCGATTGCTGTCGTAGACAGCGCCTTCTCTGGGAGACTCACCCAAACTTAAAATTTCATCGCCCGTAGAGAAGTAGGCTACGCGCAAGCGTCTGACCACCGACACCCTTGGAACGCCTAAGCTCGCTAGCAGTCCGGCAGCCGCAGGGGTAATCAAGGCACCCTTGTGGAGAGCCGCTTTGCCTTGCATGATGTCCTCACCGCACAATCTGCGGTTGTCGCCAACTTGAAGCAGGCCAGCTGGTATTTCAATTTCATTTTCGGCGCTCATCTTGCAAAGCTCTTGGGGTACCACGGTGTTCAAGCCTTGAGGCATGATGGCGCCCGTCATGATCTTCACGCATTCGCCTTCTTGGACCTGACCTTGCCAGGCTTTGCCGGCCAAAGCGGTACCAACCACTTTGAGTGACAGGGCTTGCGCCTTGTTCAGTGCAGAGCCATGAAAGGCGTATCCGTCCATGGCAGAGTTGTCATGTGGCGGCACATTGATCGGGCTAATCACGTCTTGCGATGTCATTCTGCCAAGTGCTGAGAAGATATCAACTGATTCTGAGTCTTGAACGGGCGCCACCAATTGGTCCAAAAACTTCAAGACTTCGCTGGCTGGCAGCGCTTGAGGGTCATACGCTTCTAGTTTGGCCGCAATGTCAGCCAGTGAAGGTGAGTGTGTCATTTGGATTGTTCTAAGCGGTGCAATTCTTCTAGGGTGTTGGCATTGAAGAAAGCTCTAGGATCGACATCGTCGGTGTCAAAGGGCACCAGCACTGTTTTGTGCTGAGCTGTCCAGGCATCAATTTTTCGGCCGCCAGTTTGCATGAACTTCACAAGGCTTTCCAACAAACTCACTCGCATCAAGCAAAAGACGGGTTGTGCCCGAACACTGCCGTCTTCCTCTTTGGCAGCGGCCACTGCAATCTCGGCATCTTCAGCGATCAAAGCATCTAGCAAGCGTTGCGTTAAATTCAAAGGAAACAAAGGGCTATCGCACGGAACGGTAAGCAGCAAATCTGTTTCGCAACGCTCCAGTCCCGTTAAAAATCCAGCAAGTGGTCCGGCAAAGCCATCGGTGCTGTCGGGCCAGACCTGAACGCCGAAAGACTCGTAGGCCGACAAATTTCGATTGGCAACAACCATCAACTCAGACAGAGTCGCTCCGTCTTGCATTTGCAGGCGCATGAGGGTGTGAAGAGTGAGTGGCGTCCCGTTGAAGTTCTGCAATCCTTTGTCGACGCCGCCCATGCGGGCACCTCGGCCTCCGGCCAATATCAATCCTGTGATGCTGAGATCGTTCATAAATAAAAGTGTTTCTTTGCGTGGAACTCAGTCAGCCACCGATGTAACTCATCTCGACCTTGCGTTTGATGCCGCTGGGCGTTGAGGGGTCGCCTGTCATGGGCTCTGAGACGCGCAGCTCGGAGTATCGGTCATCTCTTTGCGCCCAAATGGCGGCGATGGCCTGCGTCAAAGCCTTGGGGTCTGTAGCACTTCGCACCAGAGGTTTGAGGTCGTAGCCTTGGGTGGCAAACAAACACAAATAAAGCTGGCCTTCCGTGGTTAAGCGTGCGCGATTGCAATCGCTGCAAAAGGCCTTGGTGACACTGCTAATGAAACCAATTTCACCCAAGGCTTCTTCGTGTTGGCCGTGTTCGTTCACATAAGCCCAGCGTTCGGCGGTTTCGCCGGACTGGCTGGCTTCAAGCGGTATGAGCGACATTTCGGCTTGCAAAAGCTTCAGGATGTCGGCGCTTGGCATGACCTCGTTCATGCGCCAACCGTTGGTTGCACCCACATCCATGTACTCAATGAATCGAAGTGCAATGCCTTTGCCCTTGAAATACCGCGCCATAGGCAATATTTCTTGTTCGTTGGTGCCCCGCTTGACCACCATGTTGACTTTGATGGGACCAAGCCCGGCCGCTTTGGCGGCTTCAATGCCTTCAAGCACATCGCTGACTGGAAAGTCAACATCGTTCATGCGTTTGAAAACAGCGTCGTCGAGGCCGTCTAAGCTTACCGTGACCCGTTTTAGGCCAGCGTCCTTGAGTGCTTGCGCTTTGCGAGCCAGCAAAGAGCCATTGGTGGTCAGCGTGATGTCAAGTGGATGACCTTCAAGCGTTTTCAAGGCGGCTAACTGCTCAATCAAAATTTCCAAATTTTTTCGCAGCAAGGGCTCGCCACCCGTGAGTCGAATCTTTTCAACCCCTAGTTCAATGAAGCTCTTCGCTGTGCGTGTGATTTCCTCAAAACTCAGCAGGGCACTGTGCGGCAAATACACGTAGTCGTTGTTGAAGATTTCTTTGGGCATGCAATAACTGCAACGGAAATTGCATCGGTCCGTGACGCTGATTCGCAGATCGCGCAAGGGCCGTTTTCTTTGATCTCGAATAACGTGTCCAGACTGCCAGGCGTGCTCTTCCAAGACCTCTGGAACTGGCAAATTTCCGAGGGGCTGACTGATGATGGGAATGACGCGTTCAGACACAAGAAGCCCCGGCCACCGAATGGTTGTGAATCAAGTTGATTTGCATGCCTGTATTTTGCTCGTAAAAAAGCCCGATCATGTCGCCATGATCGGGCTTTGTGTTAACTGAGGCCTGGTTTAGCCGTGGAATTGCATCATCAAAGGCACAATGAGCAAGGCCACAATGTTGATGATCTTGATCAACGGGTTGATGGCAGGGCCTGCTGTGTCTTTGTAAGGGTCACCCACGGTGTCGCCGGTCACAGCGGCTTTGTGAGCCTCTGAGCCTTTGCCGCCGTGATGGCCGTCTTCGATGTATTTCTTGGCATTGTCCCAAGCACCGCCGCCGGTACACATGGAAATGGCCACAAACAAGCCGGTCACAATGGTTCCCATGAGCAGACCGCCCAGGGCTTTGGGGCCCAGAACCAGACCCACCACAACAGGCACCACCACAGGCAGCAAGCT
>Ga0315906_10005567_pt1 | contig 15816 bp, 16 predicted proteins | sample LakEriMetagenome_4_FD_203526 | JGI IMG/M metagenome (GOLD analysis project Ga0315906, IMG submission 203526) | Freshwater fungal communities from buoy surface, Lake Erie, Ohio, United States - Buoy 2 MA122 | ecosystem: Environmental > Aquatic > Freshwater > Lake > Lake biofilm | place: USA...
TATGGTTATGCCGAGCTTTCCGGTAAAGCAATAGGTTTTGGTTATAATTGCGGTATTCATTACGATGTAACAAATAAAATTTCAATCGGAATTAATTATCGATCTAAAGTTCAAATGAATTTGAATAATGGAAATGCAATATTTACTGTGCCTGAATCATTAGATGCGAATTTTCCAGATAGCACTTTCACCGGTGGACTTCCGCTGCCACAAGTAACAACTTTAGGATTCGCTTACAAACCTTCTGAAAAGTTAAAATTCGCTTTGGATATAAATCATGTAGGATGGGTGATTTATGATACATTAGCTTTTGATTATGCGAAGAATACGACATCATTGCTTGACACTAAATCTCCTAGAAATTATAAAAATATTTTCGCTTTTCGTGGAGGAGTTTCCTACTTGGCGCTAAAAAATTTGGAAATACGAGCAGGCGGTGGATTTGGTTTTACACCAGTGCAAGATGGATATGCCACACCTGAGACGCCGGACGCTAATCGAGCATACGCAACTTTCGGTTTAAGTTATTCAATTGGAGAACATTTCTCGATGGATGGATCTTTTTATTTTACGAAATTGAAAAGAGCTGGGCGAAATATTGAAACCAATCTTAATGGAACATTCACAACGATTGCATTGGCGCCAGGTTTTGCAGTTGTCTACAAATTTTGAGTATGAAATTATATTTTCAGATTATATTTTCGATTTCCGCACTGACGATGCTGTGTTTCTCTTGTAAACCAAAATTCGAGCCGGAAGAATTTACAAAAGGAGAAATAGATCCTTCACGCTTCGTTATGATTGGCGGAGGTCAAGCGGGAGGATATATGAATGATGGACTTTATTTCGAAGGACAGGAGAATTCGCTAGCAAATATAATCGCTCGTCAATTAGCGAAAGTTGGGGGGGGGGATTTTTATCAGCCTCTTGTGGATCCATCATCCATCGGTATTAGTTCAAACTTGCTTTCACCGATGAAGTTGGGATATAAAACAGATTGTAAAGGAGTCACCTCGCTTTCTCCTATTCGGATTGCAGCACAGGGCGACTTTAGTTTATTCATTCAAAATATTTATTCGCCGAGCACTTTTTTTGGAAATTATGGAATTCCTAGATTAAAGCTTTCAGAGGTTTTTTATACATCTGTTCCGAATGCTTCTTCCAATCCATTTTTTGCAAGAATGGCATCGTCGACAAATGCGAGCGTTATTGATGATGCATTTGCTTCCCAACCAACTTTTTTCTCTTTGTTTTTTGGATTGGAAGAAGTTTTGGAGTATGCAAAATCCGGAGGTACTATTGAAAATATAACCCCAAATATTTTATTTCATGGTTATTATGAACAAATTTTGCAAATTGCCACTGCGAATGGAGCAAAAGGTGTGCTTGCAAAAATCCCTGATGTTACTGAAATGCCTTATTTCTCAACAATTCCTTGGAATGGATTAACCCTTGATGCAGCAAGTAATACAACATTAAATTCAATTTACAATCCATTAGGATACTATTTTTCGGTAGGAAGCAACCCATTTATGATAGTAGATTCAACCGCAAATGATTTTGCTGTGCGGCAAATACTCCCAACTGAGTTGCTTACTTTAAGCCTACCATTAGATTCAGTTAAGTGCAATCAAATGGGTGTTTTATTTCCAATTCGTGACGAATTTGTTTTGGATGAAGGCGAATTACAATATTTGCAAAGCTTAATCGCAGTATACAACCAAATTATTAGAGATTTAGCCACTAAATATAACCTTGCTATTGTTGACGTGCATGAATTTTCAAAAAATCTCAAAACTGGATTTGTTTATAACGGAGTAACGATGAGCTCGAAGTTTGTTTCAGGCGGTGCATATTCACTCGATGGAATTCATTTGAATGCTAAAGGAAATGCTCTTTTGGCAAACGAGTTTATAAAATCGATAAACCAAAAATACAAGGCACGCATTCCACTTGTGGATGTGAATGCCTACAACGCAACTTTTTTTCCTTAATTATTAATCTTTTGAACTATGAAGAAAATTACACTTGCATTTAATCTATTAATCTCTGCCGTTGGCATTTCACAGTCGCCTTGTGCAAACGGAAGATACGCTTCTGATGTGTTTATAAATTATACGACAACGAGTGACATTGCTTATGGGCAAAACAACTCCTGGAGCGGTGCAAGTACAACTTTGAAAATGGATTTATACGAGCCAACGGGTGATACTTCAACTGCCCGTCCACTGATAATTTGGGTGCACGGAGGAAGTTTTATAGGGGGTTCAAAAACAGATGGCGATGTGGTTGCTTTTTCTCAAAAATTCGCAAAAAAAGGATACGTATGCGCATCCATAGATTATCGCCTTGGATTTTTTCCATTTGACTCCGCGAATGCGGTAAAAGCAGTCGTTAGAGCCGTTCAAGATTTGAGAGCTGCAGTTCGCTTTTTTTATAAGGATCGTCAAATTTCCAATACCTATAAAATTGATACCAATATGATTTTTGTTGGAGGAAGTTCAGCAGGAGCAATTACCTCATTGCATCTTGCCTACTTAGATCAAGAATGCGAAGTTTTAGATTACTTGAATCAGACAACCATCAACCAGTTAGGAGGTTTAGAAGGGACAAGCGGTAATCCAGGATATTCTTCAAAAGTTCAAGGAGTATTAAATGGTTGCGGTGCTTTAGCGCGTTACAGTTGGCTTGAGGCAGGCGATGTTCCGGTTGCTTCCGTTCATGGAACGAATGATGGAACAGTTAAATATAACCGAGGAATTGTAAACCCTGGAACACCATTAATGTATTTGGACGGTAGCCGAATGGTTCATGAACGGGCATGTGCTGTTGGAGTTGAAAATCAGTTTTATACGTTTCCTGGTGCACCTCACGTTCCATATGCCGGAAGTACAGCATACATGGATACAACGGTAAACTTTTTCCGAGATTTCTTAATCAAGCAGATGGGTTGCACAGACGCAATTCTTCAGCCAGAAAATTCACCTATGGAATCCGTTTATCTTTACCCTATAAATTATTGTGATGGTTCAGCAGTTGATGAGGTATGTCCGACCTCTGGAATTTCTGAAATTAAGAAACCTAATTTTACTCTTTTTCCAAATCCAACAAATTCTATTTTAAACATTGCGCCTGATCATACAGAAAATTATCATTTATCTATTTCTGATTTGATGGGAAGAACTGTTTATCAAAAAGTAAATATTTCGGGTTCATTAACAATGGATTTATCCTTCTTAAAAACAGGAAATTATTTAGTTCAAATCTCTCAAAACAATAAATCGTCTGTTCAAAAATTGATTTTAGAGTAGAATTTCACAAATGAATTTATTATATTTGCGGTAATTGGTCTCATGGCCGAGCGGCTAGGCACCGGTCTGCAAAACCGTCTACAGCAGTTCGAATCTGCTTGAGACCTCTTAAAACACCTGAAACCCCCGATTAAAAGGGGGTTTTGGTTTTTAATAGGTCACCTTGAAAATTTTAAAATCAAATCGTCCTCAACTTTTGGTTACGATTCTTACTTTCTCAAAACGAAATTCTGACCCAAATATACCCTTCGAACCTGTTCGTCGGAAGCCAATTCTTCGGCAGTTCCCGACTTTAAAATACTTCCTTCAAAAAGTAAATAAGCGCGATCGGTTATTGATAAGGTTTCCTGTACATTATGATCGGTAATCAAAATACCAATATTTCGTTTTTTAAGTTCAGACACGATTGCTTGTATGTCCTCAACGGCAATCGGATCAACACCGGCAAATGGTTCATCAAGCAAGACAAACTTTGGGTCTGTGGCTAAAGCACGTGCGATTTCGGTTCTTCGTTTTTCACCTCCTGAAAGACGATTACCAAGATTTTTCCGAACATGTGTCAAATGAAATTCTTCTAGTAAGCGCTCCAATTTCTCCTGCCGTTGCAATTTATTGAGGTCTGTCATCTCCAAAATGGCCATTATATTATCCTCAACACTTAATTTTCTGAAAACAGATACTTCTTGGGGTAAATAACCTATTCCCATTTGAGCGCGCTTGTACATTGGAGCTTTGGTAATTTCAATCTCATCAAGAAAAACATTCCCTTGGTCTGGTCGAACTAGTCCAACAATCATATAAAAAGAGGTTGTTTTACCCGCGCCATTTGGCCCCAGTAGTCCAACGATTTCACCCTGGTTTACTTCAACAGAAACACCATTCACAACCGCTCTTCCTCGGTAGGTTTTTCGAATATTTTCTGTGTATAGTTTCATTTGATCTATCGAAATTACTAAAAATTAAATGCAAATTTCGCTCGAACGCCAAGTGGACTCATTTCTGGATCCAAATGTGTCATTCTCCAAACTAAATCCACGCGAATAACTTTCAAGATATTTTCTATTCCAACACTTGTTTCTGCGTATGGGACTCCGTTGAAATGTTTAACAAACGATGGAAGTAACATTTCTCTTTGATGGCGGTTACTGATTTCACCGATAGCAATTTTCCCTGTTGTAACTAAGCGCAATTTCAATTTTTTAACCAATGGTATCCGGTCGAAAAATAATCCTTCCCATTGATTTTGAATAAATGCACTGGCATATTTGTCAGTTACAAACTCCAGGAAATTCAGTTTATTAAATGCGCTTGACATTAAATATAAAGATTGATTACCCGGAACTGCTTTTAAGAATGGATATGCTGTCGTACCGAAAATATATCCGACAGTTCCCCCATAAAACATTCTACCAAAAACACCCAATTGTCGATAATGCTCTATTTGAAATTCCAATTTCTGGTAAGAATACTCACTTCCAAATAGGCCCTTAATCCCAAAAACACCTTGTAAAGACAAAATTGGATTCGTACACGTCATAGCTGTCCGATCAAGGTTTCCCGAAATAAACTCTTCGTCTTTTGCCCAACGCATTCGAGCCGTGATTTCAGTCGTTCTTATTTTTGAAATCGCGTTTGTGTCACCATTTACGACACGTTTGTAGTTTGCAAGACCAAGTGGTGTTAGTTCTTTAAGTTCGAATCCACTGAATGCCACAAAATCCTTTTTGATGTCTTTTTCAAAGCTCAAACCTGCTTTTGTTACGAATGTTAATTTGTCGAAGGGTGCAGTACTCAATACAGTAGTAAATGTATTTCCCATGGATAAGGCGCCACTGGAAACCCCAATCTGCTCAATGTCATAACTGTAATAAGAACTAATAAGTCCACGTTTTTTGGGTGTAACATTGTACCGAATCGAAGCACCATATTTTATTTTTTCATCACCAAATCCATATGCGATTCTGCCGCCAAACTCGATTCGTTTCGAGAATTCGTTTGACGTGCGCAAGGCGAAAGACATCCTCAGTTTTTCAACGGGATTAAAAGCTATAAACGACGCAATGCTACCCAACTCGATTTTCCCAACCGGATAATAGCCTGTAGAAGCCAAATAAGTAACATTCCTCATCGTGTTAAAGAAACGATTATGCTGCAACGAGTCAATCATTTCATTAATTTTTTCTTCCTGTTTAGATAAGGGTTGATGGCGCATTTCTTGCCAATAGGCGTCGCTTCGCCATTTTGCGCTATCTAAAATTTCAACGGTGTTGTCTCCTTTATAGAATTCTGGCTCGTGTTTCTTATTTATTTTAAAATAACGTCGACTACTTGTTTTCCGACCAAATAGACCGTAAACCTTTGTCTTTTCTGTTAATCGAATGTCTGCAATTAGTTTCTCTTTGGTCATCATCCAAACCTCTTTTTCTACCTGCTCAAATTCTTGTTCGAAATAAAAATCTTGGATGTAATTTAAATTGGCATCGGGTGCAATATTAGCACTGAATCGTTTAATTGCATAAGTTGTGTCATGTATCCACATTTCTCCTGAAAATGTTAAGTCTCCAGTTCTTTTCGGTTTGAAGCGCATTTTGTAGCACCAATTGTTTCCTATATAAGTTGAATCTTCTACGTAAAAATGGTAGTAACTTCTGGCGTAAATGGATACTGGACTGATAAATGACTTGAAAAACATGTCGTATATGTTGTCATAAATATTGATATCCATATACATGTCTCCCAAATATTGATTCATTTGCAAATTCTCGATGCCTGAAACCCTTGTTGCCTTTACGACTTCCTTTTTTAGCTTCGGTTTATTTTTGAAATAAAAATCAGAAACATTTTCACTTAGAATTACAGGGAGAAATGATCGCCCCTCCTCCGTCGAATCAAGGTAATTCATAATTAAATCTAAGCGCTTTACGATTCCATTTTTAGTAAACTTATCCCCAATATTGTTTAAATCCAATTGAATTTTATTATAGACTTCATATTCGTAAGCATCTAATTTTTCTTTATTATTAACAGCTTTATTTGCTATGATTCGCTTGTGAAGTTTAATTGCGAAAGGTTCATCAGGTGGACGAATCACTACTTCTTTGTGCATGTTAGCTCGCGTTTCTATAGTGATGTTTATTTCCTGAGTTTGGTCCCGATTTACTTTAACGGTAGTTAGTTTATATCCTGGAAACATGAACATCAATGAATCAGTAGCATAATAAGTTTTTATACTGTAATTTCCCATTGAATCAGTAATTGCACCTATTTTAGAATTCATAAATTGTACTTTCACAAAAGGAAAACCAAAACCTGTTTCAGCATCGATTACATTTCCATAAACATATGTTTGCTGAGCGAAAAGAGATGTGTTGCAAACTAAAAGAAGAAAGTATAAAAATACGCTTACTCGCATTTTAGTTGCTTTTTGTTTTTAATTCATTTTTTTCAACCCGAATAGCAACTATAATTCCCACCTCATAAAGAATTAATAATGGCACAGAGACAATTATTTGAGTTATCCAATCGGGAGGAGTGATAATAGCTGAAAGGATTAAAATAATCACAACCGCATGGCGCCTATATTTTTTTAGGAATGATGAATCAAACAAGCCAACTTTCGTAAGGAAATATGTGACAATTGGTAAGAGAAAAAATAAGCCTGTATAAAAAACAGTTGAAATGATCGTACTCATGTAGGAATCAATTGTATAAATATTTTCGATTTTGTCGCTCATCTGAAAAGTCCCGAAAAACTGAATACTCATTGGCGCAACCACAAAATAACCGAAAAGTATTCCGCTGAAGAATAGCAAACTGACATAAAACACAATGCCTCTCGCCATTTTTTTCTCCTTGAATTTGAGTCCTGGTTTTACAAAAGCCCATAACTGGTAGAAAATAAATGGAAATGCCAAAATTGCACCCCCTACAATACTCATCATTAAAGCATAGGAGAATTGACCAGAAACAGTCATACTTTGAAAGTTCACATTCAGTTCGTCGGAGCAAATTCCAAAGTACTTGCAAAGGTATTTGAATGTGATGAAATCATCCTCAGCCATTGCTAAAAATACATTTTCAATAATTTGTACCTGATAGATCCAAATGGCAACACCTGCAATAATGACAGAAATCGCCGCTCGAACTAGTCTCCAACGAAGCTCTTCTAGGTGTTGAAGAAAGGACATGTTATTATCTTCAGACATAAGTCACAAAGTTAGTTATTCAAGCCTTATTTTAAACCAAAGAGAAAAAGAAAAGTAGTTCGTAAATTGTTTACGTTCTACTGGCGTAATTTTGTTTCATAAAATTTAAATATATGGAACTTGTAAATTTAAAATCCCTTGTTTTTAACTCGTTTGAAGATCAAGCTGAGTTAGAGGTTGAAATTCAAAAAGAAAACTTAAGTTACACAACCACCTATTTAATTAGTGTTTTAGAAGTAAATCGCGTTTTGAATTTAATTCAAAAAAAGAATTTTGACTTCGATATTAGTAATTTCATCTTTTCGATAGATTATACAGATTTTGTGGAATATCACTTAGATTTCCTTGGTATCACAAACTGTACGATGATCAAAGATGAGTTGGAGTTTATGTCCTTGAATAGTATTAAAAAACAGATTCGAGCTTAAATCAAGGATTAATGAAGACGGTCTCTTCGTTCACCTTTTCAGCCTCAATTTTAATAATACCTTGACCTACCTTATTTTGTTTTTGGGCTTTGATATCTAACACAGCGACACCTGCTTGGCCCAATTGATACAATTCATTATAATTAAAAGAGGCTAGACCGGAAGAATTGGTATACAACGTATCAAATACGGCAACTTGTTGGGGTGTTCCGGCAGTATTAGTTCCATATAATACAACCATTGCGCCGTTCACAATATCATTATTTTCATCTCTTACGTAAATGTTTGCAATTGTATCCTTTTTCTTTCTACAAGAACTCATAGAAATAAAAGCAGAAATAGCAATGAGCAAGAAAAATGTATTTTTCATAAATTATTAATTAGGTAAATAAATCGTTTCTACTGATGTAGTATGAATTCGACAACGGGTGTAACCACTTGCAATTTTGTTGTTGTATTTTACAATAATATCAAAGTAACCAGTGGTATTGGCATCACCCGATTTGTCGAAATATTGATCCATATCGACAACCGAGAAACCAGAACTGTTAGTGTAAGAAGTGTCAACAAATTCCATTGTTGGTGGATTGGATTGCTGATCACCAATTACAATAACTTTGGCTCCGTTTATTAATTGATTCGTAGAGGAACGAACAAAAACTTTCAATAGTGCTGGATCTTTAGGCCTACAAGCAACAAAAGAAAATACAACAATTGAAATAATTGATAAAAAATATAACTTCCTCATATCTAAAATGTTTCCAAATTTACAATTTTTCTCTAAAATATAAATACTACGCGCAATCAAATTTAATGTTACTGTATTTCAATAAAACACTCATTATTGAATTCCTCAATCAAATTTACTATTGTTTCGCCTGTTTTACCATATAATGTTGCTTTTGCTTTTAAAACAGCAACACCTGTTTGTCCGGACTTATAAACCTCGTTGAAATTGAAGGATGCTATTCCATTCTCATCTGTAATCTGATCAAAATTAATTGAAAGATTGTTCAGATTACTCGTATCAGTTGGCTCAGCAAAAACCTCAACTTTGGCGCCTTTTATTGAGTTGCCAGTAACATCTCGAACATAAACTTGAAGCAAAGTGTCTTTCTTCTTATAGCATCCCAACAGCAAAAAAGATAAACTAATAAAGAGTATAAAAAACTTACAATCTTTAACTCTACAATTAGCCCATTTTTTCTTATAAATTTGCACTTCAAGTTCTTTTCAATTGTATTTAAACAAAAAAAGAACCCTAAAAGTTACAGAAAAACCTGAATGAAGTTAAAAATAGAGGAGATAAAGCAAGAATTTGAGCTGTTCGAAATAAACACTATCGAACAATTAGAAATCTACAGAATAAAATTCTTAGGCTCAAAAGGTCTAATTAAAGATTTATTTTCAGAACTTAAAAATGTTCCGAACGATCAGAAAAAAGATATCGGTCAATTATTGAATCAACTTCGGGCTGAGGCTGACACGAAATTTGAAAAAGCGAAAAATGTTTTTTCCTCCACCAAAGCAGAAGGAAACAAATTGGATTTGACTCGCCCGGGAGAAGATCACGAAATCGGAAGTCATCATCCACTTTCATTGGTGAAACGTGAAATAATCTCCATTTTTTCAAAAATTGGATACGAAGTTTCAGAAGGCCCAGAAATTGAAGATGATTGGCATAATTTTTCTGCATTGAATTTTCCTCCAGAGCATCCGGCTCGAGACATGCAGGACACGTTCTTCATTGAAAAAGGGGAAAATGAGATTGCCCTGCGAACACATACTAGTTCGGTTCAAGTGCGTGTCATGGAGAACTCAAAGCCTCCGATTCGAACTATTTCTCCGGGAAGAGTATATCGAAATGAAGCGATTTCGGCTCGAGCGCATTGTTTTTTTCACCAAGTCGAGGGATTATATATTGATAAGGGAGTTTCATTTGCTGACTTGAAACAAACACTGTTGTATTTCGCCAAGGAAATGTTTGGTGAAAAAGCACAAATACGTTTAAGGCCTTCCTATTTTCCATTCACTGAGCCAAGCGCAGAAGTTGATGTTTCGTGCACACTTTGCAATAGTAAGGGCTGTAACGTATGTAAATATTCAGGATGGCTTGAAATCCTAGGTTGTGGAATGGTGGATCCAAATGTTTTGGACGCTTGCGGAATCGACTCAACAGTTTACACTGGATTTGCATTTGGAATGGGAATCGAACGCATTGCACAGTTGAAATATCGCGTCACAGATTTAAGGCTCTACTCCGAAAATGACATACGCTTTCTCAAACAATTTAAAACAGGAATTTAATGGCTTGGATTCATTTAACATCTTTAGAACAACTTCAAGAGGCTGTTAATCGCAATGAAACAAAACCTCAATTGTTTTTCAAACATAGCACTCGATGCATCATCTCCAAAATTGCTTTGCGGGATTTCGAACGCTCTGGAGTCATTGATTCAAGTTTCGCAGATTTTTACTTGCTGGACTTGTTAAATTATAGAACTATTTCAAACGAAATATCGGAACGTCTAAATATCATTCACCAATCTCCCCAAGCGATCCTAATTTCAAAGAATGAAGTTATATATTCAGAAACACATGAGCGTATAAACGGAGTCAACGTTCAACAAATTTTAGATTTAATTTAGCATGAAATAAGCCATAACGAAATTCGTCACAAACAAGAATGAATTCAATTGGCGATTCCACCTGCCTATTAGCAGAAAGGTATGACCAATAAAAAACAATTTAAAACATATGAAAAAGGTTTTCATCATTTTACTTATACTTGGATTTGTTGCAGCTTTGGTCATTCCAGCTATTCGAGGGAACAACGATTCTGAAAGTGCTTTCACGTTTGATTTACAGGACAATGTTGCAGTTAAACTTGGGGAGACAATTCCATTTAATTTTGAGGTTTTAGATAATTTAAATGAGATTTCACTCGAGGTAAACGGTGAAATAGTAAAATCCTGGACGGCCCCTTCAGGAAAATTAACATACGGATTTAAAACATCTAATCTAAATGTTGGATCGTATTCTATTGTTCTGAATGGAACATTGACAAATGGTATGATTCAGACGGAACAGCGTATTTTAAAGGTTTTATCAGATATCACCCCTGAAAAATGGACTGCTCAAATCGTTACGGAATACCCCCATTTGGAGAGCAGTTTCACACAAGGACTCGAATTTGATGGTGAAACGCTTTATGAAGGAACTGGGGATCCCAATCAAAGTGGTCAAACGCTAGTTGCCGAAGTAGATATAAAGACTGGAGCAATGAGGCGGAAATCACCATTGGATGCTTCCTGTTTTGGCGAAGGAATTTCAATTTTCGGTGATGAGCTTTTTCAGTTGACTTGGAAAAACGGAAAGTGTTTTGTTTATGATAAAAACACGTTCAGTATTCTGAGGGAATTAAAATACACCGGTGAGGGGTGGGGACTTTGTCATGATGAAAAAAACTTAATCATGTCGGATGGATCTGAACGTATTTATTTTCGAGATCCTAAAACTTTCGAAATTTTAAAAACAATTGAAGTTTATACCGATCAGGGACCTTTAAATTACTTAAATGAGTTGGAGTACATTGAAGGAAATATCTATGCGAATATTTGGACAAGCTCCAACATTGCAATTATTGATCCAACAACGGGTAAAGTTTTAGCTTTTATAGACGCCTCCAATGTAGTAAAAGAGGGGAAAGGAAACGGTGAAGTATTGAATGGCATCGCTTGGAATAAATTAACTAGAAAAACTTTTTTAACAGGAAAGTATTGGCCTAAATTATTCGAAGTAAAAATAAACAAACAAGCCAGTTGATGCGATTATTAATTTTACTATTTCTGCCTTTTTTTCTGGAAAGCCAAATAAATTGGACCAAGAAAGAATTGCCTAACTATGAAAATATATATTCAGAGTTGATCTCCGAGGATTCATTACAGTCCACCTTTTTTATAGCGATTAATAAAAACGTTTCACATCACTTTCATAAAGAACATTCAGAATGTATAGTAATTCTTTCAGGGAAAGCCAAAATGTTATTAGGAAAACAAAAAATTAAATTACAAGCAGGGATGCAAGTAAGTATTCCTAAAAACACCGTGCATAGCGTTATTGTAACAAGTAGAAAACCGCTTAGAGTCATATCAGTTCAAAGTCCAAAGTTCGATGGTAAAGACCGCCATTTTGTGGAATGGTATGATTTTTAATAGTAAATAAATAATTTAATACTGAATATTTTTAGTTTCGGAAAACGTGGAAGTATACAAAAAAAGATTTTTTACCGTAACGATACATTTCGTTAATTTGTCTAATTATAAAGTTTCAAAATGAAGCCATTAACTATTTTATTCTTATTTGTGTTAGCAGGTAACTGGACGTTGGCACAGAAAACCACTACATTGAACAAACTTAAAAGTGTTAAATATATTGATGCAGGAACAGAAAAATATAACGCTGGACTTACATTTGACGCAAGCATGCTTTTCAAACAAGCATTAACTGAAGATCCAAGTTCTTGGAAAGCCTACTATTGGTTAGCCACAACTGAATTCGATTTAAATAATTATACCGATGCCAAATCAGACATTGATGCCGCTATTCAACTTGCAAAAGATAAGGAGGATGGTGAAATGATTTATTTGGCAGCAAAAATTTATCAAAATTTGAACTTAATTGAGGAATCACTAGTTCTATTTAAAAAATCAAAAGAGATTCTCGGCGAAAGAACCGCAAAAGAGTTTGAAATTCCGTCTTCTATTGCCCAATGTGAATTTGCTCTGACTGAGTTGAAAAACGGAGTAAAAAACCTACGAAAACCCCTTTCACTGAACACAAAAAATGATGAGTATGGCCCAATTCTAATTGACAAAGGCAGAAAGTTGTTTTTTACTGCGCGCCAATCTGAAACAACCGGTGGAAATTTAAATCCCGAAGATCAACTTTTTTTTGAAGATATTTTCTATGCCGAAAAAGACCCTTCAACTGGAGAATTTATTTTAATTCCAGAACCTATGGAAGGTATCAATACAGAAGGCTTTGATGCGTTAAACTTTGTCTCTCGAAATGGTTTACACGCATTAGGAACTGTAAATACATCCGCTTCGAAAGAAAAATCAACACAAAGTTCTGATTTATTTGAAATGACTGCTGATGAACCAGGTGTTTTTGCCGGAATGGAAATTATAAAAAATAAAATTATAAATACCACTTTTTTCGAAGGTGCTGCTTGTGTTACTGATTCATTGTATATTGACGAGGACAATTTCATTCAAACACTCTATTTTGTTTCAGATAAAAATGCCTTGAAGAAAATGACTGACGTTTATTATGTTGAAAAAAAGAATGGGATTTTTTCCGAAGAAATCAAAGCTTTACCCGATGTTATCAATACGACAGGACGCGAAACAACGCCTTTTATAACGGGAGATGGTCGCTTTTTGTTTTTTAGTTCTGATGCACTTCCTGGAATGGGTGGTTACGATATTTACTACTCTGAAAATGTTGGGGGTAAATGGAGTTCTCCTATCAATTTAGGTGCAGCGTTCAATACCGCAAATGATGACACACATTTTCAATTTTATCCAGAATTAAATAAAGCGGTAATGGCTGGAATCAGCGAAAATGATGGCGTTTTTAACTACAACCTTTTCGAGGTAGATTTAACCGGATTGGATTTTCCGTTTTTGAAATAAGTGAAAAACCAATACTGATTTATCTTATTTCCATCCAAGGCTGTTCTAAGTAATTTCATTGGTTCTAAATCGGTTCTAATTCAAAAACAACGAATATTCGTAACTTCGCCTTGGAGAATGAAGCGTTACTTTTTTGAAATATCATATAACGGAAGTTCGTTTCACGGATGGCAGAGACAACCCAATGCAACCAGCGTGCAGGAAGTCATTGAAGATACGTTTTCCAAGTTACAATCAGGTAAAGAAGTTCCAATTGTTGGTTGTGGTAGAACGGATGCCGGCGTTCATGCTAAAAAATACTTTTTTCATGTTGACTTACCTGAGATCACTAATATTGAGCAATTTATTTTCAAGTTAAATCGGATGTTTCCCAAAGACATCGCTGTATTCAATATCATTAAAGTAAATGAAGAATTACACGCACGCTTTGATGCTAAAAACAGAACGTATCGCTACTTCATTCACCAACAAAAAGACCCATTCAAAGAATGTCTGAGCCTCTATTTTCCGCAAGAACTGAATTTCGAGGCAATAAATGCCGCCGCAAAATTGCTGCTTGGTAAAAAAGATTTTGGTTCCTTTTCGAAATTACATACCGATGTGAAAACCAATATTTGTGAGGTTTATTCTGCCGAATGGGTCGCTTCGGGAAAAGAAACTTATTTTGAAATCAGCGCTAATCGATTCTTGCGAAACATGGTTCGTGCAATCGTAGGAACGCTGATTGACGTAGGAATGGGAAAATTAACAAGTGAGGATGTAATTACCATTTTGGAAGCCAAAGATCGACAAGAAGCATCACTTTCTGTTCCCGCTCATGGACTTTACCTTTGGGATGTGGAGTATGACTTTTAAAGTTCTCGATTCCAATTTATTCAATTCTTCTATTTTTGTAAGACAAATTTGAATTATGGAAATACTACGTAATAGTGAGAATGGTGTTTGCACGTTGACGCTGAATAGACCTGCCGTTTTCAATTCATTCAATCAAACGATGGCGATTCAGTTGCAAGAAGCTCTTGATGCTTGTGCGTTCGATGAAGCGATTCGTGTTGTTGTAATAAAAGGTGAAGGAAAAGCTTTTTGTGCCGGACAAGATTTAGCAGAAGCAACTGACCCAGAAGGCCCAGAATTAAAATCAATTGTTCGTGAACATTACAATCCAATTATTTTAAAAATCAGGGAATTGGAAAAACCAGTAATCGCTGCAGTGAATGGTGTTGCAGCCGGTGCAGGAGCAAATATCGCTTTGGCATGTGATATCACAATTGCCAAAAAATCTGCTTCGTTCATTCAAGCGTTTTCAAAAATTGGGTTGATTCCCGATTCTGGGGGGACTTTTTTTCTTCCTCGTTTAATTGGGATGCAAAAAGCGTTAGCTCTCATGATGACAGGAGATAAAGTTTCTGCTGAAGAAGCTGAAAAACTCAACATGATTTACAAAGTGGTTGAAGATGAATCGTTTGAAGAAGAAATCAAAAAATTCGCCGAACATTTAGCTACGATGCCAACACGTGGATTAGGTTTAACTAAGAAAGCTGTTAATTTAGGTCTATTTAATTCGTTGGAAGATCAATTGGACGTGGAAGAGCGATTACAAACAGAAGCTGGTGAAACAGACGATTTTGCGGAGGGAGTTAATGCATTTTTACAGAAAAGAGCTCCGATTTTTAAAGGAAGATAGTCTTAGTTAAGAGTTAAAAGATAAAAGTTAGGAGTTGAAAATTAAGAGTTAAGAGCTAAAAGTTAATAATGTGAAATTTAGAATTTAGAATGAAATCTATATCTCATTGTCTTTTGTCATCAAGTCATTTGTCGCCTTGTCATTTGCCACCCTGTCATTTGTCATAAAATCTTAACATCCTAAAGTCATAATATCCTAACATCTTAATATAATAACATCAAAATAAAAACATGAAACAAACCATAGGAGTTTTAGGCGCCGGAACGATGGGAGCCGGAATAGCACAAGTCGCCTCAAAGAGCGGACATTCAGTTGTTTTGGTTGACTTAAATGCGGATCAACTTAAAAGAGCGAAATCCAATTTAGCCAAGACCCTATCAAAATTGATCGAGAAGGGAAAAATTACGGATGCTCAGAAAAACGAAATCGAAAGTCATATTAAATATTCATCAGACATCAACATTTTTGCATCTTGCAGCCTGGTCATTG
>Ga0315906_10005568_pt1 | contig 15815 bp, 7 predicted proteins | sample LakEriMetagenome_4_FD_203526 | JGI IMG/M metagenome (GOLD analysis project Ga0315906, IMG submission 203526) | Freshwater fungal communities from buoy surface, Lake Erie, Ohio, United States - Buoy 2 MA122 | ecosystem: Environmental > Aquatic > Freshwater > Lake > Lake biofilm | place: USA: Lake...
CGCCCGACCCGTCAGCGTGTTCATCCGCTCGATCACTCGCTGCATGACGGCGGTGTGGTTCCCCCACCGGACGGACGTCGTGAACAGCACCACGTCGCACCAGTCGAGCCCGTCGTAGATTTCGGGCATCTCGTCCACGCCGCCGTACTTGTCGGGATCCTCTACCGAGTTGTGGTGCGCCCAGCACCGGTACGGCCCGGCCTCCGGGTCGCCGCAGTTGCGCTCCCCGCCCGCGTAGCAGGACTGGTTCTCGACGATGTGCAGCGCCGCCGCGTCCACCCACCGGACCTCGGCCCCCGGGTGTAGGTCCACGACCATCTCCAGGACGGCTTTCGTCATCGCCGCCGACGTGGACTCGTCGGGGTCGTGGGTCGAGGTGTGGATGGCGAGGATCTTCACCGTACACCCGTCAACCGACGGGCGTCATGCAGCCACGCCGAGGCAACTCGATTGACAATACGGGCATCCATCACGGCGGTCCCGATGCCCCGCAGCAGAAGTCTCCGGTTCGACGCGTTCAAGTGTGGTTCGATCCGATTCCAGGTCTTGCTGTGTTGGATGGCTTTGGTGACCATGACCCCGGTCGCTAATTCCGGTGCTCCTATGGCCTCAATGACCTCGTCGGCCACCTGTTGCATGAACGCCCGTACCTCGGATGGTTCGTTGTAGTACGCTTTCGGGTCCACCCCGTACTGGGCGGGCTTCGTGCGAACCAAGTCGCGCACATGCGTCGCCTCGTGGATCAGAACTGAGTAGAGTTCCCGACCAACCTTGTCCAGATTCCCCAGTAGTTCGTTGGGCGTCCGGGACGAGTTGATGAACACCTCGACGTTGTCCGGTTCCACATACCGCTTCGGGTTGGTCGGTGTGCCGACATTCCCCTTCACATGACCGCCGAACACGTAGTACCTGGGACCATCAGGGGTGGCCCGTGGGTCGGACTTTGCCGACAGCCGGAGCATGGCCGATACCCCCACGCCCCGCACGTCCGCTGTGTCCGGCCAACTGCCCTCGGGCAAACTGATGGGTTCATCCAACCAGGGTCTCGAGATCAATACGTCGGGTACGTTTGGGTAGAACCCCCACCTGTCCTTTTGGAAGCCCCGCGCCATCCACAGGGGGTTATCCATGTCATCGGGACGAAAGCGTAGGTGGCTGGGAAGTTCGCGCACGATGGCGGATACGACCTTGCGGATCGCATCCTTGTCTACTGGAATGGGCCGGGTGGCGAGGATCTTCATGGTGGGGTCACACGATGGCGATGACGGTGCCTGACGACGGGAACCGCGATGAGAGCTTCTTCCACACCCGAAGCGCGTCTTCGGACGTGGTCCCGAACACGTTGCCCCGGCCGTCCCGCAGGCAGTGGTGCGCCTCCAGGTACACGGGGCGCTTCCCCATCGACCGCAGGAGTTCGACCCCGCGCAGGTACAGGGCCATGCCCATCCCCTTCCCACGGTACTCCGGCCACAGGGTCGACTTCGGGACGGTCCACACGGGGCCGTCCCCGAACTCCGCCACCAGCTTGCGGATGTCCTCCTCGCACCCCGTGAACTCGAGGTTGGACGTGCTGTCCTCCTTGGACAGGTACAGCCCCCCGACCCTGACGCCGCGGTCCTCGACGAAGACGGACACCGTGTCGGACGACGTCATCCCGTCCACGACGACCGGCTGCGGGGTGCGGAGGTCCGCGTACAGCTTCGCCCACGCCTGTTCGCGTTCCGCCCGTGCGGCCAACAGTGCGTCCAACTTGCGGTAGTCGGACTTCGGACGGGGGCGGGTGACGATCTCCATCTCGCCCGCCCACTTTGCGTACTTGTAGTGGTCCGCCAGGTACTCCCGCAGGTTCGGGAGGTCGCGCTCGGACGTGTTGCCCTTCCCCTTCACCTTTCCCCGAACCATGATGCGGTACTCGAGGGGCTCGGAATCCAGCGACTTGCGGAGTTCGCCGATGCGTCCGTTCCCTGCGTCCCTCTCCATGTACGCGGTGAACTCATCGGCCGACCACTTCCGTGCGCGGTTCATCAGGGCGGCCATCCCGGTGGGTTTCCCATGCACGTCCAGGTTCAGGTCGTCCCCGTCGTCCAGGGTCACCGTGTAGATGTGCTTGTACCAGACGTCCTGCACCGACTGGGGCGCGTACGGGTCGTACTTCGCCTCCAGGTGGCGGGCCGCGACGCGCGATGTGGGCGTATCTGATTGGTTCACCTTGATGGGCCGTCCGGACCTACCGTATATTACGGGTTCCACCCGAGCCGTCGCCGCCTGTGCGGATATGGCGACCTCTTGGTCTGGACGGAAGATTCCTTCGTACCCCTCCGGAATAGTGCCTTTTTCCATCACTTCGTCCACATAGAACCCCTCCCGTAACTGGTGCCCAGGGGGTGCGTCGGGGTCATAGGGGATGGTGTCTATGTTGAGAAGCCGTAGACCTTGCAGGTTGATCTTGAGGTAGGCAGGGACACCGCCCCCCCGAACATAGTTTGACCTGTTTCGCTGGCGCACGACGTCGGGTGGGTGACCGTACACGAGTAAACTCGCCTCCCCCCGGTTGGACGTGGCTCCTAAAACGAATCCTTCGCGTAGAATAGCCTTGGCGGACTCCAAGTCCGTCTCGTGCCACATGTATGGGGGCGACGGCAAGGCATACGTTTTCGGCTTGAGTACCGTGTAGTACTCAATCCGGTCAGAAGTGGTCGCCGTATCGTCCCTGATGCGCCGCTTGATCTCTCTTTCCACTGCGTCGTAGTCATACTTGGGGAGGCGGGAGGCCACCCGCACCTCCGACGAGGTCGGTTCGGTGGCCCCCACGAACTCGGACACGGCCTTCTGGTACTTGGCCGGGGCGTGATCCTTGAGTGCCTGGAAGAACGGCCGCTGCAACCACAGCCGTCTGGCGGCATTGGACCACCTGCCCTTCCGTTGGAACTCCAGTACCTCGTCCCGAAGTCGCGTGTAGAACTCCACATCCCGCAGGGCGTACGGGTCGTACCTCGCCTCCAGGTGGCGGGCCGCGACGCGCGAGACGATTCCCCTCATGATGCTCCTCCGACGGCGGCCACGAACCGGTCGTACGCCCGCCCGGCGACGGTCTTGCCCAGGACGACGTGTGCGAACACCTCGGCGTAGTCCTCGCGCTCGTTCGTCCGCCCGTAATCCGTCACCGACTGTGGCCTGACGCCGTCCAGGTAGTAGACCCGCGTCCGGGGGAGCACCAGCCGGACGCGCACCTCGTCGGGGCGCAACCCCCACTGGTTCCGCAGGGCCCGCTGCGTCTCCGCCCCCGCCCGCTCGCGGACGTACTGGACGACCACGGCGGCCAGCCGGTCCGGCAGCAGCCGGGCGGCCCGCGCCGCGCTGAAGTCCGCCCGCACCAGCGCGTCCAGGATGGCCTCGCGGTCCGCCACCGTCAGGCCGTCCGCCGTCCCGTGGTACGCGTCCGTGTACGCCTCACGGGCCGAGTCCGACAGCACCCTGAACCAGTGCCGGTGGCCGAACTCGTGGACCATCGTGTAGGTCGCATCGTGCCGGAACCTGGAGTCGACGTTCAGTTCGACGGTGTCGTTGGCCATGTGGTACCTGCCGGCGAACCCGGCCCCCTTCGCCCCCGTCAGGATCACGTCCCCGTACAGCACCGACCCGAACCCTGCCGTCCGGATGGCGTCCGCCGCCGCGTCCAGCACCGCCAGGGGGGCCTGGTACTCGTCGGGCCGGAACCCGTACGGGTTCCGGATGCGGAACGGGCCGTGGGCGAACTCCCGCTCGATCTCGCCGTACCCGACCAGCCGGTCCACGTTGCGGGACAGGTACCCGACGGTCTCCTCCAGGGTGTCCAGGGACACGGTGAGCATGGCCCACGCGTCCATCCCGGACGCGACCTGACGCCGGATGTACCCGGGCTCGGTCATGTACCGGAGGGGCGCGACCTTGTCCATGAACGACCGCAGGCGACGCTGCTCGTCGGCCCGCTGGACGACGACCTTCGACGCCGCCTCCCACACCGGGCGCAGGCCGGCGGCCAGCCCGTCGAACGCGTCCACCGCCCCGTCGACGTCCCCCTCCCGCAGGAGGCGGGTGACCTCGTCGCGGGCCGACGTGAACATCCGCAGGTACGCGCTGCCCTTCAGCAGCGGCTCGGACGCGGCCACCCACCGGGCGGCGACTCTGGCGATGGACGTTCCTGCAATCAACCCCGCATCAACGAGACGTGGTTCGATGTACCTGTCGATCACGGTCTCGGCATCATGTCGTTCGGAACGGTACCTGCGTTCGATGTCTGACGGATCGGTTCGGTTCGTGTCGGCCACGAAACCGACGAAGTCGTTGCGGGACATCCGTCGAACCGTGCTGGCGAACTGGTCCACGCTGCTTTGCGGGCCCAGGACGTCCACCTCCGTTCCGTTCGGATGACGCACATAGGCATGGGCGACGTACTGGTCAGGTGTGCCGTCATCCTCGATCTGTGCGTAGATCGGCCACCCGTAGCGGTCATGCAGGGCTAACGCCATCCAGATGCACCCGCCGTACGAGTACTTCTCGGAAACGCTTCCTGGGATTGGTTCCATGTCCCCGCCCTACCTATGCCCGCGCAACCGACGGCCGACCTCGGCCCACAGCGGGGCCACCTGCTCGGCGGTTCGGGCGCGGGTCAGCACCTGGACCAGGGGTCCGTCGGTCCGCACCTCAACGAGGCCCGGGACGGCGAGGGACGACCAGTCGCGCTCCACGTCGGGGACGAACCCGACGCACCCTCGGCCGTTGTTGTCGACGACCCGTCGGCGGGTCTCCCGGACGTCGGGACCCACCCACGTCGGGATGCGGGGGCGGATGCGGTCGCCCGTCTCGGAGTCCTCGAACTCGAGCGTGCCGGCGCGGATGCGCTCGCCGTCCGCCGCCACCATGCGCAGCGCACCGCCCACCCCGTCGTCGTCGTCCCCCGTCCCGACGAAGTGGCCCTCGCACGACGGGGTCGTCCGCCACCCCCGGTCCAGGCACCACACGACGATGGGCCGCACCGCGTCGTCGAGTTCCCCCTCGTCGACCTCCGTCGAACCGACGGGCTCGGACGGGTCGCGCCGGGTCCAGTAGAACCACGGGCGACCGTCCCGCACCGGCGTCCACCACCGGAGCAGGTGGGCGCAGTCCATCGGGACGAAGGCGGATCCCAGTCGGTTCAACGGACCATGTCCCGGTGCATGGTGACCGGCCCGTTCCGCCCGATCCCGAGTCGGGAGAGGTTGCGGACGCTGACGTTCACGTACTCCATGAGGTAGCGGATCAGGTCGCCCGTGAGGATCATCTGTCCGGGCTTCAGGCCGATGAAGTCGGCGATTGCGCGGAGGACCTGCGGGACGGGGAGGGTCTGGTTCGCGTTGTCGTACCGCCACTTCTCGTTCTCGGGCTGGTTCTTCGACAGCCCCCGCGTGGTGATGAACGGCGACCGACCCACGATCTGCCGGTACGGGATCGGCTTGCCGGCCTGGATGAGCGGCTCGATGGTTGACCGCTCCCGGTGGAAGTTGTAGGTGGTCAGGACGTCACCCAGTTCCGCCGGGTCGAACGCACCGCTCGGCTTCACGTTCAGCGCGGCCCCCACGATGGCGAACACCTTGGTCGGGTCGCCCGGGTACAACTCCGCCGCACGGTAGGCGGCGTCGATGTAGTCGGCCTCCCGGTAGACGGGCAGCAGGGTCGCCGTCCTCAGGATGGCCCGCCGGTCCTCGGAACCGACGGGCATCACCGAGGCGAGGCGGATCAGCGCCGAACGGGCGGAAGGGTTGGTGACGTGCATGGGGACTCCTCAAATTCGGTGGGTTTGATGCCACCTGTGTCGTTGGCAATATGCGGGTCACACAACTTCCATGAGCAATCGGCGCACGGACTCCAGATCGGTGAAATCCACCGCCGTCCACTCATGCCGCATCACCGCATACAGGTCGACCAACTGTTCCTGGGACAACCCGTATCGTGGACCTTGTTTTTGGAACCACGTTGCTGCCTTGTAGGACTTCGAGGATCCCTCGCCCCGTACGAAACCCCACCCACGGGCCATCCGAAGTGATACCACTTTGCTGGCGAGTTGCTCGAGTGAAGGGGGTAGGGGGCGTTCCCGATCCAGGGGCCTGCGACGGTACGGGTGGTACATCTCAGAGCCCTTGGGTGTCACGACGACGGCGTGTTCAGCCTGACGTTCTGGACTGCTGGGGAAGAACTGATCTGCCGTGACGTCGTAGTAGATGCCGTCGGCTTCTACCCACCAGTGTTCTTGCCAAACCTCGCCCGGTTTTTTCATTCCTTGGGGTGGGTACGTCACATAGTCAGAGGGGTAGTAGTAGTCCGAATCGGATTTCCTGAACCACCCACCAACGACCCTCGATACAGGTTCGCCTACCGCAAGGTCGATGCGTTCGGCCAGTTCGACCGAACGACCACGACAGGTGCCAGCCAGGGGGTGGTACTTTCCCCTGAGGGGATCGAACACCGTCGGCAAGGGGCAGGCCGCCCGCGACACCACTTCCCGCCGAAAGTCCCGTACAGCGTCCAGGATCGCCGTATTTGAAGCAACGACCCACCGGTGCGAGACCCGCAAGGCCATCCGTTCCGAGGCTTTCCTGGTCATGGTTCCATTCAGCATGACGTCGTCGGGGTGCCGGTGCCGGGCACCGGGTAGATGGCGGGTTCCGCGTCCCCGGCGGGGTACTCGCGGACGCGGGCCGTGACCATCGGGCGGCCCTCGATGCGGTAGCGGTCGGCGGCGGCGAAGCCCTCCCCGTACCCGGTCGGCGAGATGATGCCGCCGAGTTCGATGCCATCCGACTGCGTGCGTCCGTCCCCCAGGATGCCGTACGTCACGATGACCATCTGGACCTCGTCTCCGGGCGACGTCTTCGACGGGGTGGCGAACGCCTCCTCGGGCATGTTGCGGACCAGCATCGCCTTGCAGGCGAGGACCCCGCCCTTCAGCACGGGCTCGAGGCTGACCGGGAACGACCCGGCCGTCCACGACAGCGGCCCGCCGGGCGTCGGGTCGGACACCATGAACGCCGACCCGCCCCCCCGGTACAGCCGGAACCGACGGGACCCCGTCGGCGTCGCGTCGGTGTACGCCGTGTAGGTCAGGATGCCGCCGTCCGACAGCGCGACCCACTGGCCGGGGCCGCCGACGAACGGGGTGTACTCCCGCGCCTCCCCGGCGAGGGGGATGACCGTCTGTGCCGCCTGGATGACCCCGGACGGGGACGTGGCCAGGGCGGACGCCGTGTCCCCGAGCGGGTTCTCGCACAGGAAGTCGGAGTCCTGGAGGAGGATCCCCAGCGGCAGCCGGTCCGTGAACCCGGTCAGGTTGATCAGGCTGGTCCCGTCCCCCGCGTTCACGGGGGTGTCGACGCCCCCGATCAGGTACGCGGACGTCGCGCGGTAGAACTTGCCCGACGGGACGGGGACCCCGTCGGGTCGGACGAACAGGATCCCCGTGGGACCGCCGGGTGCCGCGGGGTTCGCCGAGATGCGGATCGCGTTCCCCGCCGCGCCCGGGATGGCCGCCGCGATGGACACGTCGATCCCGCCGTAGTTCGCCGCGACCAGCACGTTCTCGACGTACAGCGCGTTCATCAGCGCCACCGCGATGTTCGCCGCCGTGTCCGCCGCCGTCGCGCCGACGGCGAACTCCGTCCCGGCGGTCAGCGTCACGGTGCTGAACCCGGGGCCGTCGACGGTGATGGTGTTGCCGACGACGACCTCCGTGTTGTCGACCACCGCCAGCCGGATGGCCGCCGCGCGGCCGACCTCGGGCTGGCCGTCCGTGAACGTGCGCGGCACGATGCGCCACGCGGGGGCCGTGGCCGACGGGGGGCACCGCATGGCCGCGTCGGGGTCGTCCTCCGTGTGGCCGCAGTCCGTCACCGTCCCCGGGTACAGGAGCCCGCCCATCTTCCCCGTCCCCAGGGTCGTGTAGAAGTCGACCGCCGCGAGGACCTGGAGCGACCGGCGGTTCGGCGTCTGCGGGATGCGGGTGCCGTCCGGCTCGAACTGCTGGATGGGCGTGCGGAGCAGGTACTGGTCGGACACCGGCACCTGTCCGTACCGCGCCTGGTAGTCCGTCACCACGCGGGTGTCCCCCGCGCGGGTCATGTAGGGGTCGCCCTGGTACGGCGTGCGGGTGTACCCGACGAAGAACTCGTCGTTCGACGCCGCCGCCACCGGCAGCGTCATCGACACCGGGGCCAGCGCACCCATCGCGGGGACGCCGCCGCCGCCGTTGCGCCGACGGGCGAGGACGATGTTGTTCTTGTTGATGAACCCGCGTGCGAAGCCGAAGCACGCGAACACCACCACGTACTCGATGTCGTCGAACGCCTCGCCCGGCAGGTACTCGGGGGACAGCGTGAAGTCGATGGCATCGGACGGGATGAGGTAGGTGTGGTCGTCCGCGTCCCCCGTGACGTCCTGCGCCCCGCCCTGGAGGATGAACAGCGTCTGCCTCGTCGCGTCCGTCCGCAGCAGGTTCGTCGCGGGGTTCGTGGCGACGGTGATGCGGTCCGAGTTGAACGTCGCCCCGCCCTTCGCCACGAAGTCCCGCCGGTCGTACACGCCGAACACGCGGGCCGTGCCGAGGTAGGGCGGAAGCTGGATGCCGCGCATCCCCCGCCCCAGGTCGGTGGACACCACCTGGTCGGAGTAGAACAGCCGTCCCTGGTACGCGGACAGGCCCGTCGTCGCGATGGTGCCGTACCCGCAGTAGTTGACCCCGCTGGACGCCCCCGTCTGGACGTACATCATCAGGATGCCCGGCGTGCCGCCGTTGTTCTGACCCCCCACGACGTTCGTGACCGCCGCCCCGTTCGTCGTCGTGTCCGTGAACAGGTGGTTGATGCCCGCCAGGAACGTCGCGTCGGACCCGACGTGGAACGGTACGTCCTGGCGACCGAACCGGGGCATGAACTCGGCGGGGACGATGTACCCGTTCTTCAGCGCCGGGTCGAAGATGCCCGCCGCGTCCTTCGGGGTCCCGGCCGGGGGGCCGCTGACCGACGCCGGGTACGTGCTCGTGCCGAACAGGACGTCGGGGGTGACGAACGTGAACCCGTACAGGGTCATGTCCACCGCACGGAACGGACGGAGGACCAGCGTCTTCGACCCGGCGTCGACGAACACCTCGGACTCGCGGGTCTGCTCGGAGAACACCGCCACGTCGCCGCCGTACGCGGGGGCGTCGGGGGCCGTGAGCCCCAGGCTGGGCAGGCGGTTCCACGACCCGACGTGGGAGTAGTCGAACCGCGTCTGCGTCGTCGGCAGCCCCACCTGGCCCGCGAACGTGGGGTCCAGCGCGGCGCGCGACTGGCGCAGGTACTCCGTGCCGAGCGTGACGCCGGCCACGTCCCACACGCGGTCGGGGACGCGGGGCATCGCGCCCCGTCCGGGGTGGTACTGCAGCGTCGTGTTGATGACCAGTTCGGACGTCGCCTCGGGCGCGGTGATGATGCCGCTCCACCGCGCGGCGAACGCCGACGCCCCCTCGATGTCGGTGATGACGATGGCGAGGCTGGCGGGGCCGCCCAGCGAACCCCCCGCACCGTCCGTCGCGTCCGTGTACTGCGACCGCAGTTCGGCGTTCGTCGGGGCCGACGCCGTGTTGAACGAGGACACACCCTCGACGACGAACAGCACCCGAACGCGGTCCGACGCCGTGGCCGGGTTCGTCGTGTACCCCGACGCGGCGGTGCCCGCCCCGATGACCCGGACGACGCCGTTGTTGGCCGCGTTCGTCGTGTCCCCGTACAGGACCAGGTACACCTCGGACGAGGTGCCCGCCCGGTTGTCCCCCCCACGCGTCAGCAGGTCGTACAGGGTGCGCCGCCCCTGCAGGACGCTGTTGGTGATGCCGTCGGGGCTGGTCGACGTGACGTCCGTCCCGTTCCACCACCCGCCCGGGGCGTCGAAGTTGACGCCGGGGAGTTGGACCTCGTACACGCCGGCGGACGGGTTGTGCAGCACCGGTGCTGCCACGTCGGACGCCGCGTTCAGGATTCCGCCCAGCACGACGAACGGACGCTCGAAGTTCGACTCGGGCGTCGGGTACATCGGGCCCGGGGTCGCCGTACCGCCGGGGGGCGCGGCGTCGAACCCCGCGTGGCCCAGCCACCGCATCGTGACCGGGGTGCGGCGGCCGACCTCCGAGACGACCCCGTACTTCCACGCCTCGAACGGGGCCAGGAACCGCACGGCGTCCGCCCCGTCGTAGAACGACGCGCGGGCGCCCTCGCTGCCGTTGGTGCCGCCGATGTTCAGGAACAGCACCGTCCCGTTCGAGTACCCCGCGTCGGGGAAGAACCCACTCGGCAGGAACGGGGCGGCCGGGTCCCAGTCCACGCCCGTGTCCAGCGCGGCGTCCGTCCCGCTCGCCGTGACGTCGTGGCAGACCACCGTCACGTCCGACTGGACCGTCGCCGCGTCGGAGAACACCGTGCGGATGCCGTCGGGGCCGTCCACCCGCTGGGCCGAAATCGGGGCCGGGGCGGCGGCGGACAGGTACCCGACGTCGATCACCTGGACGCCCTGGGTGTCGCCCGTCGCCGACTCCTTGTACGAGGTGCGGAGGTTGTTCAGCACCAGGTTCGACAGGTTGTGGACCAGGAGGCGCGTGTAGTCCCAGTCGCCGAACGACACCCCGTGCCGCAGGTCCAGGACGTCGCCCGGGGCCACCTGGTCCGCGAACAGCCCGTCGGGACGGGCGTTGTAGAACCGGAACGCGTCGCCCGACGAGTGGGGGACGGCCATCGTGCCCCCGCGGCCGCGACCCGCCACCGTCACCGACGTCGGACCCACCGTGACGATGGGGCCGACGATCTCACCCCCGTCGACGACGGCGTACACGCCCGCCGCGATCTGCGCGGGACTCAGCGTGTCGAACCCGGACCCGGCGAGGTTCGACAGGGGGATGACCGTGACCGCCGCGTCGATGCCGGCGGACAGGGCCGGGGCGGAGAGGACGCGGGCACCGTCGCGCGGGTCGACGAACGACGATGCCGCCGCGTTGCGGTCGAACGACCCGTTCTGGTTCGCGGCGCCGGCCGGCTCGATCGTCGAGTACCCGGACGCGTTGCGGCGGAACACCGCGCACAGCGGCACGGCGTACGTGTACCCGTCGACCGTCCCCAGCGTGTTGTTCGGGTCCCCGTTCCCCGCCCGCCACAGGCCCGGGTCGCCCAGCGCCTCGCGCATGTTCGTGAACGGGAACCCGGCGACCGGGTTGGCCGCCGTGCCCTGCCCACGGACGTTCGGGTCGCCCAGACCGTCCGGGTACACGTCCAGCGCGACCGACGACCCGGACGCCGCACCCGACCCGTACACGCGGATGCGGTACTGGACCTGGACCCGCTCGGTCGTCTCGAACCCGATGGCGGGGTCCTGGATGTCGTCGGGCAGGTTCGTCCCGCCGTACTCCACGTTCCCGTACCGCCACACCGTCGTCGCCGACGGCTTGTTCACCGTCGACGGGTTCGGCGCCACCCGCGTCACCCACGCCTCCAGGAACACCAGGTCGATCCGACTGTCCGACGCCGGGGGCGGGTTCAGCCGCACCAGGTTCGCCGTGTCCGTCGTGTCCGTCCCCGCGACGGGGATGACCCACCCGTTCACCACCGCCGTCAGGATCGGGGACAACTCCCCGGCGGCGGGAAGCCCGAACCGGAACTGGTTGGAGAACTGCGGGTCGGTGACGACGTCCCCCGACGCCCGGGTCGGGTCCAGCAGCCACCCGGAGTGGACCTGCGACCGGACGACCTCGCGGAGCGCCTCGACGTCCACCTGCGACATCAGGTTCAGTTCGGACGGGAGCGGCGGCTTCCCCTCCTGCCAGATGACCGTCTGGAACTGACGGCCGATCGCTGACAGGGTGCGGGAAACTCCGGGGCCGAAGGACTCGGGCATCGTCAACCTCGTGGGGTAGGGACGTGTGCGACCCTACCGCCCCGACCGGTATAGGGGCGCTACCCGCCCGCCGCCGTCAGAACAGGAAGCCGAACCCGGACAGGCGTCGGTCCACCGTCCCCGTGTTCACGAACGCGATCCGCACCAGCGTCCCGAGGTTCACGAGGTCCGTCGGCGCCAGGTACCCCGCGCTGTACCACGTCACCCCGTCGTCGTTCGACGCGTACACGTCGAACCCGGCCGGCTCGGGCACCTGCGGGGTCAGCGACACCAGGCACGGATCGTCCTGGCCCGCCGTCGCACCGTACGAGGACGACACGTCCTCCGTGCGGGACAGGCCCTCGAGCTTCCACCAGACGAGCACCTCGTCGATGCCACCGGGCACGATGGCCGACACGTCGATCGTGTCCGTCACCAGCACACCCGGGGACAGCGTCACGGGGTTGCGGCGCAGCACCCGGGTGCGGTTCGGCGACTGGCCGACCGGGAGGGGGCCGACGGCCCGACCCACGGCCGCACGCGTCGGGTCCGACCCGAACGACGCCGCCAGGTCCAGCGCCGCCACGTCCGCCGCGGTCAGCAGCGGGTTGAACAGCGCGTTGCCGTACATCGGGAACTGCGCCAGCAGGTTGGCGAACGCACGGGAGGTCACGTCCCCGCCGTCCACCGGGACGACGTACGACGACCCGTCCACCGCCACGGGGGCGACGTCGGGGATGGCCGGGACGAACTTCCCGTTGACCTTGATCGCGCCGTTCCCCCGGTCGGTGACCTGGACGATCTGCCCGGTCGTGAGGTCGGTGAGGATGTCCATGCGTCACGTCCCGTCGTCGATGTTGAAGGTCTGGAACTGCCCGGCTCCGGCACCGGCGGGGGGCAGCACGTTCGTCCACACCGCACCGCCACCGACCTCGAACTGGGACCAGGACTGCGCCAGGCCGGGGGTCGTGTCCCCGATGTTCCCCATGAACGTGCAGGAGTCGGGTCTCGTGCCTGGCCCCCCGGTGCTTGCGTACACGATCCCCAGGTTCGACCCCCGGAACACGTTGCCCGTGAACACGAAGTTCTTGTTCGCCCCGACACCAACGCCCCCGGTCGTCAGACTCATCGCCGTCGACGGGGTGGCGGACAGGCCGACCTCGTTGTGCGAGAACGTCAGGACCCGGCACCCCGTACCCAGGTCGAGGTCCCACGCCAGGACCGGCGTGTTCCCGCTCTGGCACCGGTTCCCGTCGAAGGTCAACCGGGCGCATGTCCCCGCTGCGGTGAACTCGAAGCACGTCCCGTCGAAGCTCAGCGCGGTGTTGCCCTGGAACTGCATGTCCCCCACGTCCTCGACCCGGACGACGTACGGGTCGATGTACGAGGTCACCGTGTTCCCGGCGACCCGCAGGTCCGAGATGGCCGACGTGCCGGTGTCCTGGATGAAGATCCCGTTCGTCGGGTTCGCCGCGTTGTTGCCCCGGACGGTGTTCCCGCACACCCGCACGGACTCGCTGGCGGACCCGAAGTAGAACCCGATCCCCAGGCTCTGCGCCCCCAGCGTGTCCGACCCCAGCACCGCGTTGTCCGACGCGGAAGCGGCCCGGACCCCCGCGTCGAACGTGAGGGTCACGGCCGTGGCGACGATCGGGACGCCGGCATCGGCACCCGTCACCCGGTTGCGGTCGCAAGACACGCCACGGGTCAGGACGTCCGTGTGGACATCGACCCCACCGTAACTGCCGACCGGACGGGCGACCCGGTTCAGGTCGTTGTCGCTGACGGTGACGCCCGCCACACCGGTCGCACCCTGCAGGTCGACGGTGACGAGCGACCCGGTCACCGAACCCGCGGGCACGACGACACCCCGGGACTTGTTCCGGCGGATGGACAGGTCGTTGATGCCCCCCGGGGTGGCCGACATGTCGACGCTGACGATGCTGCCGTACGCCGTCCCCGTGCCGACGTCGAACTGGTTGTCAGAGACGTCGACGCCCCGGCAGGACCCCACGATGATGTCGATGCCGCCGTGGGTCGCCGTCGCGTGGCCGCACCCGGTGAACTGGTTGGCCAGCACCGACAGGTTCTGCACCTCGGCGTCCACGGAGAAGACGACGGTGGACCCGCGGGCCCCCGCCGCGCCCGTGGCGACGTTCTCGAACACGTTGTCCGAGATGGACGCGTCCAGGACCGGGTCCGTGGGCCCACCCACCCCGACGGTGACCCCGGGGCACGCGACGTCGCGGAACAGGTTGCGGCGCACCGACAGCGCCCGCACCGCCGGGGCCGCGCCCGTGGACGAACCGCTCAGCAGCACCGCGATCCCCCCGGGGGACGTGGCGTCACCCCCGACGAGGACGTTGTCCTCGGCCCGGACGTCGTGGACCTTCATGTTGCCGAAGGTCAGGACCGTGTTGTTGCCGCCCAGGATCGACCGGAACCGGTTCCGGTCGACGAGGATCCCGTTGCTGGCGGTGGCCGATGGGGCGACCGCCGCGAATGTGAAGATGCACGCGTCCTGGACGGAGTCCACGACGTTCTCCGCGACCAGGAACCGGTTGACGAACCCGACCACGTTGCCGTACAGGCCCCGGTTGGTGGAGTCGATCGTGTTCCGACGGATGTGCAGTCCGCCGATGACCGTGTTCGACGGCCCCACCGGACCGGCGGCGGACACCTCGACGCCGGTGTCGGTGTTCCTGATGGTGTTGTCGTCCACCGCGATGTCCGACATCGTGGAGAGGTAGCAGTCGAACAGGATCGCCCGGGCCCCCACCGCGCCCGACATCACCAGGTCGTTGCCCGACGCCGACACGACCTCGAACAGGGCCGCACCCGGACCGCCCAGTGCGTTGGTCCCAGCCGCGAACTCGATGCCGCTGCCGCCCGGCTGCCGGACCCGGTTGCGTTCGACGGACACGTGGCTGGCGGAGGCGGCGTCGTCGCACTTCACGGTGATGCCGTCGCCCGCCGTGGAGTACACCGCGTTGCCCGCCACGGACACGCCCGCCAGTACCCCCGGCGGGATCCCCACCGGCGCGTTGTTCGACTGGACGACGATGCCGGACCCGACCGACGTCGTGTCCACGGTGTTCCCGCAGACCAGCAGTTCCCGCACCGTCCCCCGGCCCAGCGCCACCACCTCGATGCCGGACCCCACCCCCGACACGGTGTTGCCCGACACGACCGCACCGACCAGTTCGCGGGAGAACGCCGCGGTGCCGGACCCGATGAGCGCCAGGATCCCCGTGGACGGGACGGTGTCGATCCCGTTGCCCTCGATCCGGATGCCGGCGGCGACGAGCGGGGTCACCCCGCCCGGCCCGTCGAACTGGATGCCCGTCGAGGGGGACCCGCCCTTACGGAACAGGTCCCGGACCTGGTTCGCGGACACGTCGACGTGCTCGCAGTCCATCATCCGGACGCCGATGGACGCCACGAACGCGGGGGTGGGGTCCACCACGGCCCCCGCGTCGGTCAGGATGCGGCCGATCCCGTACACGCTGTTGGAAGTGACGCCCAGCCCGGCGCACCACTCCGCACCGATCCCCACCGACACGTCGAACGGACCCGCCGGGGGACCCGCCGTACCGACGGCGCAGTGGTGGACGACGTTGCCGGACACCACGGTCTGCTGGACCTGCTGGGTCGCGGTCCCGATCATGTAGATGCCCGTCCGCGCCCGCCACACCGTGTTCCCCGACACGGTGTTGTACGCCGGGACGTCGGTCGGACCGCCGGACGAGTGGAGGTAGATGGCCGCCAGCGCGGTCGGGTTCGCCGGGGCGGCCGACACGTTGCAGTCCACCTGGTTGTCGGTGACGGACGACTCCTGCACGAACCCGGTGATCTGGATCCCGTGCGTCGTCGCCCCGTACACCGTGTTCCCACGGACCCGCAGCCCC
>Ga0315906_10005571_pt1 | contig 15813 bp, 15 predicted proteins | sample LakEriMetagenome_4_FD_203526 | JGI IMG/M metagenome (GOLD analysis project Ga0315906, IMG submission 203526) | Freshwater fungal communities from buoy surface, Lake Erie, Ohio, United States - Buoy 2 MA122 | ecosystem: Environmental > Aquatic > Freshwater > Lake > Lake biofilm | place: USA...
AGACGGAAATGGGAAGCTTGAAAAAGCGATTGTTACTCACCAAAAATCGGGCGAACTAGATATCGAAACAGATCATTTCATTCCTTTATTTGGGTTGAAGCCTAGCTTAGGACCGATTGCTGATTGGGGTCTTGAAATCGAAAAGAATGCAATTAAAGTGGACACCTTGGATTATTCTACCAATATTCCAGGGATCTATGCCGTTGGTGATGTTAATACATACGAAAACAAATTGAAGCTTATTCTATGTGGATTCCACGAAGGTACGTTAGCGGTTCAATCGGCTTTTGCTCGCATTCACCCAGACAAAAAGAATGTGTTGAAATATACCACAGTAAATGGAGTTCAAGGGTTTTAAAATGAATAGGTTATGAAAACGATTACTGTACAAGAGTTAAAAGCACTTATGGATCTAAATGGTGATTTTCAGCTAATCGATGTGCGAGAACTTCACGAATTCGAGGAAGCTAATTTAGGAGGTCATTTAATCCCGCTTGGTGAAATTCCATCGCGTTATTCAGAAATTAGCAAGGATAAACAAGTCATCATGCAATGTCGTTCCGGAGCAAGAAGTGCAAATGCAGCTTCATTTTTAGAGCAGAATCATGGTTATTCTAACCTCTACAATTTGGAGGGCGGAATTCTGGCATGGTTGAATGCGTTTGGTGAATAATCAAAATGTTATCTTTGGTTTGTGAATAGACGAACCATCAACGCTGTCGTTCTTTTAGGTGTGCTCTCCCTTGCCAGTATTCTCATTGTGCAATTGGTTTGGGTGCGCAAGACCCTTGAAATGCAAGAGAAAAATATTGCGATTCAAGAGAAGGAAGACAGTTTGAACCTAAAATCTTTTTCAGAAAACACAATCATCGCATTGAAATCTGTTTTGGATGAAATTCAACGTACTTCAAAGGATAGCCTGGATACCTATGGAACAGTTCGTCAGGTCAACAATAACCAATTCACAGTTGATCTTAGTGAAGAATTACAAGCCTTTTACCTCGAAACACTTTTGAAAAAGGAGTTTTACAATCAAAATATACAACAGGATTTCATTTATGGAATTTATGATTGTTTCGTGGACACAATTCTTTTAAGTAATATGATACATTATTCGAAGGAAAAAGCTTATATAACGACTAAAAATAAACCTTCGGAAATCTCCACTGAATCGTTGAATTTGAAAAAGGACGGACACTACTTCACAGTTTTCTTTCCATACTTCACGGCAAAGTCTATAGAACCTGCCATATTTATTTCTCCATGGATTTACATTTCGATTATCATTCTTTTGGTTTTGGTGTTTTTTGGTTATAGTTTGGCAATTATCATTCGTCAAAAGCGTCTTTCTGAGGTGAAAACAGATTTTATTAATAATATGACTCATGAACTGAAAACACCCATTTCTACTATTAGTTTATCAAGTGAAATGTTAATGCGGATAGACCTAAATGAAGATCCTGAGAAAATTCGTAAATACGCAGGAATTATCTACAAGGAAAACAAAAGGCTTGAAAATCAAGTGGAGCGCGTATTGAATGTTGCCAAGCTAGACAAAGACAAAGTTGTACTGAACAAAGAAAATTTTGATGTTCATGAGCTTTTGGCTGAAGTGAAAGAAAACTTTGAATTGAACCAATTGAATCAAGGTGGAAAAATTAATTTGAATTGTTCGGCAGAAAAATACAAGATACAGGCGGATCCTGTTCATTTAACGAATGTTGTATATAATTTATTAGACAATGCTGTAAAATATTGCACGACTACACCTCAAATCGCATTAGGAACACGAAACGAAAAAAATTATTTAGTTATAGAAATTTCTGATAATGGAATAGGAATGAAACGAGAGGACTTAAAACTAATTTTCGACAAATTCTATCGCGTTCCAACTGGAAATATTCATAATGTTAAAGGCTTTGGCTTAGGGTTATATTACGTGAAATTAATAATCGATGCCCATGAAGGAAAAATTGATGTAAAAAGCACGATGAACAAGGGAACAACCTTTACCATTTATATGCCCATCCAATAGAAACCTATTTGTTATTTTCTTCTTTCTAAAAAGGCATCTGGTTGAGGAAATAATCCTCTCCTAGTGATTTTTTTTTCTTTCGCGTTAAGGAATATTATTTCTGGAACGCCTGTCTCATTCATTTTCCCGGTAATCTCAAATTTTTTCTTTTCTAACTTAGATACAGAATATGTGCCTTCCCATTTTGCGTTTTCTATTTGAATATAAAGGCTGTCTTTTGTCAATCGAACTTCAATAGATGAGGTATTTACAGGAATAAGTTGATTGTTTAAATTCACTTCGTAGGCTGGAATCTGTCCGAAATACGATTTTAGATACTTCTTTTTCAAACTCACGGATTGAGCTGAAGCCATAAGCGTTATAAATACGAAAACAACACCTAAAAATAACTTCATTTAACGAAAGTAAAGAAAAAAAATATATTTCTGTCATCTGTTATTTAGCAGGTATTTCTGATTTTAAATAGAATTGTTTTTTTTCAAATAAAGACCAGCCCCGTAATTAAGCTCAAAAATGAAAACACAAAAACTACTTCGGGTAAGGGAATAAAACTTTGAAATCCAACCAATAAAGCGAAGAAACCTATTCGTAGAAATGAATTCCGTTTGTTAAGATTCATAATGTGGAGTTGGCTTCCATCAACGATTCCCAATTTGAGTTCATTTTTGATACGCCACCATTCACTCGCTACAATTAGAGGGAGAAGAATTATTCCTTGCGCGATTCCCATATCTTCATAGGAAAGAAAACTGATAAATTCTTGCGCGAAATTGATATCTTTTTGATACATAAATATGGCTGAATGAATCACCAATAATTCAATAATTAGTAGTGCAAGTTGGCGAAAAAAGATTTTGTTTTTCTCTGTTATCGTTATTTCTGTCAACTTCAATCGCTGAGGTAAAAAAATCATCCTCGAAATTTGGTCGAGCATAAAAAAAAGCAGAATGAAATAGAAATTCCAATTCCAGAAAAAATAACCGAATAAAGGCAGAGCAACATCACCTAACAATGAACTTATTTTCTCTATACGATTCACCTTTTCTTTTTCAGTATCGATACTCGTTCCTTGGTCAACTCAAATTCAGGATTGTTTTTCAGGGCTTTAGCGTAAGAAAGTAACGCGTTTGAAATGTCTTTACGCCCCTCATAGATTAAACCAACGTTGTGATACGTTTCGACGTGTTTCGGCTCAACTTCAAGCACTTTTTCGTAGTAAAACATGGCGCTATCTAAATCTTTTTCAGAGAATTGTTTCATGTATCCCAACTGGAAATAAGCATCATAGTAAGTGCTATCCAATCGAACCATTTTTCTGTATAAAGAAGATGCGGACTTTTCTTTACCAAACATTTGTTTAGCGTATGCCAACGAATAAATTACATCCGGGTTTTTAGGTTCCAAACGATAAGCAGTTGTGTAATATTCAACACAAATTGGATCCTCCTTCATTTCGTAAAGTGAACCGAGCCACAAGTAACCAACTGTAAAATCAGGATCTTGCTGAACTGCCGTCTCATAAGATGAAACTGCTCGCTCGAAATTTCCTAGGTTTCGGTAAATGCTTCCTTTCAAAAGATAAGCATCTCTATACTTCGGGTCAATTCGTAAAGCCTGATTAATGTATTTGAATGCTTTTTCGTTATCTTGAAAGAAACTATACGTATTGGCCAAACCTACAAGTGCTCTTGGGTTTTTTGAATCTTTTTTTATGATGTATTTAAACTGATTTTGAGCCCTAAAAATATCTTCTGTTGTATATTTTGGTTTATTTAATAACGCTTGAGCATATAGAATTCGTGTATCCAAACGAGAACTATCCAAACGATAAGCGCGCGCTCCATCAGCCATTGCATCTTCAAAATGCATATTTTCAATAGCTTCATTCCCATGCCTTAAAAGTAACTCAATACTATCGGGGAAAATTTTTAGAACACTATCAAGCTGCGCTCCGTTGTAATCGACTTTCTTTGAATTTTTATCTGAGTTTCCACAGGAAAACAAGATGCAGACGAGAAGTATAATGAGGGAAATGCGATATATCATCTTACAAAATTAATTATTTTGAATTGGTTTGAATGTTCTGTAAATTTGTAATCACAATTAGAGCCATGAGATTTAGATTATTTACGGTTGCTATGATTTTCTTTTTGGGAATTACTGATTGTTTTTCTCAAGGATGTTCCCAATGTAAAATGCTTGCTGAACAGGCCGGAACAGCAGATGAAGCTTCCTTTGGTTCCAACATCAATTTCGGGATTTTGTATTTGATGATCATACCCTATTTGATGCTAATGTTTTTATTCAGAAACCAAATCAAACGCTTTCTTCAAAGCTTGTTCAAAACGGCTTCCAAATAAATGTCCAATAAGAAGAGTGAATCCTGTTTTCTTCCGCTTGAATTAACTGCTGAATTTCCGGATTTACCTCAAAAATTGGATTACCCTTTTTACTATGAACCAAAACCCCTTGCTGTTGAAGCGGCTATGTTATTACAAGTGCGACTCGAGCAAGAAGAATTCAACCATAATTTCGGATTTGGTCAGTCGGAACGCGGAAATGCCATAGGAAAAATGTTTGGCGTTTTGGTCGTTGAAAATAGTTCTGGTGAAATCGGTTGTTTGGCCGCTTTTTCGGGTAAACTAGGCGATAAAAACCACCACGAAGGATTTGTTCCGCCTGTATTTGATATTTTGAAAGAAGATGGGTTTTTCAAGAAAGGAGAGGTAGAATTGAATGAACTGAATCGAAAGATAGAATCCATTGAAAACTCAAGTGAATTTGCGAATGCCATTCAAATATTGGAGCGGTTTAAAAAAGAAAGCGAAGAAAAAATTAATGAGTTCAAAGCGTGGATAAAGTCCGAAAAACAAAAACGTGATGAAATTCGATTGAAAAACATAGACAATCTTTCTCAATTTGAATTTGAAAAATCGAATGAGAAGCTTAAAAATGAGAGCATTTCACAACAATTGCAATTCAAAAAGTTGAAGAAATTAATCGCTCAGGAAATCTTAGAATTGGGAGATAAAACTTATTATGAACTTCAAAATCTAAAGGAAATTCGGGCGAATAAATCAGCTCAACTTCAACAAGCCATTTTCAACCAATACACTTTTTTAAATTCGAAGAAACATAACAAAAGTTTACTTGAAATATTTAGTAAAACGGTTTTTAAAGTTCCACCAGCCGGAGCAGGAGAATGCGCCGCACCAAAATTATTTCAATACGCTTTTTTAAATGATTTGAAGCCAATATGTATGGCTGAATTTTGGTGGGGAATGTCTCCCGACTCTGAAGTTCGTGTTCATAAACAATTTTATCCGGCTTGTCGGGGCAAATGTGAGCCAATTTTGGAGCATATGTTGGAAGGAATTCAAGTTGAAGATAATCCCATGCTGAAACAAGCGGAGGTTAGTGACTTGGAAATCGTTTTTGAGGATGAATGGCTGCTTTTGGTTAACAAACCCACTGAATTTCTTTCTGTTCCAGGAAAAGAGTTGAAAGATTCTGTTTTAGAGCGCGTAAAAATGAAATTGCCAAAAGCAACAGGACCGCTTCTCGTTCATCGTTTGGATATGTCAACATCGGGTTTGTTGTTGGTTGCGAAAACGGAAGAAGTGTATAAAAATCTTCAAAAACAGTTTATTCAACGAAAAGTAAAGAAAACTTACACCGCACTATTGGATGGAATAATAAACGAAAAAGAAGGAACTATTAATCTTCCTTTGAAAGTTGATTTGGAAGATCGGCCGAAACAAATGGTTTGTTACGAGCACGGGAAAAATGCGCTTACGGAGTTTAAAGTTTTAGAGATAAAAGGTAATAAAACGAGGATAGAGTTTTATCCAATCACAGGGCGAACGCATCAATTGCGTGTGCACGCGGCTCATCATTTGGGTTTAAATTGCCCAATTGTTGGTGATGATTTATATGGAACGAAAGCGTATCGTCTGCATCTGCATGCTGCTCAAATTGAATTCAAGCATCCCATAACGAGAGAAAAAGTCGTTATTAAATGCCGTGCTCCGTTTTAATATGGAAACCATCGATCAATACATCAATCAATTTCCGGATAATATCCAAGAAAAATTGACAGAACTTCGAGAAATTATTCATCAAATAATTCCGGAAGCTACGGAAAAAATAAGCTATAAAATGCCTGCTTTTTATTGGAAAGAAAACTTGATTTATTTTGCCGCATTTAAAAATCACATTGGCATTTATCCAACTTCAACACTTATTGAACATTTTAGAGAAGAATTAAAAAATTATAAATGTTCCAAAGGAGCAATTCAAATTCCTTTAAATCAAGAAATCCCAAAATCGCTGATTCAAAAAATTGTTATCTTTCGGGTTGAAAGTGTAAAACAAAAACAATGAATAAGAAAATTCATTTTCTAGTGCTACAGATTTTTATTTCTATCTTGATGTTTAGTTGTAATCCCAATAATTCTGGAGATGAAACAGGGGCAGAGGCAACAGCGACAAATGAGGATAGTTTAAATGCTCAGCGAAAGATCGATAACCTGGAAAATAAAGACGCCTCTTCAACAGAACAAAATTCAGATGATCAAACGTTTTATCCATCTGAATTTGAAAATAAATCCATTTTAGTTGTTCCGAATACGGAATTTCACGGCGACGGTCGAGAGGCACTAGAAGCTAAAAAAGAATGGATGGGATTATTTAAAACCAAATCCGGTTTTTATCTTAAAAATGTAAAAGCAACGATTCAAACCGTGTATGATCCAATTTCAGATAACGAGGGCGGCCCTTTTACGGGGGTTAAAGTTATTCCGTCTGTTAACAACGGTTGCGAATTGATATTAAATCCAATTGGCGGAATGAAAGAACAAAAACTTTTAAGTTTCCAAACAAAAGAAAAAACAATGTTTCCTGGCGACAAAATTAATTTCAAATGCAATGAAATCAATTATCAAGTTTATTGCACGGGAATTCAAAAATCGAAAGATGAAATCGCAGAAATTAAAGATTATAAGCTAATGATTTCTTCAGATAAATATGCCCACGCACCACAATTGTTAATGCAAGTCCCGCCATCAAATGAATATACGCCGAATCGAATTTCGGTATATCTAATCGCATTGATTGACAATGACAAGGCGCCCGATCTTATTCTTAAAAATGAGGGAAGTTTCTTCCTGTACCTTTCAACTGAGGCTAATGAGGGCGAAATTTTAGCCCCGGCTGGAAAAGAGGTTCTTTTTGGCGGATGTTGATTTAAGACCCGCGAAGCAAATGGAATATGCATTTTTTAAGTTTTTAGGTAGCCTTTGCCTAAACAATATGCCGAGACCCTAATGAATAGTTTAGTTATTTGCAATACATAAAAATGGTAAAGGTTTAAAGGCCGAGATTTGCAACTTTTTCTCCCCACATTTGTTTTAAGTCTAATTTTGAAAATCTAAATTAAAAAAATGAAAAAAACATTAATTATTTCCTTAGCGTTTTTCACTTTAAATAGTAACGCTCAAATTACCACTCCAAAAGCAAGTCCGTTGGCTAAAATTGAACAGAAAGTAGGATTGGCTGATATTTCTATTTCCTATTCTAGACCGGGAAAAAAAGATCGAATAGTTTTCGGAGACGTTGTTCCTTTTGGAGAAATCTGGCGTTTTGGAGCAAATGAAAACACGAAGATCACGTCTTCCGATGCGCTGATTTTTGGAAAAGACACTTTGAAAGCTGGAACTTACGCCATTTTTACCAAACCAAATAAAGATAAATGGGAAATTTATTTTTACACTGAAACCACTAATTTGGGAACACCAGAAAAATGGGATGATCAGAAAGTCGCACTGAAAATGAATGCACCTGTTGTAGCGCTTAACGACATGGTGGAAAATTTAACGATTTCATTAGATAATTTGCATAATTCAGGAGCAACACTACAATTTTCGTGGGACAAAACGCGAATCAATATTCCGTTCATGATTAACACGAAGGACAAAGTCTTGGCAAGTATTAAAAAGACAATGGACGGTCCAACTGCAGGCGATTACTATTCTGCTGCCAGTTATTATTTTCAAGAAAAACTGGATATGAAACAAGCTTTGACTTGGAGCACCAAGGCAGTTGAAATGCGTCCAGAAGCATATTGGATGTCACGATTAATGGCTCAGCTTCAAGCAGCGACTGGCGATTTCAAAGGAGCAATTGAAACGGCTAATAAATCAATCGCAGCAGCTGAAAAAGATGGCGACAACAATTACGTGAAGATGAATAAGGCCTCCATTGAGGAATGGAGTAAGAAGAAATAGTTCTTGTTCCAGAAATATAAATACCATTTTTTGCTTCACCTCATCATTTTTATGTGGGGTTTTACCGGAATATTAGGTAAATTAATAAAGCTTGAAGCTGTTTTCATTGTTTGGTATAGGGTATTTATTGCTGCCGCTTTTTTGGCATGCTATTTCTTTTTCACTAAAAAGTCGTTCAAAGTCAATCGGAAACATCGGTGGAAAATTGGCTTGGTTGGTTTGATTGTAGCAAGTCATTGGTTGACTTTTTATTATGCGATTCAATTGTCTACTGCCTCACTGGGAATTTTATGTCTTTCAACCACCACACTTCACGTAACCTGGCTCGAACCAATTGTTATGAAAAGAAAATTTTCATGGATTGAATTCGCAATGGGAGCGTTGGTGATTTATGGAATTTATTTTGTTTCCGGTGATTTTACAGCCAAAGAATTAAAAGCTTTATATATTGGATTAACTTCCGCGCTCTGTGCAGCCATGTTCTCTGTTTTTAATGGGAAATTGGTTCAAGACGTTCCTTCCACGCATCTTTCATTCTATGAGCTAACGACTGGATTTGTGGGTATTACCATTTTTCTCTTGGGTTCAGGAAGATTAAATAGTGAAGCTTTTGAAATGACATATTCTGACCTTGGCTGGTTGCTCTTTTTGGGAGTTTTGTGTACCTCTTTCGCCTTTTTAGTTACAATGGATATCGTTAAAAGACTGGGAGCATTCACCGTTTCGTTGAGTATAAATCTTGAACCTGTTTACACAATTTTACTGGCGATTTTTATCCTGAAAGAGCATAAATTATTGAATTCAAACTTTTATATTGGTTCGGCAATCATTATTTTAGTGGTACTTCTTAATGGAATTATTAAACGTTTTCAAAATAAAAAACAAACCTTAAAAACAACAAATCATGAGTGAAATGCATTACAATAATCTTGGAAAAACTGGTTTACAAATATCTCGCTTATCACTTGGATCTTGGCTAACTTTTGGAAAACAAATAGGAGATGATGTCGCTGAACGTTTGATGGATATTGCCTACGAGCGCGGGATCAATTTTTTCGACAATGCGGAAATTTATGCCCGAGGTGAAAGTGAGCGCGTTATGGGTCGAATTCTGAAAAAGAAAAGCTGGTCGCGCGATAGCTACATTGTAAGCGGAAAAGTGTTTTTTGGAACAGGAGGGCAAATGCCAACCCAAAAAGGATTAAGTAGAAAACACATTTTTGAAGGATGCCACCAAGCTCTGGAGCGATTTCAATTAGACTATTTGGATTTGTTTTTATGCCATCGTCCAGATAAGAATACCCCAATTGAAGAAACGGTTTGGGCTATGCATCAATTAATCATGCAAGGAAAAACCCTTTATTGGGGAACGTCTGAATGGAGTGCACAAGAAATTATGGAGGCACACATGTTTGCCAAGCAAAACCACCTCATCGGACCAATAGTAGAGCAACCTGAATACAATATGTTTTGCCGTTACAAAGTAGAAGTGGAGTTTTCTCAAATTTATAAAACCGTTGGTTTGGGAACTACCATTTGGTCTCCTTTGGCAAGTGGACTTTTAAGCGGAAAATACAATGATCAATTTCCGAGTGATACGCGTCTCGGCATTGAAGGACTCGAATGGTTAAAGGACAAAAATATTACAATAGAAAAAGTCGAAATCACAAAAAAACTAACCGTTTTGGCTAATGAAATTGGACTCTCACTTCCTATAATGAGTTTAGCATGGTGTCTGAAAAATCCAAACGTTAGTACCGTAATTCTTGGTTCGAGCAAGGAAGCTCAACTTGTTGAAAACCTAAATGCTTTGGATGCACAAGAAAAACTTACAACCGAGGTGTTGGAACGAATAGAAACAATTTTAGAAAACAAGCCTCTACAGCCTGCGTTTTAAAATGTTGTAACCGTATAATAATCGGTGGAAGTATTCTTAAAAAAACCCTTCCATTTTGATCTTCTAATTTTTCACAAGTGTTTTGGTATAAACTGAATTTGAGGGTTAAAGTTAAAATAGAATTTGTTAACATAGGAGTATCGAAATCAGTATTTTGAGTGATCGAAAGGAAATTTATTTATTCAAGTTAAACTTGTATATTTGTCGAAAATTCCATTTATGAAATATTTTTATTTTTTATTCCTTGCTTGCATGGGTCATTTTCTTTCTACGGCTCAGTGTAACTATACTTTTTCCGTACTGGACAGTTTTGGTGATTCATGGAACGGAAACCAAATGGTCGTTATCCAAAATGGTGATACATTAGTTACTTTGAACGGGCCTGCGGCAGCAGGGCCTGAAGACACGGTTGTTACGTTAACCACTGGTGTTGCATGTACGTTGGAATGGAATGTTGTTGGTTCATACACTGGAGAGGTTGGTATTCAGGTTTTTGACCAGTTTGGAAATATGGTGTATGAATTGCCATTTAATTCGTCAGATCTAGCAGGAACAACCATTTATTCTTGGACACCTGTTTGTACTCCTTGTTTTGGGACACCTGATCCAGGCGCAACCCTGGCTACAGATACAACACTCTGCGCAGGTTCCACAGCAACATTATCATTACAAAATTCTCCTAATGGAATCGGAATAACTTATCAATGGTATTCGTCAACAGATGGAGTAAATTATAACGCCATTTCTGGTGATACTTTGAGTACAACAGTTGTTTCTGCAGGTGCAGATCAATATTATTATTGTGAGCTTAATTGTTCTGGTAGTATAGGTAATTCAAGCCCGGTTTTAATAACTCAGTCGCCATTTACCGAATGCTATTGTGTTCCTCAATACGTAAATGGAACAAATTCAGGTGATTTAATTTCGAATGTTGAAATTCTAGGAACAACGTTGGCAAACAATACGGGCTTTGTTGCTGGTGGACCGGCGTATACTTTTTTCACAGGACAACCAAATTACACAGCAACTCTCGTTCCTTCCACTTCTTATAGTGTGAATATTTCTACTGGAGAATGGGGGAGTCAAGGTTATGCAGCATGGATTGATTACAATGATGATGGAGTTTTCACAATAGATGAACGTATTGGTTATACGGACGGAGTTGTTGGAACTGGGCTTACTACTGGTGTAATAAATGATTCTGCTTTATTTACAATATCGTTAGCATGCAATCCGCCAGCAGGAACTCACCGTATTAGAATTCGCGGGGCTTATTTCCAAGATGGAAATTTAATAGATCCTTGTTCGTCATATGGATACGGAGAAACGGAAGATTATTTGATTACTATTACCGCTGCTCCAACTTGTCCTTCAGCAGGTCAGGTCGTTAATGTAATTACAACCCAAACAACAGCAAATGTTTCTTGGTTGTTAAATTGCTCCTCGGCTAATGTATTTGATATTGAGTATGGACCAGTTGGGTTTATTCAAGGATCAGGTACAGTTCTTTTAAATCAAACCGTTGCTATTTCAAGCGATACAGCATCAGTGGTTTTGAGTGGTTTGATGCCTAACACTGAGTATACGGTTTACTATCGTGCGGTTTGTGGTAATGAAACAAGTCTTTGGTCAATGGGCGGAAATTTCTATACGTTATGTTCTTCAATCCCTGCAAATGGATGGTGTGAAAGTTTTGACGATTCGTCATCAACTGAAAATTGTTGGACGATTCTAGATTTAAATCAGGATGGCAAGGCCTGGAGTACTGATGATACAAGCTCACCATTAAATGGAAATAATGCGGCAGTTATAAATACTGATTTTAATTCAGGCAACAATAACGATTGGTTAATTTCACCGCAACTTACTTTAACAGGGGGTGAAGTTTTACGGTTTCATTACAAAGTACAAAGCGACATCGAACCGAACGACTTCAATGTTTTGTTATCAACTTCTGGAATTTCACCAGCTAATTTCACAGACACTCTAATGTCCCATGTGGCCAGTAATACAGAATATATGGATACAATTTTAGATCTGTCTGCTTATTCTGGAAATATTAATATTGCTTTTAATATTCCTACAGGAGGTCTCGATGGATGGATATTATACATAGATGATATTTGTGTTTATTCTTGTCTTATTGCAGGAGAAGACAGCATAATGACTGTTTGTAAAAATGAACCTTTTGATTTGTTTGACGGTTTAGCGGGAACATTTAACCAGACTGGTATTTGGTATAATCCATCAAATCAGGAAATGTCGAGCAGTTTAGATACCGCTGGAAATATTCCAGGACAATTTAATTATTATTATATATCATCAAGTGAGTTTTGCACAGCAGACACATCTATTTTATTGGTAAATGTCGACGACTCATGTACATATAGTAATTCATTAATTGAAATAGATGAAAACAACATTTCAATTTTTCCGAATCCATCAAAAGGAATATTTAATATAAATGTAAGTGGATTTGATGAACAAAAATCGCTAATCGTTATGGATATTAATGGGAGAGAAATTTGGAACAAAACAAACTTTATTCAAGGAAAGGGAATTTACCAAATTGATTTAAATAATCAATCCAATGGAATTTACTTTGTTTATGTGTTCGGAAAAAACAACTCAAACGCCTACAAATTAATCAAGCAATAAGTTTGTCATACTCAAAACTAAAGTCTGCTAAAAGCTTGTTTTTTGTAATACGATAGAAGGCTTTTTCTTGTACATTTGACTATGGTAAAGTATATCATTGTTACTGGAGGAGCAGGATACATCGGTTCACATACAGTTGTTTCCCTTGTCGAAAACGGTTATGTACCAGTTATTTTGGATGATTTTCGAAACGCCAACCGTGTGGTAATTGATGGCCTGAAAGTGATATTACAAGCCGAACCGATTATCCACGAAGGCGACATTTGTGATCCTAATTTCCTTGATTCCATTTTTGAAACATACAAACCGGAGGCGGTCATTCATTTCGCTGCATACAAAGCCGTGGGAGAATCTGTTGCTGAACCGCTTAAATATTATCAAAACAATATTTCGGGACTGGTAAACGTGCTGCAAAAAATATTGGAATTCAATATTTCTAATTTCGTTTTTTCTTCATCTTGTACCGTCTACGGTGAACCGAAAGGGCAAAAAGAAGTAACCGAAGAAACGGAGAAAAATTTACCTAATTCGCCTTATGGTTATACAAAATGGATTGGTGAGCAAATCATTCAAGATGTCTATAATGCGAATAAGCATTTAAAAGTCATTAATTTAAGATATTTTAATCCAGTTGGGGCGCACAAAAGTGCTTTGATTGGCGAATTCCCAATTGGTAGACCGAATAATCTTCTTCCATTTGTTACTCAAACTGCGATTGGAAAACAAGATATGTTGACAGTCTTCGGAAATGATTACCCAACGCCAGACGGGACGTGTGTTAGAGACTATATCCATGTTTGTGATTTGGCGAATGCACATGTAAAAGCTGTTGACTTTCTGATGGAAAAAAAATCTGGCTTGCTTGAAAACATCAACATCGGCACAGGCAAAGGAACAAGTGTGAAAGATATCATTCAGGCATTTGTGAAAGAAACTGGTGTTGTTTTGAATTGGCAATACGGTCCACGTAGAGAGGGTGATGTAGTTGAGATTTATGCAAATGCAACAAAAGCTGAAAAACTTTTGGGTTGGAAATCAGAACTTACAATTGTTGATGCCGTAAAAGATGCTTGGAATTGGGAACAATATTTGTCGAAATGAAATTGAAAAGGGGATTAGTTTTATTAACGCTGCTTGTTTTTAGCTCAATAAGAGCGCAAGACTCTTTGTTGATTTCTCGTCACCGACCAGGATTATTTTGGTTTTTCGATGGTCTGCGCCCCACCAAAAGTACAGATAATCACAAGTACGATCGGTTAATAATCGATTTGACTTATAACGATTGGTCCGGCGACTTGAAACCTTTTCAAAATCGATGGAATTCAATTGGGGTGAATGTAAATTTCATGAAAGACATTAAGTTCAAAAAGACCAAGGTGTTTTCGTTAGGCTTGGGTTTAGGATATGGGTTTTCATCAATTTCATCCAAACAAAAATTTGCGGCACAAAACAACATAATTTCATTTTCAACCATTGAAAAATCGAGTATTTACGATTATTCTTGTTTCAATAGCCATCGTTTTTTCATGCCATTGGAGTTACGATTTTCGACAAAAAAATGGAATCGATGGAAGTTTGCTGTTGGTGGTTCTTTTGGTATAAATGCTGCAATGAATCAACGAATGATTGGTTCCGATGGTTCGAAAATGGAACGCACGAATCTTAGTTCGGCTGCATCATTATTAAATTATGGATTACACACCCGCTTAGGATATAGAAACTTCAGTCTTTTTGGTTCCTATCAAATTAACAGTCTTTTTGACGGACGAGGCAATCCCGATTTGCATCTATTCCAATTAGGCTTAAGCATATCTCTTTTCTAATGTTTATTGATACCCACGCACATTTATATTCTGAAGAATTTGAAACGGATTTGGATGAAACAATTTTTCGGGCCCAACAAGGCAACGTTAATTACATTTTACTTCCCAACATTGACTTAGCGAGTATAAATCCAATGATTGCTCTAAGTAAAAAGTTTCCCAACTGTATTCCAATGATGGGGTTGCATCCAGGTTATGTAAAAGAAGACTGGGAACGTCAATTGAGTTTCATTGAGCAAAAGTTATTTGAGTCTCCAGAACAATATTGCGCCGTGGGTGAGATTGGTATGGATTTATTTTGGGATATCACTTTTTGCGAGGAACAGAAAATCGTTTTTCGTAAACAAATTCAGTGGGCGAAAGACTTGAAACTGCCGATAGCAATTCACTGTCGAAATGCATTTGATGAAATCTTTGAGATTTTAGATCGAGAAAATTCAATCGAATTAACAGGTGTTTTTCATTGTTTCACGGGAAATTTGGATCAAGCGAAACACATATTAAATTATAGTGGATTTAAGTTTGGAATCGGTGGTGTTATCACTTACAAGAAATCGGAATTACCCGAAGTAATTCAACAAATTGATTTAGAACATATCGTTTTGGAAACTGATGCGCCCTACCTCCCACCCGTTCCATATCGCGGAAAACGCAATGAATCGTCCTACATTCCTTTGGTAGCTGAGAAATTAGCAGAAATTTATAATTGTCCTGTTTCTGAAATTGCTGAGAAAACAACTCAAAATGCCATACATTTGTTTGAACTAGAGAAATTTGGCGTAAAATGAGCACTCCTAAAATTTTAATTATTTATACGGGCGGAACCATTGGGATGATCAAAGATCAGCGAACGGGAGAGCTTCGCAGCTTTAATTTTGAATACATTTATGACCATGTTCCTGAATTGGAACGTTTCAACTTCGAGCTGAAAAGTATAAGTATTTCAAAACCCATTGACTCTTCCGAAATAACACTTTGTCATTGGACCGATTTAGTGGAAATCATCGAAACTAATTATGCGAATTACGACGGATTTGTAATTCTCCACGGATCCGATACGATGGCATTCACGGCTTCTGCGTTGAGTTTTATGCTACAGGGATTGACAAAACCGAT
>Ga0315906_10005572_pt1 | contig 15813 bp, 13 predicted proteins | sample LakEriMetagenome_4_FD_203526 | JGI IMG/M metagenome (GOLD analysis project Ga0315906, IMG submission 203526) | Freshwater fungal communities from buoy surface, Lake Erie, Ohio, United States - Buoy 2 MA122 | ecosystem: Environmental > Aquatic > Freshwater > Lake > Lake biofilm | place: USA...
AATTTTTGTCATATTTTTCTGTTAAACAACCGGAGGTGGCGGTGGAGTTTGATTAAATAAATTAGATACTTCTGGGATTTCAGTTATTAAAACCCAATTTTCCATACCCGCTTTCCATATCATCGTTTGTTTATTTACTCTGTCATCAACAATAAGTTGTTTTAATTGGCCAAAACTTAGTGGGCCATTTTGCTGATTGTTAATTAAAACATAGTATAAAGTTGTGGGCGGCGGTGGCGGTGGCGTGTTTTGAATATTCAAATTTCCAGACACATTACTCATTTGATTTCCTACTCCAACACCTAAACCTAATCCTAAACCTGCCCCCATTAAATTACCCGCAATTCCTCCTTCATTTTTAGCTGCGTTATCTAGAACATCAAAACTTCTATCCATTTGATAAAGTTCTTTACCCGTTATTTTCACTTTAGCTGCTAAGTCTTTTGCCTCTTTGAGTTTAACAACACTAGGATCATCTAGAGGCACATTGATAGACATAAAGTAGAAATTAATAATCTCAAGACCGAATTTTTTAAATTCATCTGAAATATTTTCTTGACAGAATAGAGATAGTTCATCAAGAAAAACGTTAATTTCTAAAATTGAAATATTTTCACGGACTAATTTTTTAGAAATTAAACTTGTCAAAGAAGATATTATTTTTCCTTTAAAATACTCTTGAATTTTTTCGGCTGAAAATGAAGGTAAATTACCTGTTAACGTTTCTAAGAATAATCGAGGATTTGAAATTTTAAAACCAAATTGCCCAAATGCTCTTACAGGAATTATTATTCCATATTTAGGATCTTCTAATAATATTGGGTTTGTTGTTCCCCATTTGTTATCAAGTTTTGAAAGCAAATTGACATACCAGACTTCAGCTTGAAAAGGAGATTTTCCACCAAAAGGCAAATTTATTATTTTGTTTAGTAATGGAATATTCTCTGTTTTCACTGTATGAGTTCCACTAGTAAATTCATCCAAAATTTCACCACCTTTTATGAAAAAAGCGTGTTGGGCAGGATTTACAACAACTTGAGTTCCTATTCTCAAATCACTTGAAGGAAATTTCCAAACGAATTCGTTTTCTTCCGCTTGATATTTAACTACATCAATTAATGCCATACTTTATGTTATTTATTTTAAAGGTAATTGTTCTGTGTATCCACAATCTTATAGGAGCGTTGGCAAAAAATGGCTCTTTTGGTTTTGCGATGGGTCGGTTTGTGTGTCGGGCAAAACCAAATGTGCCATTTGTGCGGCTGGCTAAAATTGTTTTTAAAAAATGTGCGGTGGAAAAAAATAAAAATACAGAAGCGTTGGCTTTTGGGTCGGCTGTCTGATGTTTCATTTGTCCAGTCACTTTATGTTTATTTCTGTCGTTCATTCTTGTTGTGTCGTCTTTTAGGCTTGCAGGTAACTCACTTATCCACGCAACTCATTTTGAATTCATTGCATCTAACCATATATGCCTAGATATTATTGTGCAGTATTTTTCTAAAACGAGTTGCATCCTAATAACTTTATTTAATGTTTAGTTTATCAAAAGGACTTTGTATTCGCCCCAACGCCTCCCTGCTCACATGGGTATATATCTGTGTGGTCTTTGGACTCTTATGACCCAGCAACTCCTGTATATAACGCAGGTCCGTTCCGGCTTCCAGTAAATGAGTGGCATAACTATGACGCAACATGTGCAGATTGATATTTTTTCTGATCCCGGCTGCTTTAACGGCATTCTTTAAAACCATATCTATACTTCGCTCAGAGTATCTCCCCCCAAATTGTCCCTCAAATACATATTCCTTAGGCTTGTACCGAAGATAATAATTTCTCAAATTACTTTCTTTTTCATTGAAACAAAGAAAGTAACCGGCCTCATCCTGTCTCTCCCGTAGCAAAGCGTGAACGGGATGCGTGAACGAGATATAATCCGATTTGTCGGGAGGATCTACTAATGGAGCAGTATTAGATTCATGAGATGTTTCGCTAATGCTCAACATGACGGGCAAACCCGATTGTTCCGCGCGTTCTGTCTTCCCAAAGCCACACATTTCGGAAGCGTCATCCTGAGCGTATGCGAAGGATCTCCTGATGGAAAGCGCTTCAACTAATGAGATGTTTCGCTAACGCTCAACATGACGCCCTCTGTGGTTATGAGACGCGGCGTCTCTTTAATAAATAATAATATCTCCATGATATAAAATGATTTGTGTTTCCCATTCTTTAGGTCGCATAGGTTTATGATTTAGGTGTTTGAAGAAGAAATCAATTTTTTAGGATGAGTCTCAGCCTCGACATTGTCCTCCCCCTTCACCCTCCCGCCAATGCGGGACAAGCTCTCAATGAGGGGGATACTTACTAACAAAACGCTCGAGAAACGAACAACGAAAAACGAACAACGATTTTTTGGTTGTTCCTTTTGGCCTTTGACTTCTCCCCTTACCCCACAATCTCCCACACTTCGTTGCCTCGTAAAAGCTTATCGAGATTGCCTTTGCCCTTTGCAGCAATCACTTCATCAATCTGCAATTGCATCATCTCTTCATAGCAGGGACGTTCCGTTTCAAATAATACACCAAAAGGTCGGGGAAGATGTCCGGCAATGCGCGGATCATCAAACATGCGCACCAGGATCTGCGCCTTATAGAAATCTTTTTCATCATGAATCCACAGATCGTCTTTACTGTGACCCTCATCTAGATTAACCACTACAGGCTTGAATCCATCCAGCTTGATTCCTTTATTCTGTGCGGCACCAAAAACCAGCGGCTGTCCTTGGACCAGGAACAATGCCTCATCAGCCTTAGTTGATTTTTCCGTAAATGTTTCGAAAGCGCCATCATTAAAGATGTTACAATTCTGATAGATCTCCAGTAAAGAAGCTCCTTTGTGAGCGTGTGAACGAAGGAGCATTTCCTGCAAATGCTTCGGATCCCTGTCCATGCTGCGGGCAATGAAAGAAGCATCGGCACCCATGGCTAGCGCCAAAGGATTGAACGGATGATCTAAACTGCCGTAAGGGGTACTCTTGGTAATTTTATTTTCTTCCGATGTTGGCGAATACTGTCCCTTCGTCAATCCATAGATCTGATTATTGAACAATAATATATTAACATCGAAATTTCTTCTGAGCAGATGAATGGTATGATTTCCTCCAATACTTAATGCATCACCATCGCCGGTAACGATCCACACCGTCAGGTCGGGACGTGAAGCTTTCAGTCCGCTGGCAATAGCGGTTGCCCTCCCATGGATCGAATGCATGCCATAGGTATTCATATAATAAGGAAAACGGCTGCTACAGCCTATCCCACTGATAATCGCAATATTTTCACGGGGAATACCCAGTGTAGGCATGATCTTTTGCACCTGTGCCAAAATAGAATAGTCTCCGCAGCCGGGACACCAGCGTACTTCCTGATCTGTTTGAAAATCCTTGGCAGTCAATGTATTGGGAGCGGTTGTCGTTTCAGCCATAATCTAATAATTGAATACTTACTTAATAAATAAACCCATGGTTTTGTTCATCCATATCTCCATTTGGGGTGACAAATTTACAAAAGTCTTTGGCTGTAAAGGCATTTTGTACCCATTTTCCTATAAAATTAGTATAGAAAAGAGTTGAAATATGTAAATATGCAGGACAATCTATTTAGATAGTGTTTTAAACACGGCATCATCTACTTTTACCGGATATTTTTTCTTTTGTTCATTCAACCATTTTTCTTCCAGAAAAAGCTGATAGTCGTTTATTACTAATCCTTTGGCCTCATCAAAATTACGTAGCTCATTTTCGGGATGAACCTGTGCTACATAACAGAAAGAGGAAGAACCATCGTTGGGATTATTCACCACAGAAGACAACCATGCTTTTGATATTAACTTTTCTTCTGTAGGTAATTGCGAAATTTCAAAACGACTACTATCAACCAATGCATACCCATTTGAAGCTTCAGCATATTGTTTCCATTGCAACGGATCCTTTTGCATATCACCATGTATCTTATTGGCCGTAGCCGAATCCGCACAATTGAATATTATGGCAGAGACACTTTTCTTCCAGGTATACTGACCAGCATGGGTAGAATAAAATGTTTTTAAACCGTTCGTGTCTGACGAAGCTACGCTCCAGACATTTCTCTCCATTACCTCAAACAATAAACTTCCCTCAAAAAATTCCTGCATCTGAAATTTAAAGTCGGGATTGATTTTTTCAAGATGATCTTTATAATACTGAGTAACCGTACTTTCTGTAAACGCTTGCATCAATTCTCCATATCCGTCTAGCGCATTACTGCCAGCTGCCATCTTCTTATCTTTTACATACTTTAGCCAGTCTGTTACCGTAATCGTTTGTTCCGTTAACTGGAATAGTTTTTTTTGCTTATTAGCTTTATATATGCTTACATAATCTTTTGCTTCAAGCGTAGAGTCTGTCAATTTCCAAAGAGCGGACTCATCATAAGAAAAAGATTTATATCCACCGGCTTTTCTTATAGCATCCTTTTCGTTTGCAGTAACTTCTTTCATTCTCTCACTCTGGCTTACTTTCTGTGTCCATTGTTCAAGTATATCCGAATTGTTAAGATCTGTTTTGGATGCTTCCTTTGCTATCAGCTTAAGAATATGCCATCCTGAGGATGTCTGAAATGGTTTGCTGAAATCCCCTTCGCGCGTTAAGGAAAAGGCGATATTTGAAAAGCTCGGATCATAATCTGTGTAGCTAAACAAAGGCAAAACTCCTTCATTTTGGTAGGTAAACTTATCATTACTGTTTTCTAAAGCCAGCTTTCCAAAATCGGCTCCCTTTAATAATAACTGGTAGATACTGTCTGCTTTTTGCTGTGCTTTTGATCTTTCTTCCTGTGTAGCATTCTCAGCATAAGTAATAAAGATCTGTGCCGCCTTTAATAGGGTTGCATTGTTTTTTATATCAGTTACTTTAAATATATGCCATCCGTTTTTACCGGCAACCGGATTTGAAAAAGATCCGGCCTTCAATCCATAAACCACATTTTCTAAATCATAAGGCAACGAAAAAGCAGATATATATCCAACATATCCATCTTTCGCCTTCACATAAGGATCTGTAGAAAAATTTCTTGATGTAATGGCAAAATCAGCCCCTTGTTGCAGCTGATTGTAAGCTTTTTCTATCGCTTTTTTTGCCAACAGTGAGTCAGATCCGTATTCAATGAAAACATGCGAAATTTCAATTCTATTCTTGCTTCTTTCAACCGCCTGTTCGATCATTGCTTTTCTAAATGGGAGTTTTTGCATATACTGCTCTGCCATTTGCGCTCGAAATCCGGCAACATCATTTTTAATACTGGCCAGCGTATCTAATCTCTGGTCTTTCGCTGCCTGAACCTTTAATTTAAACTTTACATAAAGGTCTAAATATTCTCGCATGGCAGCATCAGAATTGATGCCGGTATTATTTTTAGAATACGCTCTCTTGAATTCTTCTTTAGATACCGAATGGTTTCCAAATCGAAATAAGGTTTGACTTGTTCCTAGATACGTGATAGTTAACCCAATGCATAAAAGTAAACTTGTGCGCAACATATTCTTAATTGTTTTTTAACTCTGTAGTTATTTTTTGAGATCACCCGATTTGTTTTTTTGAAACTCCAAAAAATCATGAATTTGTTCAGGTGAAATTTTTTTCGCTATGATATTTTTATTTGCGTCAAGCAAATATATTGTGGGGGTTTGGTAAACATCATAATTCTGTCTGAAGTTAGGAATATTGTTTTTGATATTTTCATTCCGCATATCCAGTGATTCATACCAATGTTCCCATCCTTTCAGTTTTTTGTCCGCAATGAACTGAACCCATTTTTTTCGTACAGCAGGCCAGTGACTGTTATCCTTCCTAATGGTGTCTACCAGCACCCCAATGAGTTTCAGACCCGTTTTATTCCATTCAGCATTAAACAGGCTGTCAATGAGTGGAACCTGTTCGCGACAATGTCCGCAATCCGGATCCCAGAAAACGAGTAAAGTGTAAGGAGCTGTGATCGAATATAAACTTTTAGGCCTTGCCAGTGTGTCGAGCAGATTTAATTCTGCTGCAGGCTTACCCACAATATTACCCATCAGATTATAGGCTCTGTTATAAATCAACTCCTTGTCTTTGCTGTCCAACCAGGTAACCTGATTGGTTTGATAATATTTTTCAAATAGATGTAGAAAAATCACATCTAACCCCATGAATTTAGGATTCATGTACTCATTGGTAAAACGACTCACATAATACTTAAACATTGTTGTGTCAGACCTTCCATACAAAATAAATTTATCGATCTCTGCTTTCATGCTGTCGGGGTCACGAGGGACAATCTGCTCCATATATTTCGTTACCCTACTTTCAAACATGGGGGTTCTTAATATCCGCGGGTCTCCAATGGGAATATCTTTCCAGTAATTTCTTTTAAACTCTTGAAATACAGACACTGTATCTTCTTTCGTTTTCGCCTCTTTTAGATCATAAACAGGCTCACCCATCATTCTGAATAATAGAGAAACATAGCTGTCAGGATTCTTGATCAAAAAGCTGTCTCTCCACTGTTCTGCCTTTCTGACGGCACCGGAAATTTTTTCCTGTATCCCTGTGCTGTCCTTCTTGCTTTTTGCCTCTTTGAGTTGCGACTGCCATAGGGGATAATCCTTAAATATGTTGGCTGTTGCCTGTTTATACGTTTCAAGTTGAGTGTTTTCTGTGGAACCCTTTACTGACTCAAGGACAAAGGCCGTATCAATCACAACTTCAAAAAAAGGTTCTTTATCGATTACCACATCAAAATATCTTGCTTTTTGTGGATCTACAATAATATATAACCCGCCGGTAAGTGGTTTAACGCCAGCGATGGTTGCGCTACCATTCTTTTCAATTTTGGCAGAATCAAGTAGAAATTTTTTTTCGCCGAAGTAATACCCTAAATAGATATAGCTATCGGGTTGATAAACATACTGAGCCTTGATCTTATATGCTTGCGAATGAGCAATAGATGAAGAAAGGATAAATAAACCAAGTATAAATATTCTCATAACCAAAAACGTTGGCCAAAGTTATTTAAAAATGATGCTCGCTGCGTTAAAGAAATGCAAAGTCACATAAGTACTTTTGCGCCATGCGCAGAAAGCCCCAAAATCGAATTTTACATCAAATTACTGTAGAAGATTATGCAGCAGAAGGGAAATCCATTGCCCGAGTAGACGGGAAAGTTATTTTCATTGATGGGGCGGTACCCGGAGATGTTATTGATATTCGTTTACACAAAAGTAAAAAAGACTGGGCGGAAGGAAAGGCTATATATTATCATAAATACGCATCTAACAGAGTGACTCCTTTTTGTGATCATTTTGGGATATGTGGAGGTTGCAAATGGCAGATGCTTCCTTATGAAGATCAGCTGCGCTTTAAAGAAAGGGAGGTAGCCTCCAACCTGCAAAGAATCGGAAAAATTGAGCTCCCTCAACCTTTACCCATAGCAGGATCATCCGACACAAAAAACTATCGCAATAAACTTGAATTCACTTTCAGTAACAGAAGATACCTTACTGTTGAAGAGATGGAAGAAAGAAAAAAACTGCCCGAAGAAGTTCGCTTTCCCTATGAGCCGGCTGCCGGATTTCATGTGCCGGGTTATTTTGATAAAGTAATTGACATTCAGAACTGTTATTTGCAGCATGAGCCGACCAACGCCATTAGAAATTTTGTAAGAGATTTTGCCATCAAGAACAATTATACATTTTATAATCTCCGGGCTCATGAAGGTTGGTTGCGTACTATGATTGTACGGGTCGCTACCACTGGCGAAGTGATGATAAATATCTGTTTCGGTTATGATGAACCGCTAGCTCGGGAAGCTTTACTGGATGCCATAGTGAAGACATTCCCTTCTGTTACAACATTACTTTATACTATCAATACCAAGAAAAACGATAGTATTAACGATCTTCAACCACAGATTTATTCTGGAAATGGATACATTAAAGAAAGGCTAGGTAAGTACCTCTTTAAGATCGGACCCAAATCATTTTTCCAGACCAATACCAAACAGGCTGAAAAACTATATGAGATCACGCGCAACTTTGCCGCACTCACAGGTAAAGAAACCCTCTATGATCTGTACTGCGGCACCGGCAGTATTGGTATTTTCTGCAGCGATGCCGCCAAAAAAATCGTTGGAGTAGAGGTGATAAAAGAAGCGATTGATGATGCACATATTAACGCAGCACTTAATGATATTGATCATGCTCATTTCTTTGCCGGAGATGTAATAGATATTTGTACAAACGAGTTCTTTCAGATACATGGCCGACCGGATGTGATCATTACCGACCCCCCGCGTGCAGGCATGCACGCGGCTTTAGTGCAAAAATTACTGGATATAGAAGCGCCCCGTATCGTTTATGTAAGCTGTAATCCCGCCACCCAGGCGCGCGATCTTCAGCTGCTGGACACAAAATACCGTGTCGAACAACTGCAGGCGATTGACCTTTTCCCCCATACACATCATATTGAAAATGTCGCAGCTCTGGTATTAAAGCATGGTTGACCACCTTCGGTTGGCTTTTGTTCTTTAGGTGCTACTTAAAAGTGAAGAAAAATATCTTCCAACTTTTACCTTTTAACTTTTAACTTTTCTCGACCTTTGCCCTACTAAATTTTCTATGTGACCTACCAACAAATCAGACCCGGCCGCTTCGATGTGTTACCTCCCGTTATTAAAAATCTGATGATCATTAATGGACTGGTACTGCTGGCCCAGAAAACGACAGAAATGTGGGGTATGAACGATTGGGTGACCGACTTCTTTGCCCTTCACAATTTTGAATCGTCACATTTTCGTCCGCACCAACTCATCACCCACCTTTTTCTGCATGGCGATTTCTTTCATTTCTTTTTCAACATGTTTGCGTTGTGGATGTTTGGAAATCTCCTCGAAAATCTCTGGGGCGCGAAACGCTTTTTAATCTTTTATTTTTTATGTGGACTGGGGGCCGCCGCTCTTCATCTGGTCACATTGAGTCTGGAATATCATGCGCTTGCAAATGATGTTAATGACTTTCTGATGCAGTCAACCCCCGGAAAGCTAAAAGATTTTTTAAAAGCCAATCCCTCAATTTTTCGATTCTACTCAGCCGTTGATATCGGCGCCTTAATGGATAGCTGGAAAGGGTATCCTAACGAAATCAATTTCATTGATCAAGCACAAACGCTGGTAAAAGATTATCAACGAATTAGTCTAGACGTGCCCACGGTAGGTGCTTCTGGTGCTGTATTCGGTGCACTGGCTGCCTTCGGATTTTTATTTCCAAACACATATATCTATATCTACTTTTTCTTTCCCATTAAAGCTAAGTGGTTTGTAATTTTATATGCTGGAGCAGAATTGTGGATGGGCATTCGAAACAGCGGAGGCAATGTGGCACATTTTGCACATCTGGGAGGAGCCCTCATTGGCTTTCTCCTCGTATGGCACTGGAATAAAACAAGAAGAGAAACCTTTTACTGATTCATCATATTAATTAAATTATGTACGGAAAGCAAAGAAGAAATTTATTAAACGAAAGCAATCCGCTTGTCATGCTGATTGCTCTTAACCTGATTCTCTTTGTAATCCTGAATTTCATTCAAATCGCCTATCTGCTTGGGAATAGTGAGTTGTATGAATACGAAACAGAAGTATTACATCATTTCACGATGCCAGGAAATTTTACGTCTTTCCTCTACAAGCCCTGGACTTTTTTTACCAATATTTTTGTCCATAACGGAATCTGGCAACTGATCGGAAACATGCTGTTTTTATGGGGATTTGGGTTTTTATTACAGGACCTGGCAGGCGAAAAGCATACCGCCCCCTTATATCTTTATGGCGGATGGATTGGCGCAATCATCTGGATACTTTCCCTCAATACAATCCCAGCTTTTTCTACTGAAGCAGATTTACTTGTATTATCCGGCAGTGGAGCCGCTGTTATGGCGATTGCAGTGGCAGGCACCATGCTCGCTCCTCAATATCGTGTATTCCCACTAATCGGTGGGGGTATTCCTATATGGATTATTACACTGATCTATATTTTGATTGATTTTGCAGGATTGGCGGGCAAAGCTTTCCCCTTCCATCTCTCCCACCTTGCCGGAGCAGCGATAGGTGTTTTTTATATTTTCTCTCTCAGAAAAGGAATCGATCCTGGTAAACCACTACATCAACTTTATAATACGGCGTTAAATCTATTCTCACCCAATCAAAGAAAGAAAAATAAATTAAAAGTTGTAAAAGACGACTACTTCTATGATACAAAAGGAGCAAAACCCTTTCATAAAAAACCGAATATCACGCAAAAAAGAATCGACGAATTACTGGATAAAATAAATCAACAAGGACTGGAGGCTTTAACAGAGGAAGAAAAAGATTTTCTTAAGAAAGCCGGCACAGATGTAACCTAATTCATGGCAGGACTCATCAGAAATATTGCCAAAAAAATTGCGGTCATCCTCAATGCTGCTACAGGAATATCTATGTTGCTTTTATATACCTTGCCTTTTTCTAATCCGGATTATTTCTGGATGCTGAATATCATTGCTTTGGCTTTTCCTTTATTGTTGATTATACAAATTATATTTCTGGTCTTTTGGCTAATTGTAAAACCTCGAATAGCGCTGCTGCCTGTTTTCTTTTGTGTACTTTCCTATAAACTCATTTTCTCTGTTTTTTCATTGCTTCCCGAGCAGGATATACCCGCAGAAAAGACAAACTCCTTTTCTGTTATTTCATGGAATGTACATCTGTTTAATTTTTTTGAGAAAGGAGGAAAACCGGATCCCTTGATGATTTCAAAAGTAAAACAACAGCATGCTGATGTTTTCTGTGCACAGGAGCTGGTGTTTTCTCTTCAGCCGAACTCCTCTTTTACATTGGAAAAATTAAAAGAAAAACTGGGATATAAATATGCCATTGCTGGCAACGACCGGGCCTTTGGAGTACATACTGATATCCGTACAAACAATGAAAGATATCATCCTTTTTGCCTCGCAATCTTTTCAAAACATCCTATCATTCAATGGAAGAAAATTCAAACCATGCCGGAATACAACCATACTTTCTTATGGGCAGATATAAAAATTAAAAATGATACAATACGATTTTTTAATATCCATCTGCAAAGCATGTATTTCGCAAAAAACGATTATGAATTTATTGAGCATATCGACCAGCAGAATGTTGATCAGGTAAGTAATCAAGGGATAAATATCCTCAGAAAAGTAAAAAACGCAAACTATCTGAGAGCAATCCAGATGCAGGAAGTAAAAAAGGAAATCCTGAAAAGCCCACATCCGGTAATTCTTTCAGGAGACTTTAATGATGTACCGAACTCCTATGCCTATCAGCAAGTAAACCGATATCTTTTGGATGCTTTTCTTAAAAAAGGATGGGGCATTGGAAGAACCTTCTCAAAACTGTCACCTACGCTTCGTATCGATTATATTTTTACAGATCCATCGCTTCAAATTAACAGCTTTCACATTCACGATTGGAAAATGAGCGATCATAAGGGTATAGAAGCCTCAATTTCTCTTCCCCATACTGAATAGGGAATGTATCTTTGGTCCATTAGTTATATCTCATATTATGTCGCAGTTAAAAATCTATAATTCCCTTACCCGTCAGAAAGAAGTGTTTGAGTCCATCATTCCCGGTCATGTGGGTATGTATGTATGCGGTCCTACTGTAAGTGGAGAAAGCCATTTAGGTCATGCAAGACCCTATATCACCTTTGATATTTTATACAGATACCTTTTGCATCTTGGATATAAAGTGCGTTATGTTCGTAACATAACCGATGCCGGACATTTTGAAGAAGAAGGAAGAGAAGCAGAAGATAAGATTGCAAAGAAAGCCGTTCTGGAACAACTCGAACCGATGGAGTTGGTACATAAATACACTTCTTTATTTCACTGGGCAATGAATCAGTTCAATACACTGCAGCCTTCCATTGAGCCTACCGCTACTGGACATATCGTTGAGCAAATAGGTATGATCGAGCAGTTGATTGAAGCAGGATATGCTTATGTAGTCAACGGATCCGTTTATTTTGATGTAAAAAAATATGCTGCCGGACATGATTACGGTAAATTAAGTGGCAGAGTATTGGAGGAATTATTTGAAACCACCCGCGAACTTGAGGGACAGGAGGAGAAACGGGACAAAGCAGATTTTGCATTATGGAAGCAGGCTGCTCCAGAACATATCATGCGCTGGAAAAGTCCATGGGGAGTAGGTTATCCCGGCTGGCATATCGAATGTTCTGCTATGGCAACAAAATATCTCGGAGCGCAGTTTGATATTCATGGAGGCGGAATGGATTTACAATTTCCGCATCATGAAAGTGAAATCGCACAAAGCACCATCTGTAATCATCAATCGCCCGTCAAATACTGGATGCATAATAATATGATTACCATTAACGGTAGAAAGATGGGCAAGAGCTATAACAATGTTATCAAGCTGACTGAATTATTTAGTGGCAATCATCCTTTACTGGAGAAATCTTATTCTCCAATGACCATTCGCTTCTTTATTCTACAAACACAATACAGAAGTACACTTGACTTCAGCAATGAAGCATTACAAGCTGCAGACAGAGGGTGGAAGCGTTTATGGGAGGCTTATGCATGGCTAAAAGAATTGAAATCAGAGGGAGATATACTTGCAGAAGATCCGGAACTGGAGGACAAGGTAAAGCAGTTGGTTGCAGAATTTGATGAGTTCATCAATGATGATCTAAATACAGCCAAAGTACTGGCAAATATGTTTGAATTGGTACCCGTCATTAACGGCATCAAAGACAAACATATTTCCGCAAATGCAATCAGTAGCACTACCTTAGAAATGTTAAAAACACAAATGAAATTATACGTTGAGGATATTCTGGGTCTAAAAGCAGAAACAACTGCAGACAGGTCACAATTGGACGGCGTGATGCGTTTGCTAATAGATATCCGTAAAGAGGCGAAGAAAAAGAAAGACTTTGCTACTAGCGATCAAATTCGAAACCGACTGGCTGAACTCGGCGTTCAATTAAAAGATGAGAAAGACGGCGGAATGAGCTATACAATCAGTTAGTCTTTTGTCAGAGGAAGGTTATCTGTAGGTGCTCTTCAATTAATAATTACTCATTATTAAATATCCCCTTACAATCTATATCACCTTCTCTTACTTTTCATATATTTTTTTCTAATTACTTCCTGCATGCTGGAATTATGCACTTTACTCTCCACCCACGAAACAATATCCAGATAAGCAAAAGCACGTGTCTCATGTCGGTTCTTTTCAAGATGCCGGATATCTTCGAGCAATTTTTTTAATCCTTCTCGAATATCCTGCGGGCCAATATAATTTTTCTTTAAAAAGCGAAAGATCTTCTCTTCTACAACGGTAAGATTTTTCATGCGCAGCATGAAACGATGAACTGCCTTAACCAGAGAATCAAGGATCTCATAATTACCCAATTCATAATGGCAGACCAGATGCAAGAGTCGAGCATAAGAATGCAGGTCAATGCGTAAATCGATTGGGCTATTGATAATCTCCTGTAAATAATCGATCGCCTTTTCATAATCACCGTTTCCAAAATACAGAGAGGCGATTTTATAGTTAAAAACTACAATTCGGTGATGATCTACATAAAGAGCATATGCTTTTAGCTTTTGCTCAATCTCAGGAATCATCTTTACGCCCTCAGAAAAACTCCCCTTCATTAAATGTCCGTTGATCCGTGCAGTGGTAATATATAAGGAAGTATGTGTTCTGAAATTGTCATATTTCTGAGCTGTATCTGTTTTTTCAAAATCAATAAAGCCTTGCAGCACCTCATCAAAAAGGGAAAAGTTTCTGAGATCAAAATGAGCGTTCAGCAAACTGTGTATCCCCTTTATATAATGTCCTGTCTCGACCGATTTAAGGATCGGTTCCTGCTCAAAAAGGTCTACCCATTTTTGTGCATAACGGTAATACATGATAAAGTCTTGTCGGATAAAAGCATACCAACAATAGCTCTGATACAAATAGAGCTTTTCATAAAAGCCGGAGATCTGATTAATATCTTTAGGCAGCTGTTCTTTAAAATAAGCGCGAATATCTTTTTCGTCTTCCTCATCTCTGGAGTGACCATTCAACACATACCATCGATAGAGTAATAAAGCAAGGTTAGACAAACGGGTAACACGGTCTATATGTAACCCGATTGCCGTGGATTCGTCTGCCAATTGTTGGGTTTTTTCAACCGGACTACGAGTGATATGCAGGATCTCAATCTTTTTTTCAAGCGAAAGAATTTGTACCAGCGTATTGAATTTGCTATGTGTTCGAGCCTGTTCTTTTGCTTTTTCAAGGATACGGAGACCCTGGATCTTCAATCCTTTATTATACAGAATACGGGCATGATCAAGTAATTCACTCAGTTGAAGATCGATATTATCAGAAGTCTTGAGCAGACGTAAACTGGCCAGCAATTCTTTATACAAGTGCGTTTTCAGATTGGCAAGTTGGGGCTTCGTTAAAGAAGGAATCTTCTTAAAAATGATACGTTCATCATAATCTTCCATTTTATCCAGTGCATCAAATAATTGGATCACTTTAAGGTCTTGTTTGGCCGAACTTCGTTTGATATACAGCTTAAAATGCCGCTTTTCAGCTTTCTCTAAAGTGTGAACCAGTTGAAATAATATATCGGAATAGCGGTTTGCCATCTGATGGATCATTTTATAAAACCCTTACTAGTAAAGGGTTTTGATTGATTAAGCCCCGTTTGACATCATAAAAAAAGCCTCAACTTGTCTTTTTCAGCCATGTCGGCGGGTGTAATTTTGTATTGTTGAACGAATCAATAAGATTTACAACAGATCGCAAAGTTCGGAACACGCGCTCTTAATAGTGCATAAAATATAGGTTTTTACAATTTTTTCATATGGCAAGCAATCGATTACGATCCGCCGTTTCCACGGGGGATCTTTTCGTTTTAAAGCGTTCCTGATACTTTCTTTTGCACAAAAAAAGAGGGTCGCCTAAAAAGACAACCCGTATGAACTATTGATTATAAAAACTTCTTAGTTTGAAAATTTTTCGCCGGTGGTGGTCGTAAATGTCTTGATGGTTATTCCTGCCGCATTGATTACCTCAATGGAAACAGGCCTGTTTCCAAGCTCACGGATATTGATCATGTAATTGCGTACGATATCATTACCAGAAAGATATTCTTCATATAATACATCTCCGAATTCGTCTTTGATTATAATCTGATAAGCAGCGATTCGTAAGCTGTTTAATTTTAGCTGGTAAACAGGGCATTGATCAATCTTACCGGCAGCATATAATTCAAAAGAAGGCATTGCCGGAAATTCATCATTTGCAAAAGTTCTTAAACTGATAATAATTAAGAGTCCGAATACAAGAATTTTCTTTGTCATACCATTGATTTTAAGCGTTAACAATAAACTTTTCCAGATGGCAGGACCCCGATGGAAAACAATCGAGCGGGAACGGTTTCAGATTCAAAATCAACATATAAACCGCTGATTTGACTGTGAATTGATAACACAAAATTAGTGGCGCTACCGGGCGTATACAAATCATCTTCAGTTGATAATCAGTATCTCTAGGCGTCTGATATTTTAATGAAACCCTTAACAGGCTTAGTTTTCACGGATTTATCCCTATGATGCCCAAGGGTAGATGAGGTCGGTCTCTATGCAAATCAAACAGTCCATAAAATAGAATTTAAACGCAGTATAAATCG
>Ga0315906_10005576_pt1 | contig 15808 bp, 8 predicted proteins | sample LakEriMetagenome_4_FD_203526 | JGI IMG/M metagenome (GOLD analysis project Ga0315906, IMG submission 203526) | Freshwater fungal communities from buoy surface, Lake Erie, Ohio, United States - Buoy 2 MA122 | ecosystem: Environmental > Aquatic > Freshwater > Lake > Lake biofilm | place: USA: Lake...
ATTACAATTCCAAGAAACAACTTACCTTACTAAAGCAGATTTTAGAAACGATAGACCTAAATCTGAAATGATGAGAAAATAATATGGCAAAGTTTTTTAATTACTATCCAAAAACATTTTATACAAGTAATACGAAATCAAGCGGTCTTGATTCTGTTACGAATATCATATCAAGGTTTGGTTTTGAAAAAGAGTTAAAAAATAACTCATCAGCTTTTTACAAATATCAAATTAAAGATTCTGATACGCCTGAAATTATTGCTTCAAAATACTATGATAATCCAGAAAGACATTGGATAGTTTTATTGTTTAATGATATTATTGATCCTCAATATGATTGGCCTTTAGAGAACAACACCCTTATAGAATTTATTAATACAAAATATACCGCCAACGGTGCAGCTAACACCACACCGGTTTCAGGTATTCAATGGGCACAAAGCACAAATAATACAAAAGCCTATTATAAGATTATCACAAGAACAGCATCTGATAGCACACAAATTGAAGAGAGGTTTCAAGTAGATGCTAACACTTATGCGAATGTTGCAGCCTCATCAACATCTTATACTTTAGATAGTGGTGCAACCGTTACTGAAACTATTTCAAAAGAAAAACAAACCTATTATGATTATGAAGTAGAAGTGAATGAATCTAAACGAGAAATTAAATTATTAAAAACAGAATTTGTTCCAGAAGTAGAAAAAGAATTCAAACGAGTTATTAAATTATGAGTGACTTAAAAGTCAAAAAGTCCACACAGTTTTTCATACATGAATTAACTTTAGTGACTAAAGCTGGTCCTGTTGACATTCAAAAGATATTTGAAGAACTGAATATTTACGATTCAATGTTTTTACCAGTAATGTCTGGTAATATTCTTATTCGTGATTCAAATGGCCTTTCAGGTAAACTCTTGTTTGATGGCTCAGAATCATTGCTGATTGATGTATCAAAAGATGAGAATTCTGATATTGGTAAGTTTCGTAAAGCATTTCGTGTTTATAAACAATCTGACCGTAAAAATGAAAATCAAAATAGTGAAACCTTTATTCTACATTTTGTTTCTGACGAACTCATGTTTTCAGACCAACAAAGAGTTAATCAAAACTTTGATTTAACATATTCGCAGATTGTTGAAAAGATACTATTTAATTATTTGAAAGTGCCACAAAATAATATTGGCGGTTTATATGAACCAACAAGTGGTGTTCGTAATGTTGTTATACCAAATTTAAGACCGTTAGATGCTATTGAATGGTGCGCCAAAAGAGCATTAGATAAACAAAATTCACCTAACTATGTTTTCTTTCAGAACCTAGTTGGATATAATTTTGTTTCATTATCAACGCTTCTAACACAGGATGATATATTAGATGTTAAATTTGAACCAAAGAACCAATCTAATAAAACATCTTTAGAAGAAATTAGTTCAGCTCGTCATCTTGAGGTGATTGCACAAAACGATTCTATTGAAAAAACAAGAAGTGGTGTTAATGCAGGTAAGTTTATGGGCTTTGACCCGATGACACGAACATTTGAAAAAAAGAATATTAGTTATGGTGACCACTTCTTAAATATGAAACACGGTAATGATAATCCGAATATAACGACAATGCAAAATCGTGATGGTCAAAAGAATGTTGAAGCATTTGATTCTAAAAAAGTTGTTAGTTTATTTGGTGCAGCTCGTCAATTAAGTAATTATATTAAACAATCTGACCCAACTTCATTAAGTAAAGTAGAATCACAAGAAAACTTTATATTTCAAAGAAAAGCTATATTGACTAACCTTATGGCTAAAAGAGTGAAACTTGTTATGCCTGGTAATTTTCAATTAACTTCAGGCTTCAATATTAACTTAACTGCACCAACATTTGGATTAAAAGAAAAAGGCGACACAAACGAAGACAAGAGTTTAAGTGGTAAATATGTGATTGTAGCTTCAAGGCACATTATTGGTTTTGATAAACACGAAACAATAATTGAAGTAGCTTCAAGTTCCAATAGTAACGATTTCATTCCTGCTGATAACCCATTACAAACAAGAGCGATGTTAGAATATTAATATGCAATATAACGAAGATACAAAAGATTTTGCTGGTAAAAACGGATTCATTTGGTGGGTCGGTGTGGTTGAAGATAGACAAGACCCATTAAAACTTGGCCGTTGTCGTGTAAGATGTATGGGTTGGCATGCAGATAATAAAATGCAACTACCGACTGAAAATCTACCATGGGCTATGCCTAGTCTTCCTGTAAATAATCCTCATCCGTATGCACCAAAAGAAGGTGATATGGTTTTTGGATTCTTTGTTGATGGTGAGAACGCACAAGAACCTGTTATCATTGGAGTGTTTCCAAGTATCCCATTGAAAGCGGGTAATCCGCAAGAAGCTTATTCAGACCCAAGAACAGGCGAAGCTCTCACTTCAGCGCCAGTTAAACCAAATGAAACACAAACGGTTTACCCAAGAAAACTTGACGAACCAACAACTTCACGCTTGGCAAGAAACGAAACCATAGATGATTCTATTGTATCACAAAAAAAGGCAAAGAAAGCCTCACGGGTAGAACCAGAGCCATATTACAATGCCACTTACCCATATAATAATGTATATGAGAGTGAATCAGGACACGCCCTAGAGTTTGATGACACGAAAGACAATGAAAGAATACACTTGTACCATCGGTCAGGTTCATATGTTGAATGGGGACCTGCTGGAGACCGTGCTGAACGCATCCAAAAAGACAAGTTTAGTGTGATTGTTGGTAACGATTCAGTTTATGTTCAAGGTAATGTTAATTTGTATGTGGACGGTAATGTAAATTGGAAAGTTGCCGGTGATTTCAATCTTACCGTAGGTGGTGCATTTAACGCAAGTGTGGGCAGTAAAACTGAAACTATTAAAGGTGATTCTAATATAAGACATAATGGCAACTATCATCGTTGGATTGGCGGTAACTTCTATGAAAGAAGACAATCTGGCAGAACGGACTTCTCATGTCCCGGTGATACAAGAACCGGCGGAACAGATTGCTCGGATGTTAATTCCGCTTCCGAGGTAGAATAAATAGAACATGGCTACAGTAGATATAGATAACGCAAGGGCTTTCAAAGATTTGGATTTGAATTTCACTATTCATCCAGTTAAGAAAGACATCAATACGCATAAGAATGAATATGCGATTATTAATGCAGTTAAGAATTTAATCTTAACAAATCATTATGAACGACCATTTCAACCAGAAATTGGTAGTAATATACGCCGTCTTTTGTTTGAAAATGTAGATGCTGTAACTGGCGCACAAATTGAAAGAGAAATCATTGAGACCATAGATAACTTTGAGCCTCGTGTTCAAACATCTAAAGTGACCGTAGTGGCGGATCCAGATAATAATGGTTTCAAAGTAGAATTAGAATTCTTTGTGATTAACAATCCAAACCCACTAACAATTAATTTTTTCCTAGAGCGAATTAGATAAAATGGCAGACCGTTTAAGAATATCAGAACTTGATTTTGATACAATCAAGACAAATCTAAAAACATTTCTGAATCAACAAGCAGAATTCACCGACTATGATTTTGATGGAGCTGGTTTGAATGTTCTTTTAGATATACTAGCATATAACACCCATTATAATGCTTACTATCTTAATATGGTCGCTAATGAATCTTTCTTGGATACAGCGTTATTAAGAGATTCAGCTGTATCACATGCTAAAACATTAAATTATGTTCCTCATTCAACACGAGCTCCAGTAGCCGTTATTGATTTTTCAGTAGAATCAAATACAACTACTTCAGCCACCATGACATTGAATGAAGGATTTTCATTCTTATCTAATCAAATTGATTCTAAATCTTATAACTTTGTGGTATTAAATGATGTAACTGTAACAAAATCAAACACGGAATTTGTATTTGAAAACCTTGAAATCTATGAAGGTCAACTTGTTACCTATAATTTCACACATAATGCAGCTACAAATCCAAAACAAATATTTACATTACCTGATGCTAATATAGACACAACCACATTAAAAGTAACTGTTGCACCAAGTGTGGGTAATACATCAACTTCAGTTTATAATAAAGTGACAGAGATATTAGATGTTGATGCTTCATCTGAAATATTTTTCTTACAAGAAGAACGAAGTGGAAAATACCAAATTTATTTTGGTAATGATGTTGTTGGTAAATCTTTACCCGATGGTGCATCTGTGACAACAACATATTTACTCACTAATGGAACAGCCGCAAATAAAGCAAATAATTTTGTAGCAACAGCCACATTAACCGATTCATTAGGTAATTCACAAACAAACTTTACAATTACACCTGTGAGTGCAGCTGCTGGTGGAGCTGACCGTGAATCTGTGGATGATATTAAGTTTTCAGCTTCAGCACAATTCTCAACACAAAATCGTTTGGTCACATTCAAAGATTATGAATCATACATTCTAAACAATTATCCAAACCTTGATTCTGTTTCTGTTTGGGGTGGCGAAGAAAATATTCCTCCAGTTTATGGCAAAGTATTTGTATCATTAAAACCATCAGCAAATTATTTCATATCTGAAACGGAAAAACAAAGAATTATTGATGAAATCATTTCACCAAAATCTATCGTAGCGGTTCAAACTGAAATATTGGATCCAGAATATCTTTATCTTATTGTTGAAAGTACCGTTCAATATGATACTAAAAAAACAACCAATTCTGAAACCGCTATCAAGCAAGCTGTTCGTAACGCTATTTTAACTTATCGTGACCGAGAATTAAATAAATTTGATGCTCGCTTTATTCTTTCTAAACTACAAGATGATATTGATGGAACAGACACGAATGCTATTCTTGGTTCAGAAACGATTGCTCGTGTGCAAAAAAGATTTCAACCGAATCTTGGTGTAAGTCAAGCCTATACAGTTAATTTTAATGTGCCATTACATCGTGGTACTATTTCAAATAAATTAGTATCAACGGAATTTGTGGTAAATGATACAAACGGCATAGCAAGAACAGTTACTTTTGAAGAAATACCGCAATCATATTCAGGTATATCTTCAATTTCTATATCAAATCCTGGTACAGGTTATACTACTACACCAACAGTTACAATTACTGGTGACGGTTTAGGTGCTACTGCTACCGCTACAATTGTTAATGGTTCAATTCAAAGTATTGAAGTAACTAATCGTGGTATTGATTACACTCGTGCTATTGTTACAATATCTGGTGGTAATGGATACGGTGCAACTGCAACGGCCGTGATTGATGCAAGAACTGGTGCATTAAGAACCATTTACTACGATACTAATGCTGAAAGACAAATTGTTGATTCAACAGCTGGTACAATTGATTATGATACCGGTGTGATTACTGTTAATGACATCAATATTCGTTCACTAGATACTGATGATGGTTTGATTCGTTTATCTATTGAATCAGAAAAAGGAATTATACAATCGGTTCGTAATACAATCATTACGATTGATGAAGACGATCCTACATCTATTGTAACAACACTTGAAGTTATTTAATGTCTGACTTAAAAACCTCACTACTTGTTAATCGCCAAGTTCCAGAGTTTATTCGGGAAGAATATCCCCTATTCATTACATTTTTGGAAGCTTACTATGAATACCTTGAAACAAAACAAGGTTCTGAACTTAATGATTTAACAGCTAAAGCAAAAGATTTAAGATACCTCTCCGATGTGGATTCATCTATTGATGATTTTGAATCTAACTTCTTTAACAGTTATGCTTCACTCATACCAAAAGATGTTCAGGTTGACAAAGCTTTCCTTATTAAAAATGTTTTACCTTTATACTTGTCAAAAGGTTCAGAAGGCGCATTTAAGTTATTATTCAGAATGCTCTTTAATGATGAGGTTGAAGTTCTTCTACCAAAAAATAATGTATTAAGAGCTTCAGATGGTAAATGGACAATTGATAATGTTCTTCGTATTGAAACCGATATACGAAGTATCTATATTGCCAAAGGTAATAATTCTGTCAACGCTGTTGCTTCAGGTAACACTACATTCTTATTAGCTCAGCAACCAACTAATGGTGACATTTCAGTTTATGTGAATGATGTATTAAAAACTGAATTAACTGATTATTATTTCCGTAAAGAAACTAAAAAACTCATATTCTATACAGCACCTTCAGCTAATTCTGAAGTTAAAATAGTTTATTCTGATTTTAATATTGAGTTACTGAATAATCGTAAAGTAACAGGTGTAACTTCTGGTGCAACAGCACTAATTGAAAAAGCTACAAAGAGAATTATTACTGACCAATTAAACCTTGGTTTCCCATTTGAATTATTCATTAATGAAAAAACACTTCTTGGTTCATTTGAACAAGGTGAATTAGTTGAAACCGATGTAATTGCTGATGATGGTTCTCTCATCACATTAGAAGCCGATACATTCTCCTTTGTCAATCGTATTAATATTATTCAAGGCGGCGCAAGTTATAATGTGGGTGATGTTGTTACAGTTACAGGCGGTGGAGCTGAAGAAGATGCTACTGCAATCGTTGAAGATGTTGTTGAAGGATATATTGATGCTATTGTAGTCAATTATGGTGGTGCTGGTTTTGCTGATGGTGGTGATATTATCGTATCAGGAATTGCACCTCTATTATTAGACCTTGCGATTGACGGTGTTGATGCAACAGGTGTGGCTAATTCAACATCAAACACCTATACAGTCAACAATGATGTCATAGAAACTTACGCTAACACACTTATTTCTGCCTCTGATTATGGTTTTCCAAGCACAATTATTCCTGCTGGTGAAAATGTAGCTACTGTAATTGCTGATGCTTTAACTTCTTTAGAATTAACAGGCCTTGGTCCAATTACCAATGTGATTGTTCTTTTCTCTAATACTAACACAACAATTTCACCAACACTAGATGCTTTTGGTGCAACATATACAGCTGGTAATAATACATTCAGTATTAAAACAAATGGTTCAGTAGGCCGTATTAAAATTAATAATGGTGGAACAGGATATGCCGTTGGTGAAGAAATCATTTTTGGTTCTAATCCAATAGGAACAAATGGTCGTGGTGCAGCTGCAACTGTCAAATCTGTATTAGCTAACGGACAAATTACACAGATTGAAATTCAGCCATCAAGAATCACAGGAACAGCCAATATCTTAAATAATACATCTGAACTTATTGGTACAGGAACAAACTTTGGCACAGACATCAGAGTTGGTGACAGAATCATTATTAATAATGAAAGTCGTTACATCAATTCAATTTCAAATGTTACTCATGCAAATGTAAATGTGAACTTTACTTCTACTGCCACAGGTAAAAAAGTAGGCCGCTATGGAGTTTATCCTATTGGTGGTGTAAGTTATACACAAGGTAATTTCCCAACAGTTTCAGTATCAACTATTTCTGGTGTCAATGCAAACATTGAAATTACATCAACAATGAGTAATGGAGAAACATTAACACCATTTATTGGTAATACACAACCTGGTCAAATCGTAAGTATCAAAGTATTAAGTGGTGGTTCTGGATATGAATATATCCCACAAGTTGATTTGACTGGTATTGGTAACGGATTAGCTACTGCAAATGCACAGATTGAAGCTGGTTATATAACTCTACCTGGTCGTTGGACAACTTCAGATTCTATTCTTTCTACTTCTGAAAGAAAATTACAAGGTCGTGATTACTATGTGGATTATTCTTATGTGACATCTTCACTTACAGAATTTGCAAAATACAAAGCTATATTAAAACAACTCATGCACCCAGCTGGTTTCATAAACTACGCTGACTTGAATGAGTTTGCAACAATTACATCAAATACAATTACAATTTCAACCACATCAGCCAATACGATTTCTGGTACTGTAGCTATTACAAACGGTTCTATCTATGTAAATGGTACTAACACTAAATTTAATGTGGCTAATACAAGAGGCACTCTTACTGTTGGTGACAATGTGTCTGTTAGTGGTGTAATTAGAACAGTAAGTAACATCATAAGTAATACAAACCTTGCGGTTTCAGTTGCATTTACTTCAAATGCAAGCGCACAAACTCTTATTATATTGACATAAATAAAGACCATGCCATCAATAACTACTAAAAAACTAGGTTACAATAACGCCAAACTGTGGCGTAATGCCTTATACAATTCAGGTGCAACCGATCCTGTCCTTTATATCTTTATAGGCAATCATGTTCCATATGCAAATGAAGCTTCGCCAGATTCTATCGTAGATACGGTTGATGCTGAAAAAGATGTATGGGATAACATGTATGCAGCCAAGAAACTTACTGCTAATGATATTGAATTAGTTATTCCTAGGGTTAATTGGTCAGGCAATACTAAATTCCGTCAGTATGATGACACTATCACTATTGACAATCTATTAAGTGCCAATACATCGCAAAATCTAAAACCGATGTATATCATTACCACAGAGCGTAATGTTTATAAGTGTATGTCTAATAATGCTTCTGCTAATTCAACAGTAGAGCCAACAGGCGACTATTCAACTTCAAATGGTAATATTGCTACTGCCGATGGTTACATTTGGAAATACATGTATAATGTTAAACCATCAAACAAATTCTTAACAACTGATTGGGTTCCAGCGCCATCATCAACAAATCAATTAGATTACAATGTAGATAATACAGGTGTGGTTGATGGTGAATTGACTTCTATTGTGGTGACTACATCTGGTACAAACTACCGTCAAGCCTCTAATGTGCTTGTGAATGGTTTCACTTCAGGTCAAACAACACTCACTTTAGCCAATACTGCTCGTATTTTACAGATTTTCAATGTGACTGCACTTGCTAACCTTGCTAACATGGCTATTTCTGGCACAGGTATTGCAGCTGGCACATACATTAGTAATACTGCAAATGCTACAGGTGTTTTAACACTTTCTACTGCTACAACGGCTTCTGGTGGTAATACAAATAATATGACCATTTCAACCAGAGTTTATATTGATGGTGATGGAACAGGTGTGATTGCATCAGCTACACTTTCAAATACAACTTCAGGCGTATCATCAGCTAATGCGAATGTTTCAAAGATTACAGTTACCACAATCGGCACAGGATACTCAAGAGCTAATGCTTACATCTACGGTTCAGGAACAAATGCGACTGCTCGTGTGATTCTTTCACCAAAATATGGTCATGCTTATAATCCTGCAAAAGAATTAGGCGCTTCAAACATTATGACAGCCTCTCGTATAGGTGAAATTGATTCTACTGAAGGTGGGTTAATCTCATCAAATACTTCTTTCCGTCAGTATGGACTTCTTGCCAATCCGCATAAATACGGTAATACTTCGGCAGTAACCCAATCAACAGCCAATTCTGTGATTTCACAAACAACAGACTTAACGCTAGTTGCAGGTTCAAGTTATACTTTAGACGAATATGTTTACCAAGGAAGTTCAGCAAGTGATGCTTCTTTCTATGGTTATTTGAACGCTCAAACATCTAATGAAGTTCAAATAAGTAAGGTTCAAGGAACAGTAACAATTGGTCTTCCATTGGTTGGTGCAACATCTGGTGTGTCCAGAGTTGTGATTACTAAAACCAATCCAGAATTCCAACCATATAGTGGTGATATTCTTTATGCCGAGAATATCCTTAAAACAGAACGAGAAGATGGCCAGGCAGAAAATATTAAATTTGTTGTTAGATTTTAGAGGAAATAAATGAGTATCAATACTAATTTTAATGTGAACCCATATTATGACGACTTTGATGAAGATAAGAAATTTCTTCGCATGTTGTTCAAACCTGGTTATGCTGTTCAAGCTCGTGAATTAACTCAACTTCAAACAATCTTACAAAAACAAGTAGAGCGTTTTGGTAATCATGTATTCAAAAACGGTTCTGTGGTTTCTGGCGGCACAACATTTTTACAAGATGCTACCTATCTAAAATTAGATTCAACATATGCTGGCACAGCAGTTACTGCCAATAACTTCATTGGCGCTACAATTGTTGATTCTGTTTCTGCACCAACAAAACGAGCAGAAGTTATTAAAGTCTATGATGCTGATACAGGCACAGGTGACCCTAAAACTCTATTAGTAAAACAAATCTTCGGTACCGCATTTACACCTGGTGACACCATTTACACTTTTGAAGCATCACCAACAACAGCTAATATTTCAACATCTGGCGTAGGCACAGGTCAAATATTCTCTGTTACAGAAGGTGTTTACTTCTATGATGGTTTCTTCATTCAAAATGATGCACAAACTATCGCTACATCAAAATATTCTAGCACAACAGCTAATGCAAGAATTGGTTTTGAAATCACAGAATCAACAATCACATCAAGTTCAGACACTTCATTATTAGACCCAGCGCAAGATGCTTCTAACTACCAAGCTCCAGGTTCTGATAGATTTAAGATTAATTTAACATTAGCTACTCGTAGTTTAGATTCTACCGACACAACACAGTTTATTGAATTAGCTCGTGTTGAATATGGTGTTCTTACTCGTAGTTATCGTTTCCCAATTTACTCTGTGCTTGAAGATACTTTAGCACGAAGAACATATGATGAATCAGGTAACTACACAGTTCGCCCATTCCAAATCTCATTACAAACAAACACATCTAATACAGCTAACATGGATGTTATCCTATCTCCAGGTAAAGCTTATGTGTTTGGTTATGAATATGAAACGATTGCACCAACAACACTTACAATCGCAAAACCTCGTGATACAGATTCAGTAGCTAATAAGAGAATTACTGCTGACTATGGTAACTTCGTTTATACGAACGGCCACTATGGTTCATTCCCAATTAATAGTTTAACGACTGTTGATTTGCATTGTGTACCTAACGCTTCTATTAATTTAACATCAACAGCTACTATCACAAATACTAAAGTTGGTACAGCTCGTGTTAAATCTATTTCATACGATTCTGCTGCTAATACAGCTGACGCATCAACATACGAATATAAAACATATCTTTTTGATGTAAGTATTGGTTCTATTACAGGTACAATTAATACCGCAACATCAAGTTCAGTTACGATTGGTAATGTAACTGCTGGCCAAATTTATTCATCTGTTACCGATGCTTATAAGGGTGCTAAACTTCGTATTACTTCTGGTCCAGGTTCTAGTGAATCACCAAAAACAATTACAGGATTTACTTCTGCTACACAAACATTAGCTTTGGCAGAAACTTTTGTTACAACACCAAATAACACATCTGTATTTGCAATTGACTTTGAGTTTAATGATGTAGATTCTATCGCTACATTCTCAAGCACAACAAGAATTAATACTGCTGATATTGATTCTCGTTCTAAAGATGCAGCTTCAACTTATACTGACGCTTTCTTAACCGATTCAAGATATGAACCTACTATATTCTCATTAGGTCAAGAATATATTACACAAAATTCTATTGCTGATTTCTCATTCTCATATCGTAGATTATATGAAAGCCAAACATTTGTATCTTCAGATTCACCAGCGTTATCAGTAAGTTCTGGTGAAAGTATAGCTTCTGCTACATCTACTTCAGCGATTGCAACAAATTATCAAGTGGTCGTAACAAGTGCTGGTACATCACCTTATACTGTGGGTCAAACTGTTCCTGCTGATAAGATTACATCTGTCAATACAACAACTCGTAAATTGACTATTACCAATGCTAATAACATGACTGCAAATATTATTGCAACGATTGACTTTACATTAGCTTCTGGTAGTCCAGCAAAAACAAAAACATTAGTATCAGCAAACGCAACAGTTCAAACAACTGGCGGTGAAGACATATTTGCCAACTCATCTGTTTTAGTATATGCTTCACAAGGTCAAACAACAATTGCAAACACATTCGTTGTTAAAACACCAGATACAGCTCAATCATTATATGTTTCAGATGTCATTGAAATTGTTGGTGTATATGATTATAACGGTGCTGCTGTGGCAAACACAGGTTACACCGATGTAACTTCAAAATACTCATTTAATAATGGTCAAAAAGATTCTTACTATGACCATGCGTATATTAAATTAAAACCAGGTCAAACACCACCAGCTGGTCCATTGGTTGTAAGATATAACCTTTATACATCATCTGGCGCTGGATTCTTTACAGTTGATTCATATCCAAATTATGCAGCAATACCAGCATATACATCACCAACTTCAGGTAATGAATATGATTTGCGTGATAGTTTAGACTTTAGACCTGTTCGCAGAAATGCAACAGCCGCTATTGGTTCTGCCGTTCAGTTTGATGTAGATTCATCAACAACTGGTCCAAAGATTCCAGAAAACGGTTCAGACATTTTATTAGACTATAACTATTATTTACCTAGAATAGATAAAGTCGTTCTTCATAAAAATAGAACTTTTGATGTCATTAAAGGATCATCAGCTCTTAATGCTGTGCCACCAAAAGACAAAGATGACACAATGAATCTTTATGTTTTGCGTGAACCAGCTTATGTAGCTAACACAGGTGACATTCAAGTCCAATATGTTAATAATCGCCGATACACCATGCGTGATATTGGTACAATTGAAAAGCGTGTTGAAAATCTTGAATACTACACTTCATTGTCATTACTTGAACAAGATGCTCTAAACAAACAAGATTTAACTATTCTTGATACTACAAACTTACCAAGATTTAAGAATGGTATCATTGTAGATTCATTCAAAGGACATTCTGTAGCTGATGTAACTTCAGCAGAATATCAAGCCTCTATTGACCCAAGATACCAAGAGTTAAGACCATCATTCAATGTAACATCTCGCATGCTTACATTTGATGCAGCTAATTCTTCATCATATCTACAAACTGGTCCATTTGTGACAGTTTCGGCTTCTAACACAGCTTTTGTAAGTCAACCATTAGCATCAAAAACAATGAACATTAACCCATTCAATGTGGTTAATTACCTTGGTAAAATTACGCTTAATCCACCAAGTGATGTTTGGGTTGATACAAGTAAGAAACCCGATGTTCTTGTAAATATAGGTGGTGATAAAGATGCTTGGGAATTAATTTTAGGTGCAACAAACGCTTCAGGATTTACTACTGAATGGGGTTCATGGGAAACTGTTTGGTCAGGAACTCCAACTACAACTACTCAATTTATTGGCACAGGTCGTATTCCAGATAGAAATGTTAATAGAACGACAACAACGATTCAAGAAAGACAAACTCGCACTGGTGTAACTTCTACCGTTTCAACAGAAACCATCACACAGTCTATTGGTGACCGTGTAGTGGATGTTTCTGTTGTTCCTTACATGAGGTCAAGAAGTGTATTATTCACCGCCTCTGATTTCAAACCAGATACCGTATTATATCCATTCTTTGATAATACAACTGTTGAGAAATATGTAGCTCGTGCAAATAGATTTATTCTTGCTGGTAATGGTCTAAATTATAGAACAACAACTTCTAATACTGAAACAGTTACCGTTTTCAATAATGCAACAGCTACAACCAACGGTTCTGCTATTATTGTTAAAACATCTAACACTTCAGCGTTTGTTGTCAATATTACACCAACAACATCATTTAATATTGCTAACGCTAACTTAATTGGTTCTTCAACATCAACTAGCACAAGAATTTCTGGTTATGAACACTATTCAGGTTTAGTTGGTGCAGCTACATCAAGCACAATCACATTAGCAATTGATGCTACTGGCGCTAATAATGAAGTTCTCTACGGCAATACTGCAAATAGTAATATCATTTCTATCGTAGGCGGTACAGGTGCGGGCCAACAAGCAACCATTTCTTCATACAACGCTTCTACACGAATTGTAACTATTTCTGGCACATGGTCAACTACACCAGATACTACATCTACCTATTCTATCGGGCGTTTAACAACTACTCGTGCCGGTGATGTGGCTGGTATTTTCAATATACCTGCAAGCACATTTAGAACAGGTGAAAAACTATTCCGCTTAATTGATTCATCTACTGGTGATGTTCCTTCATCAACCACAAACGGTGATGCTTCATTCTATGCACAAGGTCTATTACAAACGACAGAAAATACAATCGTATCTACCGTTGCGCCGACAGTTCAAAGAACATCTGTTAATGACACTCGTGTAACCACAACAACAAGTGTCAATGATGTTCCTGTTGCTGGTTGGTGGGATCCATTGGCACAAACATTCTTAATTGCACCGGCACAACATCCACAAGGCATCTTTATTGACAAACTTCGTGTGTGTTTCAAATCTAAGCATGATACTGCACCAGTTACATTACAATTAAGACCAACAGTTAATGGTTATCCATCATCAACAACTGTTTATCCATATGGTTCTGTAACACTTACACCTGATAAAGTTAATGTGACTGATTCACCTGATTTAGATGACGCAACCAAATATACAGAGTTTGTATTTGACGCACCAATCTATATGTTACCTGGTGAACACTCATTCGTATTGTTATCTAACTCAAATGGTTATGAGGCTTATGTAGCTGAAGTTGGTAAACTAGACTTGGTATCTGGTTTACAGATTTCTGAGCAACCATATGGTGGTTCATTCTTCCAATCACAAAACGGTTCTACATGGTCAGCTGACCAAAACCTTGACATCATGTTTAGAATTTACCGTAAAGTGTTTAGCACAACACCAGCAACTGCACAGTTCTTGGTTGATAAACCAAGTTCTAATATAGCATTTGATTTGGTTGATTTAATTAGTTCTGAAGTAAGTATGGCTAATACTTCAGTTTCATATACATTCTTGTCTGAAAAATCTACTGGTGGTTTAACATCTTACAAAGCAATTAATCCATTAGAAGATTATACAATGAATGATGGCGATGGACGCCGTGTGTTAAATCCAACCACAGGTAATACTTCATTTATTGTTAAGGCTGCAATCTCAACATTAAATACAGATATTTCACCAATATTAGACATTACTCGTTTTGGTGGCATCTTTGTTGATAATACAATCAATGATTTACCATTATTGAATTCAGGTTTTGTAATCGCAAATACTGGTACAGGATATGCTAACTCTGCTGATGTGACAGTCACAATTACTGGAGGTGGCGGTTCTGGTGCTACCGCAACGGCTACCGTAGCAAGTAATGTCATTACTGCAATTACACTTACAAATGCTGGTTCAGGTTACACAACTTCGCCAACAATAACACTTACACCAGGCGCTGGTGGCGGATCAAACGCTGTAGTCACTTATAACGGTGAAGATAAGAAATCTGGTGGTAACTCTAAAGCTCGTTATATGACACGCCGTGTTACACTTGCTGATGGCTTTGATTCTGGTGACCTTCGTGTATACCTAACTGCATATAAACCATCCGGCTCAAACATTTATGTTTATTACAAACTACTTTCTGGTTCTGATGCTGATGCGTTTGATGATAAAAACTATCAACTCATGGGTCAACTAGGTAACGCTAACTTTGTTTCAACAAGTGAAACTGATTATCGTGAATTAGTATTTGCACCAGGCACCACAGATTTAGCAAATAATGCTATCACATATACTTCTGGTTCAACCGCATATAATACATTTAAGACATTCTCAATTAAAGTAGTCATGTCTGGTTCTGATACCACAGATGTACCAAAAGTGCGTGATTTAAGAGCTATTGCATTACCATCTGGAGTATAATCATGTATGCAAAAGTAAAAGACCATAATCATCTAATTCGGGACATCAACTCCAAGGCTGTTCTAAATACAGACAAGGCTGGATTAAATGATTACATGATGAAGCGTGAGATTGC
>Ga0315906_10005578_pt1 | contig 15807 bp, 17 predicted proteins | sample LakEriMetagenome_4_FD_203526 | JGI IMG/M metagenome (GOLD analysis project Ga0315906, IMG submission 203526) | Freshwater fungal communities from buoy surface, Lake Erie, Ohio, United States - Buoy 2 MA122 | ecosystem: Environmental > Aquatic > Freshwater > Lake > Lake biofilm | place: USA...
GGCAAGCGCGAGAACCCGCGACTTTCCGCCGCCCCTTGGGCGGCGGGTGCCCCGTCCCCGAGGGCGCGCAGCGCCCGACGGGTCGGGGTCGCCCCAGTCAAGAGTCTCGCGTGTGCACGCCCCGCGTCTCCGCGTGTTCGAGCGCTCGCCGCGCGCGGCGGCGAGCTTTGGTGCCGCGGCGAAGGGTTCATGCGCGAGACTCTTGGATCATGCGACCACGACCCCTCGCGCTCCGCGCTCGGGGACGTGCCACCCCCGTCGCCTCCGGCGACGGGGAAGTCCGCGCGGACTTCGACCGTCGCGAGCGCCCAATATCGAAAAAGGCCGCGGCTTGCGCCGCGGCCGTAGCACCAGAGCGAGGACGCGGCGAAGGCCGCGTTCGAGCGCTCAAGGACGCACCAGAGCGAGGACGCGGCGAAGGCCGCGTTCGAGCGCTCAAGGACGCACCAGAGCGAGGACGCGGCGAAGGCCGCGTTCGAGCGCTCAATATCGAAAAAGGCCGCGGCTTGCGCCGCGGCCGTAGCACCAGAGCGAGCGAGCCGCGAAGCGGTCGCGAGCGCTCAATCACCACTTTGCTTGGTGACCTTCGGTCACCAAGCAAAGTGCGCGAACGCCTTGTTGGCGTCCGCCATGCGGTGCGTGTTTTCCTTCGTGGTGACGGCCTTGCCTTCGTTCTTGGCGGCGTCCCAGAATTCCTTCGCGAGACGGAGGTGCATCGGGCGCCCCTTCTCCTCGCGGGCGGCCTCGATGATCCAGCGGAACGAGAGCGACTGCTGGCGGCGCTTGTTCAGCTGCATCGGGACCTGGTAGTTCGCACCGCCGACGCGCTTCGAGCGCACCTCGACGGCCGGACGGACGTTCTCGAGCGCGATGTGGAAGAGCTCGATCGCCGAGCGCGGCATCGTCTCGCTCTTCTCCTTGTCGAGGCGAGCCTGGATCGCGTCGAGCGCGCCGTAGACGCAGCGCTGCGCGGTGGCCTTCTCGCCGCCGATCATGACGCAGTTGATGAACTTCGACAGGATCTTGTCCTGGAAGCGGGGATCGGGCTTGAGCCAGACGTCGTCGGGACGCTTGAAATGACGGGCCATGCGGAACACTCCTGTGGCTGTCGGTCTCGGCCGGAAGGCGTCGACCACTCTTCACCGCGGATGGGAGATGGGCATTCCCGTGCGTTCGGTCCGCGATTACTCAGCGTTCCGGAGCCACCTCCGGAACCATGTGGTGAAAGCCGCGGCGCGCGCGTCAGCGCGCGCCGCGGAATGGTTCATGCATCACTTCTTCTTGGCGGCAGCGGCGGCCTTCTTCTTGACGCCGTACTGCGAGCGGCCCTTCTTGCGGCCATCGACGCCGAGGCAGTCGAGGGCGCCGCGCACCACGTGGTAGCGCACGCCGGGAAGGTCGCGGACGCGGCCGCCGCGCACGAGCACGATCGAGTGCTCCTGCAGGTTGTGGCCTTCGCCGCCGATGTACGCGGTGACTTCCTTACCGTTGGTCAGTCGCACGCGGCAGACCTTGCGAAGCGCCGAGTTCGGCTTCTTCGGGGTAACGGTGCGGACCTGCAGGCAGACGCCGCGCTTCTGGGGGCACGCGCCGAGGTCCTTGACCTTCGACTTGGCGGCCTGAACGACGCGGGGCTTGCGAACGAGCTGATTGATCGTGGGCATCTGGGGCTCTTGAAAGTGGGTCGTCGAGCGTAACGGAACCCGCGGTGCGGCGCAAGCGCTTCGCGCAAACCCCCGGTTTTCCCGGCAGATCCGCGCGTCAGCGGAACTGCTCGATAACCTTGACGGCAAGCCGGTCGCAGCGCTCGTTCTCCGGATGCCCCTGGTGGCCGCGCACCCACTCAGGGCGGATCCGGTGGTAGAGACGCAGCCGGTCGAGTTCCTGCCAGAGCTCCACATTCAGGACCGGGCCTTCCTTGCGCCGCCAGCCGCGGCGCTTCCAGCCCTCGATCCACTCGGAAAGGCCCTTCACGAGGTATTGCGAGTCGCTGACGAGCCGGACCTCGTGCGGTTCCGCGAGCATCTTCATGCCCTCGATCGCGCCGAGCAGCTCCATCCGGTTGTTGGTCGTTCGCGATTCGCCACCGGCGCCCTCGGTCTCGCTGCCCGCGACGCGAAGAACGAAGCCCCAGCCGCCCGGGCCGGGGTTGCCGGAGCACGCGCCGTCGGTGAAGAGTTCCGCCTTGGGTAGCATCGCGGCGGAACGGTACACGAAAACCCCGGGGTCGCGGCGAGTTATGCACCATGCGTGCGTCTCGCCGCGCATCGAAACCTTGACAGCAGCGGGGATTTCCCTATCCTCTCCGATCCACCGCAAGGCGCGCGCCCGCCTCAGGTGTTTCGAATCCAAAGGCGCTGCGCGGAGCGTGCGGCATGCACGCACGCACCACGCAAGCATCGACTCTCCGAGAGGCTTCACCATGGTTCCTCCGTTCCGCGTCTCCCCCGGCCGTACCCGTCGTCGTCGCGCGCACCAGGCCATCAAGGCCGCGCACACCACGCTGTGCCCGAACTGCGGCGGCGCGAAGCGCCCGCACACCGCGTGCGGTTCCTGCGGCTACGTGCGCCCCGGTCTGCAGATCAAGCTCGGCAAGAACCCGAGCGAGTGACGCACGCCACCAGTTGATTCACCACGCCGCGGACCTCTCGGTCCGCGGCTTCGTTTGGCGCGCGCCCCGGCCCTGCCGGGAACGCGTACACTGACCGCTCGGCCGCGAGCCGCCGGAAACCCGGCGTCTCCGCGGCGTTCCGACCCCTCGCCTCCACCTTCGAGGACTGGCAGCTCATGCGAATCGGCGTCGATGTCATGGGTGGCGACAACGCCCCCGACGAAATCCTGAAGGGCTGCTTCGCGGCGCTCGCGAAGCTCCCGGCCGAGGACACGCTCGTCCTCTTCGGCAAGGGCGACATCATCGAGGAGGCCATGAAGGACCGCGGCATCTCGCCGAAGCCGGTCGGAGGCCCAGCGGTCGAAGTCGTGCACTGCAGCGAGGTGATCGAGATGGACGACCCGCCGGTCGAGGCGGTGCGCTCGAAGCGCGACAGCTCGATCTCGCGCGCGGCCGAATGGGCCTCGCCGAAGCACGCGAACCGGATCGACGCGTGGATCAGCGCCGGCAACACCGGTGCCTGCGTCACCGCGAGCCAGATGTACATGCGGCGGCTTCCGAACGTGATCCGCCCGGGCATCGCCGTCACCGTCCCGACCTTCGCGGGCCCGATCGTCCTCATCGACGTGGGCGCGAACATCGAGCCGAAGCCCGTCCATCTCGCGCAGTACGGCGTGATGGGCGACGCCTACGCCCGCGGCATCCTCGGGATCAAGAACCCGCGCGTCGCGCTCATGAACGTCGGCGGCGAGGAGCAGAAGGGCACTTCGGAGATGAAGGTCGCGCGCGACCTCCTCCGCGGCGCGGAGAACCTCAACTTCATCGGCTACGTCGAGGGACGCGGCGTCTTCGACGGCGAGGCCGACGTGGTCATCACCGACGGCGTCGTCGGCAACGTGATGATCAAGCTCGCCGAAGGCCTGTCGAAGGGCCTCTTCCAGGCGATCGCCGCGCAGGTGCTCGAGACCGATCCCGAGCTCGCCGTGCGGCTCGAGCCGGTCGTCAAGGCGATCTGGGCGAAGCACGACTACCACGAGTACGGCGGCGCCCCGCTGCTCGGCGTGAACGGCACCTGCCTGATCTCGCACGGCTCGAGCGTCTCGCGCACGATGATGAACGCGGTGCTCCGCGCCCGCCAGTTCGTCCTCAGCGGACTGAACGACATCATCAACGCGCGCCTCGAGACGATCCAAGAGCCCGCCGCATGATCCGCCCGCTTCCCAGCGGCTGCTGCGGAGTCCGCATCCTCGGCACCGGCTCGGCGGTCCCGGACAACCGCCTCACCAACGCCGACTTCGAGCGCATGCTCGACACGAGCGACGAGTGGATCCGCCAGCGCACCGGCATCTCCGAGCGCCGCGTGCTCGACCTTCGCACCGAAGGCTGCTCGACGCTCGCGCAGCGCGCGCTCGAGCGCGCGATCGAGGCCTCCGGCGTCAAGGCGACCGATCTCGACATGGTCATCGTGGCGACGGTCACGATGGAGATGACCTGCCCGTCGACCGCGTGCCGCATCGCCGGCGCCGTCGGCGCGACCAACGCCGCGGCCTTCGACCTCGGCGCCGCCTGCAGCGGCTTCGTCTACGCCCTCAACATGGCGGAATCGATGGTCCGCGCGGGCCGCGCCACCACCGTGGCCGTGATCGGCAGCGAGGCGATGAGCTCGATCATCGACTACACCGACCGCACGGTGTCGATCCTCTTCGGCGACGCCGCCGGATGCGCGATCATCCAGGCGACCGACGACGCCTCGAAGGGCTGCATCTACCAGCACATGGGCGCCGACGGCTCGGGCTGGCACGCGCTCTACATCCCGCGCCGCGAGAGCGACGTCCCGCCGGGCGAGGAAGGCAACCCGATCCGCCTCGGCAACCTCCGCATGAACGGCAAGGAGGTCTTCCGCTTCGCCGTGACCAAGTTCAAGGAGGTCATGGAGGACGCGTTCACGAAGACGGGCCTCACGCCCGACGACGTGAGCCAGGTGATCTGCCACCAGTCGAACGTGCGCATCATCGATGCCGCGCGCGAGAAGCTCGGCATCGATCCCTCGAAGATCTACGTGAACATCGACCGCTACGGCAACTCGAGCGCGGGCAGCGTCCCGCTCTGCCTCGACGAACTGTGGCGCGCCGGAAAGATCACGCCCGGCAAGCCCTTCATGATGGTCGCGTTCGGCGGCGGCCTCACCTGGGCGAGCAGCGTCTGGCAGACCTGAGCGCGCGGGCGCGGCGCCGGTCGGAAGGGTTCGACCTCCATGAGCAGCAACCACATCGTGTTCCTCTGCCCGGGTCAGGGCGCGCAGTCCGTCGGCATGGCGAAGGCGTGGGCCTCGGCGAGCGCGCAGGCGCGGCAGGTCCTCGAGACCGCCGACCGCATCTTCGGCGCAGGCCCCGACGGGCGCTCGCTGACCGACATCATGTTCAACGGACCGATCGAGGTCCTGAGCCGCACCGACATCTCGCAGCCGGCGCTCTTCGCGGCGGCGGTCGCCTGCCACCGCGCGCTGCCCGACGATCTCCGCGCGCGCCCGATGCGCGCGGTCGCGGGCCTCTCGCTCGGCGAGTACACCGCGCTCCACCTCGCGGGCGCGTTCGGCTTCGAGGAAGGCCTCCGGCTCGTGATGCGCCGCGGGCAGCTGATGCAGCAGGCCGCCGAGGCCTCGAAGGGCGGCATGGTCGCCCTGATCGGCGCCGACGAGGCGCAGGCGAACGAGGTCTGCGCGCGGAGCCTCGCCGGCGCCGCCGCCGGCGAGTGCCTCGTCCCGGCGAACTTCAACGCTCCCGGCCAGATCGTGCTCTCCGGCTCGATCGAGGCCTGCGACCGGGCGGTCGCCGTCTCCGGCGACGTCGGCGTGCGGGCGACCAAGCTGCAGGTCGCGGGCGCGTTCCATAGCCCACTGATGGCCCCTGCGGCCGAGAAGCTCGCGGACGCGCTCGCCAAGGCCGACATCCGGCCGCTCGCGGCCGAGGTCTGGTCGAACGTGACCGCCCAGCCCCACGACCGGGCAAATGCGCAACTTCTCCGCAGCCTGCTGGTGGAGCAGCTCGTATCCCCGGTACGATGGAGCCAGAGCTGTGCGGCCCTGATCGCGGCGACGACCGCCGACGGGACGCGCGCCTCGACCACATTCCACGAGCTCGCCCCCGGCACCGTGCTGAAGGGCCTGATGCGTCGGATCGACAAGACTTGCGAGGTCATCCCCCATGACATGCCGCTCGATGTTCCGCTCGCCGCGCCTTGATGCGGTCTCGCTCCTCGCCGGATCGGCCCTCGTCGCCGGTTCCTTCCTCGGCGGCTGCTCCGAGCCCCCGCCGCCCCCGCCGCCGCCGGTCGCGAAGGCCGAGCCGAAGGCCGCCGAGCCCGTGCGCTCCGTGACTCCGATCAAGGAGCTCATGGCCCAGTACAACATCGACCCGCGCGTGAACCTCCCCGAGGAGCGCGCGCCGGACAACGATCCGGCCCGCATCGCGGTGCTCAAGTTCTACGACGCCTTCGTCCGCGGCAACGCCGACGGCCTCAAGCCGATGCTTTCCGAGCCGGATCAGTTCCAGCTCGACGGCATGGTCGCGAGCGGCGCCTTCGCGAAGTCGACCGAGGGCATCACCCGCATCGACGTCCGCTGCGGACGCGGCCCGGACAGCGACTGCACGCTCGCGGTCTTCCACACCGGCGAGCAGTTCCAGCCGCAGCTCTGGTCGTACACCGCCGACGACAACGGCGGCACCTTCGACTCGGTCGCGACCCCGCCCGGGATCATGGACAAGCTCAGCGGCGACAACTGGATCACCGCGTGGTTCGATGTCCTGAAGCTCGAGCTCGCGAAGGCGGGCGAGCCGGACGAGGTGATCGAGATCCCGCAGCAGGACTTCACCACCGAGGACACGTCCGCGGCCGACACCGGTTCGGCGCAGCCGAGCGGCCCCGCCGCGCCGAGCGGCCCGGGCAAGCGCACTCCCGGTGCGCCGATCGACGCGCCGCGCGCACCCGGCTTCGGCACCCGCTGAACGAGCGGAGGCCCGAGCCCGCACCCGCGCACGCACGCACCCATGCACTCCTCGACCCGCCGAGCGATCGGCGGGTCGTTCGTTTTCCACGCTGCGTCGCGAGGCCGCAGCACCGCCGACCGGCGCCGCGAAGCGCCGGAACCACCGCCCGTTCTCCTGTAGGATTCCGCCGCCGCGAAACGCGGCACGGAGGATGCAGACATCGACAAGCGCGTCGCCATCGTGACCGGAGCAAGCCGCGGCATCGGCCGCTCCATCGCCGAACGCCTCGCCAGGGACGGTCGCCACGTCGTCCTGGTCGCCCGGAGCGTCGACGGCCTCGCCGCCACCGAGAAGTCCATCAAGGACGCCGGCGGCTCCTGCGAGTCGCGACCGTGCGACATGGCGGACGGCGCCGCCGTCCAGGCGCTCGTCGACGGGGTCGCCGAGACCCACGGCCGCCTCGACATCCTCGTCAACAACGCCGGCATCACCCGCGACACGCTGCTCCTGCGCATGTCCGACGAGCAGTGGGACGAGGTCCTGAACGTGAACCTCCGCTCGGTCTTCATCTCCTGCCGGGCGGCCATCCGCCCGATGATGCGCGGGAAGTTCGGCCGGATCGTGAACATCGGCAGCGTCTCCGGCCTCACCGGCAACTCCGGACAGGCGAACTACGCCGCCGCGAAGGCCGCGCTCGTCGGCTTCACCAAGACGATCGCCAAGGAGATGGGCGCGAAGGGCATCACCGCGAACGTGATCGCCCCCGGCTTCATCGAGACCGACATGACCGATGTCCTCGGCGACGCGGTCAAGACGGCCGTCCTCCCCAACATTCCCGTCCGCCGCTTCGGCAAGCCCGAGGAGATCGCTTCTGCGGTCGCGTACGCGACCAGCGACGAAGCGGGCTACCTGACCGCCCAGACCATCGTGGTCGACGGCGGACTCGCGAGCTGACCTGTAAAACCCCGCCAGAGGCTCGCCGCGCGCGGCCGCACGCCGCCGAACGGGCCGCAAGGCCGAGGGGATTTCGCTATATTCCGCCGCCCGTGGCGGATGTCCCGCCCGGCACTCTCAGGAGCCAGACCGTGACCGACGCAGAGATCGAACGCAAGGTCATCGACATCGTCGCTCAGCACACCGATGCCGAGCCCGACTCGATCACCCGCGACACCAGCTTCACGAACGACCTCAACGCCGACAGCCTCGACATCGTCGAGCTGCTCATGGAGTTCGAGACGCAGTTCGGCACCAAGATCCCCGACGACCAGGCGGAGAAGATCCACACCGTCGGCCAGGCGATCGACTTCATCAAGGCCAACCGCACCGCCGGCTGACCTTTCGGCCTCCGGGTGGCCCGGCCGCGCGCCGGTCCGCCCGAGTCCACAGACCCACCGGCCGCGGGGGCGGCTCCCGCCCCTGCGGCCCTTCCGAGTTCCACGGGCCCGGCGGCTGGTTTCCAGCCCGCCCGGTCCTGAGGGAGAACCCTTGTCCGAGTCGTCTTCCGCCCCTCTGCCTGAGTCCGAGATCGAGTCGAAGGTCGTCGAGGCCATCGCCGATCAGCTCGGCGTCGCGAAGAGCGAGATCACTCGGACCAGCGAGTTCGACGCGATCTGCGACAGCCTCGACAAGGCCGAGCTGATGATGGAGTTCGAGGATCTCTTCGAGATCGCCATCACCGACGAAGCCGCCTCGAAGCTCAAGACCGTCGCCGACGCGATCGAGTTCGTGCAGCGCACGCTGCGCGGGTCGTAGCAAGAGCCCCCACGCCACTCCGCAAGGAGCGCCATGAGAACGATCCAGCTCCGCCGCGTCGTCGTCACCGGAATAGGCGCCGTCTCGAACCTCGGCCAGACGGCCGTCGAGACCTGGAAGGCCATGAAGGAAGGTCGCTCCGGCATCACGCCGCTGCAGAGCTTCCCCCAGAACGACGACTGGACCGTCCGCTTCGCCGGCGAGATCCACGGCTTCGACCCCTCGCATGTGGTCGACGGCCGCGAGCAGAAGCGCATCGACCGCGTGGCGCTCTTCGCGATGGTCGCCGCGCACGAGGCGGCGAAGGACTCGGGCTTCGACTTCCACAACGCCCGAGACCCCTACCGCCAGGGCACGGTCATCGGCTCCGGCATCGGCGGCGTCCTCACGATGGAAGAGGGGCACACGAAGCTCCTCCAGACCGGCCCCCGCCGCGTCAGTCCGTTCGTCGTGCCGCGCCTGATGGTGAACGCGGCCCCCGGCAACGTCTCGATCCAGTTCAACCTGAAGGGCACGAGCACCGCCGTCGCCTCGGCGTGCGCGTCGAGCGGCCACGCCATCGGCATCGCGATGCAGATCATCCAGCGCGGCGACGCGGAGGTCATGCTTGCCGGCGGCAGCGAGGCGGCGATCACGCCGCTGACGCTCTCGGCGTTCGCATCGATGAAGGCGCTCTCGACCCGCAATGACGCCCCGACCAAGGCGTCGCGGCCATTCGACAAGGACCGCGACGGATTCGTCCTTTCCGAAGGCTCGGCGATCCTCGTGCTCGAGGAGCTCGAGCATGCGAAAGCGCGCGGCGCCCGCATCTACTGCGAGCTCGTGGGCTACGGCGCCACCGGCGACGCCTTCCACATCGCGGCCCCCGACGAACAGGGCAGCGGCGCGTTCAAGGCGATGGAGGTCGCGCTCCGCGACGCCGAGCTTTCGCCCGACGCGGTCGGATACGTCAACGCCCACGGCACCTCGACCCCGCTCGGCGACCGCGCCGAGGTCACGGCGGTGAAGCGCCTGTTCGGCGCGCATGCCTCGAAGATCTCGATGAGCTCGACCAAGTCGATGACCGGCCACGCGCTCGGCGCAGCCGGCGGCATCGAGTCGATCCCGGCGATCATGGCGATCTACGAGGGCGTGCTCGCCCCGACGATCAACCTCGACTGCCCCGACGAGGGCTTCGACCTCGACTTCGTGCCCAACGTCGCGAAGGAGCGCAAGGTCGACGTGACGCTCAACAACACCTTCGGCTTCGGCGGCCACAACGTCAGCCTGGTGTTCAAGCGGATGCGTGATTGAGCGCTCGAACGCGGCCTTCGCCGCGTCCTCGCTTTGGTGCTGGTTTGAGCGCTCGCGACCGCTTCGCGGCTCGCACTGGTGCTGGCTTGAGCGCTCGAACGCGGCCTTCGCCGCGTCCTCGCTTTGGTGCTTGTTGAGAGCTCCGCCTTCGTCCGCGAGCGCGGAGCGCAGCGAAGCGGCGAGCAGATTGCTCGCGACTTCGTGGCGCGTTTCGTGTGGCATCACTTCCAGTGATGGCGAACCAGAACGCGCCGGGCGCGCTGCGACTGCAGTCCGAAGGACTGCTCCGCGCTTCCGAAGTCGCCACGACCTCCTGCTCCGCAGGAGGTCGTACCACACGACACGCTGTCGACTCGGGCGTCGCGGGCTCAGGCTTCGCTGCGCTCCGCCTTCGACAGCGGGCGCTCGAACGCGGCCTTGGCCACCTGATCGAGCGCTCGCCGCTGCGGCGGCTCGCTCAGGCCACTGCCGGGTCGGGCCGGCCCGCGACGCCCACCCTGCCCCAACCACCGCGACCCCGGCCATTTCCGCCGGACGGGTCGAACGGCGGCGGCGATTCCGGGGATTCTCCCGCCGGAATCCCGTGGGACCAAAGCCCCCCCGGGTGCTTGGCCGATAAGGACCGCATGCCGAACGACGTCGCCCGCATCCTGCGCCTCGAGGTGCCGCTGATCGTCCAGATCGCGGAGCGCCGGATGCCGCTGTCCGAGGTGACGGCGCTCACACATGGCTCGATCATCGAGCTGCCCAAGCAGATCGACGACGAGCTCGACGTCCTGGTCAACGACACCCCCATCGGAGCCGGCCGCGCCGTCAAGGTCGGCGAGAACTTCGGCGTGCGCATGACCCGCGTCGGCGGGCTGAGCGACCGCGTCCACGCGCTCGGCAGCTGACGCCCGCCCCGAGTTCCCCGAGTCCCCAGAGCCGCTCCGAAAGAGGAAGATCCCCGCATGCCCCGCAACATCCCCGTCGGAAACGGCGAGATGCTCGTCGCCTTCGACGACAGCTACCGCATGCGCGACCTCTACTGGCCGCACGTCGGGCAGCCCAACCACACCTGCGGGCACCTGCAGCGCTTCGGCGTGTGGGCCGACGGCCAGTTCGCGTGGATCGACGCGCCGGGATGGAGCCGCGACATCCGCTACAAGCCGGACACGATGGTGACCGAGGTGCGACTGCGCCACGACCGCCTCGGGCTCGAGCTCATCTGCAACGACGCCGTCGACTACTGGAGCCCGGTCTACTTCCGCCGCGTCGTCGTCACCGACATCCTCGGCAAGCCGCGCGACGTGCGCATCTTCTTCCACCACGACATCAGCGTGAACGAGTCGCCGGTCGGCGACACCGTGATGTACGACCCGCAGACCGCGGGGCTCGTCCACTACAAGGACAGCGTCTACTTCCTGCTGAACGGCTGCTCGTCGGGCCGCTTTGGCGTCGACTACTGGGCGACCGGCGCGAAGCGCATCGGCGACGCCGAGGGCACCTGGCGCGACGCCGAGGACGGCCTCCTGTCGCGGCACGCGATCGCGCAGGGCTCGGTCGACTCGACGATCGGCTTCGCGGTCGCGCTCTCGCCGTGGGGCTCGGGCGCGATGCACTGCTGGCTCGCCGCCGGGCGCTCGCACGAGGCCGTCACCGGGCTGAACGAGAAGATCCGCACCAAGACGCCGCAGCGGATGATGGACCGCACCGAGGCCTACTGGCGGCTCTGGGCGCTGAAGGAGCCGCTCGACCTGTCGCCGCTTCCCGAGCGCCTGCGCGACCTCTTCGTGCGCAGCCAGATCATCTGCCGCACGCAGATCGACAACAAGGGCGCGATCATCGCGGCGAACGACTACGACATCACGCACTTTGCGGGCGACACCTACTCGTACATGTGGCCGCGCGACGGCGCGCTCGTGTCGCACGCGCTCGTGCTCGCCGGGCACGGCGAGCTGTCGCGGAACTTCTTCCGCTTCTGCGAGCGGGTGATCTCGAAGGAAGGCTACTTCCTCCACAAGTACAACCCGAGCGGGACGCTGGCGTCGAGCTGGCATCCGTCGGTGGTCGACGGCCAGCGCGTGCTGCCGATCCAGCAGGACGAGACCTCGCTCGTGATCTGGGCGCTGCGCCGGCACTTCCAGGTCTTCCGCGACGTCGAGTTCATCAAGACGACCTACAACACGCTCGTCGTCGAGCCGGCGAACTGGATCCTCCGCTACCGCGACCACAACGGCCTGCCGCTTCCCTCGTGGGACCTCTGGGAAGAGCGGCGCGGCATCCACCTCTTCACGGTCGCGTCGACGATCGGCGCGCTGAAGGCCGCCGCGAGCTTCGCGCAGGACATGGGCGCGTTCGACCGCGCGGCCGAGTACAACGAGGGCGCCGAGCGCATGCGCGGCGCGATGGTGCGGCACATGTGGGAGCCCGACCGCCAGCGCTTCGCGCGCATGGCGACGCCGCTTCCGGACGGCACCTACCGCCTCGACATGACGCTCGACTCGAGCGCGTTCTCGCTGTTCGCCTTCGGGGCGATGGACGCGGGCGACCCGAAGGTCGTCGCGCAGATGGAGGCGGTGCGCGAGCGGCTGTGGGTGAAGACCCACATCGGCGGCCTCGCCCGCTACGAGAACGACTACTACCACCGCGTCGAGCACACGAACCTCGGCGACGTCCCCGGCAACCCATGGGTGATCTGCACCCTGTGGGTCGCCCAGTGGCTGATCGAGCGGGCGACGACGGTCGACGAGCTCGAGCAGGCGCTGCCCTACCTGAACTGGACCTCCGACCGGGCCTTCCCCTCGGGCGTCCTCGCCGAGCAGTTCGACCCCTACACCGGCGGCGCCATCTCGGTCAGCCCGCTGACCTGGTCGCACGCCACGGTGATGATCGTGACGATCAAGTATCTTCTGAAGCACGCCCAGCTGACCGGGCGTCCGTCCGGGAGCCTGGCGGAGCGGGCCTACGCGCGGCCCCGCTAGGCTCGGGAAGTCGCGGTCGTCGCGATTCGTTCGTGCGGGCGCAGGACAGCGCATCCACCGGGGCGTCCCGGCGAAACACGCGCACCGGAAGGCCGCCCATGCTCCCCCTCGACAGACAGTGCGCCGAATCGATCGACGGCGTCTCCCGCGCGCTCGCGGAGTGGACGGTGTCGCTGCTCTACGAGCGTCATCCCGAGTTCGAGCGCCGCTACGGCGCCGACGGACGGGTGCTGTGGCGCGGGGAGATCGCGAACCGGATCCAGCATCTCTCGGAGGCGATCGCCACGGCGCGGCCGGCGCTGTTCGAGCATTCGGCGGAGTGGGCGCGCGCGGCCTTCGTCGCGCGCGACATGGACCCGGCCGATCTCGTGCTCGGGCTGCAGGCGCTCGAGGAGACCCTGCGGGCGGAACTGCCCGGACAGATCGCGACGCGCGCCGCCGGACTCGTGACCGGCGCGATCGCACGGCTCGAGCGCGCGCCGAAGGCGAAGCCCGGCGACGACGATCTCACGACGAGCCACCTGAAGCACGAAGGCGTCGACACGACGCGCGCAAGCCTCTACCTCAAGCATCTGCTCGATCGGCAGCAGGCGCATGCCGTCGACGTGCTGCTTGAGGCCGCGCGGGCGGGACGCAGCGTGCCGCAGATCTACGAGACGATCATCGGTCCGGCGCTCGCCGAGGTCGGCCGCATGTGGCACATGCGCGAGGTCCGGATCGCCGACGAGCACTACGTGACCGCGGCGACGCAGTCGGCGATGGGCGTGCTGCGCATGCGGCTTCCACGCGGCGAGTCGAACGGCCGGCGCGTCCTCGCGACGAGCGTGGGCGGCGAGCTGCACGATCTCGGCATCCGGATGGTGGCCGACCTTCTCGAGAGCGAGGGCTGGTCGGTCGACTGCCTCGGCGCCAACATGCCGACGGCCGATCTCGTCGAGAGCCTCCACGGCGACGACGGCGAGATCCAGTACGACCTCGTGGCGCTGTCGGCAAGCACCTCGCTGTCGATGCGCGCGGTCGCCGACGCGGTCGCCGCGATCCGCGAGGCGACCGGCGGCTCGGTGCCGGTGATGGTCGGCGGGACCCCGTTCGCACTCGTGCCCGACCTCTGGAAGGTCGTCGGCGCCGACGGCTGCGCTACCTGCGCGACGGACGCCGTGCGCGTGGCGGCCGAGCTGGCGCGGTAGCGGGCCGGGGACGGCGAGCCTGAAACCTCGGACCTACACTGGCGCGCCCGCGCGAAAGCGGGAGGAGATGCTGCGTGAACCAAGCGGACGACATCGGAGATTCCGCCTCCCTCGCCGGCGCACCTGCGCTCGACGCGCGCGTGGTCGAGCGCTGCGCGGGGTGCGGCGCCGAGCGGCCGCGCGGGAGCACGGGCGGATGCCGCTGCGCGACGCCGCGGTTCGCGCCCTACTGCACCCGCTGCGTGAAGACGGTTCCCGGCGCGCCCTGCCCGCATTGCCTCGAGGTGGCGCGCGCGAACGGCGCGTCGCTCGGCCGCGAGATCGACGGCCTTCTCGCGAAGCACGGCGGTCGCGCCGGCGCCGCGGCGGCGGCCGCGCGGCTCGAGTCGCGCGTCGCGACGCTCCTCGGCGAATTCTCGATCGACGCGGTCGCGCCCGCGCTTCCCGCGTGGGCCGAGCCGCTCGTCGACGCGAAGTCGCCCGCCGAACGCTCGCGCGCGGAAGCGGCCGCGATCAGCGACCTGCGCCTCGAGCAGGCCGCGGTACGGCTCGCGATCGACGGACTCGGCTACGCCGGGCGCCCGACCGAGGAGAAGCTCCGCCGCATCGTCGACGAATCGCGCGGCCAGTCCGCGCTCCTCGCCACCTTCGACGGCCTCGCCGCCGGGCACGAGCAGGTCGGCGCCGTCCGCGCCGCCTCGAGCGGCCTCGCCAACGGTCTCGCGACCGCGGAAACGCTGATCTCGAGCGTGAAGACCCGCAATCTCGACCGGCTCTCCGAGGCCGCGTCTCGCCGCGACCGCGCGCTCGCCGCCTGCGGAAAGCTCTTCAAGACCCGCTGATATCCGGACGCGCGGGCGGCGGCGCCTGAACAGAAACCACCCACCCGCCCGATCTATCATCGCACCATGTCCATGCTGACCTCTTCCAACCCCGTTCTCTCCGACTCCGCGCTCGGCCGCCTCGGCCTCGGCGCCGGCTCCGCCGCCGAGACCGCGACCATCGACGGCGTCATCCGCAAGACCGGCTTCTGCATGACCATCGCCATCGGCGGCGGCGCAGCGGGCTACAAGCTCGTCAGCGCCTATCCGAACATGGCGCTCTGGATCACGATCGCCGCCGCGGTCGTGGGCCTCGTCATGTTCTTCGCCATGATGGCGACGCCGAAGGCCGCGATCGTCGGCGCGCCGGTCTACTCGCTCGTCGAGGGCGCGTTCCTCGGCTCGGTGAGCTTCATGCTCGAGTCGATCCTGAAGAACCAGGGCATCGCGCTTCCGGTCGGCCTCGCGCTGCAGGCCTTCGTCATCACCGGATCGCTGATGGCGACCATGCTCGCGCTGCACGCCTTCCGCATCATCCGCGCCGGGCCGCGCTTCACCGCCGTCCTGTCGGTCGTGACGATCGGCATCGCGGTCACCTACCTCGTCTCCTTCGTCCTGTCGCTGTTCAGCATCCAGATGCCGTTCCTCAGCCTCGGCTCCGCCTTCGCCGGCGGAAGCTCGGCGTGGATCGGCCTCGGCATCAACGGCCTCATCCTGATCGTCGCGGCGCTCTGGCTCCTCGTCGACTTCGCGCAGATCGAGGAAGCCGTCGCCGCAGGGGCCCCGAAGTGGATGGAGTGGGCCCTCGCCTTCGGCCTGATCGTGACGCTCGCCTGGGTCTACCTCGAGACCCTCAGGATGCTCTTCCGCCTCTACGCGATGTTCGGCAGCCGCGAGGAGTGACGCGCGGGCCGGCGAAGCACCGGAAACATGAAGACGCCCGCGCGGATGTATCCGCGCGGGCGTCTTCGTTTTTGGCCGTCCGTCGGGCGCTCAGAGGATCTCGGCGGCGAGGCTCGCGAGCTGCGAGCGCTCGGTCTTCGAGAGCGACACGTGCCCGGCGATGCGCTGGCCCTTGAAGCGCTCGATCGCGTGGGCGAGCCCGTTCGACTGGGCGTCGAGATACGGGTTGTCGATCTGCAGGATGTCGCCCGAGAGCACGATCTTGGTGCCGTCGCCGACGCGCGACACGAT
>Ga0315906_10005580_pt1 | contig 15805 bp, 13 predicted proteins | sample LakEriMetagenome_4_FD_203526 | JGI IMG/M metagenome (GOLD analysis project Ga0315906, IMG submission 203526) | Freshwater fungal communities from buoy surface, Lake Erie, Ohio, United States - Buoy 2 MA122 | ecosystem: Environmental > Aquatic > Freshwater > Lake > Lake biofilm | place: USA...
TATGAAGATCATCCATTTTCCAACCACCATGTATTCATTTCACCTTTTCCTTTAATTGAAATTGATCCTCTGGGTTTGAGAGAGAATGCTGGTGAATTAGACAGAGAAGCCGCGAAAACCTCGCTTACCTGAATTTTCCCAGATTCAGAATTAGATTCCATCCTTGAAGCTATATTTACAGCATCACCCCAAAGATCAAAGATGAATTTGTTTTTACCAACTATTCCGGCAACAACTTCCCCTGAATGTATTCCTATTCGAACTTGAATGCGAGGTATATAATCAATTTCTTTTAGATCTATTGAATCTGGTAATACAATTTCGAGATTATGTAGAGAATCCATGATATCCAAAGCTGCTTTGGCAGTGTATTCTTGGTGATATTCAAGAGAAGACGTAAGATTCCCCACTGCAAGATATCCATCGCCGATGGTCTTGATTTTTTCCAAACCATGAAGCTCAATGATCTCATCAGTTTTGGAAAAGATCGTATCAAGTATATGCACCAATAACTGTGGTGATATATTAGAAGAAAGGTTCGTAAACCCTACTATATCCAAAAACAAAACCGATACTGAAGGGTAATAATCAGCTATCAATTGTTCTTGTTTCAATATTCGCTCTGCAATATTAACTGGTAATATGCTATGCAATAACTTTTCCTGTTCTTCCATTCTGACATATTGAAGTTGACGGCTCTTTTCTTCTTCTTCTATTCTGTGTCTTTGATCAAAAAGATATGCTTGTTTTTTGGTTTCATCAGATTGAATTCGGTCTTTTAATTCAGTATACTTTTGGTAGTTACGAAGTGCGAGTTCATAGTCATTTTTGAGCTCATGAATCTTTGAAATAGAAAATAGCGCATTCATTATGCTTTCTTGATCACCGATTTCATTTGCAATATCATGACATTGCCGTGTAAATTTCAATGCCTCATCATATTCATTTTGCTTAATCAATATATTGCCAATTGCTCCATAAGAGTGGGCAAGACCATCTTTATTCTGAATTTCTCTGTATATGGCTATAGCTTTTTCATGATATGACAATGCCTTATCGATCTCATCTTTGTTGAAGTAAGTATTACCTATATTTCCAAAACTTGTGGCCACAGCTTTTTTATTGTCAATCTTCTGATAGAGGAAAAGCGCTTTTTCAAAACAGGCTAATGCTTCATCGTATCTTGAATCATCTTGATACAATAAGCCGATATTGCCATGATTTGAAGCAAGGCCCTCAATATTCTGTATTTCATCATTGATGAGCATTGCTCTATTGTAATACTCCAATGCCTTCTCTTTATCTAAAAGACTGGAAAACACCAGGCCTACATTTCCTAGATTGAATGCAAGATATTTCTTGTTGCCATTGATCTCATTCAAGGCGATTGCCTGTTCAAGGTATTTCAATGCTTCAGTGTACCCTGAAAGAGTATGACTAACTAAACCTAAATTACCTAAGCAAGCTGCTACCCCGTCGCTATCCTGAATGGATTTGGATATTTCGATTGATTGATTGTAATATGAGATTGCCTGAGGAAACTCTGAAAGAATAAATGATGCATTTCCGAGAAGTTGCAATATCTTCGTATACTTCAAACTATCCGATTTGAATTCATCATCTTGAATGAGAAGCAAGCCTATCTGCTTTGCTGTATGGAAAGAGCCACTTGCCATGGCTTCATTGAATGCATCGATGGATTTGGAAAGATCTTTGGTACTCACAATAAGTCGCTTTGATTCTTGTAAATATGATTTCTTGCAAAGTAGAAACTCTCAATGAATATACAATAGAATAATGATTTTGTTTTCCTTTCAACAACTACACTGACAGTTATGAGATACACCGTCTTCACAGTGACTTTGTTAATGATACTGTGTAATCTGATCTTAAATGCCCGTACCCTCGATGTCGGCATTGGTAAGACCTATTCCAATCCTCGTTTGGCATGTTTGGATGCAAAGCCCGGTGATACGGTGCTTATTCATCCTGGTGAATATCAGGGTGCATTTTTCATTGAAAATATTTCAGGCACTGCGAATGCTCCAATTGTGATTCGAGGTATAGATCGTGATTCAGTGATATTTAAAGGTGGATCAGAATCCATGCATTTTTCGGAGTGCTCCCATATGATCATCGAGAACTTCACTGTGAATGGTCAGACAAGCAATGGCATGAATTGTGATGATGGAGGAACATTTGATACCCCAACGCATCATATTTTTTTTAGAAATTTGACATTTTCCGGTATGGGAGCAAGCGGTAACAATGATCAATTGAAATTATCCGGACTTGATGATTTCGTGATTGAAAATTGCATCTTCGAAAATGGCTCACCGGGTGGGAGTGGGGCGGATATGGTGGGATGTCATAAAGGGATTTTCAGAAATAATATATTTAGAAAATCAGGTTCGAATTGTATTCAGGCAAAAGGTGGGACGCGGTATATCCGGATTGAACAGAATTCATTCATCGATGGAGGACAGCGCGCTTTGAATTTGGGTGGTTCTACTGGACTTGAATTTTTCAGACCTCTCAATGCAACGCATGAAGCGGCTGATTTGATGGTCACGGGAAATGTGTTTGTTCGGTCTGTGACTCCATTGGCTTATGTGGGTTCCGTACGTGTGTCCGTCACAAATAATACCATCATAGATCCGGAACGATGGGTATTCCGTATTCTACAAGAAACCGTTGATCCCAATCGCTTTGAACCATGTGGGAATAATATCTTTCAGAATAATCTGGTGGTGTTTCGTTCGACAATTTCCCGCCATGTGAATATCGGCGGTAATACCGCTCCTCAAACATTTCTCTTAAGAAATAATCTGTGGTATAATGTCGATAATCCATCTTCATCCAAACCACAAGAAGCGCAATTGCCGGAATCGAATTCACTCTATGGACTTGACCCTGAATTGGAATCTTATCAAAATGGAGATTATCGATTGAAGCCCACGAGTCCCGCAATTGGTAAAGGTTACTCCACGGGTGAAGGAATCAAAGATCATGAAGGAAAACCATTTGCCAATCCTCCTTCCATCGGAGCGTATCAAGCTCAAAGCATTTCAGGGATCGATGAATTACTCATACAAAAGAACATAGAATATACTCGAACAATTGATGGAATATGGTTGACAATTCCACAAGAACAGCTCCCAATGCAATTCGATGTATTCGATATTCGAGGAGCTTATATCTCATCAATTTCAACTACCGAAGCGCGCACATTTATTCCATTGGGGAGATATGAGTTTGTGATGGGAAGATGAGTACCTTTATATGGAATATCAAGTAATTTCCACTGAGATTCATACCGAGTCTTAACAACCTCTAGTTGATCATTTACAAAGTCATTAATTTCTCAATATTGAGAAAAGGGTATTGAAATACTGTTTGGAAAAGGTTATCCAATAGTGTAACTTTGTTTAGGGGAGTTTATGGGAATATTCAAGCCACGCATTCTAATTTTCTATGGGGATTATTTTTGGGATGTGTTTGATACTTTGAATAAAGAGTCACAAGAAAAGTTCAATAGAATTTTACGACTAATTTCTACAACTGAAAATATTTCTAAATCTATATTCAAACATGTGACAGATAGTAGAGGACTATTTGAAATCAGAATAGAGACACTGACTGGTAGATACAGAGTATTTTGCTTCTTTGATAGGAATAACCGTTTGATTATCATAAATGGTTTTTTAAAGAAAAGTGCCAATACACCAAGGAAAGAATTACAAAAAGCATTTAGAATTAGAAAAGAGTACTATATAAATGTTATTGATTCAAACTAATTAGGAATTGTACTATGAAAAAGAATCAGAATAAATTGGTTTCCTTCACAGATCATCTCGATAAGTATTATGGAAAAAGAGGTGAAAAAAAGAGAGAGGATTTTGAACAAGGATTTGAAACATTCAAACTTGGAATCATGATAAGAGATCTGAGAAAGAGTAGGGGATTGACTCAAGAACAATTGGCTATTAAATGTGGAACGACTAAACACTATATTTCAAGAATCGAAAATAATGCAAGCGATATCAGACTATCTACATTGATAAGAATTCTGCATGATGGACTCGGTGCTCATTTGCGTTTGAATATTGATCCATAGAAAGAGTGCATTTCAAGCACATGGGGAAAGCTGAGACATGAGAGTAAGACAAAGAAAAGCGGGGCAAAACCAGTTAATGTGTAACCGGTATTGATGAAGAAAAGAAAGAGAGTTCCGATTGCAGTGATTGAAAATGGAGTAGATAATTCTAATAATTCCAAGTGGGTTTTGTTCAGCCCTTTCTTCAAATGATTCCATCCGAGAACACTATGATGAAATACAAAATAGACTCCGAATGCCTGCAAGAGCGGTAAGAATATTCCCATTAATAATGAAGCTGTTGACAATATCGTGCTCTTTCGTGGTTGTATGAACACAGTCATTAATAGCAATAATATTGATGATTCCGATAGCAAAGATGATGTCAATAATCCCGCTGTATCGGGTATTGAGGGAATCGACAATGCATTGATAATTGTATTTGTCTCAGGAATATGAGTGGCGAGTATGTATGACAATACGGCAAAACCTCGGAGAAATATAAGCCATGGATTTTGGACATTCTCCTGCTCATATTCTGCCTGACCAAAATGCCACATGGAATAGAGCAAGAAGATGATGAGTCCGATCAATGGTGACATAATCCATATCACCAACATGATCATTCCTTTCGCAACATAGCCGAGTATGAACAATGCAAGTGATTTTATTGATCTCTCAGGGATTTTCAATACATGATCCATCGCTCCATGAGGAATGCCGATCAATATCATGCCAATGGCAAGTACACTCCAATTGATTGAATCTAGTTCATAGTGTTTGAAAAGAAGAAAGAAGAGGGAAACAATCAATGGAAGAAACCCAAATGTATGTTGAGCAATTCCTGAGAATATATCCTTCACCGCATACTTCATGAATAGGGTTTTGGGTAATGCCATGAATATCGAGATCTCCTCAATGAATGTAGTTCTTTCTTCGAGGAATTGAAGTACTCTTGTGCCATGTACATGATGAAAAAGACGCTCAAATATCTCTTTGCCTCGGTGAGGATGTGATTCCAATATCTTCAACAAAAGTCTATCATAGAAAGCAAATCTTCCGGTACGATGAATCGCTCTGTGATTGAAGTCTTGGGTATGTACTGACTCAACAATATGAATGGCATCCCTAGCCATTTCTTTAAAAGCATATCCCGTGCTTGGTTTAACTTTTCCGGATCCACTTCCTGTTCTGAATAATCCATGTGATCTAGATTCCTCTTGCAATGTGCAGGAAGACATCGGGATTATTCCTTGTTCTTCAGTTTCAATAACATATGAACCGAATTGCTTCTCACGACAATATTCTTTCAATTGCTCTTGGGCATACTCATAATCAATGGGGTTTGCACCAAAGCGTGTCAACTCGATAAGTGCATGAGTTGGAGAGAAAGGAAGTACATAGACAAATTGCGTTTCATTCGATTGATCAACCGAAAAATCCATCATCGTGAAAGTTTCAATTTCAAATTGTGGCTCTTCAGTTGTTATTCTCCAGCCAAAGAAAGATTGCAATAGAAATGATTGATTTGATTGCGGAGGATTCCATCGAGGAGGTCTGGAATCAAACACATGCTTTGCATTGAATGTATGATTCTGTGTTGTGATGGACAGGATAGTATTGTCAGGATTACAAGATAATTTCTCTGCTCGCTCGCGGATGAATTCTACATTGTATGAAGAGAGAATGTCTCGAAGTTCATCATACAGTGCAATGCTGGAAATATGATGATATCTATATGGCGAGACTGATCGTGGAGCATCATCATTTATTCCCAATGTTCCCCATGAATGATTGATGAGTGATGCAAAACCCAATTCTTCAATTTCTTCACTCTTTGCCCAAAAGCAGAAGGTTTTATCATTCAATACTTTCTCGTCAGGATCAATGATCACCATTGATGCATCATTCAACATGCCTTGAGCATGCATTCGCCGGATGATGAGGGAATTAGCGGCTCCCAAACCAATAAAGACATAATCTACTATGAAATCAGAATCTTGCATACTGAAATTACATAGAAATGTGATAAGAAAAGAGTGATTTGTCTATTTTTACGCATTGATTTTCAGGAATAGTATTAATGCAAATGCAAAAACAACAACTCCGCTTCTTTGATATTACCATGATGGTCATTTCACTCGTGATAGGCATGGGTATTTTTCGTGCTCCTGCTACTGTCGCACAAAGAGCGGGAAGTGAATTGATCTATTATGTTGCATGGATCACCGGAGGATTGATTGCTCTATGTGGTGCCATCGGTTTCGCAGAAATCGGGAAGCGCATGCCTGTGAGTGGTGCATATTATTCGATTTTCTCAAAAGCTTATTCTCCGACATTGGCTTTTGCGATCAATATCATTATTCTTGTTTCCAATTCAGCATCAATTGCGGGCGTTGCGATCATTGGTGCGGAATATGTGATGCCATATGCAATGGGTTTGCCTAGTACAATCATTGCATCGGTATTCATCATTTTATTATATGGACTCAATCTGCTTGGTCTGCGAACAAGTGCAACCGTGCAGAATGTACTCATGGGTATCAAATTACTCATGCTTGGTGCAATCATTTCTGCATTGGGAATTTTGCCACCCACAGAAACAGTGACTGCAATACAATCACATTCTGGAGGAATGTGGGAATCCTTCGGTCTTGCACTTATCGCTGTTTCATTCACCTATGGTGGCTATCAACAAACAATCAATTTTGGTGGTGAGGTAAAAGACAATGGAAAGATGTTACCAAGAGCAATTATACTTGGAGTCTTGATCATTGTTGGAATATATCTCCTTGCAAATCTTGCTTATGTGCAAGTGATTGGTTTCAATGAATTGGCACAATCCAAATTCATTGCCGCAATGATGATGGAGAAATTATTTGGAAGCACTGCCGCAATGATCGTGAGCATGGTCATCGTGATATCTGTATTCGGCTATGTGAATATATCCATGCTGTCTAATCCTCGAGTGATATCAGCAATGGGAAAAGATGGAGTATTACCAAAAGTCTTTGCTCAAGCAGATGAGAGAAAAGGTGTGAGTGTTTCTGCATTGACTGTTTTCACTGCCATCAGTTTGATCAGCGTATATGCGGGAGAATCATTTGAGAAAATTCTGAATTATACGATCTTCATAGATAGCATCGGACTTGGTGTGGGAATGGCCACTTTATATAGACTCAAAGGCGAGAAATTATCTTTGTTCAGCAATATCGCGGCATTGATATTTATCTCAGCATGTTTGTTCACCGGAATCAACATTTTCCTCTTTGACACAAATGCCGGGATTTATGGAAGCATGCTTTTTGCATGTGTTTTATTGATGGGATATATCATCTCAAAAAGAATGAAATCTCAACATGATTCATCTTCGAATGATGAATGAAGTATCCAATGTTTTTCCACTACAAGTATAGTGTAATGTATACATTCCTGAAGACAAATTAGCTGTGCTGATTACCAATTCTGTTGAAGGAATATTTTGATGCTCGAAGATCAATCTTCCTTCAGATGAATAACAGAAGACAGAAGACTGAACCCCACAGTCAATATTCAATCGGATGTGATTATTCTGTGAATCATATGTGAAAAGAGAGTTTTCATTTGAAGTTTCATTGATCCCAGTTGTCATGCAAAATCCACCCTTTCCAATGAGTTTGGTCATTTCTTGACAGAGATATGCATAATTATCTTGTTCTTTTGGTGTAAGAACCTTTAACAACAAATCATTCTTTTCTTCCGGATCATTGATGAGATTGAAGAACTTCTGCGAGCCATTGTCGAAATCAATTAGCTTAAACTCTTCATTTCGCATAGTCTTTCCATCAAATTGCGCAGGCGTAGTTTTAAATACTTCGCTAAAAGACCATTCTCTTATTGATGGATCCGAATTTAAAATGATTGGTAAAAGACTTTTTGAATCAACCGGTTTCTCATTTGGAATCGCTTTCTTCCAGTCCATAAAACCAAAGAGCTCAAGTACTGTAGCAAAGATGTCTTGAGTATTGACCAAAGCATTGGAAATTCTTCCGGGATTATTTACCGATGGACCTGATATGATGAATGGTACGCTAATGCCATCTTGATACACACTCCCTTTGGCTCTTGTTGTCCCTTGATATACGCGAGAATCACTTCCATTGTCACCAATGAAAATGAAATCGGTACTATCAAATCGATTGATTGCTTTCAATGAATCAAGAAGTCGCCCAATCTCTCGATCCAATGCCTCGCACATGGCCTTGTAATACGGTACAACACTTGTTGCAGTATCTTGTGCATTACCTTGTAGACTGGAATATGAGTGAAGATTGCTTGGTGGGAGATTAAATGGTGAATGCGGCGCATTATATGCCACCCATAAAAATACCTGCTTATTCGAAGGAATTGTTTTGAGCCAATCAATTGCATTATTGGTGGTTTCAGTGGTGGCATAAGTGCTACAAGGAGAATTGATTCCATTTTTAATTTTATTCCAAGCATAATAATTGGGTAATGTTCCACTGAAATTACCCTCATAATAATCATAACCCATTTTTATGGGAATTGAAAAATTGGTTTGAGGCATTGGACTATTCAGATGCCATTTACCAATATTGGCTTTTGAAATTCCTTGGGGATTATAGGTGCTCAGTAATCGGGGAATGGTAATTTCAGATGTATCCAATGTATTTGAATTTTGTCCACCAACAGCTTCCCCAATACCAGTTCTGAAACTATATCTTCCTGTTAGAATACCTGCTCTTGTTGGTGAGCACAGTGGATTAGACCAAGCATGAGTGAATCGAATTCCTTTTGTAAGCAGTGATCGCACATTTGGCATGATGACGGTATCGCCATGCTGTTCATAAAAGCCACAGTATTCAAGTCCCAAATCATCGGCAATTATGAGAACCACATTTCTTTGTGCATATGCGGTTGAAATGCTCAGACAGAATGTGAGCAGAGTAATAAATAGTTTCATTATTGCTGAGTTTGTTTATGAAATATGAATCAATTCATATGACTCATGATGATGCCGATCAATAAGCCAGTATAAGACAATGCGAATGCATAGAATGAAAACTTATCTAATACTTTGGAGAGATGAATGGACTTAGGTGTTCCTTTCTCATACATATGAAGCGAGATCACAGAAATAGTGATGATGAGAAAGATGTATACGAGTGTCACATTATGTATATCATCCAGCATGGTCACTTCATTTGTTGAAGGAACCATTCCTTCGATGATATATTTATTACCGATTGTGGCAAAGAGACCACCAACGCAAAGTCCGAATCTAGGATCGATATTAAATGGCTTGATGAAAAACACGCAACAGGAAATCACGAATGCAACCAATACACCTGTGATTAACTTGAACAAAACGAGAAATGATTCTTTGCGTTCAAGTTCAATCACCATATTGAATGAAGAATTATAACTCGTATTTCCAAGATTTTCCGATCCAAAATTCGTGGAATACTTCGATTCAGTCACAGTGAATCTTGTCTCTTTGATATGCCATTCGGGAAGTAAATTTTCAAGCGAATCTTGATACCCCGAATTCTTCTTATCTTCAATGAATACCATCTTGGTTGTATCATGCTTTGATGATTCAACTGAAATCACGAGTGTTTGCTTATCAAAAGGATAATCTTTGGTTTGCCATAATTGTCGGACCGTAGCTTTCGTTTTTGTGGAAAAGAGAATATCCTTCCCAATATTCTGAAGATATGGCGATTCAAGTGTCACATCATTTGAATTCATCACTTCGAATTCATTTGCAAAATCAAACATTGGATTATCATATCTGCACCAATAATATGCGTCATACTTGAATGAATGTGCAGATAAATCCAAATCATGAAGCGAAGTGAGATACATCCCGATTGTTACAGTATCCGGCTTGGCATGAAGCTGTGAAGAGACTATGGAGAATGTTAACAGAAGAAGAGTATAGAATATTTTCATAAATCGATTCGAATAAGTTCAATAATATGATGCAATTATACGATGAAATGAAATCCAAGAACTTTTAAGTTTTCCCCATGGTTATTCACTTTCTTTTGATCAATAATTCCTGCGTAAACATTGTATTTCCTGATGAAACACGGACTGCATAAATACCATCATAGAGCAAAGAGCAATCAATATGCGAGATAGTGCTACCTTGTGTAAGAACTCCCTCAGCAACTTCATTTCCTTGCAGATCATGAAGTGTGATTCCAACTTGCTCTTTAATAATATCATTTGCCTGAATAATCAATATGTCATTTGAAGAAAAGAACATGGTGAATGCACTTGGAGTCAGTTCTTGTACGGAAGTTGTCGTAGAATATGTCTCAACAGATTCACTTACTTGATTCACTTTTGCTGCAACAATGGATCCATAGAATGTGGGACCGACCGCATAGGGAAATGCTGAATTCCATTGTTCATCTACTGTGCAGAAATAGGCATAAGTACCATTTGGATATTCTGGCGTGATGCAGAATCGACCATTATGAACATCCATATAATCATCTTCACCGGGATGTGAGATAAATTCATAATCCTCATTGAAATATCCCAAAGGATATGTGCCATTCACGGGAGGACCATCAGTCACATCGGTACCATTTGCATAAAGCGTGCGTTCGGTGATTGAACGAAAACGATATCCTGATTGCATTCTTACTATTCCCCCGGTTCCATCGGCATTTTTAAATCCATAAGCTCCATAGACTGGAAATCCATCATAAGCGAAACCGATGAGGGGAGAATGAATAGCAGGATTGATTGCGTATAAGCCCTCAGCATCATAGAGTGAACATACATCATAAATGACTTTTTTATCCAATTTGAATGCTGATGGATTCTGATGATGATGATAATTTCCCATGGCGGGATGTCCTTTTGAACAGTCAAACCCTATGCGCTCCGCCACGATTGCATCTCGATTCCAAATGCCATCACCTTTGCCCATGATAGGTCCACCAACGACTCTCTGCTGAGCATTATTCCATGATACACCATCACGAGCATCAAATAAAGCAACACCATTTATGAAGAGTCCGATATTGCCCATAGTGGTTTTCACGGGAGTTCCTTCATTCTTTAGGGCCTTTAAAGGAAAACGATAAATTCCATTCTGACTTTGTGCTTGCGATGGATTTCCATCTTGAAATGGTCCTGTGGGGTAACTTGGGATACCATTGCTTGAGACATAGACATTGTTTGCTGAATATCTCACCAATTGCACATTAGCTTTGATATTATTGCTGACTGCAGTGGGATTATTCTTCATGTAATAACTTCCCGTGACTGTAGTATTCTGTAACCAAGAAGTGATAATGGGATTGGTTTGAGAAAATGCAGTACATGCACTAATGAGTAGTAAAAGGTATTTCATCATTGATTCCTTTGAGGATAATGAATTTGAGAAAATGAAGGGTTGAAAATAAATGTGCGATCGGTCAATGCATGAAGGAATGACATCAAGTCTGTGATATCATTTGAGCTTAGTGGAATGGGACTTTTGATGTTTCTTGTTTCATCATGCATATTGATTCCTTCTGCATAATGTTTGAGTACATCTCTCAGTCTTTTGAAACGACCATCATGCATATAGGGAAATGAGTAGAGGAGATTTCTTAAAGTCGGAATCTTGAAATGTCTGATATGTGCGCTGTCATCAGTAATCCGAAATCTTCCCATATCATTCAATGATGTGTCAATCGGCAATGCATTATTGGCAAATTGTCCGTTCGTGAATAATGGCTCTGCATGACATCGATTGCAGTATTGTTTAAATAATGCATATCCTTTCTTCTCTTGCTCAGTGAATTCCACCAAATGCATTCTCATCGAATCATAGCGTGAATTTCTTGAAATCAATGTGGATTCATAATCCGCAATTGCTTTGAGTACATGCTTTGTCTGAATCGGTGATTTGCCAAATGCTTGCTGTACCAAGTATGAATACTTGGGATGTTTATTCAATCTGTTAAGAATGGTATCGAGAGAATTATCCATTTCATGATGAGCTGTGAGAGGCGTCAACACTTGTGCCTCAAGTAAAAAGCTTGCTCCGTCCCACATGAATGATTCCGACCAAGCCAAATTGATCAATGCCGGTGCATTGCGTGTACCGATGCGATCTGCAATGCCATGACTCAGCGCATGATCGGAATGTGCAAATGCATTGTATTGTGAATGACAGGATGCGCAAGAAACTGTGCTGTCATTGGAGAGAATTGGATCATGAAACAATTCGCGTCCAAGTGATACAATCGGTGAATCCGAATCAGCGATTGGATATATCGGTTCAGGGAAATACTCATCATTCACTGAAATGAATGACATCAGCAAAAGCATTGAACAAGATATGAGTATGATATGTCTCATTGTTCAATAGTTATTGATCGTTGAAGAATATGCATGAGTTCATGAGCATGCTTTCCGGGTGACATCACTGTGCCTTGATGATTATTCAAAAGCGCATCTATGCATGGAGCAATATCAATGGATAAATTGATTGATGTATTTCGTGGAATTCTTAGTGGAATGGATACTTGATGAGGAGCTGTAAATCCTCCGAGATGCATCTGAAATAAGCGATTTCTTTGCATTGATCTTTGAGAAATACCCTCAATTTTCACATTGATATATCCTGAATTCCATGTCCAAAACATTCCATTAATGGGATCAAGCGCCCCCGAGAAATTCGTTCTCACCGTTTGCATGCTGTCAATTCCAATAATCACGCTTTCAGCATCATCTGGTATTGAACATATAAGCTTTTCCTCTATGTCCAAGAGATGAACAATAGTATCTGTCAAAGTTGGAATGACTATATACGCTTTGAAACTCGTGATAATGATACTGTCATTATTGTGAACTATCGATGAGTTTAGCGAGACAGGCGTTTTGGCAATCATTGGCTTGAGAGATAACTCGCGACCAAATGCCAATGCTGTACAGAGAATGGATAATATCAAAAGGAATAGATTCAAGTGCTTCGAAGACAATGAGGGAAATAACCTAGTAATGACACATCATTGTGAAATTAGGTTACCACATTTGGAGAGAAAGACAGTGTCAGCGCAAAAAAGGTATATGTTTTTTCATGATGTAAATTACTGCCGCCGCAACGACTATATGCATGATATTGAGTGAAATTGCATATCCAACAGGTACTTCGGGAATGAAGAGGAATGGACTGAAAAATGAGAGCAGGAGCATAATCCATGCAATTCTTTGAAATATACGGAATGCATCTCGAGCGAAGATTGCAATCACGAAATAGACTATACTTGCTATCAAGGAAGAAATAATTGAGGAAATGATTGCATTGTGTACACCCAATGGTTCACCCGGCATGATTTGTACCGTATCATTGATGGCACCGAGATTCTTGAATGCATAGAATAAAGCACTATTCATGATCGCTGCTGCCAAACCCGCCATCAAACCTTTGATGAGAGAAGACTTTAGAGTAATGGATGACATGCCTGAACCTCAAATTGTCCCAAAAATTCACGAACTTCGTAACTCGTGTAAATTAAACCCATTATTTAGATAAGACAACCAAAAAAACATAATTATGATACATTTACAAGACGGAGCATATACCATCGGTGGAATTCACATTCAAGAACTCGTGAATTCTTTTGATACACCACTATATGTCTATGAGGCGGAAATCATCGACAGGCAATATTCACGGTTGAAACAGGCCTTTTCTTCATGCAAAACACGCATAAATTTTGCCTGTAAAGCACTGAATAATGTAAAAGTCATGCGACATTTGCATGATTTGGGTGCTTGTCTGGATACTGTATCAATTCAAGAGGTATGGCTGGGACTCAAAGCAGGATTTACACCTGAAGAAATCATCTATACACCAAATTGTGTTTCGATGGAAGAAATTGATCTCGCAGTCAAAGAAGGCGTGATGATCAATATCGATAATATCTCCATTCTTGAACAATTCGGCTTGAAATACGGAAATACCGTTCCGATTTGCATTCGGATCAATCCACATGTGATGGCCGGCGGGAATATCAATATCTCAACAGGACATATTGACTCAAAATTTGGCATCTCTATCTATCAAATGCGACATGTCGATCGAGTGGTGAAAAATACCGGACTGAATGTCATTGGTCTTCATATGCACACGGGAAGTGATATCGTGGATGTCGATATCTTCCTTCGCGCCGCTGATATTCTATTTGAACAAGCCGAGCATTTCCCCGATCTCACATTTATTGATTTCGGCAGTGGTTTCAAAGTTCCGTATAAGCCGGATGATCACTCCACCGACATCGAAGAATTGGGCGAAAAACTTACTGCAAGGTTCAAAGAATTCTGCACTGAATATGGTCGCGAATTGGAATTATGGTTCGAACCCGGAAAATTCCTCGTGAGTCAAGCGGGTACTTTCCTCGTGAAAGTGAATGTACTCAAACAAACTACAGCCGCGATGTTCGTGGGAGTGGATAGTGGATTGAATCATCTCATCAGACCAATGCTGTATAATGGCTATCATCATATCACGAATGTTAGCAATCCCGAGGGCGCTCTTCGATTATACACCGTGGTTGGTTATATCTGTGAAACAGATACATTCGGCTGGGATAGAAAATTGAATGAAGTGCGCGAAGGTGATATTCTCGCATTTAATAACGCCGGTGCATATGGAATGACCATGGCAAGCAATTATAATAGTCGATTCCGTCCTGCGGAAGTGCTTATCAAAAATGGCAAAGCGGAATTGATCAGAAGAAGGGAAACTTTGGACGATATATTGAGGAATCAAATACTCGATTAACCATAGAGGGAGCAGAAATGCGATTATACACATACATCATCATGATGAGCATGATGATGTTTCATTCCTGCACAGGGGATGAATCAAAACAAGAAGAAGTCACTGATTCAATCAAAGTGGATTCAATTACATTGGTCTTTGCGGGCGATATGATGTCACATATGCCTCAAGTGAAAGCGGCATATAATCCGCAAAGCAAAAGACATGAATATGAACATTGGTTTCAATTTCTGAAAGACACCATCGCTTCAGCTGATTATGCAATCGCAAATCTTGAAACGCCTCTCGGAGGTGAACCATATTCGGGTTATCCGATGTTTTCTGCGCCGGATGCATTTGCCGAAGATTTGAAAAAAGTCGGGTTTGACATCCTTGTCACTGCAAATAATCATACTGTGGACAAAGGAAGAAAAGGTCTTGAACGAACCTTAAGCATTCTTGATTCATTGCAGATTCTCCATACGGGTTCTTTTCGTAATCAACAAGAACATGACTCCACAAATCCACTCATGATCGAATCAAAAGGAGTGAAGATTGCACTCCTCAGTTATACCTATGGAACAAATGGCATTCCGGTACCCAAACCGAATGTGGTGAATCTGATTGATCATGCACAGATGGAAAAAGATATTGTAAAAGCTCGTTCACTTGGCGCACAAATCGTGATTCCAATTATTCACTGGGGAGTTGAATATCAAACCTATGAACATCCTTCGCAAGTAAAGACTGCAGAATTCCTTGCTGGAAAAGGTGTTGATGCAATCATCGGCATGCATCCACATGTAGTGCAACCAATCAAATATGTGAAGCGCAATGGTGATTCAATTCCCGTGGCATATAGTCTCGGAAATGCCGTTGCAAATATGCGTGACAGATATAAAGATGGTGGACTATTTATTCAACTCACCATC
>Ga0315906_10005581_pt1 | contig 15804 bp, 14 predicted proteins | sample LakEriMetagenome_4_FD_203526 | JGI IMG/M metagenome (GOLD analysis project Ga0315906, IMG submission 203526) | Freshwater fungal communities from buoy surface, Lake Erie, Ohio, United States - Buoy 2 MA122 | ecosystem: Environmental > Aquatic > Freshwater > Lake > Lake biofilm | place: USA...
CAAGCCTGGCACTACAGCGCGGCCTGGCACTCCCACTGCTGCCAACCTTGCGAAAGGCAGGGCTGGTCTCAAGCCCACGACGCCTACCAAGCCTGGCACTAGAGCGCGGCCTGGCACTCCCACTGCTGCCAACCTTGCGAAAGGCAGGGCTGGTCTCAAGCCCACGACGCCTACCAAGCCTGGCGCTAAACCTACGACGCCTACCAAGCCTGGCGCTAAACCTAGGACACCTACCAATCCTAGGGCTAGAACTAGGACACCTACCAATCCTAGGGCTAGAACTACGACACCTAGCACGCCTGGTGCTGGTAGTGCTTTTGCAGCGGGTCTAGGTACTGCTGTAGGTCAAACAGCTGCAACCCTTTCACAAGCAGGCACACAAGTCGCAGTAGATAAAATAACAGGAAGGCAAATACCTCCAGGAGCAGTATATACTCCTAGTGGCCAGTTTCAAGATCCTTATACTGGTCAATTATATGATCCTGTATCTCCGAACGGGCAACCATATTATCCTGGTGGTCAAGGATCCTATGCTCCTGGTGGCCAAGTATCGTATGCTCCTCGTGGCCAAGGATCGTATGCTCCTGGTGGCCAAGGATCGTATGCTCCTGGTGGCCAAGGATCGTATGCTCCTGGTGGCCAAGGATCGTATTCTCCTGGCGGCCAAGGATCGTATTCTCCTGGCGGCCAAGGATCGTATTCTCCTGGCGGCCAAGGATCGTATTCTCCTGGCGACCAAGGATCGTATTCTCCTGGCGGCCAAGGATCGTATTCTCCTGGCGGCCAAGGATCATATTCTCCTGGCGGCCAAGGATCGTATCGCCCTGTCCCCCAACCCCCAGTTGGGACTGCAGGTAAATCAACATATATTGTTCAAGTATCTGGTGAATCCATACCTGATATATCAACACTGCAATCTGCCGTTTCTTCTATTGCGCGTGCCCCTGCAACACCTGTAAATGCCCCGCGCACAGCAGATGGAAATGTAATCCCCCCCTATAACCCTGAAGCATATGTATCAGCTCAACATATGAGTGGGGATAGAGATTCTGAGCATGGATCAGACGGATTTTCTTGGGGAGAGCTCATGACAAATCCAGGCAAAGCATTTGTGGTAAAACCTGGACAACCGCATGTTCTCCCTTTCCTCGCACCAGGAACAACCGCCCAAGGTAATAAAGATGGATTTCCATTTGTAGATACGGCAATACCAACGGGTGATAATGGTATAAGAGTTGTTCGCACGGGAGGCATGATAACCGACCCATCCGTGAAAAATGTGATATCTGCTCAGCAAAAGGAAGCGGTTACAGAATTATTAATGCAAGGACCAGCTGGCTTCGCACAACTAATTGCGGATGCCCGTCGCGCAAAATCGGATTCAGAAGCCGATTCGGAAAAATGGGCGCGCAGTGTAGCCTCGATAAAATCGGCACTATCAGATGCAAACTTTCGTGACAGGGACAGATTAAGACTTGCATATGACACATTTAAATCGATTTATGATGCCGAAATTAAATCAAATAGAGATCTTACATCACTTGTGGCCCAACTACAAGATGCAATGCAGGAAGCTATTCGAACTGCATCGAGTGACATGGCAGCGGCGGCGGCAGTTGGCGGTCGTAGAATAAAATCTCACAAACGGCGTAACGTTAAAAAAAGACGTCACGGCGTTTCTATAAAAACACAACGTCGTCGTTAATGACGACTGAGTATTTCAAAAGATAATAATAAAAACATGCCAGTTCCCACAAACATGAGTATCTCTGTTTGCGAGTTCTGTAGTTTCTTCTTTTCCAAGTTTTCCAGGCGACCCACTAGATCATTAATACGACGTAATAAAACATCTCTATCATCATTATTCCCCTTTTTTTCAGGATTTACAGGGGCATTCTGTTCATGCAGGAGGGGGGTCTTGGGTGTAACATGCGTTTCCTTCTGTTCAGCATTCATCGACCATCCCGGAGGCTTACGTTCGACATTATCCGGCACATAAGCTGTATAGTTTGCCGCCGCTGTCATTGGCTTCCATGCGTCCTCCAGATTTGGATCCGGTAAATTAACATGCCCGGCCTTTTCAACACCCTTTAGATCGAATGTCTTTGAAAAATCGGGTTCTAGCATATAGTTTGGATTGTCTCCTCCAATAGCACTAAAACTCGAGAAACCATCGCTATCCTCCTCGGGATTATTTCCAAAATATGAGGGTGTTCCAGTCTCGGAAAAAAGACAGCTGGCTTTCGGTAATACAGGGATGTTGGTCGCCTTTGTATAATCTTTATACTCATCCTGGCTCATGCTCTCAACCGTCTCCATTCGCTTTACACCCGGCCTGTCGGGATCTGTCGGAGAAGGCGTATTTGCCTCGGAGTATTTCAGGCTCGGCCCTTTGAGCTTTTTAGCCAGCTTCCTAGCAGCTCGCCGTTCTTCTTTAGTTGGTTTAGCATCTGTTCCACCCACATACGGAAATCCAGAGCCTGTCTGCCATTCCTTATGAACTGATCCGGTATCAAAGTTTGGAAATGCATCTTCTAATGAACAGAGGTCCATGCCCCTCACTCTGATTTCATGCTAGGAAATCTTGTTTGCCTCCGAATGATGTGCGCCCTCAGAAGAGAAGAATGCCGCCCCCCACACCACTAGTTATGAGCGGCGGCGCACGGGAACAGATGATAGATGTTGTGAAAAAGTATGCACAACCCCTCAATATGTATATCGGGATACTCCTTGTTCTCGGAATCATTTATGTTGGGCGTATTCCTAAAACAATTACCTTCCGAGCAAATACATTTTTAGGACGTAGCGCCCTTTTTGCGCTCACGATATTTATAGCCGAGGCGTATTCTTGGAACTATGCTCTTTTAATGGCCCTTTTCAGTGTTCTCATTATCGCAGTAGCTCCCCGGACTTTCCGTGAATCTTTTCAAAACACATCATTGGCGGGAAGTTCAGAAGATACAGATGTAAAAATGGTAACAGAAAAAAACATGTGGTTAGTTGAAAAAATACTTAAAGAGAATCCCCTGGGCATTGAGGGGAGTAATGTAAAAACAGCTGCAATCCAAGATAATGGAAACGACAGCCCGAATTCCACAACTAGTTCAAGATAATCTGATATCACGGTAGGAATGCAGGTCATAAAGGGTCTTATAAAGAATAGCACAAAGCTTGAAGGCTATTTAAAAATCATGGTTATGCTATTTTTTCTAGGTTGGAATATCATAGAAGGGGCTGTTTTCGAAAACGAATACCCCTATATCTTTGTGAAGTTATATTCCACACCTATTTGGCGTCTATTACTGCTTATTGCGCTTGTGGCTGGTTCTATGTGGGATCCTTATGTGGGCCTAATGATGGCATTCGCCACATTCTTTTATGTCATGGATATGGAAGTCACAATGGATAAGTGGCGATGATTTTTAACTTCGCATAACACGGTAGAATGAGTATGCCGCCGCCGCCTCCACAGGCGCAGGGGGCAGGTCCAATAAATCCACTAGAAGCAATGATAAACAGTGCAAATACGAATACGTATCTTATTGGTCTCAGTATGATATTACTGAATTTGGGCGGTAGGCATTTAGCGCCCAGTCTTACCGGTGAGCAGGATAAGTTTTTTCAAGCTCAATGGGTTCGGCGTGCAATGTTATTCGTTGTGGTCTTTGTCGCCACGCGTAACATATTTACGGCCCTGTGGCTAAGTGTAGGGCTTATACTTATTATCGGATACCTTCTGAATGAACATAGCCAGCTGTATCTTTTTGGGGAACCTCAGCCGCTTCCGGAAAATACTAGCGCACCTCCTGCGGTTGGCCTTACTCCGGAAGAACAAGAGATATACAAGCGGCTACACGACAAGGCAAACAGGAATGCATCTGCCGATCAACTCAAAAGGAAGGAAAAGAAGGAAGATCCTGCAAGTAACATGCTCACCTGGTATAAGGAAAACATGGGAACTCTTCAGCAGATTATCAACTAGACTCTTTTGCGGCTTTACAAAAGCACATGAAGAGCTTATACGTTCAGACTGATAGTATTGCCTACTGCCGCACGACGACGACGGCCGCGACCACCCGCCCGCGACTCGGTCGTGCTACCAATATCGTCGCCCGATGCCATACTCTGGATCTCAATCGCTGCGGCCATCGCCGGCTGCTGGGGGCTGGCCGGCACCTCTGGAAATGCGGTACCCTCCATCGACTCATTGCGACGGGCCTCTGCAAACGACTGCAGAATATCATCCACGCCAGATGGACCCCGCATTTCACGGCGCGCCGTCTGACGAGAAGGTTCCATGGACGCCACGGCCTGGGGCGCCTGTCCTAGCGGCTGGCCACCCATAGACTGCTGGAAATTCACCTCAGCTCGCGCACGTGCCTGCGCCTCCGCCGCCGCCTGTGCAGCCGCCTGCGCCGAAGAACCAAAGAAACCGCCACCACCCCCGCCCACAGGCGCACCCTGCGGCTGTTGCTGCGCACCACCCATCGCCATATTCATAAAGTTTCCAAACCCAGGACCTGCCTGATTCGCCGCCGCCGCCGCAAACTGTTTCGCCAAATCCGGATTATTCTTCAGAATATCATCCGCCGATACAGAGGCCATGCGTGACTTCAGGAACGTATTACTCACGTGGCACATGAAACCACTGCCGGCCAGCGCCATGACCAGACGCGCCTCAGGCGGCATCTTGCCGCGCTCCTTGTATTTGTCATACAACTCCTCAAAGATCTCATCAAAATCCTCCACATTCTCATGCACAGCCTCAGACCATCCGTCAAGCTTAATATCAAAGGGATCGAACTTTCCATTCGCCCACTCCAGTCCTGTCACTACCGACATGAGCGCCTGGCGCTGGAAACGGAGAGAAGCCTCCAGATTCCGCGCATCCACCAGGCGATTAAACTCCTGATTCATCTCCTCCAGAGTGTTGTCCATCGTATAACGCTTGCTCACAGGGAATCCCTTCTGCTCCAAGCGCTGCAGCTTCGCAAGGACCTCACTCTTCTCCTTCTTCTCCTTCTCAGGATCCATACGCGGAGCGGCTGCAGAAGCTAGGCTAAATCCAGGACCAGTCGCCGTCTGCGTGTTAGAGAATAAGCCACCCCCAAAGGGCTGGTTCCTCTCTTCCTCCGCCCTCGAAAACTGAATGTCAATGGGGGCCGAAGAGGACGACCCACCGCCCAAGTTTAATGTAATAGGCTCCATGGTGTTCAAGCTTCCAATTTCAACTTCCGCAAGGCCACCACTTTCAGGGGGCGGCCCAGAAGGGGCTGAAACAGTAAAAGTATGCGTGGAAGAAGAACCACCCCCACCACCACCACTGTTAGAGCGCTGACGACCAGGATTTGCCAACATACCCAGGCCCAGAGAGTCATTCGCATCTGAGATATCAACAATATTGCCAATATCCTGCGTAAAATCAGGACCATTTAAACCGATTGCCGCGCTTTCCATCTCATGGATACTAATAGGGCGGTCCATCTTCTTCGTTTTGATTAGTTCTTTTTAGATGGCTTTATAGCGCACTTGCCGGGTGGAGGCTACCGCGATATGCTATGGCAACTTAAGAACGCCCTTCGGGGGTTCTTAACTTTGGGACATGACGTTATCCCAACACATACAAAATGCATCGGCCAAATCGGATTTCTTCGTATGCGATTTAAAATACCCCAGCCATGTAGCAGGTTCTGCCAACTTTGTCCCACTCAAAAGCTGAACGACTTTCGCTTCCGATGCGTCTTTTCGCGATTTATATCCTGCATCTCCCGTTTCCTCCACTTGCACCTTCTTCCCTGCATGCACCAGCTTTAAAGGTGGTGGCACAGGTTGAAGCATATCACGAAGAGTCGCAAAAAGAAGAATCTGGACCGTCTTCATTGTCGGATTCTTAAGAACCGGCTGGTTCTCCAAGAGAATGCGGGTGGCTTTCCGAAAACTTTCTATATTTGCTGCGACGAAAGTGCGAATAGAGTCATGAAGAAGTATAAGTTCTGTTTCCACTGCCTTTTTGAGTTTGACTTTTTCAATCGGGAGGGAATGTTTGGCGGAGAGTGCCGTAATGAGCTTGGCCTTCGTTGCAGATCGAACAGTCGGGGCAAGTTGCCGAAGAGCTTTGAGTGGAGGAATGCGTTTATAAATGGTCCCGCCACTTAAATCTTTCAGGGGTGGATGGGTTGGAGGGCAGTGGCGGAGACAAGTGGGCCCGGGGGTCGTGGGATTTGTGAAAGCGGCGGCAACATTGCAGCGGTGGCAAGTGACTTTGACCTTCGGGACCTCGGCGCCAGTTCCGGTGAGAAGATCATAGTTCTGCCAGCCCAGAATCTTCGGGGTGGTTCCTCCCGACATCAGGCACCAGGCCAAGTTGCGGATTCCAATATCAAATGCCAGAATCGTCGGTGACTCTGACATTTACTATTTGTATTTATGATTCCTATGCTTTATATCCGCCCACGAGGGCTATTTCTACCACCCTCGAAAAGCTTTGTGAGGGCGACACGAGGTTCCGGCGGACTTGTGCCCCAATCACGATAGTCCCATGTGCCGAAGAGGTCAGGGGCTGCGGCATCAGCACGCTCTGTCCCTATACCCCCTTCTACATTTGTGAAGCTGCGCACACAATCATCTGTGGCACACTTCACTACGAGTGATGGGGGTGGAACGACAGTATTATCAAGAGGGTGTGTGGCACCTATCTGCTGCGCATAACGTTCGCGACTGATTCGCATCAACTCAATGGCATTCTTCGTCATCCACTCCTTTGTAGCAAACTGCCTTCCCGAGGGGATGTTCCGGGAGCAATGATTCTGATACTCCGTTACCAAACGACCGTCCGCCATCTGCCCCGCCCATCCAGGGAATCGGTTATCGGGGGCTGCATTTTGAGTCCGCTTTTGCTGGTTTTCAACATCGAAGGGGTTTGCGCTTGCAATGGAGGAGTAGAAATTCGGCTTTGTAGGGAGTCGGAAGAGCTTTGAATCCATGACTTCTGATGTAGTGGTAGCTTTCTACTCCAAAGATGCTCCACCTTGCCCCAGATCCACATTAATGCTGCCATCCAAAGATGCACCATCCTGGAAACCAGATCCAAGGGATCCAGAGACATTCTCTGTTCCTGTTGTGAGCCCGCTATTCTGAAGAGGGCTGGGACGGCGCAGAAGTGTAAGCAGCTGCTCACGATTGGATGCCTTCTTCGCCCGAAGACCCCGCTTCTCAGCAAGAGCCAGTAGATCAGCCTTCGTCATCTCATCCAGATTTAACTCTTCTTCCATAGGGGCAGTTACAGGCTCCGTTTCGGAAAAGCCCTGCATCACCTTGTCCAGACTCACCCCCTCTTCGGCGACTTGATTCTCATCCGTGTCTTCATGGGCCTGCTCGAGCACGGAAGAATAGAAAGTATCCTCCGGAATTTGCTCTGCACTAATCTGTTCAGGTGCGGCAACGTGGCTGATGGGTGCGGGGCTGCCGCCTCCGCCCACGCCCGCCATGAGAATCTGATCCATTGCCATTTTGAGATCTAATACCAAGGACTCCATCATTGCCGTCTTGCGCTCGGCAAATGTTAGGCGCATATAAAGATAAAAGCAGGCGGAACAAGAAATCAGCAAAACAATAAGTCCAATGATAAGGGCGTCAATCGGCATTTGCGGTGTTTCTCTTTCATTGAGAGACTTTGCCTTGTGCGTTGCGCCCGCGCAACTTGAGTAGTCCAAAGTTGTCCCAGACAGTTCGAACACTGCTTACACGGCATATACCGGGCTCGGCTTTGTAGGAATAAATGATTGAGCCATCCGGGGCTTCCGTTCCTGGGCAGCAAATAGCTTGAACATTTTCAGGTTTCGTTTCCACTAGAGGAAATACATGGGTACTCACCACACTAAAAGCAACAGACTCGGGTGCCCATAGTTGTCGCAGGAAAACTTCTGCACTACGAGCACCGTCAGGAGGATTTGTGCTGTGAAAGAGTTCATCAAAAACAACCAGGCCAGGTCCAGTATTACTACGAGATGCTTGCGCACACTCGGCTGCGAACTTCACTTCCGTTTCAAACATCGAGTATTTGCCGGGAGTGTCTCGAAGCTGAAGGCCACTGGCGATCCAGAGAAATCGGGGCATAACCGCCTTTGTCGCCGGGGCCATTCCAAATGTGTGACCAAGCACCACGCATTGAAGAGTAGCTCTAAGAAAAGATGATTTCCCACCTCCATTCGGTCCCGTAATGATTGCATGCTGCTGCACTTTCTCAGTAAGAGTAATGCTAGATTCTACACCACCCTTTAGAGAAATATCAATCATATCAGTCAAAGAGAGGGTATCTGGTACAAAAATAACTGGATTGAACACAGTCGCCTGTGAAAAACGCCATAAAATTTCCAGATTTGCAAGATCTTTGAATGCCATATGTATGCGCTCGGGCTGCTCTTTAATAAGCATGAAGGCGCGACGAGGATCTGCAGAATCGAACTCATCCAGAAGATTTGTTAGCTTGATCGGGAGACCGGTGGTCTCACCGCGGAATGCCTCCACAATATCACGAAGCTCAAGCAACTTTCCACCGAGGCCGAGGAGAACATTGTCCGTTTTGTAGAAATGCATCGCATTTTGGATTGGTTGAATCATACTTTGCGCAAATGAGAAGCCGAATAGAATAAACTGGAAAACCGACCTCGCTGTCCACATATCTGGGGCGGGAATATTCATATTTGGAAGGGCCATATCGCCCGCCCACATACCCTGCAAAATTCGTATATACTCTTGTTGATTGATAGGTAATGCATATACAAATCGAAGAAGAAGATACGGAATAATCCATGTGATAATCGGGGTGAGAATTGTCATAGTCGGAACTACCCAAATTTTAAAAATGGCAATAAGCGTTATCATGAATGGAACTTGATTGAATGGTTTCAGTAACTCATGTTGAAATGAAAGTTGCGCAATCGAGTCATTTTCCAAAGAGTCCCCCTCACCGCCATCCTCTTTAAAAAAGCCCAATAGGGTCTCTTCAATCTCTGCCAGCCTATCGAAACGGGAATTCCAGAGATCCTTATTCGGATTATTGCGGAGACTGATAATAATTTCCCTGCGAGTCATCAGGGTTTCGACTTTTGTTACCATGGCTGTTGCAAGAGCTTTTTGGAGAATATTTGAAGTGGAATTTATTTTACAGCCGAGCCCTTTAGAGAGTTCATGTAGATTTGCGTCATGAAAGATTTTATAACCAGCCGTAACTGAATTTTCAATGTGCGACTTCCGGGTTTCTCCTCCACAGTTCATTTTACACACGCCAGATAAAGTATCCATTCTAAACGGCTAAAAGAACCTTCTTAAATGATACTTGACGCAGCCAGCGCCGTAAATTTGTAAGGAGTTCGATAACCGCCTAAGGTATTAATACAACTATACCTCCAGTAGGGATGACATCTCATATTCAAGATATTCAGGATATCCTGGCGAAGCAATCGTCTGCGGGTCGCCCTGTAGAACATACATGTGCTATCATTGCCGCCATAAAAGACTTATGCGATTTGCATGGAGGGATGTCGATTGATTGGAGAAAGGGTTCATCTGGTAATACGAGTCCTCAGATTGTACGTCCAGGAAGTGGCAGGCCCGTTTTCAGAAATGGGAGCGCATCATCTCTTTCTCCTGGGGGGCACGGGGGAGGCGCAGGCCTTCAAAGAACACATTCTGCACGTTCATTTGGTGGAGGAAGTCCCGGAAATACGAGTCCCGCAGCAGCACCGGCGGGGGGTTATATGCCTTCTCGCTATCAGTCTAAATTTAAGAACTTGTCGCAACCCGTAGAGGATAAGATTTTGAATAATATTATCCTTTCCAAGCTTAATAAATTTAGTGGGGCAACGTATTCGGATGTGAGGGATTTCCTTTACCAGATTTTGGGCTCAGGCGAGCCTGACTTGGGTGAATTGGTGCGGCAGTTTATGTTGCTCGTATTCAAGAAGGCTGCCTCTGAAGAAGTGTATTGCGCGTTGTATGCACGGCTTTTGGCGGAGATTTCCACCCGCTACAAAGTGATTCTGGAGGAGATGCATAAACTGCAGGCAAACTATCTGGAGATCTTTGATGAGATTGAGGAGGTTCCAGAGGGTGGTGATAACTACGCCGCCTTTGTGGAGAAGAATAATGAGAAACGTTATCGTCAGGGTTATAGTCAGTTCTTGGCTGAACTGGCTGGACTCGAGATTATGGAGCTTTCGCACTTGGAGCAGACATTCCGAAAGTTAATGACGCTCACTACAAAATATGTAGCAATGCCTGATAATAAAACGCTGATTGAAGAGTATGCTGATTGCTTGGCAAGGATGTCGCGGGTGTTAAAGAAAAAGCCGGCCCCCTTCTTTACCAGCGCTCGTGCAGCACTTTTGAGCATTTCTAAACCGGTTATTGATACGCTGCTGGAAAAACGTGATTCATACCCAAGTTTATCTCCTAAGGCGCGCTTTATCTTGATGGATGTAAAGGATAACTTGGCTTAGGTCACGCGTCGCAAAAAATTGGGAGCGAATATAGTGCTTGTGTTTTTTACAGTAAAATGAAAAACACAGAGACTTCTAGAATGCCGCAAAAGAAGGGGAAGGTTCCCGCATCTTCGGCCCCGGAACGGAGCAAGGCTTTGCAGAAGAAACGTGGTGGCGGTGGCGATGATGACGATGAAAGTGTCGATAGTCGTGGAAATATCCGCGGTCTGATTGATTATGGATCTGACGAAGAGAGCTTCTTGACGGAAGATGAGACACCCAGTGACGGGAGCCGACTCACCCCTGAGCAACGGCAGGAGATCCGTCGGTCGGCGCGGGCGGCTGCACAGCGGGCGCGGCGTCGGATTCAAAAGGCCCCTGCGCGCCCTAGTAAGAAGAAGTCGCTCGTAGTGGAAGAGACTGAAGAGGAGGAGGAGGAAGAGGAGGAAGAGCCTGTTCGTAAGAAGGGTCGTGGGTTCTTTCCTCGTAAAAAGCGGGTAGAGGAGCCCGAGGAGGAGGACGAGGACGACGAGGAGGATGACGATGACGAAGAGGATGATGAGGAGTATGAAGAGGAGGAGAGTCGCGGTCCGGGGCTGATTATTAGTTTCGGCGGCGGCGAGGAGAGTGCATCGCACATGGTTCCCAAGCGGCATAACATGAAGAAGGAGACGGCGGAGGTCAATAAGTTCGTGAAACTTCTTACCACGCAACAGGAGATCGGCGGGATTGACGATCAGATTGACGAGTTCAAGCGCCAGTCCGCGGAAAAGCAAAAGGAGATTTTGGTCGCGCTGGACAGGAAGCCTGGGACGGATCCCAACTCGCAATCCATGATCTTCAAGATTCTCGGGATGAAGCTGGCCCCTGAGACGCAGGCCATGGTTCTTGCGCGTTACAATGCGCTGCAGCAGATGGACCCGAGTGCGGGCGAGTATTACAAGCAGCGGGCGTGGCTGGAGAAATTCACTTCTCTGCCGCTGGGAATCTACAAGGATATTCCTGTGCGCCTATCGGATGGTGCGGAGAGTTGCGCTCTATTTATGGAGCGGGCGCGGAAATGTCTGGGCGAGGCGATTTATGGCCAGGAGGAGGCGAAGATCCAGATTCTCCAGTTCATTGCCAGCAAGATTACAAATCCTTCAGCGGCTGGGCTGTCTCTGCTACTGGCGGGACCCCCAGGCATTGGTAAGACGAGTATTATTAAGAATGGGATTGCAAAGGCGCTGGCTTGGCCATTTCAGTTCATCTCTCTGGGCGGCGACTCGGATGCGAGCACCTATACGGGCCACCAAGTCGTATATGAGGGTTCGCACTGCGGGAAGATTGTGAATTCCCTGGTGGCGGCCAAGTCCATGTCGATGGTTTTGATGTTTGATGAGCTGGACAAGATTAGTGCGACTCCAAAGGGCGAGGAGGTCCAGAACTTGCTGGTGCATTTGACGGACCCGGTTCAGAACAGCGAGTTTGAGGACAAGTATCTGAGTGGCATTCCCTTGGACCTCAGCAAGATCCTATTCAGCTTCTCGGCGAACGACCTTGGGAAGATTGATCGTGTGCTCATGGATCGCATGGTGGTGATCAACTTGGAGGGCTACTCCAAGAAGGATAAGCTGGCGATTGCGCAGAATTTCCTGTTGCCTGCTGCGCTGAAGGAGGTGGCTCTAGAGGAGAAGGTGTCCGTAAGCCAGGAGGTGCTGGAGCATATTATGACTGAGTATGCGAGCGAGGAGAAGGGTGTGCGCGAGCTGAAGCGCTGCATTGAGGCCGTGACACAGAAGATTAACATGCTGCGAATCTTCAATACCAAGGATCTACCATTCTATATTCCCGATTTCCGCCTGCCGTTCGTGCTCAAGAAGACGCATATTGACTTATTCCTGAAGAAAAAGAAGTCCGACATGGACGAGTCAGCGCGGCGGATGTATTCGTGATCTTCCCTACGTGGTGGATTTACGTCTAGTCTTCCCGCCGCCTTTCCCCAATAGTTTTGCGGCAGCTTCTGCGGAAGCATTGCGGCGCTTCCTTGTGGCCGAGTTCCCAATATTTTCTTCTGGACGGGCCTTGCCCCTACAGACGAAGTTATAATGAACTCCTGGCCACATGCTGAATGCCCATGACTGCGTATATTTATAGGCTTTCCCAATCTTTTTCATCCCTACAAAGTTGAGTGGCTTAGGGACTTCATCATACTCTTGAAGTATTTGCTCCAGGCTAGGAAATAGACTACCCCTGTAAATGTGTCTCACAATATTCTCCCCTATAGAGTCACATGGAAAAGAGGCCACATAGGGGCGTAAATCTGCTTGCACTTTTGCGGATACTATGCCGCCTGGAGCTTTATATGTGGCCAGATCTCCGAGTTTGTACAATCCGGATTTCTTAGAAAAGCAGGTGGGTTCATCTTTAACAGTATTGGCCAGAAAGGGGTTGTATATTGTATCATAATATGTCCTGCTCGTTTCTTCTTCGGCTTCGGGGTAATGAATGTGCAGCGTTTTACCGAAATAGTCTGTCAAGCGCCTAATATGCTTTACAGGGTCTCGCAGCGCAGCAGCCAGCGCGGGATCTTCAAATGCCTTCATGATTTTATGCGAGCTTTGGGAAATCTCGCCGCAAAGTGCGAATGTCACATATACGCATCCTTCTGGGACGGGGAGAGGATCTCCCGAAACAATATCATTTCCATGAGCTAGATGTGTATAAACATTTTTCACCGCCTTCTTTCCCCGTGGAGAAGCGATTCCTGCGAGGGAGGCGCTTCCTTTTGGGAGCCCTGGGGCTGAGGCCATTTCTCTGAAGAGAGATTTTCATTCCACATTGCATCCTGCTTTTCGCGTTCGGCGCGCATTTGAGCAAGTTTATTTGCCATCTCTTTGGCTGCAGGAGTAGTGGTTTCACGCACACAGGGTGTTCCAGTCCCCCAACGTTTAATAGCACAGGCACTCATTTCTTCTACCGTGAAATACCGAAATTAAATTCGCCCCCGTAATGAGCCGCATAGCAGCTAACTTTTGTTTCTAACGGTATATATAGAAGAAATGGGTGACGGCGCATACATGTATTACAAAAAGAAGCTCTACACGTTTGTAGTCTTGCTGATTCTTGTTGGAAGTATCAACTGGCTCTCTATTGGTTCTACAGGACAAGATCTAGTGCGTTTAGCTTTACCTCCTCGGTATGCAAAGTGGGTATATATTTTGGTTGGCCTTGCCGCCCTACCCCTTCTTTTCCAACGCGATATGTATCTCCCTTTCCTGGGCGAGACGCTTGTGCCTGCGGGGGCGCTGGCCGCGAAAACACCACAGAATGCGAATGACCAAACAACTGTTCGCACTCGTCCCGGAGCCAAAGTGATTTATTGGGCTGCAGAACCGAATCCCTCTTCTGGAAAGGAACTCCCATCATTTGAAGAAGCGTATAATGGGTATGAAAACTCCGGAGTTGTGGTGGCCGATAGTAGTGGCCACGCTATTTTGCGTTTCCGTGGCCCGCCGCAACCCTATAGTGTCCCCATGCATGGTCGCCTAGAACCGCACATTCATTTCCGTGTGAGCGAAGATAATGGCTTATTTGGTCGGGTTCAAACACTCTTTATAAAAGATGGCAACGTCGAAGGCTTTGCCGATTTACTTTAAAGTATAAAGTTTATATAGAATGGCATCGCATTCGAGGAAAATAAAGCGGACTAAAAAAAATAAATCACGCAGGCTTAAGTTAAGAGGAGGATTTTGGCCATTTTCCCCTAAAGCAAATATATCTAAACTCGAGGGGAAAAATTTTGAAAAGGTTGCACATCCTCAAAAAGATGGAGCAATAGTAAGCTTTTTTACAAAATTTATTAATCGCGGAAAAAATTTTATGAGATTATTAATAGACTTTGGAAAATTATTAATAAAAATATTAGAGAAAGAACAAATGACAGGAACACTAAATAAAAGTGTGCCTGAAATCCCCGAGCATTTACGGAGTGTAGTAGAATGGGCAGGAATTTTCTCTCAAACAGCAAATCAAAATAGAGAGGAAATCAATAAGTATAAAGATACTACAGTAAAAAGTAAGATTAAAACATTTCTTGAAAAGATTTTACCGATCCCCTCTGAAATAAAACTTCCACGGAGTTTTGCCGAACATTATGCCGAACTTAGTGTTGCAAAAAGATCTATACAATTACCTGGAAATAAACGTGCAGCAGTTCTTTCTGGCGCACCTGCGGATTTGCAAACACTGGCGCAAAGGGCACGGACGGAGATGGAAGAAGAGAAGACAGCAGCGGCGTTCGCTAGCACAACGGGCGGTGGCGACTCACCGTCATTTATGAACCCCCTACGAGCAGCGGCGCAGAAGGTGTTTAATCCCCTCAGGCAGGTGACAGCAAGGCAAGAGGAGGAACCTGCAGCGGTGCAGAAGGTGTTTAATCCCCTCAGGCAGGTGACAGCAAGGCAAGAGGAGGAACCTGCAGCGGTGAAATCACAAGCGCAGGTGGCACCGGATGAGAATGTTACAGAAATAGCACCCGTTTTACAGGGGGAAATCGAAGATAATGTAGAAAAAGCAGATTCAATGTTAATAGAACACCATATTCTTGAAGCAATATTAAATCCGCCAGATATCACTAAATTGCCTAGTAGTATGGGAAATAGTGCAGTGCAAGATGATTCTAGATACGAAAGTTTTATAGGAAAAAACAATTTGATAGATTTAATACTTGATCGATTTAATGAAAGATATAACTATAATAAATTGCATAATCCAACTAGGAATGGTAAAACAGCACGTCTAGCGCACAATTTAGCAATAGTTATTTTATCATTGAAAGGATTAATGAACGCTGGAAGTTTAAGTGTAACTGTATTAACTGGATTAACTACATTCGGCCTTGCAGGCGGCTTAGTATATACTATTATAAAAAATTTAAGTGATATTGTTAGTAAAAAAGAAACGGTTGATCTATATCTTAATAGCACGGATGACGCACTTAACTTAATGTCGCCACACAAATTATGGAAAGACCCTTATCTTAAATTATTTATTCCTAAATTAATTAATATTATTAGAGGTAACCCCTCTTTACTTATTGGCTTGCCAGGGTTTGCAGTTGAAATAGCGAATGATAGCGTAGGAAAGCAAACATTTAAAGTATTTCTTGATCAAACAACTGAAAATCCCTCTGATAATTGTATTGATAGTTCTAAAATATTAAATCTTATCTTTATTAAAGATTTAAGCGAACAACCCGCAATAATAAATTTTATATCAGAAGAACTTCAAAGTATTTTAGTGACTTCTGCGCATTTCAAGAAAAATGCTAGTTCTAGTTTTA
>Ga0315906_10005587_pt1 | contig 15796 bp, 16 predicted proteins | sample LakEriMetagenome_4_FD_203526 | JGI IMG/M metagenome (GOLD analysis project Ga0315906, IMG submission 203526) | Freshwater fungal communities from buoy surface, Lake Erie, Ohio, United States - Buoy 2 MA122 | ecosystem: Environmental > Aquatic > Freshwater > Lake > Lake biofilm | place: USA...
GCGGTTTCCAGACGCATCGCGGGCGGGCTACGAAGGTTCCAGCCACTCGCCCGACAGGAACCTGCGCGCCTGATCCGTGCGCGGTGAATCGAAGAGCTCCTGCGCAGACCCCGACTCAACAACGCGCCCCTGATGCAGCAAGACAGCGTCTTGAGCGAATCGCCGCGCCAAGGCCAGGTCGTGCGTGCACATGATCAGCCCGAAGCCCTCCTGAGCCAGTCGCATCAGATACCGCTCCACTGCAGCGCCGGCAGCCGGATCCAGGCTCGTGGTGGGTTCATCCAGCAGCAGACAGTCGGGTTGCAGCGCCTGTGCCCGCGCGATCGACAGACGCTGCTGCTCGCCTCCAGACAGGCCGCGTGCAGGTCGTTCGGCCGCGTAGGTCAGATCGACCGTGCCCAGGGCGGCCAGCGCCCGTTCGCGACGCAGATGGCCTGGGACCCCGGCGAGGTGCAGCGCGTGCTCGATATTGCCCAGTACTGAACGACGCAGCATGACCGGGCGCTGAAAGACCAGCGCCGAACGGATCGGACGACGCTCCACCTCGGATTGCTCGCCAAGCACCGTTCCATCATCCGGCTGAATCAACCCGTGGATCACTTGCAGCAGCGTGCTTTTCCCGGCGCCGTTCGGCCCGATGATGACGGTGCGCCGGCCTGGATGCAGATCCAGATCGATCGCGTTCAGCACCGATATCTGGCCTGCCCGGACTGTGACGCCGCGCAGGCGCAGCGGCGCACGGCTGCCGGCCGGCTTCAGCGCTTCAACCGAATCGGCGCTGTGCATGATGTCGTATGGCTGCGGCCGCAGCATTGACGGCCAGAACGATGCTCAGCAACACCAGCCCAAGGGCAAGTGCCAGAGGCAGATCCCCTTTGCTGGTCTCCAGGGCGATCGCCGTCGTCATGACTCGCGTCACGCCCTGGATGTTGCCCCCCACCATCATCACGGCACCCACTTCCGCGGCCGCGCGTCCGAACCCTGCGAGCAGCACAGTCACGAGCGAAAACCGTGCTTCCCACAACAGCGTGCGAATCGTCTGCCCACGCGTAGCCCGCAGCGATCGCAGATAGGGGCCGCATTCGGTCAGCGTATCTTCCAGCGTCTGGCGCGACAGCGCGGTCATTAGCGGCAGAATCAGGACCGTCTGCGCCACCACCATGGCCGCAGGCGTAAAGAGCAGCCCCATCGGCCCCAGGGGCCCTGCGCGTGACAGCAGCAGGTAGACCATCAGACCCACCACCACCGCTGGCAGGCCCATCAGCGCATTGAGGACAGCCACCACCGCGCTGCGGCCGCGAAACGGAGTCAACGCCAGCCACGCTGCCAAGGGCAGCGCACCGATCGCGGCCAGCAGCGTGGCCAGTCCGCTGACCTGAAGGCTGAGCCACACGATTGGCCACAGGGCGGCATCCGTCCCGGTCAACAGCGCAAGCGCCTGCTGGATGCTGCCCTGCTCGGTCATGATGCGGAGGGGTGACCCAACACGCTAGACCTGTCCTCAGCCAGGCATATGCGCCGCCTGAGCGGGTTCGCCGATGACCAGATCGAAGAGGTTCGCCCCACCCCCGGCGAGCGCCGCCTGCCCCAGCATGACCTGCCAGGTGTGTTCGTTACCCCAGCGCTCACGCCACAGCCACAGCAGCCGCGTGTAGCGGAACAACTCGTACTCGGCCGTAAAGCCAATCGCACCGTGTGCCTGATGGGTGATCGCAGCAACCTTGCCCGCCGCTTCCGCCGCACGCGCCTTGGCCATCGCCGCGGACGGCATCGGACGCCCGGCTTCGAGTTCACCGGCAGCCCAATCCAGCGCTGCGCGCGAGGCGGCAATCTCTTCAGCCGCCAGGGCGAGCGCATGCTGCACCGCCTGAAACTGACTGATCGGACGCCCGAACTGCACCCGCGTACCGGTCCATTGCAGCGTGAGATCGAAAGCGCGCCGCATCGCGCCCGTGAGCACGGCAGCCCCTGCGACGGCCAGCATGGCGCGCACCTGCTGCGCGTCAGGCAGCGCAATGGATTGCTGCAATGCGCCCTGCGCAGGTTGCCACTGTCCGGTGACCGCAGAGCCCCACGCCGACAAGGTCAGACGATGCGAGCCTTCGGCCAGCGGCATACCCACATGCGCTTCGGTCACAGGGTCCGGTGCACCATCCGGTCCATGGACGATCAGCCGGATCGGTGCATCGTCGCCCGGCTCAATGCCTGCCTGCGATAACAACGCATGGGCCACCAGCGCATCGGCCAGTCCGACTGTTGCCCCATGCCGTCCGGCGGCCTGCAATACCTCGGCTGCATCGCGCCAGGCGGGCCCGGCTCCACCTTCGGCCTCCGGGCGCAGCAGACGCAGCACACCCGCGTCGGCCAGCGTGCGCCAGGTGGCTGCATCCGCGCCTGGCGAGCCTGTCTTTGCATCCGCAAGGATCCGATCGATCGCCTCTGCGATCATCGATTCGTTCTGACTCATCGCAACCCCAATCCACGGGCAATCATGCCGCGCAGCACCTCTGGGGTGCCGCCACGCAAGGTATAGGACGTGGCATCGACCACGGTATCGGCCAACAGCGCGCGAAACACTGCCGCCTCAGGCGTTTCATGCGATTGCAGGGCAATGCCGCGCAGCCGCTCCGGGATTTCGCGCTCGAGCGCATTACCCAGGTCTTTCATGAGCGCGGCTTCCGTGGCCGGATCCTGCCCGGCATCGAGCTTGGCAGCCACTGAAATGGCCATGCGTCGCAGGGCAGCCAGATGCGCCACAGCACGTCCGATTTCAGCCAGTGCGGCCGGCGAATCGCTGCGCGGTTTGGCCTGCAGGCACTCGACCAGCAAGGGAAACACACTCAGGAATCGCTCCGGGCCGCTGCGCTCATAGGCAAGCTCGCCGGTCACCAGCCGCCAGCCGTCGCCCGGTTCGCCCAGCACATGGGTATCGGGCACGAACACATCATCGAAGGTGATTTCGCTGAAGTCTTCACGCCCGCTGATGTTGCGAATGGCGCGGCGCGTGACGCCCGGCGCATTCAGGTCGATCGCGAATTGCGTCAGACCCGCATGGCGCTTGCTGGTGTCGGGCGGGTCGGTGCGAAACAGACCGATCATGTAGTCGGCCAGATGCCCGCCTGTCGTCCAGATCTTGCGGCCATTCAGCTTCCAGCCGCCATCGACCCGATCGCCACGCGAGCGCACACTGGCCAGATCCGAGCCCGATCCGGGTTCGCTCATGCCGATGGCGCAGGTGAGCTCACCGCGTGCAATGCCTGGCAGCACCGCCTCTTGCAGCGCCACGGAGCCATGGCGCAGGATTTGCGGACCGCTTTGCCGATCCGCGATCCAGTGCGCCCCAACCGGGGCACCCGCCGCGAGCAGCTCCTCGACCACCACATAGCGCTCGAGCGTGGAGCGTTCCTGACCGCCCCAGCGGCGCGGCCAGCTCAATCCAATGAATCCGGCCTGCCCGCAGGCACGCGTGAAGGCGCGGTCAAAAATCGTCCAGCCGGAACAGCGCGGCACATAGGCGCCGGCTGCTCGCTGCTCAGCCAGGAAGGCCCTGACTTTGTGGCGCAGTTCGATCGCTGCGGCAGGCAGTTCGACCGATTCAAATGCAAGGCTCATGCAGCCCGCCCTCCAGAAGGTTCAGTGCCACCGTGCAGCACGGCCCCATCGGGACCGATCACGGAGACCTGTGTGGGAATCCCCTGAGCCACACTCTGGCCCACGGTACAAAATTGCTCGAACTGATCGAGTGCACGCTTCAACTTGCTGCTGTCTTCGGGGACTCGCGGCAGCCGGATCGACACGTCGATCGACAACACACGCTGGCGCCCCTGCGCATTGCGGTCGATATGGCAGCTGGCCTGCGCGGTCAGCGGCTCGGCTTCGAGTTTGAATTTACGCAACGCGAAGACCAGCGAATCGGTCATGCAATTGGCCACCGCAGCGATCAGCAACTGCGAGGGCGATGGCCCCTGACCTGAGCCCATGGGTACTGGTTCATCACCGATGACCGGCGGCTGATCGGGGTGCCAGGTGATGGCAACCCGATAGTCCTGTTGCTGAACCAGACTGACCGTGCGAACCCCTTCGGACATGACCGTGCTCCGATCGAATGTGATGCGACCGAGCTCAGGCGCCCAGCGCGGTGCGCAGGAACGCGGTCATGCGGTCCCAGGCCTGCTGCGCGCACGCCGCGTCGTAGACCTCGCCCCGACGCTCGTTGAAAAACCCGTGATCGGCGTCATAGCGGTAGATCTGCGGCGACTGACCCGCAGCCTTCATGGCCTGTTCAAGCCCGTCCGCAGCCGCGGGGGTGCACCAGTCGTCCTTGTTGGCAAAGTGGCCCTGGAAAGGCGTGCGAATGTTCGCCGGATTGGCAAAGTCAGCAGGCGGGATGCCGTAAAAGCAGACTCCTGCCGAAACCTCCGGCACATGCACGCTGGCTGCAACGGTGAGCGCACCGCCCATGCAAAACCCCATGACACCGACCTTGGCGCCCTGTGCAGCCAGATGTTGCACCGCGCCGCGAATATCCTGATGTGTGGCACCGGGGAAATCGAGGCCGGTCATCAGGTGATTCGCCTCATCGGGTGCCTGCGTGACGCGGCCCTTGTAGAGGTCAGGCGCCAGTGCGTTGTAGCCGGCACGCGCAAAGCGATCGGCGACGCCGCAAATCTGGTCATTCAGACCCCACCATTCCTGGATCACCACGATACCGGGTCGCCCTGCCCCTGCGCTCGCCAGGTAACCGCGGGTGCTGCCGCCATCGGGGCGCTTGAAGTCGATCATCTGTCCCATGCTCTTCTCCTTGTGTGGGGTGTGACGGCCACACACGGGCCGTTCATCACCCGCAGCCTAGCAAACTGTCCGATACCGGCATGAAACGCACGGTCTTGACGCAGAAGCCCGCGGCGCGCACGACACGCACTGTGCGTACCGACCGGTCTGCAATCCAGACCTTCAGCGCGCGCGACGCGCCAGTCTGTCTCGTACGAGCGGCAAACGGTCGTTGCCAAAAAACATTTCGCCATCCACAAAAAATGTGGGCGACCCGAAGCCACCACGCGCAATCAGTTCGTCGGTATTGGCTTTCAGCGCGGCCTTGATCGGGGCCGATGCTGCAGCGGCCAGCAACGCTTGTGCATCAATCCCCAGGCCCTCACACAAGCGCGTGAGCACCTCGTCGCGGGAGATATCCTGCTGATCGCTCCAGTAGGCTTTGAAACAGGCCTGTGCGAACGGCACCATCAGCCCCTGCGGTTGCAGCCAGATACAGGCGCGCATCGCCTTGACACTGTTGACCGGAAAAACTACCGGCGGATAGTGGATCGACAGGCCTGAATAACGCGCCCAATCCTGAAGGTCCTTGAGCGTGTACGCCTGCTTGGCCGGCACCGGGTTTTCACGATTGGCATAAACACTCGGGTTGACAGCGTTAAAGACGCCGCCCACCAGAATCGGGCGCCATTGAATCGTCTCACCGTACTCGGCTGCAAGGGGCTGCACGTTGTGAAAGCCAAGCCATGTCCACGGGCTTGAGCAATCGAAAAAGCATTCGATCATGGGTTGTCTCCTGAGCGCGACTGACGCAATTCGGATTCGAGCGCCGCGACACGGCGCTCGAGCGCTTCGAGTCGAAGCAGCAAGGCTTCCTGTAGAGCGGCCCCATCGACCGATGCGCCGTGCGGCGCAACGCGTTCATGGGCGGGCTCGCGCGCGCTGCTCGGCGCACCAGACTCGGCTGCAGGCCGCCCGCACAATGCATGGGCCCAGCGGCTTTCGCGTGAACCGGGTTGCACCGCCAGGCGCACAACAAAGGGCTCGGGTGCAGCGCTGGCAAGCTCCTCCAGATAGCCCTCGACCGAGGAGACATCCGAAAAACGATGCAGGCGCTCGCAGTGCGCACGTAACTCGGCAGCCGTCTGTGGTCCGCGCAGCATCAATACCGCCAGCAGCGCCACCGATTCGCGCGGCAGACCCAGCACACGGCCTGCATTTTCCGAATAGCGCATCACGCGCCCGCCACTGGACTCGATCACCAGTGATCGGGGGCGCAAGACATCAATCGCTTCCTGCACCTGCGCCTCACTGAGATCCATGACCGGATCCCGACTGGTGCGCTGATTGCACCCTGAGGTCAGTGCCAGCAAGGACATCGGATAGGTATCCGGCACCGTGTGGCGCTTTTCGACCAGCACTCCCAGGACGCGCGCCTGGGTTGGCGTGAGCAAGGTCCATCCAGTGGCACTCACGATGCCCTCCCCGTTCGATCAAGAAACTGTCTGTAGGCCGCGGCAAACGCGTCGGGCTGCTCAAAATGGAGCAGCGCTCCGGTCTGAAAAATTTGCCTGGACCAGTTGGGTCGCAGCAGCATCTGCTCGGCTGCGCTGAAATCCTGAAAATCGCCCCGCACACCATGGGCCAGCCACACCGGAACCGTCAGCGATTCATACACGGTGCGGATATCGGCCGAGAACAAACGCCCCGATACAAAGGCCAGCGGTGCAAACCGCGCTCCCGGCTGATGGGCACTCGCAAAGCTGTAATCGAACAGGGTTTCGTCGATCTGCTGGCCACCCCAGGTCTTGCGCAGAAAAAATCGCATGCTGGGCCGGGAGACAAGCAGGTTGAAAAGGGGCTGGCTCCAGGGGCGCCCCGCGACAGCCGTATGCAGACCGGCCACCTCTCGCACTGATCCCGGGGCACCACGCAACCCCTCCGAACGCCGATCCAGGCCGGTCGCCGAAATCAGAGCCAGGGAGGCCATGCGATGCGGGTGTCGAGTTGCGACCCGCGCCGCAAACTCGCATGACAGCGACAGCGCCAGGACGTGAACCGGCAGTGCACCGCACTCGCCCTCGATCGCCTCGAGTGCATCCTCGATGGCGGCAACGTAGAGCGGCACGTCATAGCGGCGGTCACTGCGATCGGACAAACCAAAGCCCGGCAGATCGAGCGCAAACACGCGATGGGTCGTCGCCATCGCCTCAAATGCCGGGCGCATCTCGAAGGCCGACGCTGCCGCATTCACGCTGTGCAGCATCAGGATCGGTGCTCCGCGACCTGCGCTGTACAGCGCAACCGGACCGGCCTGACCACGCAGGAGGCGGCTCTCGGCCGGGAGCGGGGCAGGCAATTTCACGTGGGCAATCCGTATTCAGGGCTACCGCCGGATCATAGCCGACCCCACCGAGGTGCTCGAATCCCCGCGAAATCCTCCAAAGGTTGAGCTGATTGGTGGGGTTGATGGGTTTTCAGCGGGTCGCGGCGCAGTACGATGGTGGGTTTTCCACCTCATTCACCGTCCGAATATCCGCCATGACAGACCGCACCGAACGCTTCGGCCTCCAAGTTGCCCGTCCCCTGCTCGACATGATCGAGCGCGAAGCCCTGCCTGGCACTGGCGTGGCGCCCGATGTGTTCTGGAAAGGCCTCTCCGAGCTGGTTCACACGTTCGGACCGCGCAATCGCGCACTGCTCGACAAACGCGATGCGCTGCAGACCCAGATCGATGGCTGGCACCGGGCCCGTAGCGGCCAGCCCCATGATCCCGCCGCTTACACAGCCTTTTTGCGTGAAATCGGCTATCTGGTGCCCGAGGGCCCGGATTTTCAGGTAGACACCGCTGGCGTCGATCCGGAAATTGCTGACATTCCTGGCCCGCAGCTCGTCGTGCCGGTCATGAATGCGCGCTATGCGCTCAATGCAGCCAACGCACGCTGGGGCAGCCTCTACGACGCGCTCTATGGCACCGATGCGATGGGCGAAGCTGCGCAACCCGGTGGCTACGACCCGGTGCGAGGTGCCAAGGTCATTGCGTGGGCCAAGGGTTTCCTCGACCAGGCCGCACCGCTGGCCGGTGCAAGCCATGCGAACGTGACCGGCTACGCCGTCGTGGGCGGCGCTCTGCAGGCGCGCACCGCCAGCGGCACCGTGGCTCTGGCCGATGCAGGACGACTGGCAGGATTCAGCGGCTCGGCTGATGCGCCCACGGCGATTCTGCTCAAGCACAACCATCTGCACATCGAAATCGTCATCAACCGGGCCCACTCGATTGGCGCCACCGATCTGGCCGGCGTGGCGGACGTGCTGCTCGAAGCCGCCATCACCACCATCATGGATTGCGAGGATTCAGTGGCCGCCGTGGACGCTGAAGACAAGGCGCTGGCCTATCGCAACTGGCTGGGCCTGATGAACGGTTCGCTGGTCGAAACCGTCGCCAAGGGCGGCGGCTCGTTCGAGCGCAAATTGTCGGCGGATCGCAGCTACACCGCGCCCAATGGCGCAGCACTCACGCTCAAAGGCCGCTCGCTCATGCTGGTGCGCAACGTGGGCCACCTCATGACCAACCCCGCCGTGCTCGATCGCAACGGCCAGGAGGTGTTTGAAGGCCTGCTCGATGCCATGTGCACAGTCACCATCGCCATGCACGATCTGCGCAAGCAGTCGGGTGCGCGCAATTCGGTGAAGGGTTCGGTCTATGTGGTCAAACCCAAGATGCACGGCCCCGAGGAAGTCGCATTTGCCGATGCGGTCTTCACGCACGTTGAGCAGGCAGTGGGCCTGCCCCCCAACACCGTGAAGATCGGCATCATGGACGAGGAGCGGCGCACCACAATCAACCTGAAAGAGTGCATTCGCGCAGCCCGCCACCGCGTGGCCTTCATCAACACCGGCTTCCTGGATCGCACCGGCGACGAAATCCACACCTCCATGGAAGCCGGCCCGATGGTGCGCAAGGCCGAAATGCGTGCCCAGGCCTGGATCGGGGCCTACGAGAACTGGAACGTGGACATCGGGCTGCTGTGCGGCCTGGCAGGCCGCGCGCAAATTGGCAAAGGCATGTGGGCCATGCCGGACCTGATGAACGCCATGCTGCAGCAAAAAATCGGCCATCCACAGGCCGGCGCCAATTGCGCCTGGGTGCCCAGCCCCACGGCGGCCACGCTGCACGCCACCCACTACCATCAGATCGATGTGCTGGCCCGCCAGGGTGAGATTGCCAGGGGCGGTCGTCGCGCCAAACTCGACGACATCCTGACGATTCCGCTGGCCGCCTCGCGCAACTGGAGCGAAGCCGACATCAACGCCGAACTCGAGAACAACGCGCAAGGCATCCTCGGTTACGTGGTGCGCTGGGTCGACCAAGGCGTGGGCTGCTCCAAGGTGCCCGACATCAACAACGTGGGGCTGATGGAAGACCGCGCCACCTGCCGGATCTCCTCTCAGCACATCGCCAATTGGCTGCGCCACGGCGTGGTGACCGAGGCGCGCGTCATGGAAGTGATGAAGCGCATGGCTGCAGTGGTCGACCAGCAGAACGCGGGCGATACGGCCTATCGCAACATGGCGCCGGGCTTTGACGGCACGGCCTTCAAGGCAGCGTGTGACCTGGTCATTCTGGGCACCCAGCAGCCGTCCGGCTACACCGAGCCGGTACTGCATCGCCGCCGCCTGGAACTGAAGGCGGGTTGACGCGCAGACGCGTGATGCAGCGCCTTAGCGGGCACTACATCACGATGTTCACGAAACGCCAATCGGGCACGGGCATGCGACCATCCGCATTTGTCCGATGCCCGAGGCCAGCATGACTCTGCGTTTCATCACCTACCGCGTCGACGACGGCATTGCCGAAATCGTCATGAATCACCCGCCAGTCAACGCCATGTCAGTGCCGTTGCTGGATGAGATCATCGCGTGTTTTGAACGTGCAGCGGCCGACGATGCCGTGCATGCAGTGATCCTGGGCAGCGCCGTGCCGGGCCGGTTTTGCGCCGGACTGGACCTCAAAGCCTTCTCCGAGGGCGACAGCGAAAACGTCCGCGCACTGCTCGAGCGGCTCTATACCGGCTTTACCAACCTGCAGTTCCGGCTGGGCAAACCTTCGATCGCTGCAGTCAATGGCACAGCGCGTGGCGGCGGGATGACCCTGGCGATTTCCTGCGACATGATCGTGGCTGAGCGCAGTGCCGACCTCGGTTACCCCGAGATCGACGTGGGCGTGATTCCGGCAATCCACTTCACTCACCTGCCGCGCATTATCGGCAAGCACCGGGCCTTCGATCTGCTGTTCACCGGACGCGCGTTCGATGCTCAGGAAGCGCACACCCTGGGGCTCGTGAGCCGGGTGGTGGAAGACGGGCAGGCGATGACGGAGGCGCGGGCGCTTGCCCGTGTGCTGACCGGAAAGCCACGCCGCGTGCTCAAGATGGCCCGCGAGATGTTCCTGCGCGAAATCGATTCCGACTATCGCAAGGGCGTGGCCGCAGCGGTCGAGAATTTTTGCAACGTCGCGGCCACAGCGGAGTCCAAGGCAGGCATCCGCGCCTTCGTTGAGCGTCCTCGCAAGCGGCGCGCATGACCCAGCCACGCGCAACGCGCAGGCGGCTGCTGCGCGGCGCCTGGGCCTCGTCGATCGCGTCACTCGCAGCCACCGCCCCACTCGCCGGGCTGTCGGGCTGCACGACCAGCCCTCAGCTGAACGACGCATCCGTTGGCGCAGCCTCACAAGCTTCCGACGCCTTTCGCTTTGAGGCAGGCGTCGGTCTGCGTCCTGGCGGGCCGGACCTCCTGCGGTATGCCGATGCGTACGGCGTATTTCCTCAAGCCACGCGCGCCAACTGGTGGTCGCAACGCTACAGCGTCGACGGATTCTCCAGGCTCGGTGAACTGCTGCCGTCCGCGATCTCTCGTGCCGCAGCGCAGGTCAGCCCCTTGCGCCGTGCCGCGCGCGAACCTGCCATCGACTATCTCGGTTCGGGACAGTCGATGCGGGCACCTCTGCAGAGCTACTTCGATCGCAACCCGGTCACTGGCCTCATGGTTCTGCGCGATGGCGAGGTCCTGATCGAGCGCTATCAGTACGCCCGCACCCCGGCCCATCGATTCACCTCATTTTCGATGGCCAAGACGCTCATCGCAGCCATGGTGGGGCTGGCGCTTGAAGACGGGGCGATCGCATCGATCGACGATCCTGCCGAGCGCTACGCGCCAGGCCTTGCCGGCACCGAATACGGTCGCACGCCCCTGCGTCACCTGCTGACCATGAGCTCGGGCGTGCGTTTTCGTGAGGACTATGACGGCCAGGACGACTCGGCACGCCTGTCACGGGCGGTCACGGGCGGCCAGAGCCCAGGTGGTGCCGATGTCGTACGCCCGTTCAACGAACGCATCGCTGCGCCCGGTGAACGCTGGTACTACGCCTCAGCCGAAACCTTTGTGCTGGCGCTGGCGCTGCGTGGCGCACTGCGCCGTTCGCTGGCCGACTACTTCAGCGAGCGGATCTGGCAACCCCTGGGCGCCCAGACCGATGCCTTGTGGCTCACCGACCGCTCGGGACTGGAAGCAGGCTACATGGGCTTTCATGCCACCCTGCCCGACTACGGCCGGCTGGCCGCAATGCTAGCGGCCGGTGGGTATGTCGGGACCGGATCACAGTCAAGGCAGATCCTGCCCACGACCTGGCTGTCCGAGATGACCCGTGCGCAGGTGAGTGCATCGCGCACCGGTCGATGGTTTGGCTACGGATATCAGACCTGGGTCTTCCCGGCCAACGACCGATCTTATGCACTGCTCGGTGTGCGGGGCCAGGCGATCTATGTCGACCCCGTGCGGCGTCTGGCCATGGTGCACACCGCAGTCAGAGCGGCGGCACGCGATCCGGGCGGCGCCGATGCCACCGCCTTGTGGCGAGGGCTGCTCGGCGCCGTGCGCGCGTGATCAATCGGGTTTGATGTTGGCCTGCTTGGCCACGGCGCCCCATTTATCAATTTCACTGCGCACGAAGCTGCTGAACTGGGCCGAAGACATGGGCATGGTGATACCGCCCATCTCGGCGATGCGCTGCTTCACGTGCGGCTGCGCAAGAAGTTTTGAGATCTCACGATGCAAGGTTTCGATCACCGCTGGCGGAGTCTTGCCGGGTGCCATGAACCCCACCCACACCGTGACATCAAAGCCCGGATAACCGGACTCTGCGATCGTGGGCAGATCGGGAAATTCCGGCACGCGCTGCGGGCTGGTCACGGCAAGCGCCCGTACCCGACCGGCTTTGATCTGCGGCGCTGCGGTCACCAGATTGTCGACCATCACCTGGACCTGCCCACCGATCAGGTCGGTCAGTGCAGGCGTGGAGCCCTTGTACGGCACATGGGTGAGATCAATGCCCGCGCGCGACTTCAGCAACTCGGCCCCCAGATGCCCGGAGGTTGCAGTGCCGGACGAGCCAAGCACCAGCGCGCCCGGCTTGGCCTTGGCCAGCGCGACCAGCTCACTCACGTTTTGCGCAGGCACCCCAGGGTTGACCAGCAGGACATTGGGCATGGAGATCACATGCACCACCGGGGCGAAATCGTTCGGCGTGTAGGGCAACTTGGGATAGATGCCGTAATGCGCAGCGTTAGGCCCGATGCTGCCCATCAGCAGGGTGTAGCCGTCGGGCTCTGCGCGCACCACGGCTTGCGCGCCGATGATCTGACTGGCACCGGCCTTGTTCTCGACCACCACCGGCTGATTCACGACCTTGGTCAGTTCACTGGCCACCAGGCGCGCAGCCTGATCCAGGATGCCGCCCGGCGCGGCTGGCACTACGAAAGTAATGGCCTTGCTTGGGTAAGTCTGGGCGAAGGCCAGGGTCGGCGCAGCAGCGGTGAGGCATGCGGCAACGAGCGCCGACAGGACACGCGGGCGGATACGCAGGAGCTTGGTAGGGAGCGAAGGCTTCATCATCATCCTTGGGTCATCATGGCCTGGGGCGTTCAGACGATACGCCCAGGCTCAGGGCTTGGTCGCAGCAGGCTGTACACGCTGCGCTGCCCGCGACTCCCGCCGTTCGGTACGCAGTGCCTCGAGCCGCTTGTCGAAGGCAAGAGCCTCGTCGAGCGAAATCCGGTCATTGCGGTCCGTGTCGGCCTCGTCAAAAGACCGCATGCGCACCTCGACCACTTCGCGAAAGGACAGCCGGCCATCGCCGTCCTGGTCGGCACGGCGAATCATGCGCTCCATGCGGCGCACCGTCTGGCGGTCGGGCAATGAGCCCAGTTCGCCCGCCGTGATGTAACCGTCACGATCGAAATCGAGCGCGTGAAAGCTGCGCACGATGTCCTTGTGAAATTCATCCAGGCTGACCGCGCCGTCACGATTCAGGTCGGCATCAGAAAAGACTTCACGCGATAAGGTCGGGATGCCCTGCGCCTGGGCAGCGGTGAAACCCAGAGCACAGACCAGACCCATGGCTGCGGTGAATCGGCGCATCGTCTTCATGCAGGACTCCTTCTTGAACGTGGGGGCAAACAGCGGGAGCGATTGCATCGGCATCACCAGAACCACCGTTGACCCTGAACGCCAGGATTGCAGGGATAGGCCGCCACTGCGACGCCACGCCGCGCTTGACCATTGAGGGCATCCAGGCACATGCCGCTTTGCATGTTGCGCACCTGCGCGCCGTAGAAGGACCAGCGCTGAATCGGGCTCCCATTACACGGCGCGGCCACCAGCCGGTCGCCGGGTTGCATCGCGCCCGCCTGTTGCACACACATGCCCTGCACGACCAACTCACCCGCAGGGGTACGGAAAAAAACCTGGTTGGCCCGACCGTGGCAATCATAGATATTGATCGGCGAGCCAGGGCGTGCGGAATCCTTCGCATCCATGCAGGCGCCGCTGGCGTGGCGCATCAGCGACTGCCGGCTGCCAGGCGGTGGCACCCAGCCACCCTGAGGATAGCCACCGGGATAGGCGCCCGGGGGCGGGGGCGGTGGCGGATAGCCCTGGGGCGGATACGTCGGCGGCGGATAGTAGCCGCTGTTGTTGTTGTGATGCTTGTTGCCCTGACTGGCCAGAATGGCGACGCCTGCGATGGCTGCCATCGCAGCCAGACCGGCTGCCGCATTGGACGAATCAGACGGAGCACTGGCGGTCGCGGGCACTGCGTCATCACGCACATGGACCTTGAAAACGCCCGAGCACCCGCCATTGACCCAGAGCTGGCGCGCGCTCAGGTCATAGCCCCAGGTGCGACCGAAGCGGCAATTGCCTGCACGTTGCGATTCCAGTTCGACTTCCTGGGTGCCCGGCGGCAGCGGGACGCTGACATCGTTACCGGTCGAGGTGACTTCCACGGTATGCATGGCAGCCTGGGCCACGCCTTGCAGCAGCATCAGGGGCAAAGCGCATAGTGCGGTGAGTCGAATAGCGCGAGGGGTCATGTTCAATCTTTTCCGAATGGATGCGGCCCGGGCGAACAGAATTCGCCCGACCGAAAGCGGCATACAACAGTTTTGCCAGTGCGCTCAGCGCCCGCTGAACACCGGCTCGCGCTTGTCCACGAAGGCCTTGGCCGCACCCTTGTGGTCCTCGGTCTCGAAGGACCGAATCATGTGGATCGCTTCGCTGTCCAGCACATCCGACAGGGTGCCGCGCAAGCCGGTATTCAGATTGCGCTTCATGTAACCGACGGCGATGGTGGGCAGCGCCAGCAGTTCCTTGACATAGGCTGCAGCCGCCTGGGGCAGCTGGTCGCGCGGGGCTACGCGATTGACCATGCCGATGCGCTGCGCCTCATCACCGCGCAGCACCTTCGCCGTGAAATACAACTCGCGGGCCATGGCCGATCCCACCAGATGATTCAGGAAGTAGCTGCCGCCAAAGTCTCCGGACAGACCCACCTTGGAGAAGGCCGTGGTCATCTTGGCGTCGTCTGCGGCAATCCGCATGTCGCAGGCGAGTGCAAGCGACAGCCCCGCGCCCGCAGCGGGCCCTGGAATCACGGCCAGGGTGGGCTTGGGCATTTCATGCAGCCAGCGCACGACATCCATGCGCATACGCAGATCGGTCACCTTGGTATCGAAGGTCACGGTCTGCGGGGCGCCGGCAGCGGCCTGCGCAAAACCCTTGACGTCTCCACCCGAGCAAAACGCCCCGCCTGCGCCGGTCAGCACAACCACCCGAACCGCAGGATCAGCCGCAAGCCGAGGCAACGCATCGCTCAGCCCCACCATCATGGCGCGGGTCAGTGCATTGCGTGCTTCGGGACGGTTCATGGTGAGGGTGGCCACGCCGCCCTCAATGGTTTCGATCAGTTCCTGGCTCATACGGGTCTCCTTGATGGGATCTCAGTGTGTTGAAACGGTGTCAGTCGATCAGCGCAAATCCGACAATCTCCTGGAGCGCATCGATCGCAGGGCGGGCATCGCCCACCTTGATCGTGCGCATGCCCAGGTCGCGGGCAGGCTTGAGGTTGATGCCGAGGTCATCCAGATAGACGCACGCCGAAGGGTCCACCTGCAGCGCGTCGGTCATCATGAGATAAATGCGCGGATCGGGCTTGCGCAGACCGGACTTTGCGCTTTCGATGACATGGTGAAACAGGCCCATGATCTCGCCCTTGTACAGGCCGCCCATCGGGCTCACCGCCATCGCCTTGAAGTTGTTTGTGATGCAGCCCGTTTTCAGGCGCGCGCTCACACGGCGCAGGGCCTCGACCATCTCGGGTCGGATCTGCCCTGACAGCAAAGGCAGGACATCCTTGCCTCGCACCTCGTGACCAAGCGCCAGGCTTTCCCGCGCAAAGGCTTCGTCGAAGGCTGCATGATCGAATTCGCTGCGCTCAAGACGCGCCCAGGCATTTTCGTGCGGATTGGTGGCGTTGACCGTCCGAAGAAAATCCTTCGGTAATCCACGCTCCTGCTCAAACCGCGCAAAGGCCTCGAAGGGACTGGACGAAATCACGCCACCGAAATCCCAGATCACCGCCTGTATGCCTGACACGCCCCTGCCCCCTGTCTTGTTGTGAATGCAACGCTGT